>Ga0209393_1000148_pt1 | contig 34752 bp, 36 predicted proteins | sample SSWtaG_2_FD_184117 | JGI IMG/M metagenome (GOLD analysis project Ga0209393, IMG submission 184117) | Hot spring microbial communities from Sandy's Spring West, USA to study Microbial Dark Matter (Phase II) - SSWsed_130316 (SPAdes)... | ecosystem: Environmental > Aquatic > Thermal springs > Hot...
GCCGACTAAACGGGCGCTTCGCCACACCCCGCCGCAGGCCCCTCCCGGAGCGCCGCCGCGCCCTCCGGGAGCCCGAGCCCCCCGGGGCGGCGAGGGAGCTGAAAGGGGGTACAAGACGCGCGAGGTAGCCCTCCCCGGTCACCTGCGCGAGTTTTCCCAGAAGCTCCTTTACATTTTTCTCGATGGAGTCATAGGTGCACATATGGTAAATCCCCTTCTTCCCCTGGAGAAACCTAACTGCTAAGGCGGTCTTCCCTAGGCGCCTCCTCCCATACAAAACAGCAAGCTGAGCCCCCTCTCTCTTGTACAAATCCTCCAGCCAAGCCAATTCCACCTCCCTATCTACAAATATTGACTCCACAAGTATTATACTGTGGAGGTAAATAATCTTTCCGATCAATACATCAAAAAGCTGTTAAACAAAAGCTAGGAATATCATAAAATCTTTAAAATGGAACCTCCATATGTTATTTGTAGTAATTTTCTTTATCTAATTTTTACATCGGCGTTTTTATAAGCATATATTTTCCGAAAAATACGGGCTTCTAGTTCCGCTAAGCTATCTCTATGAGTTTTGTGATTCGTTTTTCTATGCGCGGTTTTTAAATCGGCGTGTTAGGCCGGGCAGACTAACACTGCGGACTCTGCCCCCGGCTTTTCCGTCGTTAACAGCGTTAATAGGCTAAACAGTGGCGCAATGCTTTAAAACCCTTAACGTTGTCTAACTTATGTTGCTACAACTAGGCATAAACTGGGAAAAGTTAATTCAAGACATAATTACATATGGCCTTCAAGGAGTTATAGCTATATTAATTATAATTGTTGCGTGGGCTATTGGTTCTGTTATTGGGCGTGCTGTAAATAGGTTGATTGAGCGCACCGGGCTGGAGAGGGCCTTTGACAGAACTGACGTGGGTAAGGCCTTTAGGTCTGCTGGCATAGATTTGTCTAATCTTATCGGGATGTTGGTCACGGCCTTTATCGTGGTGATAGGTATTGTGGTCGCGCTTCAGTATCTGCGGATCGGCGGCGAGGCGGGCATGTTGGTGGCGCAAGTTGCCGAGTATCTGCCGAGGCTTATCGGCGGCATTATCTTACTAACTGCTGGTCTTATCTTAGTGGCTCTCCTTACCGACTACATCGGCAAGCTCCTCACTGGTCTGTTTCCGAAGCAGTTTGTGGAGATTGGTGAGATGTTGCGGAACCTTCTCCTCATAGGCTTAATAGCTCTAGTGGTTTCCATAGCGCTTGACCTCATGTTGTTTACAGGTCCGTTGGTATATCCGCTTATTCTCGGCACAGTAATCATCGGCGCCGGCATATTCATCGGCCACACCGTAGTTAGGAACATTATAGAGGATCACCCGGAGTTCGCCTCCGCCGCGCCGTATGCCAAATTTATGCTGTATCTGATATTCCTGATGGTTGGGCTCGGCGCGATATTTGCCAACTTCCCAGAGACTGCGCAGGTGGTGCAGAACGTGGCGTGGGGCGTCGCCATTGCCGTAGGCATCCTCCTCGCCCCGGTTATCTACACCTTGGCGAAGCGGATGGCCAAGGAAACAAAGGAGTAAGCTTTTTTCTCGCCAAGGTTTTTCTCGTAATCTTTATATAGTTCTACATATCGGAGTTGTATGCATATTGAGGTCAGAGACCCTTCCTTAGTGGAGCGTCTGAGGCGGCTTTTGCCAAGGCCCGATGCGCCTTTTGATGAGGCTATCATAAAGCTGATGGAGCAACCGTGTAAGATGAAGATCAGGGAGATCGTGGAGGAGGTTCTGTCGGCCTCTCAGTGGGAGGACCGGGTGGTGCGGGCTGTGGAGGAGGCTGTGGCGCAGGCCTTGGGGGATGTGGACAGGAGAATCGCACACGCCGTTGAGAAGGCTGTGAAGGAGGCTCTTCGCCATGTACAGCTAGGCGCCGTAGAGGCCGGCGGCTGGGAGGCGGTGATTAGGGAGGCGTTGAGGAGGCCAGATGGCTGTCTAACTTTTGCGGAGATTAGGCAGTACTACGGCAAAAACCTCAACAGCGTAATGCTGAGGAAACGGGGGTTTGTCCAGCGGGAACGGGGCCTTTGGTGCTGGCCTAAGAGCTAAGCGCCAGGACCAAAGGGGCTACCGGCGTTTACCGCGGCGACGAGGGAACAACGTAATCCTCTTTAAAAACGGGTTTTTATGTCCGTCGTGGTTAGATCCTTCTCGGCGCTTAGAATATAGCGGAGAGAATACGGAAGGTAAGGCTTCCTAGAGTTTTAGCGTTTGTATCACCCGGGGGATTTCCCTCAGGCTTTTCACAACTGCGTGAGGCGCCGCCTTGGAGAGGTCTATCCGCATCCTCTGCGAATAAGCCACGGCTTCTTTTTCCCAATCGCCGTAGAATATGGTGTATAGGCCGAACTTCTGCGGGAAGTAGACGTCGAATATTGGGTTGTCGCCTATCATGACGTGTGCGCCTTGGAAGTACTGGGGGCAGGTCTTGGGGCATCCATATCTGTCTGAGGTCCTGACGTCGTCTACCAGCTTGTCTAGGCTGAGGCGCCGTATGACCGGCATCTGGTAATAGGCAAGGCCGTTTGTGGCTATTTCCACGCGGTGCCCCGCGGCCTTTAGCTCCGCCAAGGCCTCGGCGGCTCCGTCGTTGAGCCTAAAGGCGGGGAGGTGTCTTTCCAGAACCTCGATCACATCCGGCACCTCGTCAACGCCGAGCTCCGCGGCAACTTCTGCGAATATCTTCTGCCAATCAAAGGCCCTCAGATCCAGCGCCCGCGAGAGCGCTAGGTTTCTCTGTCTAACTCTCCTCCATATTTCCTCCGGCTCTGCGCCGACGCGTCTTGCTATGTGTGCGCAGATCTCGGCGAATACGGGGTTCCAGGCGTCGAGGGGAATGAGGGTCCCGTCTAGGTCGACTAGAATAGTCGCCATATAGCCTCCGCGACAAGAGCCAGTAGAGTTACGCCAAACGCGAGAAGCGTCCCATCTCGATAAGTCTTCCACCGCCCCCTCAGAGCCAAGAGCGACAAGTAAGCCAACATAAGGCTTGTGGCAACTACCCCTGACGTCAGCAGGAGAAGGCCTTGAACAACGGAGAAGTACGCGAGCGCCACGCCTAATGTTGTCGAGGCAAGTGTGACTCCGGCGCCCAACGCCGCAACTCTCTGCGGCCCGATTATCACGGCTAAGGTCCTAGCCCCTGCCTTCAAATCGCCTTCGTAGTCCATCGCCGTCTTCACGAACTCGCGGCCGAGGTTGGCCACCAGCGACGATAGAAAGAGCAGGATCAAGACGATAGACGTGCTTCCCGCGGCGGCCATGCCGTAGATGTAGGTCATGGAGGTGAGGAAGGCCACCACGAAGTTGCCCAAGACGGGCACCCGCTTAAGCTTGGTGTTGTACAGCATGCCGAGCACAGCCGCCGTGGCGTATATGGCCAGGGGCAGGGGGCCCAGGGCGGCCGCCGCAACAGCACCAAACGCCAGGGAACCGTACGCCACGGCACGCGCCGTGTTTAAGCTTACGGCGCCTGTGACCAGGGGAGCGTCAGGCCTGTTAATTCTGTCTTCCTCCAAGTTGGCGACGTCGTTGTGGGCGAAGAGACCAGCCTCGGCGAGGAAGGTGGACACAGCCAGCAACGCCGCCTCGGCTGGGTCGCGGCCTCCCGCCACTATGTATGACGCAGTTGACGCCAGCATCGCCAACACGCCGTGTTCGCCCCTGATCAGCCGCCAGAGGGACATCTGGCTGGGTTGCATCTGTACCCTTTATATACGCCACGCCGGTTGTGGGCTGGGGAAATTTTATAAATGCCCCTCTTCAGGGCTTTGTGCCTCAGCATCAAAACTACTCGCTGAGCGACGAGCAGGTAATCGACCTAGTGTTTAGGAAGTACGGGGTAAGGATAACGCCGGATCATATCGCCAAGGCGTATGCCCCAGAGCAGAAGATGTCTTGGAAGAAGAGTGTGGAGGTAGCTAGGTTCATCAAAGGCATGACTCTTAAGCAGGCCAAGGCGTGGCTGGAAGACGTCGTGAAGCTGAAGAGGCCCATCCCCATCAAAACCTACAAGAAGAAGCAGGCCCACCACGCCACACCCTGGAGCGGGTGGCCCGTCGCCAAGTGGCCCGTCAAGGTCGCCAGGAGATACCTCGGGGTGTTGGAAAACCTAGAAAACAACGCTAAGTTCAGAGGGCTGGACGTGGAGCGGGTCGTCATAGTCCACGCCGCTGCCCACAAAGGGATCAAGATCCCCAACATCATGCCGAGAGCCTTCGGACGCGCCACCAGGTTCGATGAGCAGACCGTCAACGTGGAGGTCGTTGCGGTTGAGTTGCCTAAGGAGGTTGTCCCGAAGCGCTATAAGCTGAACTTAGTGAAGCGCTAGAACTTTCAAACGCCGCGAGTACTTCAGTTGCGAAATGTAGATTCCTCTACGGAGATAGGCAACCGGTTGCTGAATTATGCAACATACAGCCCACCGACAGAGCTGGAGAGGTGCAACCACGCTTGATCTACATCGAGTTTTAGGCCTAAAGAGCTACTGGAGGCCGCGTTGCCTATTGCCGGGCCTCGGCAGACGCCGCCTCGGGACCAATGCGGCTAGCTCGTCACAATTCAGCGAAAGGGCTCGCCGCTTCGCCCGCTGGCGCCCCTCGGGAGGCTGTAGGCGGCTCCGCACAGACGCCGCCGTCTCGCCGCTAAGACAGCCTCTTCAAGAGGGCTACTTTCCACGCGGCTCGCCCCACCTCTCGAGCTATTTTAACGCCCACAGACCCCACGTGACAACACCGTCGTCTGTGACAGAGAGCCACAAGCCCCGTCCTTCAGCGGGATGGCGATACGAGCTGTTTGACGTGCTGTGGCGTAGAAAGGCAAGCGGCGCTGGCGCGGACCAGCCCCCATGGCCCCCGCCAGATGGGCGGAGGGGGGCGCCGGTGAGCTACCCCACAAAGGGTGGGGCCAGATAGGCCACTGCGTCTCCGGGATTCCCTCTGATGCACATGATAAATCCGACGACCTAGACAGAGACCCGTAGCAACACGCTTCAAAACAGCCTCCGCCCACCTCCACGTTCCCCCATAATTTTTTAACGCCACTCCAGGCTGCTTCGCCCTTCTACCCATGGCTCATAGGCGTCCGTTAGACTGTGCAACAATCTACAACAAAGCGGTTGCGTCTGGAGTTCGGCTAGGCCGACTTCTGTTGGCGGCGCAACTCGACGAGATGCATTGCCCCTTGCCGCTAAACGAATTCTAGATTACAATAAATAAATTTCGACTGCCGAAAGTAAAAAATAGTGTGCATAGACGGCTTCATGAGATTCAAAGAACTCAAGATATCAAACATGGCGTTGGTGGTCACCGTCTTGTCGATAACGACTATCCCACGGGCATACACAACAGGGACATGCGACGCAGAGGATTTCTACCCCTCGTCGCATGAGCACGACAAGTGGTCCTATATAGATCCAAGCGGACGGAGGATGAATGTTATAACATACAGCCCCTGGGGTAAAAAGTCGCGGTATTGTTACAACACAAAGGCTGGATCTTCAGGGCGGTAATATGGTGAGATACGTACTCCTAGCGCTTGTAATCGCCGTAATTGCCGTGGTGGCTTTCTACGTCGGCGTAAACAACCTTGGGGCGTGGGAGGGGAAGGTGGTGGATGAGTTGGGGGAGTTGCACGAGGTTGTTATTGGCGGACCTTTTGTTGTTATCAAACATGACCCTGGCGCCTACCAGAAAGATGGGGATTTCGGCAAAATGAGGAGATATATAGAGGCGCGGAGAGCTTCTTGGGAGAGGTGGAGAAAACTCGTGGAGAAGTATGGAAATGAGGTGTTCGACGCCTACGTAGTTCCATGTAGGCTGCTCACTTATGAAGAATTCCCCTCATTCGTTAAAAACCTCGGCTTAGTAGAAGAAATAACAGGAGTCGTCAGTTACACATATATAAACGGCACATACGAATTATTGGGCCATGGCATTAGGCATAGTAGCGATGTGGATTTAGATGAATGGGTCAGAAATGTATATGAAAAACATCTGCTCTCTGTGGGTCACTACGTTTTGTCTTTAAAGCGGCGTAGTATTAATGGCAGTGCCGCATCTTTTAACAAGACCGATTTCGATGTGACTAAAGCCATTGAGGTGGGTAGGTCTGTGGCCGACGTATATGTCGGCGCCTTTACAATAAGGGCGCCTCTTAAAGAGTTGTACAATCTGTCAAAAAGATCTGAGATACTGATGGTGGATACACCTCTTGACTTAATTTGGAGATATAGAGAGTCTGGCAAAATAGTGATAGTTAAACGGGTAGCATTTGGCGATAAATACCTAATAGAGAAGAAAAACCTCTGCTAAATTTCCTCCTTTTCTCATTTCTGCAATGAGGCCGTCGCTATGTAGGCAGGGTAGTTGTACTCTATCAGCGCAGGCACACCACAGAAAGCGGCGAGGGCAGAACGCGAGGACAGGGAGGTCTATAGATTGGAGGAGCTGGTCGCCGTAAACCTGCCTAAGGAGGTTACCAAAGCGCTTCAAACTAAACTTAGCGAGGCGGTAAGCAAATATCAGCAAGGGGTGAATCGGTCATCTCTCTCCATAAAGGAATTTGCATCATCGTCTTTCTAGTGTCGTTGTCTTTTTATGTTTTAAGGGGCCTGCGCGTCTTGGAAAAATTTAAATATGGTGTTGATGGGGGTGGCGATGTCTACTGCCCAGAGGAGGTTGCCTGTATATAAGAAGATTCTGGAGGAGAACAAGAAGAAGTGGATGATTAAGGAGTTTCTGGAGTATAGGCTGAGCAAGTATGGGTATATCGACTCCGAGATTTTGAAGACTCCCCTGGGCACGCGTATCGTGATCTACGCAGAGAGGCCTTCTAGGATCATCGGCAGGAAGGGCGCCATTGTGAAGGAGATTAGCAACATCCTTACCAATAAGCTGGGCGTGGAGAACCCGCAGATAGATGTGATAGACGTCTCCAAGATCGAGGCGCCTGAGATGTTCCCCAAGGTTGTGGCGTACCGTATAGCCAACGCCATGGCTAAGGGAGTCAGGTTTAGACGGGTTATGTTCGTGGCCATAAGGCAGTTGACGGAGGCTGGGGCTAAGGGCTTTGAGATCGTGGTAAGCGGTAAGCTGTCTACCGAGAGGGCTAAGTTCGAGAAGCAGACCTTCGGGAAGCTGTACAAGATCGGCTACGACGCCAAACAGCGGGTGAGGCGGGCGGTGGTCCACGTGCTTCTGAAGCCCGGCATCTATGGCATAGAGGTGAGGATCACGCCGGCGACTATGCGGTACAGCGATGAGTACAAGATCAAGCCGCCCACAAGACCCGAGGCGGCGCCTGCCGAGGCGCAACAATAAACCTTAAAAATTGTGGTTTTAGTGGCGTTCCATGTCTTCTGAAAAGAAGCTCAAGGCCAAGGTGCTGAGGGAGATGAAGCCGGAGGAGAGGCGGCAGTTGCTTAACCAGCTTAGGGCGGAGCTGGTCAGGCTTGAGACGCAGAGGGCGAGGGGGTTCGTCGAGAAACCTGGCCGAGTTAAACAGATAAAGAGAGCTATCGCGAGGATTTTGACAATTGAGCGAGAGTTAACTAAGTAACCTTGCGTCCAAGTTGTGTGGATCTGCTGGGCAGGGAGGTTTCTACGTATCGTTGCCCCTACGGCGTTAGGGGCGTTGTAGTTGGCGAGACCTACAACACTTTTCTGGTGCTGGCCGGAGACAGGGTCGTCGTTGTTCCGAAGTCTCTCTGCTACTTCTACGTATATGGGCTTGGCGTGTTGGTCAACGGGATTTACTTGGTCGGGTACCGGGACCGGAGGCTTTTCAACTGCGGCGCGTTTTGATCTGCCTTAGTAGCCTTAGCAAAGTCTCGAAATCCCCCGGGACAGAGATGACGGCTCCGGGCGCCACTCCCTCCAGCGCCTCCACTAACGCCAGCGCCTCGTGGAGCTCCACAGCGGTTTGTCTAAGCCTCTCAATCAACGCAGAGTTGTTGCTTGTCCTCACCATGACGTAGGGGTAAACGACCGGGGGAAGTCCCTTCAGTTGCTTGACGTCTGCGAGGTGCAGAGCCAGGTAGAAGTCGGCTCCAAGGGTCTCCACGCGTCTCCTGTAGTCTCTCCTCAGACTCAGCAGGGCGCCCGCTCTGAGCCCCATCTTCTTCGCCTCTTCCACCGCTTCCTCGGTGGACACCTCGCCCACAGGTCTGCCCTCGGCCGGGGGGTCCCCCTGTAGCACCACCACATGTTTTATGTCCAGCACGTAGACTCCGCCGAGTAGAGACTTCAAACCGGTCTTGTTCACGTCGAGAAGCCGTATGTGCACGATGGGCTCAAACCCTATCTGTTTGGCGAGTGCGCCCACGGCAAGGGAATGCGCCGTGGGCTGGCCCCCTGGCGCCTCCGGTATGTCTATCTTGTCGACCAGCGGCTTGAGCGCCTCTAGCTTCTTCAGGAGTTTCGCCCTATCTCTGACTGGGGCGACTTCGGCGATTATCTCCATTAGGGCAGGGCCAGAGGCGCAAAGAGGCGTCCTCTGCCTTCGTAGAACTTGGAAAGCGTTTCATAGAACACGAGACGGAGAGATTGCACTAGAGAGAATAGGCCCTCGGCGGCGGCTATTAGGGAGTGGCCAAACACGGCGAAAAGGATGCCGGCGGGTCCGAGGGAGGCGGCGACGCCGTTTACCAGCTTCGCCAACACGCCGTGGATCAGTATGAGGATCACGAGACGGGCGAAGCTCGGTATATTCGCCAACGCGCCGAGAGAGCTCTCGACGAAGCCCATTATAAACTCCTCGGTGACTGGAGGCGCCTCCTCGTGGTGTTTATACCTGATCTTCAACGCAACGGTCCCGGCCGCGCTCCAGAGAAACGCCCCGAGGAAGATATACATCCAGGGAAGCTGGAGAAGCGGCGCTAAGAACTCTAGATGTAACGCGTCCTTCACAAGAGAGAAGAACACCATGCCCAGCGAGAAGAAGAGCACCACCTGCGGCAACACCACCGCGACCGCCATGTCGGGCTCTCTCTTCAGTAGTGTGTTTATAAACTTGGAGAGGAAGGCAAGCAGGATGAGGAAGAAGCCCAATATAAACGCCGCCCTGATCGCAGCTAAGACGCCCTCTGTTACCACCATCTCGTGTCCCTCGCCGAAGAGGTGTAGTATAGGCGCTGGCATTTCTATCCCAAGTTCCTTAAATCCAAAGCCGAAGACTTCTTGGTAAACGAAGGCGCCGAAGAACATGGAGACAAGACCCGTTAAAGCCCAGATAATTCCCCAATCTCTATATTTGCCTCCGTAGAGCTTCTTCAGGAGGAGTACGCCCAGGAGGAAGAGGAGGAAGCCGTGGCCCAAGTCGCCGTACATCCAGCCGAAGAAGACGGGGAAGAGAAGCGCCACGAGCGGCACGGGGCTTATCTCGTTTGGCCTCGGCACGCCGTACATGTAGACGATTTTTGTGAACTGCCTAATCGGCGTTGGGTATTTCTCCAGCGTCGGTCTTCTCTCCACAGGCACTGCGTCAAAGTATTTGTAGCGCGTCCTCTTGACCACGTCCAGTTTGCCGAGGTTGTGCTTCACAAACTCCGCAAGGGCGTCGTCTATCTTCTTCACGTCTTTCTCAAGCACGTAGAGTATAACCGATGCCGCGTCTTTGTGCTCCTCCCACCTCCCGTCGCCATATATGGAGTACTCGCGATACAGCTTTTCAAGCGCCTCAAGCTCCCTCCTGAGCCTCTGGAGAGACGTCTCTAGGGACTTTACGGCGTTTACAACAAGCTCTCTGCCGGTCCTTATGTCGGAGAGGTACTCCTGCGGAACCTCCACCCCCCTTGCTTCGCCTCTTACTAACGCCACCTTAACCCCGTCGATCTCCTGTATTACATGCGGAGCGGCTATGGGGGTCTCTGGATCAACAAGCAACTTGTACCCCTCCGGCAATCTCAAGCTTCCTTTTTCAGAGAAGGCCTCGAGCACCTTCTTTATCTTGGAGAGGTGGGTTAGTTGCTCTTCCAGCTTCCTTATTTCCTTCTTGTATGACTCGAAGAGCCGCCCCATCTCTGTGCCCTCGTCTATTGCGGATTTGTTGAAGGTCTCGGCGACGGCGGCCACTGCGTTTCTAAGGGTGTAAGCGTAGTTAACCAAGTCCTTCTCCCTCTGCACAGCCGCCTTCAGCTCCTCCTCAGCCCTCCTCAGCCTCTCCTCCAAGACGTTGGGAGGCTCCATATCGGCAACCTCCTGTAGAGAGAGTACCCGCACCCCCAGCTTCTCAAGCGCGTTTTTTAGTTGCAACGCGTTTCTCCGCTCCACAGCCACCACGAGGGCGCTACCTTGTTGCATCACCGTGGCGTTGTGAGACTTGGCAAGCTCCACGCTCTCCCTAGCCGCCCTCCCCGGCAACGCCGCGAAGACCTCCAGCGCCTCGGTCTTAGGAAACGGGGCCGCCTTGATTAAAGCAACCTCTTTAGAAATCGAAAGCTTAGTCCGCAACTCGTCTATTAAGCGGACGTAGTAGGATACCTCCTTGTAGAGGGCCTCCAGCTTCTCCAACACCGAATCTATCTGAGATTCCAGAGCGGTCAGCGGCAACGCCACCTGTTGTGGCTGCACATAGAGCAGTAGCTGGTTCAGGAACTCATCCATTTTCTTGGCCTTATGGAACACCGCCGGGTCGCGCGGCCTCGGGAGCTTTTCAGGCCTCTCCTCAAACATGGCGGCGCCTGTCTTGCCGATGAAGTATATCACTTCAGGGAGCAAATCCGCCTGAGACGCTAACCTGAATTCCACGACACGTTCAAGAGGCACAGAGGCAGTAATTACGATGCTTTAAAATATTGTGTATACGTATTCATTACGTAGACATCGGTAACTTTGCTGATGCAAGTGAATAATATTTAAAGACCCAGAATAAAGAAGGTTCCATGTTAGGATCTGCAGTATTCGGAGTAGTTATAGGGGCTCTAGGCATTTTATACGCGATTTACCTCGCCAGATGGGTTCTGAGACAAGACCCCGGCAATGAGAAGATGCGCTTCATCTCACAAGCCATAGCAACCGGGGCTAGGGCCTACCTCTTCAGGCAATACAAGACATTGGCAATACTTCTAGTTGTTTTGGCGATACTTATATTACTAGCGATTGATATGCCGCGGGGCACCTACGGGCTAACCATGATCGGTTTTGTTGTAGGTGCGCTTGGCTCGATGCTTGCCGGCTACCTCGGCATGTACGTCACCACGAGATCCGCCTCACGCGTCGCCCAAGCCGCCGCCACAGGCGGCATGGGAAAGGCGTTGATGGTTTCTTGGCGCGCCGGCGCCGTCATGGGCCTCTCTCTTGCCAGCATCGCCCTACTCCTGATTTCAGGGTTCTATCTAGTACTCAAGGCCGTGACGGAAGAGTGGGCAGTCCCCCTCGTGGCGCTGGGCTTCGGCGCGAGTCTCGTTACGTTGTTTATGAGAGTTGGCGGCGGCATCTATACGAAGGCTGCAGATCTCGGGGCAGATCTGGTGGGCAAGGTGGAGGCCGGCATTCCTGAAGACGACCCGAGAAACCCCGGCGTCATAGCCGACAACGTAGGCGACAACGTGGGCGATGTGGCGGGCATGGCGGCAGACGTCTACGAGTCCTACATAGTGACTGTCACAGCCGCGATATTTCTCGCCGCCATACTCGGCCTTTCGGCGCAGTATATAGAAGTAATTATACTATTTGCCACTTTGGCCCTTCTGGCTACCTTCGCCGGCGTGAATTTGTTGAAGACCTCAAGCGTCAAACATCCGCTTTCTTCTATCAGCATGGCCATCTACGCCACTATTGCCCTCTCGGCGGTCTTATTTTTTGCGGGGTCTTTCTTGTCGGGTCTGGAGACTTGGAGGGCTTTGGCTCTTGCGGCAGCCGCGTCTTTCGGCGCCCTGCTGGCTCCGCTTATAGTAAAGATAACCGACTACTACACGTCTTACAACTACAGCCCGGTAAGAAGAATTGCTGAGCAGGCAAAGATAAGCCCCGCTACTGTGATCATCACAGGCTACGGGGCAGGTCTCATGAGCGCCCTACCTGTGGTAGCCGTGATAGTCGCCGTGCTTGGCATATCTTACATGATAGGGTACTACACGGTCCCCATAACGGCGTTTGGAGGGTATTCTCAGTATTTAGCCGGGATCTTCGGCACCGCCATTGCTAGCGTTGGGCTGTTGGTGGTTGCCGGCATAATCATAACCGCCGACTCGTACGGCCCCGTGTCCGACAACGCTAACGGCGTGGTTGAGATGGCCGGCTTGCCAGATAGCGTCAGAGAGGTGACGGACGTCTTAGACTCAGTCGGCAACACCACTAAGGCCACTACGAAGGGCTACGCCATAGCGAGTGCGGCGTTAGCGGCGTTGGTCCTCTTTATCGCATTGATTTTCGAAATTGTGCATGCAGCCGCCGCGATTCAGCGTCTAGATGTGGTGAAGATATTAGACGAAAGCCTCAAGGCCCTTCAGATAATTAACCCAAGCTTGTTAATCGGTGCTTTTGTCGGCGTTTCGCTGGTTTACTTCTTCACCAGCCGCACCTTGGGGGCTGTGGGCAGGACCGCCATGGAAATCGTCGAGGAGATTCGTCGCCAGTTCAGAGAGAAGCCAGGCATCCTGGAGTGGAAGGAGCAACCCGACTACGCCCGCGTCGTCGACATAGCGACTAGGAGGGCTCTCGGCGAGTTCCTCGTGCCCGGCCTCGCGGCGATAGTAGTACCTCTCTTGACAGGTCTGTTGCTGGGCTGGAACGCCTTGGCCGGTTTAATTATGGGCGCCATAGTAGCCGGAGTCCCCAGGGCGTTGCTTATGGCAAACGCAGGCGGCGCCTGGGACAACGCGAAGAAGTACATAGAGCTCCAAGGCCTCAAGAAGACCGAGATGCACAAAGCCGCAGTTATCGGCGACACCGTCGGCGACCCCTTCAAGGACACAAGCGGGCCTTCGCTCAACCCGTTGATAAAGGTGCTCAACACCTTGTCTGTGGTCTTTGCCTATGCTATAGTGTTTACAAATATCGCGCTTGGGATGTATCCATTCGGCTTGTTGCCCTTATTATAACCATATATCTAAAATTATATTTTTCTTTAAGTTCTTTTGCTAAGATTTTAAGAGGTTGAGTTTTATATTTATAACTAGAGGTATCTCTGTCGCGAAATAAAATTTTAGAACTGTAGATTTGCTGTGGGTCTTCTATTGAATGTGGATTATAACGACACTCTGGCGCGGGCCCGTGCGCGAAAAATTTTGCGAGTTGTAGGCGGCGGGTTAGTCGGGGAGGAGGAGGCGGTGGATGCCTACTATATACACTACCGTACGCCTATTTTTGGAGGCAAGGCCTCTAGCCCGGTCTGGGGGCGTTTTGTGCATTTTTACGTCACTTCTCCGTATTACAGCCAGGTGGCGCCTCTCTGCAGACTTAGACACGTCTCGTCTTTCCGCGCCGCTGTAAATCTCTTAAAAGCTTTTTGTAATTATTTAGAATCTCTGGAGAGCTTTGGAAGGGCGTGGTTTGGGAGGGGGCGGCAAGACGCTTGGGTTGAGGCTTTGCGGCAGTTAAGGCGGCATTTTGGAGATCCTTCAGATATCGAGATGCTTTACGGCGTTTTTAAAAAGCTCGGCGAGATCTTGGGTAGGGGGAGAGTAGGAGATCCGGCGTCTTTAACGCTTTCAGTGTCTACAGATCCTCGGAGGGTTAGAATTGCAAAGATTTTGGCTAAGGCGCTTGAGTTTTATAGGCTGATGGGAAGGCCTGCGGGGGTGGGTCTGGCTATGCCGTCTTTTAGAGGCATAGAGCGTGAACGCGTGTTTGGCTCGTTGAGCCGATTGACAAAACTCAGCTGGTATGCTTGGTCTCTTTTGATTGGCGCTCCTTCGTTGTTTATCTACAAGTCTCTTCATGGCGAGTTGCCTCTAAACGCCGCGAAGGTGGCTGGCGATAGCGGGGTCTATATATTGATAGACAAGTCGGGATCTATGTATAGTGCGGTCAACGGCGTGGAGAAGATTGTGGTTGCCACAGCGTATGCCCTCGCGGTTTTAAGAAGCCGTAAAAAGGTCGTAGTTAGGTTCTTCGACGCTGAAGTTTATGAACCTATTGAAGACGTAAATAAACTTATTGACGTTCTCCTGCGGACGGTTGCAAGCGGAGGCACCAACATATCTAGAGCCGTAGAGGCGGCGTTATATGATGCAAAGACGCGGAGATTACATGATTACACATTAACAGTAGTCACAGATCTGGAAGACGAGAGATTAAACATAGAAATAATTAAAGAGGCTAGGCGTCTTTTTAGAGAGGTGATGTTTGTTGTTGTTGGTTCGGCAAAGCCTCCACAAGGCGTGCGGACTATACGGCTACTACCTCCGCAGAGGCTATACTCCGGCACTTCCGTGTTGAATACGGAGAAAAATAATTTTTATTTTTAACGTAGTTTAATTGCGGTGAATTTGCCTCCAGAAAGCGAAGACGGTAATGTCGAGTATAAGCTTACTTTGGGAGAGGGCGATATAGATAAATTGGCGGGCCAGATGAAGAGACGCCTCTTGGAGGGCGGCGGGGAGGCGGTCTACTTAATAGGCGTTGCAGACGACGGGAGACCGCTGGGGCTTCCAGACGAGGAGTTGTTAAAGGCGTTGGGGGTGCTTCGGGAGGTGGCTAGGCGGGCGGGTGCCGCGGTTTATATCCTGAGGGTGTCTGAGGGGGTCAGGGGAAAGGTGGCGGAGGTTTTGGTGAGGATAAGCGTCAAAGAGGAGCCTCCGCCTACCGTGACCGTGGCGGCGTTGGGTAACGTGGACGCCGGCAAGTCGACGCTTGTAGGGGTTTTGACCACGGGGAGGCCAGACGACGGCAAGGGGCTTGCCAGGTCTTACGCGTGTCGGTACAAGCATGAGGTTTTGACGGGCCGCACCTCGGCGGTTTCGATGAGGCTTCTGGGCTTCAGCGGCGACTCAGTGGTTAACCACGGCTTGGTGGACCCGCTTGACGAGGCCGAGGTGTATAGGAGGTCTGACAAGCTGGTGCTCCTCGTCGACGTGGGGGGTCACGAGCGGTACTTAAGGACGGCGTTGAGAGGCCTTTTCAGCTCGCAGCCGGACTACGTCATGTTGGTGGTGGCGGCGAACTCGGGGGTTCAGAGGATGACGAAGGAACATCTGGGCATCGCAGTGGCGTTGGGCATACCGGTCTTCGTCGTGGTCACGAGGATCGATATTGCGCCTCAGGAGGTGTTTCAGAGGACTGTGGACGAGGTGGTGAAGGTTTTGAAGATGCCGGGGGTCAGCAAGATACCATATGTCGTGAGGGATGCGGGCGACGTGGTTCTGGCGGCTAGAGCCATCTCCACGAGCCGCATCGCCCCGGTGTTTTTCGTCTCGAGCGTGACAGGCCACGGGCTTGATCTGTTGCTCAGATTCCTCTCTCTGTTGCCTAGGAGGAGGAAGTGGGACTACGGCGGCGACTTCCTCATGTACATCTCCGACATCTACTTAGTGAAGGGCGTCGGCGTAGTTGTCGGCGGGCTGGTGGAGAGAGGCGTCGTGAGAGTCGGCGACAGAGTCTGGGTAGGGCCATACGGCGACGGGAAGTGGGTCTCCGCCGTCGTGAAGTCCATCCACCTAAACAGAACGCCGGTGGAGACAGCCAGGGCCGGCAACTTCGTCACCATCGCGCTTGACAAGATAGAGAAGGTGGAGAAGGGCATGGCCTTGTCTAGGCGGCCGCTCGCGGGGGTTAGGGAGGTGGTGGCCGACGTGTTGGTGCTCAGACACCCAACTGTGATCAGGGCTGGGTTCTCCGGCGTGTTCCACTACAAGGCCATTAGAGCCAACGCGTATATAAAGGAGATCGACAGGGGAGAGCTCATGGTGGGAGACAGCGGGGTGGCGAAGATAGAACTGACAAGGCCTTGGCACATAGACGGAGGGGTGTTCATCTTTAGAAACGGCCCGACGAGGATATTCGGCAGAGTGCTCAAGGTGGGGGATGGAGCTCCTTCTGCCTAAGCCTATCTGTAGCCTGGTCAACTGCGACGACTTGGAGAACCTCGACGTGGAGAGCGCGTTGGCCGAGATGAGGAAAGAGCAGGAGGTATTTGAGCTTCTTCCAGACGTCTACGCGCATAGATACGACTTCAAGCGCGTCTCGCCGTCTGTGATAAACGACTTCGAGTACTGCCCGAGGCTTCTGTGGGTGCAGCACAAGCTCGGCCTTAAGCTCTTCACCAAAAACTCAGCCGTTTCGCTGGTCCGCGGGAGGTTGTTGCACGAGCGGTACGAGAGGGCCGTCTCCGTTTTTGACAACGTCGTTACTGAATACAGGGTGGAGATCGGCGAGCTGGTGGGCGTTGTAGACGTCGTGATTAGAAGGGGGCGGGATCACATCCCGGTGGAGGTCAAGACGGGGCTGGCCTCCAGGGAGGCTCACAAGAAGCAGCTCCAGATATACATCTACTTGTTGAAGGCCCGCCACGGCTACTTGGTGTATAGAAATAGGGTAGAGCGGGTTGAGCGGGACGACGACGCGGTTAAACTTCTTGAGGAGATAAAACGGATTCTAAGCGGGGATAGACTAGAAATCAATAAAGAATGCGAAAGATGCGTGTTTAAGGCAATCTGTAAAAACGTTCTTTAAGAGTCGAAGGGAATATTTATAAATCTGCACTATAGACCAGCGTATGGTAGAAGAAATTCTACTGTTATTGTTTTTAATTACATTTTTTATATTTACAATAAATTTAATGTTGAGAATACATCTTTACAATAGAAGAATAGATCTTGGCTCGTTGATACTCCACGAGTTTAAAGAGGCGCTGAAGGGAGGAGTGGGGTACATGCACTTCTCAATAGCCGCCGGCGTGGTTCTATCGGTGCTTCTAGCGGTTTTGGGCCCCTTCCGGATTCTCGTGCTGGCGCTGTGGATTATTAGCCTGCCCGTAATGGCCGGCCTAGTCATGGCAGCGGTTTATCGTGTAGGTGTCTTTATAAGAAGCGGGCTTATACACAAGAGGCTGAAGGAGGACAGGAAATTTATTAAAGAGTCTAACAAGATGCAACTGGTCCTCCTCCTGATCATAGTAATGACTTTTCTAGACGTCCTCTTCTCGATATTTGTCCCTTGGCTGTCGTTGTCGGTTGGGATTGCTAGGAATATATTGCTGTCGATGTTCTACGTAAAGCCCGCCGCGAACCTGTTTGCAAATCACGCCCGGGGGCTGTCGAGCTTCCGGGCTCCGTTTAGATTAGAAGACGTCCTTGAGGGCAGGGTGAAGCCTGAAGAGATTAAGTTCGGCTACGAGAAAATGACAGACGTAGACAAAGACGTCATGCTTTCCTGCCAGTCGTGTGGCGAGATCGGCGCATGTGACGCTGACTGTCCAGCGGTGGCCGCCGGCCGTCTCCTGTCGCCTAGAGTCGTCGTGCGTACCATAGCTCTCAACTCCAGCAACCCGAATTTCGAAGTAGCCGTTAAGCTGGAACAGCATGCGTGGGCGTGCACAACGTGTGGGGCGTGTGTGTACAACTGCCCGGTAAAGGTGAACCACCTCGACGTTATCTACGGCGTGAGACGCGCCTTGGTGGCCCAGAGCAAGGTGGACAAGAAGATAGCCGACGTCCTCATGTCGCTGTCTCAGTACAACAACACGATGTCTATGCCCAACGCAGGCAGACACGACTGGCTTAGAGAATTCGGCGTGAGACACATAGCGGAGAACCCAGAGGCCGAATACCTCCTATGGGTTGGTTGCATGGGCAGTTTCGACAGCAGATCCAGGGAGATAATCAAGGCGTTTGTAACAATTCTGCAACGCGCCGGTATGCTGGACAAGGTAGCGATTTTGGGAGACGAGGAGACTTGTTGTGGCGATCCCGCTAGGCGTCTCGGCGAAGAGAGCAGATTCCAAGAAATAGCGCTAAACAACAAACAGATATTCGAAAAATACAACATAAGAAAAATAATAACGATATGTCCTCATGGATACAACGTTTTTAAGAATGAATACCCTGAATTCGGCATCAAGCTTGAGGTATATCACCACTCGCAGATAATACAGAAGCTGATAGCAGACGGCAAGATATCGGTTAAAGACGGAAAAGAAGCCTTGACGATCCACGACCCCTGCTACCTAGCCCGCTACAACAAAGTGGTGGAGCCCCAGAGAAAGACCTTGATTAAACTCGGCGAGGTCAAGGAGCCGCCTAGACGTGGCGAGAAGACGTTCTGCTGTGGCGCCGGCGGCGCTAACTACTGGTACGACGTACCTGAGGAAAAACGTATCAGCCACGTACGCTTCGAGGAGCTCACCGCAACCGGCGCCTCCACCATAGTGACGCTCTGTCCCTTCTGCAATGCCATGCTTAGCGATGCGAAGAGAACTAAGGAGAGCGCAGTGGCCGTGAAGGACATAGCAGAGGTAGTGGCGGAAAAACTGGCCTAACCCCCATTTTTCCCACCGGCCTACTTAACGAATTGTTTATTAACACATCTGTTTAGATAGACATGGCCGTCAGAGTTGGCGTCGTTGGAGTTGGCAACTGCGCATCTGCCCTCGTCCAGGGGATTGAGATGTATAAACACAACCCGGAGCTGGAACCAATCGTCGCCTTTGAAGAAATAGGGAGATATACCCCGCGCGACATAGTCTTCGCGTCTGCGTTTGAAATCGACGCGAGGAAAGTGGGCCTGGACCTCTCAGAGGCGATATTCCAGCCGCCGAACAACGCCACTGTGGTCTTCAAACCGCCGAAGCTAGGCGTGACGGTGCGCCCAGGCCCGGTGCTCGACGGAGTGCCCGAGGGCGGGCTCGTGCCGAAGGTCGTCGAGGGCACCGTTGAAGAGGTGGTGAAGGAGCTCAACTCCACAAATACCGAGGTTCTCGTGAACTACCTCCCCACCGGTGCCAAGAAAGCCGCTGAGGCCTACGCCGAGGCCGCCCTAAGGGCTGGCGCGGCTTTTGTAAACGCCATGCCAGCCCCCATCGCCACAAGCGAGTACTGGCAGAGGAGATTCGCCGAGAAGGAACTGCCGCTACTCGGCGACGACACCCAGAACCAGATCGGGGCAACTGTTCTCCACAAGACGCTTATAAGGCTGTTGGCTCTGAGGGGGGTTAAGATTAAGCATACGTATCAGATAAACGTAGGGGGCACGCCGGACTTTGTAAATTTGATGTATAGACGCGGCGATAAGGAGAAGACGAAGACAGCAGCCGTCAAGATGATGGCCATGAGCCAGGAGTTCGACGCCTATATATCGCCCGTGGCGTATATACAGTTCCTGGGCGACAGGAAGATAGCGCATACGCTCATCGAGGCAGAGATATTTGGGGGCCTGTCGATAAGGATAGAGGCGACGCTCGACGTACACGACGCGTGGAACAGCGCCGCCGTGGTCACAGACTCCATCAGACTCGCGAAACTCGCGCTCGACAGAGGAATAGGCGGACCGCTTATAAGCGCCTCCGCGTGGGGCTTCAAAAACCCGCCAGTTCACATGAGCCCCGACGAGGCCTACAGAGCGGTGCTGGAGTTCATCGAGGGGAAGCGCGATAGATGAGAGCATATCAACGATTCAAGCGCTGCATAGGCCAGGGAAACCTCTGGCTTTACGTGGTGAGCATCCTTAACAAGCGGGGCCCCCTACACGGCTACGCAATTATCCAGGAACTCAGGAAATACGGGTTCAACATAAGCACAGTCTACGGATACGTGTTGCTCAAGAGAATGGTGAGAGACGGGGTCCTGGTTGAGGTGGAGGAGGGAGGCAAGAAGCTCTACACGGCGTCTGACGCGGCCCGCGAAAACTTTAGAAAGGCGCTGGAGGAGTTGCAAAACCTGGCGAAACTGCTGGTGGCATGACCTGCATAGTGCAGATCACAGGCGGGAAAGACGTGGGCAAGACGGCGCTGGCCGAGAGGATTATTCGACAGCTAAAAGAAAGGGGCTACATGGTCTCCGCGATCAAGGTGAGCCACCACGACCCGGAGCCGCCTACCAAAGACACACGCCGCCTCAGGAAGGCCGGCGCAGATCGGGTCTTGTTCTACAACGGAGAAGTCTACGTGCTTTACACCAGCGCCGTTGCTTGTGGCGACATAGACGCGGACTACGTAATAGTGGAGGGCTTGCGCGACAGGAAGGTGGGCTACAAAATACACATAGGCCCTGACCCCCCGTCAGACGCAGACGTGGTGCTTGCCGCGCCCGACGAGCAGGTAGAGATAAGATGTATAGAAAAAGACGTGTGCGAAATCCTAGCGCAAGTCTCGCAGTATAGACCCAAAAATTTATAACCATAGGTTCACAGCACCACAGCCGGGGTGGCCGAGCGGCCCAAGGCGCGGGACAGGCAAGCCCCCGAGTTGAGATCCCGTCCCCGTCAAGGGGGCGTGGGTTCAAATCCCACCCCCGGCGCCAATTTACCTGTTCTGCAAACAGCCGTCGAGACGACAGTGCTGGCGCCACGTAGGAGGGCGCTTGGGAGGCGATCGCTCAGAAAGCGGAGCTGACTCCGTCCCGGCCCTGCCGATCTTCTGAGCTCCAAGAAACCTGTTTCCATCTGTCTTGCATGTACTTGTCTTTCAGTATCTTACGGGCTGCGTATTCCCGCCCGAGGTAGAAGGCGTGGTCCGGTAGGAGCTTATGCGCCTCTCTTTTCACGCTTGTTTCGTCTAGTTCCATCTGTCGTAGTAAGACGCCGCGGGGGCTGTAGTGGTACAACGCGTCGGCGAGTACGAAGTTGCCGTGGGGGTCATACACGTCGCGGCTGTATACCTCAGGCTTGACGGCGGATGCCGCCGTCTCGAGCCGTCTCTTCTGGATAAAAGCAGGCGTGGCTATTAGGACGCCCGCCTTATCGAGGCCGCAGGGCCACTCCTCCACGATGTCGCAAGGCGACATGAGATAGCCGCCTCTGGGGTCTCGCTGTAGGGCTAGGTGGCTGTAAACGACGTCGTGGCTTTCCAGGCCGTAGGTCAGTATGTAGTCTATGGCCTTGGCCTTGAGGGCTTCTAGGTCTGTGTCGTAGATTACGTGGAGTCCTCCATATGGTAGCCTCTTGTTGGGTCTCTCGGGCGTCACCTCCCGCCGGGGCCGCGCCGGCTCTGCGGCCGGCCTGTAGTGAGTCGCTATGGCTTTTCTAAGCTCTTCCTCTCCCCGCCACCTGAGATCAACCACGTTTACGTTGAGCGTTTTTACATATTCACAGGGTATCCGCAGGGCGTCGTTACATACACCCCGCAGGGCCTCTACTATTAGCTCGCCTGCGCCGTTTAGGTCGGGGCCGTATACAACGACTGTGTCGACGTGGTTGTAGGTCTCGTAGAGCGTTTTAACCACGAAGTTAACCGCGTCGGCGGAGTATACGGTACCCACAGAGGCGACTTTATCAAGGAGGGCTTGGTCTACCTTGTCTTGACCTATCCAGAGGAGTACCAGCAAAATGTTTGACATTGGGAGAAAAAGGAGGGGGTTATCTATACGAGCGGTCGGAGTAGTTGACCGTGAACCTCTTTGGGGCTAGTTGCGATACTATGTACCGGAAAGCGGACATGGGGTCTGAGTGCTCCCCGCATGTGTACACGTCCACCGTCGCGTAGTTGTACACAGGCCAGGTGTGGATGGCGATGTGGCTCTCCAGCACCAACGCGATGACTGACACGCCTTCCTTATCGCCTCCCTTAAACCTCCAGGAGTTTACCTCCACCAGGTGCATATTTGCGATGTGTGTAGCCTCGATTACTATTCTCCTTAGTTTTTCCTCGTCGCGGAGGAGCGATTCATCTACCCCGTATAGTTCGCCGTAGACGTGTTTGCCGACCACGGGGGTTTTGAGCTGGGTTGTCGTCTGCATTTCGTGCGCGCCGTAGATACCCCTATATAAACTTATCTGATGAAAAAATATATCGGCTAGTACCTCGAGGGACGTTGGCTGAGGAGACGCGGCAGATACAGAGGCCTAGAGGGGTATCCCTTCACCTCTTCTTTTATCTTCTTGACAAGCTCCTCTGGAGTCGCCTTGTATTGACCTCCGCCCCGTTCTCTGACCGACAGCGTGCCCTCGTTTGCCTCTTTGGCGCCCACGACGCATATATACGGCACCCAGGCGGTTTCAGCCTCCCTAACCCTTTTAGATAGGGTCTCGTCTCTGTCGTCTATATCTACGCGAATACCTTCTGCCTCTAGCCTGTCCGCGACTTCAACAGCGTACTTCAGATTGTCCTTAGTGATGGGTATTATGCGTACCTGTACCGGCGAGAGCCAGGTGGGGAGCCGCGGAGTCTTGCCCTCCTTCTCCGCCTTGGCCATCGCATCGAATACAGCGTATAGGTACCTCTCGACGCTGCCTAAAATGGCGGTGTGTATAATGACGGGGTGCCTGGCCTGGTTGTTCTCGTCTACATACTTTATGCCGAAGCGCTGGGCGTTGCCCACATCTATCTGAAACGTGGCTATCTCCCTCGGCCTCCCCAGCTCGTCGATTATGTGGAACTCCACGTTGAGCACCCAGTAGTACTTCTGCCCCGGCAGAACCCTCACCAATATGGGCTTGCCCTCCCTCCTGGCGAGCTCCACCAGGTACTGTCTGTGGCTCTTGTAGAAGTCCTCGGTGACGTTATACAGCGAGACGTAGGTCCTGCCAAGCTTCCCTATTTCTCTGAAGATGACTTCGTGGAGCTTATAAGTCACGTTGATGGCTTCCGAGAGATCCCTCGTGAATATGTGGAGGTCCGGCATGTAGAACCTCCGGAGCCTGAAGAGGAGCACCGTCTCACCCGGCTGTTCGTGCCGGTACGAGTCCGCTATCTCCAACATGCCGAAGGGCAGATGTCGGTAGCTTATGACCCAGTCCTTGGCCATTGCGAACTGCTGGAAGCAGGCCGCGTAGCGGAGTATCAAGTCCGTATCTGACTCAACTACATAAAGCCTCTCGCCGAATAGCTTCGCATGCGTCTCGATGGCGGTCTCGGCGAGTTTAAACATGTTGGTCCCCCTGACCTTAAATACAGGTATGCCGAGGGACTTGGCGGTCATGTATGCGTAGTCCTCCACGAGCTCCATCATCACAGTGGCCTCCGGCGCGTAGCGCATATGGCCCACGTCAGACATGGACTCCCACTCAAAGCCGTACTTCCGGAGATATTCTAAATACCTAGGCTCGGTCCCTCCGCCCAGCTCCTTCTTAAACACCTCCTTCTCCACCAAGATCTTCAGATCCTCGTAGCCGCCGTAGTCGAACTTAGCCGGGTCATACTCCTCGCCTGCAGGCGTGAGCACCACGTAGAAGTCGCGCCTCTCCTCAGCCCTCTTCTCCTGCCTAGCTTGCTCAGGCTTGAAGGTTCTGCTGAGCTCCGAGAGGGGGTGCCCCAGACACTTAAGCTCAAACGCTTTGTAATACCCGAAGGGCGCCTTGTGGACCTCGCCGCCGAACTCGGACTTCACGACCTCGTAGAGCTTGTTCACCACCTCCCTCGCCGTGTAGGGCCTGGCGAGCTCGTTGGAAAGATGGGCGTAAGGATATATGACGACGGAGGCCGCCTTGACCTTCCTGGCGACGTCAACGACGTCGCGCGCCACCTGGCGCAGGAAATCCTCATCAGCGGTGTCGCCCCTCTCGACAGTGACGAAAACCACCAACGCGTTTTCGGCGCGGCCTGGAGTCGGCTCGTCTCTGACGTCCAGAGCCGGGTCTTTTACCTCCCAGCTGAAGCGCTCTGTGTGTATGTACAAAACGCGCATAGGCAGAGTTTGCCCCGTCTATAAATATTATTCTACGTAGATGCCGTTTCTCCTCAGGCGCCTTAAAATACCCTCCACGTCCTCTGGATACAGAGACACGTACTTCTTGATTTTGTTGTAGTTAAGTCTTATGTCGTGCTCAAGCACAAGCCTGGCGACCTCGTTTATGAACTCCTCGGCCTCCTTCGTCGCTATCTTGGCCTTAAGCACCAGAAGCCCCTCAAGACCTATGGCCCTGATCTTTACGCCGTTTAGGTCAACCTCCTTGAGGTCTGAGAAAAGGTCGAGGGGGATGTAGATGTCGAGGATGTTTTCCAACAAGTCGACTCTCACGGCGTCCCCCCCAACTATCAACTCGTAGTATATGGTGCCGTGGTCCGAGGTCCCCATATCCCAGTCGTTCTCCTTAGCGATTTCCTCAAAAAGCTCGTTGTCAAGCACGGTGGACTTGTTGAGGATAAAGAGATCAACATCTCGGGGATCGTACTTGATGTTGTATACTAGCGGAAGAACCGCGCTACCGACGAGGACGTGCTCTATCCCCCGTTTGTAAAGCTCCACAGACACCCGCCTCAAGGCGTGTTTGTATTTGTCAAGTTGCATGTGTCCAACATGGGACTTCTTAATAACAGTTGAGAGCTCTATCTATATAGAATATATATATCTATGTTTTGAGTGTAACTGGTAACACTTATTAACCCCGGGTAAACAATACCACATGTTGCTTAATGATATAATCGATCAGCTGGTTAACATGGAGAAATGTCTAAAAAAAGGCAAAATATTGTTTATACGTATTGATATGAACTCCCCAATTGTAAATGGAAAAATAGTTGATGATTTTAGAATAAGAGCCCACGCCCTCACGCTACGTCTGGTTTCAGACGCCGGCGCCCGCGCTGTAGTCCTCGCACACCAGGGCAGACCTGGACAGGACGACTTCACATCGCTGGAGCTCCACAAGCCCTACCTTGAGAAGTATCTGGAAAGACCAATTAGGTTTGTCGACGACGTAATAGGCCCTGAGGCTAGGAGGCAGATAAAAGAACTGCGCGACGGGGAAATACTCCTGCTGGAGAATGTGAGGATGCTGTCTGAGGAGGTCATAGAGAGGGTGCCGGAGGCGCAGACGGAGACCTTCCTAGTCCGCAAACTGGCGCCGCTTGGGGACTACTTTGTCTTCGACGGATTCGCGGTGGCTCACCGATCCCAGCCCAGCGTCGTGGGGTTCCCTCTGGTCATGCCGTCATGTATGGGCCCCGTCTTTGAGAGGGAGCTCCGGGCCTTGAGCGCTGTGTTTGAGAAACGGGGGAGGGGGGTGACGCTTGTGGCCGGCGGCGCCAAGATTCCTGACACGTTGAAGGCCATGGAACAGCTTCTAAAAAACGGCTTCGTCGAGAAGGTGGCGGTAGGAGGCTTGGTGGGCTTCGTCTTCGCAGTGGCGAAATACGGCGTCGTGAACACTCCCCTGAAACAAGAGGTAGAGAAAGGCGGGTATCTGCCGTATATAGAGAGGGCGCGGCAGATACTTAATAAATACGGATCGCAGATACAAACGCCGATAGACTTCGCCGTAAATCAAAACGGCAGAATCGACGTAGATGTATACTCGCTTACGCAGGCGCCGCTCGACATCGGGAGGTCCACCGTTTTACTGTTTAAAGAAGTTCTTGAGCAGAGCGAAATCGTGATCTTCAGCGGGCCCATGGGCTACATAGAAGACGACAGGTTTGCTGTGGGCACCGTAGAGTTGCTCAGGTCAGCCGCAAACAAGCGCCTCATAATCGGCGGTGGGCACACTATACTTGCGGCTGAGAAGGCCGGAGTCATCGGCAGGGCCTACCACGTGTCGACAGGCGGGCGCGCCTTTATCCAGACGATAGGAGGCGAGGAGATGCCTGCGGTGAAAGTGTTATTAACATCTGCGAAGAAGTTCTGGACATGATCAGGGTAGGCGTAGTAGGATACGGCACCATCGGTAAGCGCATAGCAGACGCGGTGGCGGCGCAAGACGACATGAAAGTGGTGGGGGTTTTGAAGACCTCGCCGGATTACGAAGCCAAGGTAGCCCTGGCGCGCGGCTACGCGCTCTACACGTTGCCAGATAGAGTGGACAAGTTCAAAAAGGCCGGCATAGAGCCCGCGGGCGTTGTTGAAGACTTGATAAAGGCCTCAGATATTATAATCGACGCGACGCCGGAGGACGTGGGACGTGAGAACAAGGAGAAGTACTACCAGAAGTTTGACAAGCCTGTGGTTTTCCAAGGCGGCGAGGAGGCCGACGTCGCAGAGGTGAGCTTCAACGCCCTCGCCAACTACGAGGAGGCGGGGGGGAGGCGCTACGTGCGGGTTGTCAGTTGCAACACCACAGGCATAACTAGAGTCCTCTCGGCGCTTCTGTTAAACGGCATGGGGATAAGAAAGGTCAGGATATTCATTACGAGGAGGGGGGCCGATCCGAAGGAGCATAAGAAGGGGCCTATAAACGACGTGGTGCCCAATCCGGCGACGGTGCCCAGCCACCACGGCCCAGATGTCCAGACCATACTCAGAAACATAGACATCGTAACGATGGCGGTGGCCGTGCCGGTTACGATTATGCATATGCACATGGCTTACATCGAGCTGGACTCCACATATACGAGAGACGCCGTGTTGGAGGCCTTCGCCAAGACCCCGCGCATCTTCCTGGCAGACGTCGGCGCCGGCTTCCAGAGCCTTGCGCAAATAATCGAATACGCCAGAGACCTCGGCAGGCCTAGGGCGGACTTCCCGGAGGTGGCCCTCTTCAGAGATTCGGTAACCGTGAGGGGCAATGAGCTTTATTTGATGTACGGCGTTCACCAAGAAAGTGTAGTTGTCCCAGAGAACGTAGACGCGGTGAGGGCCGTTTTCGGGACGTTGCCCAAGTGGACGTCTATCGAGAAGACAGACAAAACACTTAAATTAACGATGGAGGGCAAGAGGTATGGGTGACGAGCCTTTTTACGAGCTGGCATACAAGTTTAGACGTATACTAGTACCCATATCGCCTATGAACCCCGCGAGACTAAAGGAGTTGCTGAACGTCGCGGCGGACTTCGGCGAGAGATACGGCGCCGACACCGTGTTTCTCTACGTCGCGTCGAGCGAAAACGACCCAGCCGTGGAGCAGTTGAGAAATGCCGTGGAGGAATACATGGGTAGAAAAGGCGTTAAGCATACCTTCAAGGTGAGGAAGCTTGGGGAGGGGGAAACCGTGGCTTCTGAAATAGTTAAGGAGCTGTCTGAGAACAGCTACGACATGGTTATTCTGCTGTCGCGCGGCTATTACGGCGCCTCTGCGTTGCTGTATAACAGCACGTCAATAGCGGTGGCGCTTGCCGCCAACACCTCAGTCCTGATACTACGCTGAACACTTTGTGGAGTAGGGCCAATACGCCGCCAATAATGGGCTGTATTAACTCGCTCCTGCTCCAGGCAATAGAAGCTGAGGGCTCGAGGTATACCTGCGGCGCGTAGTATCCTAAGCGCAGCCGCAGACGCCTGCCTCCACGGTGTGAGTTACAGAGGCAAATCCAAAATGGGTAGATGGAGTGGCAAACTCTCTAGTGGAAATAAGCGCAAAAACCTACCCCCAACTATAGCTTCATTATTGAATGGTGTTAGGCCATGCATAGGATTCGTGGGGTAGGGAGTTTATTTTTAGATGTGATATAGAGTGTGAAGATCGGAGCCGCTGTGTCGCCCTATCAACACTTCGGTTTCTGTAATTGTGACATGCCCGACGAGCCGGGCGCGCACCATCTGCTGTTTTACGAAGAGGATCTCGACATAGCAAGGGAGGTTGGGCTGGACGTCTTTCGGACTGGGGTAGAGTGGGCGCTGGTAGAGCCGGCGGAGGGTCGCTACAGCAGGGAGGCTCTCCGGCTTTTTCGGGACTACCTCTCCTCCATACGGAGGAGGGGGCTTAGGAGTTGGGTTACTCTCCATCACTTCACAAACCCGAGGTGGGTCTGGAAATACGGCGGCTGGGAGTCTAAAGAGGTGGGGAAGCGTTTTCTCGCATATGTGGAGCACGTGGCGAGGGAGCTTGGGGATTTGATAGACGTGGCGTTGGTTTTCAACGAGCCAAACATGTACACGTTCCTGGCTTACACAAGGGGCGATTTACCCCCCTTTGGGTTCCTTTCGTTGAGACATATGCAAAAGGCGTCGCAGGTAATTGACGAGACAATACTAGCCGCAAGAGACGTGTTGAAGTCGTATGGGCTACAAGCCTCATTTACTTACTCATCTACTAAATTTGGGACAAAAAATATGATGTTTAAGCCAATTATCTATTTTCTAAATAGGCAAAATTCAAAATATATGGAAATGTTCAAGGAGATGGATTACACTGCGGTGAATTTCTACGTGGTGGGGAGATATGACGACTTTGCGCTTAGGTTCGTGCTCAAGCCGCGGAGTCTGCTGGAGGTGAAGGCGCCGACGCCGCTGGCCGTGACGGAGTTTGGGATAGCCGCGAGAAACGAAGAGTTGAGATACCAATATCTATGCGCCATGGCCTCCGTGTTGAGAGAGGCGGGCGCAACAGTTGCCATCTGGTGGAGTTTTCTGCATGGATATGAGTGGGGGCTGGGCTACCAGCCCTTCTTCGCCCTAGTAGACGTGCTAGGAACGAGGCGTATCATCACGCCACTCGCCAAGGTGTTCAGGACCACGCTGGAAAACCCGCCGCGGGGATGCGCTCTAGACGAGGTGGACCTCGGCCTGGAGTGGCGTTGGCTTACATGAAATCGTCCAGCGAAGAGGAGGCGTCGAAGGGGGTCTCGAGTACCCGCTTAATTACGGCGTGGCGTTTCTCGTCGATATCCCATGACTTGTAGTTGAGCAACGCGTTTAGCGGAGTTCCGTATTTTCTCAGAAGCTCCTCGGCGCGTTTAGGGCCGATGCCGGGGAGCGACGCAAGGAGCGCAATCTGCAGAGTTTTGACATCCACCCTCTTCTTAACAGTGGGGGTTCTGACGCCGCTTTTCGTCTCTTTTTTAGCGGCTAGACAGAGAAGAGCTCCGGTTTGTGCCTTGTCCTCGGTGTAGAGGACCCCTATCTCCATCCCGTGAAGAGCAAGTTGCGCGCCTAAGACGGCGTTGGGCGAGATCTTTCTAAACCGGAGCTCTTCCCACAAATCGCCCTCAACCACTATGACAGGCCTCAGCCCGGTCTCTCGGAGACGCGCGGCTTGGTCGAAGAGACGCCCGTCAATAATCGAGTTTACGAAGTCCTGTACGCTCTTCCTCTCGAAGACGAATCTCCCGGCTACGTAGTCCCCCACCTCCAGCTTCGTCTTGACGACCCCGCAGCCGGATTCTTTGATGTGGCGTATGACCTCCTCTGCGTGTTCCCTAGTATCAACGAGGACTACTGGTTGCACTTACTGAAGAGTTTCGTGTTTGGCTTTCCACTCCGTTACGTCTTCTTTCTTCCCTATGACCACCCACGCTATGGTTTTCGAGAGAGGTCTTGTCTCCGCGATTATGACCTTGTCACCTGGCTTCACCTCTATGCACTCGGGCACCCTGACTCTCATCCTCCTGCGACGGCGCTCATAACGGTTGTACTTAGATATGTATTGAACCCACTCGTGAGTCACGACAGCGGCTTTATGCATCCTCACCTTCTCCACCGTGACCTCCAGCAACTTCAGTCTCGCCTTAAGATGCCCATGCCAGGGGCATAGAGGGTCGTCGCACACAGCGGCGGGAGGCAAGACGTAGGGGATTCCGATGTCTCTCACAGGGATCTTCCTCCCCTGCGGCAAAGCGATGACGTCGCCGATTTTGGGCCTTGACTGGAGCTTTACGACCGTCATATCACTTCGCGGCTATGTGTAGCGACGACCTTGTCGCCTTCAGGCCGGGCTCGCCGTGTTGCACCACCTTTGTAGTGAGGGCAAACTCGCCGAGGTAGTGCCCTATGTGCCAAGGCGATATGAACACAGGTATATACGTAATTCCATTGTAGACCTGAATCGTGAGGCCTACCATCTCCGGCAGTATTATCATGTCCCTGCTGTGGGTCCTTATCGTCACCTTTTTCCCCTGGGCAGTCAAACGCCTCGCCTTCCTGATTTTCTCCAGCAGCTTTCTATGTTCCGGCTTCAAGCCTCGTTTCAAGCTCCTCCTCTGGCGTGCCGGGAGGAGCTTGATAAACTCGTCCATGGACATGTTGAGCAACTCTTCCAGGGTCTTCCCTCTGTATCTAAAAGTGCCCCACTCCTCCGGCGGAATGACAGTGGGCGTAATCCACCCTTGTTTCCCCTTCTGCGCCTCCTGCTCCTTTGAAGACATTGATGCGGCTTATTGATGCGGTTTAAAAGCTTTTATCCGACATTATGCGGTTGCCGCTGGGCGATGCTACACGCCAGAGCCGCCGCAGTTTGCGGGTCTTCGGCGCTTGAAAGATTATAAATAGTCATCGCTGTGGTTGCCATGCAGGTAGATTACGACGTGGTGATAATCGGCGCCGGCATCGCTGGGCTCTCGGCGGCGCTATACGCCGCGAGACAACGGCTCAAGACCTTGGTGATAAGCAAAGACCTAGGGGGTCAGCTCAACATGACGACGCTGATTGAGAACTACCCCGCTGTCCCCAAGATTTCGGGGCCTGAGCTGGCTAAGCGCGTGGAGCAACAGGCGAGGACCTTTGGCGCGGAGATAATATTCGACGAGGTAAAGACTGTTGTGAAGGAGGGCGACGTATTCGTAATCGGGACAGAGGGCGGCGATGAGTATAAGAGCCTCGCAGTAATATTGGCGTTTGGGAAGACCCCCAAGGAGCTCAACGTCCCCGGCGAGGCCAAGTTTAAAAACAGAGGCGTGTCCTACTGCGCCATATGCGACGCGCCGTTTTTCAAGGGGCAAGACGTCGCGCTGGTGAGCTGGGGCGACCTGGCTAGGGAGCCGGCGACTATTCTGTCTTCCGTGGCTAACAAGTTCTACTGGATATTCCCCTCTGACGATCCGATCCACGACGAGGAGTTCCTTGAACAAGCCAGGAGGCTCGGGAAAGTTGTGTTTGTCCCAAACAGCGAGGTGGTGGAGATAAAAGGCGACACGAAGGTCAAGTCGGTGGCGGTCAGAAACAAAAAGACGGGGGAGGTACAGGAGCTCCCCGTCGCGGCGGTATTCATTGAGGTCGGCTACGTGACCAAAAGCGATTTCGTGCGCCACCTGGTGGATCTGAACGAACGCGGCGAGATTATTGCAGACTGGGAGGGCAAAACCAAGACGCCAGGCGTCTTCGCCGCGGGAGACATAGTGGCCTACCCCTACAAACAAGCAGTGATTTCAGCCGCCATGGGAGTCGCCGCGGCTCTCTCAGCTACCGCCTATGTAATGAAGATGAAGGGGAAGCCCGTACGTAGCCTCGTGGACTGGAAAGCCGAGAAGAAATAAGGCCCAAAAACCTCGCCCCCAGCCAACCGAATCAATACGCTTCAGGGCTTGAGACTCAGGCTTCAGCAACCTAAGCCTTTCAACCTGAGATTTGTCCCCTGAGACTTGATACCTGAGACGTGTCAGTTCAAAGCCACGGCGTCTTGACTTTGAATCACACGACTCGCTGTACTTGGGTTGCGTCATGGCGTGTTTTTAGACATCATCCACATATTTCTATGGGTGGCGTTGTCCATAGTGTTAGGCGCCGTCGTATACTGGCCGTTGCCGAAAACGCTTTGGGCTGAGGTGATCGCCGTTGCGGTTTTTCGTTAATCGCGCATTACATACTTATGGAGACGTACGCGCACAGACAACGACGTCCGTAGTAGCCGTCGATAGGCGACATAGCTAGAGGCAGAACCAGTTAAAAACCTGAGACGCCGCTACGTGCGTAATTTCGAACCGACGTGGCTCCAAAAAGAGTGGCCGTATTTTGTGGCGCGTGTACAGGCTGACGCTCGTTGTCATATCGTGAGGGCCTCTAGGAGGTCTGAGACGTCGTAGTCCTCCATCCTCCAAATTATTTCCAGCGTCTTTCGCCTAGCCTCCTCGGTTAAGATTTCGTGGGTCAACTCGTGGAACTTCTTTTCGAGCTCTGCGTCTGTCATGGGGTTTTTGGGGTGTCCTTTGGCGTAATCTACCCTCTCGGTGTATTTGCCCCCTCCCTTGGTATACACCGTGATTAAGGTGGGGAAGGCCTGTGGGTAGAGCTTGTCGAGTTCGGGGTCTAGGTTCACCTCCATCTTCTTCATCAGCGACAAGACTACGGGGTTTCTGACGTCTCTGTAGTGTTGAATCTTTATTGGGCCCCATAGAAGGGCGGCTGCGGTCACCCACATTATTGAATGATCCGCTGTCTCCTTGGTGTGGGGGTCCCATTTCTCAGGGTCTTTAGGCCCTATGATCGTGTACGCAGCCTCGTAGGTGTCTATCCTAATTTTTTCGATCTCCTCGATCCTCACCTTTTCCCTCAGCTTTAAGGCGGCCTCGACGGCGGTTTGGGCGTGGTATTCTACGGGGTACGGCTTTATGTACGTATCTAATATGCGCCGAGGCGGCTTAAGCTCTTCTAGGCTTTTAAGCGCCGAGAGGTCGAAGTCGCCCTGCAGAAGTTGTTTGAAGAACCCCATCTCGCCCTCAAACGGCTTGTAGGGCCCTGTGAATCCTTCGCGTGCAAGCAAGGCGGCGAAGACTGCGTTTCTGCTGGCGTTTGCCGCCGCGGCGCCTTTCCACATGCTTAGCTCGCCTACCCTCGTCTGGCGCATAGCGGCGTGAGGCACCGCGTAAAGCGCCAAAGCGTGTTGAGTCTTTACGACGTCTAAATTCAACAACTTGGCGGCGGCTAAGACGCTTCCTATGCCTAGGAAATTTACGTGATCCCAACCTCTCTTCCTGAGAGTACCGCCGTCACAAAAAGAGACTGACGCCTCATATCCTATGGCCACAGCCGTTATGAGGTCGGCGCCTTTCGCGTCTACGTACTCACCGACGGCCACCGCCGCGGCTATCAAGTCGCTGGGGTGAAGAGGCTCCTTTGAGAGGTATGTGTCGTTGTAGTCGTGGTACCGGATCATGAGTCCGTTTACAAACGTCGCCCAGTCTGGCATCACTCTGTAGCGCGTCCCCATTATACGCGCGCCTTCGGAGACGGAAAACCTAGAGGCAACCCGCCGGGCAATCGCCACAGGCTCCGCCGTGTACGCGGCAAAGGCCACCGCTATTGAGTCTATGATTCTGCGCTTAACTTCGTGACGAGTTTCTGCAGGGACCTTAGAGAAGTCAATTGCGTGTGTGTATTCAGCTAAGTTCTTAGTTACGCGGTCCATGACCGCCCTCTTTAAGCCGCTTATAAATATTATCTATGGTATTTGCTATTTCTGAATCTAGCTTTTCATAGTCGTAATACTTAATTAATTCGTAGAGCTCTTTACGCGTAAACATCTTGTCAAGCCAAGATGCCTGCGTACCTTCTTCTAGGATGGTCCTGAAAACCTCCCTGATCGCATACATGGCGACTCTCAATGCGGTAACAGGGAAAATTACAAATTTGTAGCCCCACTCCTCCAGCCTCTTCGCCGGTATGAGCGGAGACACGCCGAACTCGGTCATGTTCGCCAGGAGCGGGGCCTTGACTCTTCTAGCGAACTCCCTAAACTCCTCCTCGCTCCGGAGAGCCTCCGGGAATATGACGTCCGCCCCCGCCTCGAGGTACAGCCGTGCCCTCTCCACGGCGTCTTCAAACCCGGTCACGCCAACGGCGTCTGTCCTAGCGATGATTACGAAGTCGGGACTCCTCCTAGCCTCCACCGCGGCCCTTATCTTCTTCGCCATTTCGTCTGGCTGAATCAAGGCCTTGCCGCTGAGGTGTCCACACTTCTTCGGCAACACCTGGTCCTCCAGTTGCACCCCCGCCGCCCCCACCGCCTCGAACTCCCTCACGGCCCTCATGACGTTGAGAGCCTCTCCATAGCCGGTATCTATATCCACGATGACGGGGATATCTACGGCGTCTACTATGTATTTTACAGTCTTCACCATCTCGTCCATGGTTATGAGGCCTAGGTCGGGCAAGGCCATGGAGGCGGTTACCGCGGCCCCCGACACGTAAACCGCCTTGAATCCAAGGCTTTGGGCCATAAGCGCCGTCAAGGCGTTGAAAACCCCCGGAACCAAAACTATGCCGGGCCTCCGCAACTCCTCGCGCAACGCCTTAGCCCCGTCGCCCTTTTCCCTCCTAAACAGCATATCCATACAGTAAAGGTTCTATTAAACTGTTGAGCCTTGCGTGAAGACTTGCCGCTCAGCCGGCTGAAAATGGCGTCACGGCTCCACGCTCAGCGGAGTCATCACCCATTTTATTTGTAATTTATTTATTATAGTTTTGAGGTATGAGGAGTGCTCACCAAGCCGTGTTTGATGTTGTTTACATGTCCCGGAGACGGCGGCGACACCGTTGTGTACTGGAAGGGGGCCGCCAGACAGGCGAAGAAGGACGACCCGGTGGTGAAGCTCTTCGGCGCGTTGGATACGGCGGTGGCCTACGCCCACAAGGCGGCCAACCTCCTGCAGAGGCCGCAGGCGCGGATAATGCGCCTCATCGCCTTTTCGCTTATGGAGCTGGGGTTCTACCTCGCCACGGGGAGGGCTGAGTACCTCGACGCGGCACACGCCCTCTACCGCAGGGCATTTAAGCTGGCCTACGCCGCCGCATCTGAGGAACCTCTTCGGAGCTGGGTAGCCTGCGCCTCTCCGGAGTGCTCAGCCGTAGACGAGGCGAGGGTCTGGATCCGCTGGGCGGAGAGGCGCGTGGTGACGCTGGAGGAGGCCGCGGCCGCCAAACTCCTCAACCAACTATCCAACCTAGCCTTCGAGGTCATGAGGTCGCTCCCCCACATAAAATATCGTCACAGAGACGTCAGATAAGTTTATAAGTGTCTGAAGTAGTTATAGACGCCCTAGGCAACACCCCTGTAGGGGGGCGTATGAGCCTGGTGGGTTACCCCGGCCAAATCCC
>Ga0209393_1000149_pt1 | contig 34519 bp, 33 predicted proteins | sample SSWtaG_2_FD_184117 | JGI IMG/M metagenome (GOLD analysis project Ga0209393, IMG submission 184117) | Hot spring microbial communities from Sandy's Spring West, USA to study Microbial Dark Matter (Phase II) - SSWsed_130316 (SPAdes)... | ecosystem: Environmental > Aquatic > Thermal springs > Hot...
AAGTGACGCCACTTTTCAATGTCCCCGCTTGCGTCGTCCTGTGGGACAAGGGACAGGGGACACAGGGCACGAAACGGGCTGTTCCAATGCTACGACTTTCGGGCGAACTTCCGACCCACAACGCTTCGTGGCAGCAAGCCCAGAAAACCCTTTCCTTCGTTGAAACGACTTTCACACCACCGACAGCGCTGGGACAAAGCCCGTATTTTAAGCAAGTCACGCAAGGCGCAACTATCGTGCCTCGCTGCCTTTGGTTTGTCCGACCCGATCCGAAGGCAAGGGTGATAGACCAAAGGCGACCGCAATTGGAGACAGACCCGAAAATTGAACCGCAAGCGAAAGCGCCTTGGAAAGGCATTAGGTTGCAAGGGAGCGTGGAAGCGGAGTTTTTGTTCGCTACCCTTCTCTCCGACGACATGCTTCCCTTCGGCTACCGTCAACTTTCCCTCGTCGTCCTGCCTTTGATGAACCGAAAACTCATCTCCGCCAACGATGCCATCCGCAAAGGCAAAACTGGCTTGGCTGACTGGCTGAGGAAGGCGGATGTCATCTGGCGGAAGCATCGCAAATCGCAGGAAGAATTGCTGGACTACCTCAACTGGCAAGGCAAACTCACTGCCCAATCACCGACGGGCGTTTACAAGTTGCTTTACAACACCAGCGGGACGCACCTTTGCTCCTGCGTTGTGGACGCAAGGGATGTCAGCGTTTGGAAAGTTTATGACCTGCCCGTTCAAGGCTTCGTCGCCGATACAAAAACTTACTGGCTGGAGACGGAAAACGAAAACGAAGCCCACTACCTTTGTGCCATTTTGAATGCCCGTTGCGTGGATGATTTCATCAAGCCGTTTCAGTCTAAAGGCGCATTTGGAGCGCAAATTGGGAAAGGCGAACGAGACATTCATCGCCGTCCCTTTGAAGTCCTTCCCATCCCACTTTTCAACCCGAAAGACAAACGGCATCATGAGTTGGCACAATTGAGCAAAGCGTGCCATGCAAAGGTGGCGCAATTGGTAGCGGGTGCCGACGAAAAGACACTGTCGCAAAACATCGGTCGCTTGCGTCAACAAGTGCGAGCGATGTTGGGAAACGAACTTTCACAAATCAACCGCCTCGTTGCCAAGTTGCTGGGACTACCTCGTTGACGGATAACTTCGCTCAGGTGAGAAAGGATGCGAGATTGTCGGTTCGTGGTGGATGAAAACCTGCCTCAAGCCATCGCAGGTTGGCTCAGTTCACAGGGCTTCTGGGCAGAGCACATCATCCAAGTAAGCCTTCGTGGAGCGCCCGACGACCGAGTGTTCCGCTATGCCCAGCAACAAGGTGCCATCTTGGTGACGCGAGATAAGGGTTTTGGAGACGAGCGACGATTTCCTTCTGGCACCCACTGCGGCATCATATTGCTGCGCTTGAAAGATTGGCGACGACAGAATATCCTCAAACGCCTACAGGAAGCGCTTTCGCAACTTAAGGGACGATCGTTGCAAGGCAAATTGGTCATCGTCGGCGAAGCCAAAGTGCGGGTTCGTTGAAGGCAGGGTGACCGCTGATGGAGTGTCAAGATGTCATCGTCCAGACGCCCGACATTTGCTTTGGCAAACCTGTCATCAAAGGGACGAGGGTGTCTGTCGCTGCCTTAGTCAGTGCCGTCGCTTCGGGCGACCCGATAGGGCAAGTTGCCGAAGACTATGGTGTCAAGATTTCCGAAGTCTTCGCCGCCCTTCGGTTCGCTTTGCGCCAAGTTGTGCAGTTGACTGAAGCGTTGCGGGAATTCCCCTTGACCATCGTGGCGGAGAAGTTCGGAGACGAAAAATTGGCGCTCGCTTTGCGCCTCTTCTTACGCTTGCGGGGTCCGTTCCGCAGCCGAATTCATCGGGTGATGGAAGAAGCGCATGACCTGCTCGCTCATTTGGAGCGGGATGAATGGAGGGACGGACACCAAATTGCCCGCAAGACTTTGCTCCTCTTTGCCGCCCAATTGACGGAAGTTCCCGACAAGCGATTTGCCCTTGAGGGCTTTCCCGATCGTGGCTAATGCCAACCCTATAGGTGTCATCATCATTGTCCGCCAGCGCCCTGTCACGGGCGAATTTCTTTTTGTGATTGTGACTCGCTAAGGTCACGGCTGAAAGTCCCTCTAACTCGTTCGTGCCTGCAGGCATCATCCTTATCGCTAGGGGTGCAAGGGACGATGGCGGATTTGCAAGAAATCGTTACGGCAATTCGGGAGCGTTTGGACGCTAAGGACGCCTTGCGGGAGCAAGTGTTGCCCATTGCCCGCCAACTTATCCGTGAGAGCGCCACGCTCATCAAAAATGTCCATCGGCGTGAATGGGACGAAGCAGGGCAACGGCAGACGACTTTGCTGCAAACCGTCGCCACTTTGCGGACGCAACTGAGCGCCGTGCCTGACCTTTGGTTCGCTGGCTTCGTGCAAGATGCCCTGAAAGAAGTGGCGGAAGCCTGCCTCGTCTATGCCCTCCTACGCGACGAACCCCTCCCGACGCCCGAAGCGTTGGGCATTGACGATGCGCCCTACTTGAACGGGCTTTTAGAAGCGATGGGCGAATTACGCCGCGCCATTTTGGACGCCATCCGCGCCGAAGATTTGCCCTGCGCCGAGCGGTTGCTTTCGGTCATGGACGAAGTTTACTTTCTCGCCATCACCTTTGACCAGTCCGACGCCATCACTCAAGGAGTTCGGCGCCGCACCGACACTTTGCGGGCGCTTTTGGAACGCACCCGCAGCGATGTCACTTTGGCGACCCAATACCGCAAGTTGGCGCAGTTGTTCCCATCGGGCGAAGTGGCGCCCCTTCCGCAGGAAGAGACCGAAGAAAGCGAATGAGACCGCTCCAGCAGAACTTAGTCTGCCGCTCCAGCCAACACCCGCAGTTGCTGCCCGACGCCCGTGTGCAACTCAAATTTGTCGTGCAGGACATTGACCGCTTTCACCATGTCCTCTTCCAAAAGCAGGCACGAGACGGAATGTTGGGCGTCGGCGACTTGCAAGACGGTGATGTTGGCGTCCACTAAGGCTTCTAAGATGCGCGCCATGATGCCGGGCACTTCCCGCGTGTTTAAGACGACGAGGCTGACGATGGCGCAGTTAGTCGTCACTTCCGCAGGGGCATCCACGACTTCCACTTTCGGTCGCAATTGCGTCAGCATCCGACGGCGCTCCCGATGGGCGACACTGCCGGGCGACAAGGTGAGCAAGTAAAGGCGACTGTGGTGATTGATGGCGACGGGAATGGTCAACCCGTCCAACAGCGCCCGAACCCGCTCCAAATTCTCGCGGACGACAGCGAACTCAAACAACTGACGGCTCTTGCCGACGAAGTAGGTGGAAATACCCGCTTCGCCCAGCACCCGATAAATCTCCGTCTCAATCTCGGGCAAGTCATCTTGGTGGGCGACATGGACTTTGAAATGGGCGACATAAGGAAGGTGCGTCACGCCCGTGAAGCGGAACATCTTTTGGGGCAAATCGCTGGCTCGTTCCTTGATGACCGTGCCAGGGTGGTTGCTGTCGGGCTTGCGCACCCAAACAGGGATGCGGTGCTCCATCGCAATCTCCACGCAACGAGGGTGAACGACTTTCGCCCCCAAATGCGCCATCTCGGAGACTTCTTCGTAGGTGACTGACGGAAGGATGCGGGCTTTGTTGCCGACGATGCGGGGGTCAGCCGTCATCACGCCCTCCACATCGGTGTAAATCTCGCACGCCTCAGCCCCCAACGCCGCCGCCAATGCCCCTGCCGTCGTGTCCGAACCGCCCCGCCCTAAAGTCGTGATATGCCCGTGCCCTGCTAAATCGCCCCGCTCTGTGACGCCTTGAAAACCTGCGACGACAGGAATGACATCGTTTCGCAAGGCGTCCCAAATCGCCGTCGGGTCAATGCGAACGATGCGGGCATTGCCGAAGTTGCCGTCGGTGTAGATGCCTGCTTGACCGCCCGTCAAAGCGATGGTTTGATAGCCGCCGACAACTTTGATGGCTTGTGCCATCAAAACGATGCCGATGATTTCGCCACAGGTCATCAGCAAGTCCAACTCCCGCGCTTCCACAGGCACTTGCGGGTCAATCTCCTTCGCCAAACTGATGAGCGTGTCAGTAGCGTAAGGGTCGCCCTTGCGCCCCGGCGCGGAAACGACGACGACTGGCGAGTAGCCTTCTCGCTTCGCCTTGACGACCCGTTGGGCGGCGATAAGCAAGCGCTCTTTGGTGGCGACAGAAGTGCCTCCAAACTTTTGCACGATCAAGCGCATGGCACAGCCTCCCCTCACTTCACTCACGAAAGCCCGAATTTTTTCCGAAGCGCCTCAGCAACCTTATGGGCGTCCATCCGACGCACCAGCAACATGACGGCATCGTGGGAATCGCCCGTCTCCAGCAACTCCACCTCTTGCTCGTAAATCGCCTCAGCGATGCGTGCCATCACCCCAGGCAAGTCTCGCATCGCCGATGAGAGCACGGCAACCATCGCGCAATCTCTGGTCACCTTGGCGGGATGGTTCAACTGACGCAACACTTCCCTCGCTCGCTTCAGGGCATCCTTGCGGACGGTGAAATGGATGCTGTCGGGATGGAACTTGATCAAAAACAGGCTGACACCCGCTTGAGCCAGCGCCCGAAAGACTTGCAATCGCTCCCGCAAATCGGGCACCACCTGCACTTCCACATGCACCAAGCCATCTTCAATGCTGATGCCTGTCACGCCCCGCTGGCGTTCAAACTCTTCCTGTTGCGGTTCCACGGCGGTCGGGGAAAGGGCTTCTTGTCTTGCTCTCCTTGCCATCGTCTCCATCGCCTCCACCTTGCGCAACGCCCTGCCAATTCAATGGCTTTTCGTCGGCTATATTTTAGCCCCTTAGCACCTACCCAAACTTCTAAGCCCTCAAATGGTCTTGACATCCTTGCCTCGTCGGGCTATCATAACGGCGACCCTGAGCCGAGTCGCCTTGAGGACTATCGCAAGCGCACCTGAAAGTAGGGTGGTGATAGGCATGGGAGAAGTGACAAAGGGAGCGACGGCTCGGAAAGAGAGGCTCTCTCTCTCGGCGTGACTTTGCCTGGTTAACCCTCTGTTTGATCCTCACTGTTAGTGTCTTTCCCATCACTAACATCAGGGCACAATCAGAATCGCCCCCACAGGCGACTTTATTGGGCGCCAGCGTGACGGAATCAACCCTTCACCTTCTCCTCCGTCTTCAAGGCACGAACCTCGCCCAAACTCCCTTCACCATCTATGGCGTGGAACTTTGGGATTTAACGGCAGCGACCCTCTTGTTCTCTGCCTATGACGGCGTGGACGAGTTTGTCTGGGACGCTTACCCCGTCAGCGACGACGAAGTTTGGGTCTGGATAGAGGCTGACGGCGTTCCCGACCTTGCCCTTTCTCAAAACCTTGACCTCGCTATTTTTGCCAGTGGTCTTGCCTCAAATGGGCAACCCCTCTAGTTCTCCGTCGTCACAACTCCCTTCCCTGAGAGCGAACCTTCCCCCAACATTTCACCCCTCTTCCTCGTTGACCTAACGGCTGACAATTCAGCAGCAACGGAACCGTCCAATGCAGAGGTGGTGACCACCGAGCCAACGACATTGATAGGGGAAACGAGCGATCAACCTACTCCCATGTATCCTTCCCCACAGCCCTACCCAAGCCCCCGTCCGCCTTTCCGTCCGACTTGGAAACCGCCTTTCTTTGGGATGCCCCGACCGAAACCCAATCTATCGCCCCCTTCGCCTCCGCCCTCTCCCCCGCCAGACATAGACAGCAGTTGGTTCACTTTCTTGGAGTCGGGTGCCCCAATGCCATGGGAAGGTTGGGACTTCGCCTCGCCCTTCTCCCTCGTCAACACGAGCACGGCAAACCTTCTTACTGTCATCCCTATCACGGATTTTTCAGGACGCGGTTTTCCCGTCTCTTTTAGCCTCTACCATAACAGTGCTAAGCCGAAACCAGTCTCATCAGGTGGCTTTTATAAACCCTTCCTGCCGACCCCTGGCTGGTCTCACTCCTTCAGCGCCTACATCACTCCTGTCCCACCTGGTGGGAAATGGTGTCCTCAGATAGAGCAAATCTTTCTCGTTACCGACACCCAACGCATCATCGCCTTCCGCGTCATTCATGACCTTCGCTCCTTTGGCGGTCAAATCTTTTGTTCTGGCTTGCACACCTTCCTATCCCCTTCAGGCATTTTCGCACAACTAAGCCAAAACCCGACCGATAAAACCTTGACTTTGACCCGCAAAGACCAAGTTAAACTGACCTTCCGCCCTTTGAATCTGGTCGCCCGCTTAACCTCCATTGAAGAACCCAACGGTAACAGGATGGAACTGATTTATGACCGATGGGGACGATTAATAGAAGTCCGCGAGTCATCAGGGCGCAAATTGTTGCTCGGTTACGACTCAAGTTCCCGCCTCGCTTCCATCACCGACCCCCGCAACAGAATCTGGCGACTCTCTTACGACAGTTACGGACGGCTCCGCCAAATCACTAACCCGTTAGGCGGCACATTGACTTTCACCTACCCACTCGCTAATTCGCCCAACCGCCATGTCCTCTTGACCATCACCGACGAACGGGGTTTTAACTGGCGCTATGTCTACCATGAATTGAATGACGCAAGGGGCGCTATCATCACCAGCGTTATTCATCCCAGCACCCCTCAAGCAAAAACTTACTCTTGGCGCAATGGATATGTGGATGCCACCGACCAAGATGGCGTGACCGTCCGCTACACCCGTGATAGCCTCGGTCAACTTTCCGCCATCACCTTAGACCCCAATGGGCGCAACCTGACAACCACCATCACCCACAACTCGCAATATCAGGCGACCCTCGTCACGACCCCACGCGGGAAAGTTTGGCGGTTCGCCTTTGACGAGCAAGGTAACCTTTTGTCCATCACCGACCCTTTGGGCAAAGTCTCTACCTTCACTTATGACCCCCGCAACAACCTCCTGTCCGTCACCGACCCCAAAGGACATCGCCTTCAAATCGCTTACGATACCAGAGACAACCCGACCCAAATCACCGATCCAGCAGGTAAGGTTTGGACCTTCGCTTACGACGCCTTTGGTCAGTTGCTTTCCGAAACCGATCCGCAAGGACATCGTTGGCAATACGAATACAATGCCCAAGGCGACCTCATCGCCATCACTGACCCACTGGGCAACCGCTTCACCCTCACCTATGACTCAGCGGGATTTCTCCTCTCCCTCACCGACCCTTTGAACCGAACTTGGCAGTTGGTTCGGGACGGTTTGGGGCGGGTGACTTCGTTGATTCACCCTGATAAAACCACCCGCACTTTCGCCTATGACGCGGCAGGTAACTTGATCAGGGTTACCGACGAAAACGGAAAATTAGTCTGGTTCACTTACAACCCCCGCGGCTTGCTGACTTCCGTCACCGACCCGATGGGGCGAAGGACAAGTTTCGCCTACACCCAAGCGGGACGCCTCTCTGCTATCACCAACGCTTTGGGGCGTTCCATCACCTACACCTACGAAGCGGGGACGGGACGGCTGCAACGGGTCGCCTTCCCCGACGGGACGAACCGCTCCGTCGCTTACTTGCCCGATGGCTTGATCGCCTCCGTCACGGATGGGCGGGGGGAACGGTTTCCTTTGACTATGACGATGCGGGACGGCTCATCCGCCTCAACCTCCCCAATGGGACGAACATCACTTACACCTACGATGACGACGGTCTGCTCACTGCTGTCACCGATCCGACAGGCACGACCAGTTTCACCTACGATGCCCGCCACTTTTTAACTGAGGAGCGAAATCCTCGGTTGAATGGCTGGTCACTGAAATACACCTATGACGATTGCGGTAACCTCAAGGCATTGACGAAGAACCCACCGCCAGGAAGCAAGGCGCCCTCCATTTTGTTAGCCACTTACTTCTGGGATGCCGCCCACCGATTGGTGCAGGTTAACCATTTTCATCTGGGCACGCACAAGTTCTTTTACGATGCTGCTTCCCGCTTGATTCGGGTGGAAAATGGCAACGGGACGGTCACCCAATACGACTACACCGTCCGCGACTTCCTCCGAAAAATCGCCCACTACAAATCCGACGGGACTTTGCTTGCTGGCTGGGTTCGGGACGCCTTTGATAATGTCGGACAGGTTCTGCGGGAGCGAGAATTGCATACCAACCGCTACAGCGACTTCTTCTACAACGATGCCTACGAGTTGACCCGCTACACCGTCCGAAAGATTGTCGGGATGATAGACGCAAGGGGCAATTACGCCGATGACCAACCCCTTCTGGATGAAAGTTTCGCTTACGATAGCGTCGGCAACCGAACCAACAAGACGGATAACTTGACGGGCACGACCATCAACTACACCTACGATGCCTTCAACAAATTACTCCGAGCGGGCGACGAACAGTTCGCTTACGACGCCAACGGTAACCTTCTTCAACGCATCATCGGACAAGTTGTCTGGCAATATGAGTGGGACGATTTGGACCAATTGGTCAAAATCATCCGACCCGACGGGCAAATCGTTCGGTTCACTTACGACGGGCTGGGACGAAGGGTTCAGAAGGAAGGACCCAACGGCACTTTCGATTACCTTCACGACGGCTTCCAAGTTATCTCCGATGGCGTCGTGGAATATGGATGGGCAGGTAGCCGATTGCTTGGTGAGCGGTGGACGACGGGGACGGCTGCAAAGTTCTGGCACTTAACGGATGGACGGGCAAGCACTCGGTTGCTGTTGGACAGCGACCAACAAACCGTCGCCACCTTTGACTACAAAGCCTTCGGCGAACTCTGGCAAAGCACGGGCAACCTGCCGACGACAAGGCGCTTCGTCAGTTATGGCGCCTACGAATACGAGTTGGAGAGCGACCTTTACTTCCTCGTCCATCGCTACTACGACCCCAACCTCGCTCGCTTCCTCTCCCTTGACCCCGCCAGGTTCGGCATCAACTGGTATCTCTACGCCCTCAACGACCCCATCAACCTGTTTGAATGGTTTGGGCTGGAACCTGAAAAGTTCAATGGGGTGATCACAGGGTTTGGACCGATAGATTGGCTGTTGCAGCCGTTGGGGGAAGTGGCGTGGAATTATGGCTATATGGCGGGAGAGTATGATGCGGGGAAAGTGAGCGGGTGGCGCATCGCTTTGGAACGACTGCTTTCAAGACAGCCCCTAAACACAAAGTCGTTGTGGCAGGAAGCGAAGGCGTTCGTGGACAAAAAAGAGGGGGCTTTTGGTCTTGGACGACACCACTTTGGACAAACCCTATGCCAATCCCTGGAGTGGCAAACACCAAAGGGTCATCAAAGGCATCGCTCTTTTGACCTTGCTTTGGACAGACGGGAAATCGCTCATTCTTTGTGACTTTCAAATTTACGACAAGCCTCAGGGCGGGCAGAGCAAAAACGAACACTTTCAGGCGATGCTAAAGACAGCGAAGGAGAGGGGTTTTGAGCCAGAATATGTGCTGATGGACAGTTGGTATTCAGGGTTGGAGAACCTCAAGCTCGTTTTTGGCTTTGGCTGGCTTTTCCTAACAAGGCTGAAAAGCAACCGCATGGTCAATCCTGATGGGAAGGGGAATGTGCCCATCAGCAAGGTGGAAATTCCTGCTGAAGGGAGGGTGGTGTGGCTTCGGGGTTTTGGGTTCGTGAAGGTGTTTCGGAAGGTCTCTAAAGACGGGGATGCGGAATACTGGGCGACGAACGACTTGGGGATGACCGAGAAGAATCACTGAAGCGCTTTGGACATGGGCGATGGGGGGTTAAAAGGGCGGATTGGGGCAAGGTGCATTAGGGGTGACGCTTGCCAAACTTCAGCGCCTTGCGACCGCCAAATCAATCGCACGCGCCATCGGGCATCGTCGGGTTGCGGAAAGTCACGGCGGAAATGGGCGCCTCGGCTCTCTTTGCGGGTTAACGCTGCCATCGCGATGAGCCACGCCGTCGTCACCCATGCCCGACTTAGCCCCGTCGCTCGCTCCCCCAACTCCGCCAATCGCTTCAAAGCCTGCCGCAACCCGTCGCCGTCTCGGACGACACCCACTTTCTCGCTCATCGTCGCTTGGATGGCACGCAGGAGCGCTTCGTCACCTTGCCAACTTTGCGGTGGGGCGATGTTCATCGGCAGCGGCGGCAGCGGTTTGCTCAGCCATTCGTCCAACGCTTGCGCCGCTCGGTAGCCGAAGACCAACCCTTCCGTCAGCGAGTTGCTTGCCAATCGGTTGGCGCCGTGAACGCCCGTGCAGGCGCATTCGCCGATGGCGAACAAGCGGGGCACATTCGTCCGCCCCCACAAATCCGTCCGAACGCCTCCCATGTGGTAGTGCGCCGCTGGCGCGACGGGAATGGGTTCACGCCCGATGTTGAACCCCCGTTCAAGGCAGGCGCGATAGATGTTCGGAAACCGCTCCCGCACGAACTCTTCGCCCCGATGGGAAATGTCCAGCCAGACATAAGGCGCCCCTGTCTCTTGCATCTCCGTGAAAATCGCCCGTGCCACGACATCTCGCGGCGCCAATTCCGCCTTCGGATGGTAGCGAAGCATGAAGCGTTCGCCCTTGACATTGCGCAAGATTGCCCCTTCTCCCCGCACCGCTTCGGAGATCAACGGTCGGGGCACTTCTCCAACTGCCAACGCTGTTGGATGGAATTGGACAAACTCCATGTCCGCCACTTCCGCACCAATTTCAAACGCTAAGGCGATGCCTTCACCCGTCGCAGCGGTTGGGTTGGTCGTAACGGCGAACAGTTGACCGCATCCGCCTGTTGCCAGCACGGTCGCTTTCGCCCGCCAAATTTCTGCCTTGCCTTCCCGCATGGCTAACGCCCCGACACATTCGCCGCCGCTCATCAGCAACTTCACGACCGTCACCCGTTCCATCAAACGGACGCCCGCATCTTCAGCGGCTTTGGGCAGGGTTTCCATGATGGCTCGTCCTGTCGCATCGCCATAGGCGTGGGCGATGCGTTCTACGGAGTGCGCCCCTTCAATCGTCAGCACCAGTTGACCGTCGTCGGTGTCAAAAGGCACACCAATTTGCCACAACCGCAACACTTGTTTGGGCGCTTCCGCCACCAACACCCAGACCGCTTCTTCGTCGCAAAGCCCTGCGCCTGCCGCAACGGTGTCGGCGAAATGTTTTTCGGGGGCATCGGATGGTGCTAACGCTGCTGCCATCCCTCCTTGTGCCCAGAAGGTGTTCGCCTCGGCGAAACTGCCCTTGTTGAGCACGACGACTTTTCCCTTCGGCGCGGCGTGATAGGCGCACCACAACCCTGCAATCCCACCGCCGATGACAAGCACATCACACTCATGACACGGCAACTCCATCGCCGTCATCTCCTTCGTCGCTTGTAAATGGCATCACGGTGACCGACCAAGTGCACGACGATGGGGCGCGTGGCAATTTTCCAGAGAGTAAACAACTCGCCAATCCCCCACACGCAATTTGAAACAGCCTGCCCATTCGCCGTGCAGGGGTTGATGGACGAACTCATCGGCGCGCTCGGCGAGCCATGCCAACTTCTCCACGACACGCCTCACCACTCTCCGATCCATCTTTCTCAATTCCTCACGCGCTTCTGGCATGATTTCAACTGACCATTCCCTCAGACTCGTTCCCTCCGCTTGCCCTTTGGTCGGGTAATGCTCAATTCGTGGGCGACTTGTTTTAGCGGGATGCCTTTTTGTCCCACCGTTCTGGCAGCGAGGCTTTGCCTTAGCCGTTCCTTCACCCAGTCCTGCAACTCCAAGCCTTCGTCGGGGTCATCCAGAAAGTCCTGAAGGGTTTCCCAGACGGTCGCCGAAATCAATTCCTTCAGTTCCTCAACGCTCAAGTCGGCGACTTTGCGCATCCTTTTCGCCTCCTTTTCGGTTGCGCCGTTGCGGCGACCGATGGCTATCTTGTCGCACGAAGCGAACCCGCGTCTCTGGCGATGGCGTTTTTTCGCCGAGCCATTGGCGGAAAACTTCTGTCGCCTCGTGACAGGTCAAATAGCGCCCTTCCAACAAGTCACACAACTCGTCCAAATCGGCATCCACGATAGCGAAGGGTGACAGGGCTTTTTGCAGGGATGGCAATGAAGCCAGCACCGAACGCCATTGTTCTGCGGCGCTTTCGGGTGTCAACGCCAAAACGCCTTCCAACATCGCTCGGTCAGGGGGCGGAGCGGCGGCAAGGAAGCGCCGCACTTTTCCCCTTTGCGGTTCGTCGCAAAGCCACGCTTTCAAACGCGCCAATGCGTCGGCAATCGCCTCTCCGATAGCGTCGGCGTCCACTGAAAGCGTTTTGTCCAATGTCAGCCCACAGCGGGAGCAAAAGGGTGAGCGTTGCAAGTGCGGGCGCAAAGTCAAAGGAGACTCGCCACATCGTTGCTTCAATGCGCCTTCCAACCGCCTCAGGGCTTCCCGACCTTCTTCGGGCGCTTCGGGCAGTTCGCTCAGCGCCGTCAGCAACCGCACTTCGTCGCTTTGCTGCCATTCCCGCAAGCGTTCAAGGGCATCGCTTTGATGCGCCCGTTCGTGGTGAGCGATGTAAGCGTCGGCGTAATCGTTGCGGAACTGGCGAAACGAAGTGAGCCAATCGCGCCAATGCCTCAGCAACCCTTCGCCATCCCGCAACTCGCTCAACAAGCGGTCACGCTCTTTTGCCAATTCCTCAGGCAACCAACCGAGGGTGTTCAAGTAGCGCTGTGCTTCCAGTAATTCGCCCGATGCGGCGAAAAACTCCGCTGCTGTTTCCCAGTCGCTTCGCCAACTTTGCAACTTTGCAGCGTCCAAACCCAACGCCGTGACGCTCTTTGACCACTCTCGCAACCCTTCGGCGGCTGCCAGCGGTTGCAATGCCGTCGTCGCCAACTCGGCGCAAAGGTGCAGCATTTCCATCGTTCGCTGCCATTGTCGCTCGCTTTGTCCCGTTTCTCGCTGCCATTGCGCCAATCGGGCGTTGACATCTTGCGCCATCAACTTACACGATTTCGCTACCTCCCGCAATTGCAGCCAAAGTTGCTGTTGGCGTTCGAGCGTCAGCGTTTCAGGCACATCGTCCAACACCGCCAACAGCAAATTCCGCACCGATTGCCATTCGTCCCCGCTGAGAACTTGGGCGGGTTTGAGGGTTGCGACAAAACGGTTCAGCGGTGCGGAAATCGCTTCAGGCGGAAGGATTTGCCCGTTGCGGTCAAGGGCGTTGAGCCAGCCGACCCGCAACAAGGCGGCGACAATCAGTTGCGTCAATTCGGGCGTTAACCCAAAAGCGCTTTTCGCCATCATCGCTTCCACTTGCCGATAGGGTTTCCCGTCACCGACGATTTGCAAGATAGCGTCGGTCAGTTCAGTTGGCGGCGCAGTCACTGCCATCGGCGCTGTCACATCGCCTCGCTGGGAGAGGGACAAAATGCCGAGGGGCAAGGCGACCAGTTCCAGCCATCGTTGGGCGTTGGGGTCTATGGCGGGAGCAGGCAAGCCCCGCAAAATCAACCGCGTTAAGGCGTTCAAGGTTTGGGCGCTGGCTTCCCGCCTTGGGGCGATGGGCAAAAATTGCGGGAACACTTTCGGCAAGACTTTCTCGGCAACCGCTCGCACCAACTCATCAAAACTGACAAACTCTGCCATCAGCAACTCCTTCATTGGCAACGCCCGTCCCTGTCCCTCAGTCCCCAATCCCAGCAAAGTGCCTTCGCCATAAAGCCGTTGCATCAAGCGTTGCGTTTCCCACTGACGGGCAGGCAACATCTCCCGCAACCGTTCCAACATCTTCATGCCCAATTCGCTTTCGGCAAGGGAAAGGTCTTGACTCAGCAGCCAAACCGCTGCGTTCTCGCGCCATCGGCGCTTTTCCGCCTCATTGGGCGTTCTCGGCAACAAGGCGACGACAGCGTGGGCGAAGCGGAAGTCGGCGAAAGTGCCACTTGCCGTTGACAGTCCCGTTGTGGCTGGTTGATCGGTTGTGGCTGATAGTCGTTCCAGCAGTTGAACAAAGTGTCGGCGTTGCTCATCGATGGCAACGGGCAAGGCGATGAACAGGTGTAAGCACTCATCGGTGTGAGGGGAGGCGAGGTTTGCCACCGTTTGGCGCAATTGCGTTTCGGTCAGGCGACGCAAGTCAGTGACGGTGACGGCGATGTGCCGTTGGGTGCGTTGCCAATGGGTGACGACGGTGCGGGTTTCATTCAACGGTGGCGGTGCCCATTCTTCGCTTCGGCATTCCCATGCTAACCGCAAAAGGCGTGGGTCATCGTCCGTTAGTGCCGCCATCGTTTCCATCAACCGACGACGCAGGGCTTCCGTCACGGTGATTTGCGGGTCAAGGCGATAGGTGTCATCGGGCGATCCCTGCCGTCGCACGGTGTCCACGAAGTTCGCTTCTGTTCGCAGCCGTTCCAACATCGCCCAAACTTCCTGAGCATTTCGCATCAACGCTTCCGCCAACTTGTGCGCTGAGGGCTCTTCACCGCCGACTTGAAACGCCAGCAACGCCTTGACCAACCGCAACACTTCGCCAGTCTCCGTTCCCCAGTTTAAAGTTCCGAAATACGGCAGCACTTGTTGGGCGAAGGGGCGCAATTGGGGGTGGGCGTGCAAGTCAGGCGCGAAGTGGTCAAGGATGGTGTCGGGCGTGATGAGTTGTTGCCAGTCGGCATTTAGATGCTGGCGGACCGCCCATTGGACGAAGGTGACGACGCTGCGGGTGCGGGAGAAAAATGCCCCGACGCTCCGCTCAAGGCAGCGGACGGTCAACGGATGCAGGGGATAGCAAGCGAAAAGTTCGTCCACGCTGAAGCGTTGCGCCCAAGACGATTGCTGGCGAAGGTCACTCAATTTTTGCCGAAGGGTTGCCTCATTGCGCTTGCGCAGCAGCACTTGGCTGATGAGGGGAAGGGCATGGGCGAAGTTAAGCAGCCAAGTTTGCTGGAAGCGGTCGCGCACTTGCGTTAAAGCGTAAGGCTCCATCCGCTGCAAATCTTCTATGCCCCGCTGCAACGCCCCGATGAGCAAAAGCGGGAGGCGGCGGGTCGCTTGGGCGAGGAATTGCAAAAAGGAAGCGTCCCGATGGAGTGCCTCGCCACTCTTGGCGTTCAAAAACATCGCCAGTTCGTCCAGCAACAAAACGATGCCCGAAAAACCTTGCGCTTGCACTTGTTGCCAGATGACAGACAGCCATTCGCCTCGTGCTGATGGGTCGGTGGGGACGGCGAAATCTTTGCGGTTGGCTTCGGCAGCGATTTCCTTTGCGACGGCGGTTTCCAACGCAAACGCCGTCGGGTCAAATTCGTCAAGGCTGATGTAAGTGACGAAGAAGCGACCCTCGCCGATAGGTTGCAGCAAAGGTGACCAAGTGGGGTTGCGTCGGGCAAAACGCTGGCGGGCATCGGGAAATTCGGCGAGTAAACCGAGGGTTGCCATCAGGTGTGATTTTCCCGTCCCATAAACGCCGCTGAGCAAAAACGCACCGCCCTGAGGCAAAGCGGAAAGCAACCCGTGCATCGCCGCTGCGTTGGCGCCTTCCACGACAAGGTAGCCGTCCACCAACGGGGCTAACGGTTCGGGAAGCGAATGGGTTCGGGGCGTTTCACGCACTTGCGTCAGTTGCACGACAGGATTGACCGCCACCACCTCCACGAAATCGCCGACACGAGGCATCATCGCCCACCTCCCTCACGGCTTTTGGTTTGGGTTTTCCGTCACCAACCCTTCCGCCTGAGCGGCAGCCAGTAACCCTTCATCGGAACTCACGAAAATCAAGGGCGGTAAGCCGATTTGCTGGCGACGGCGATGCAGTAATGTCGCCGCTGCCAATTGGATAGCATCGTAGCCCCTCAATCCGTGCCGCTCAATTAACCGCACCGCCTCTTCAACGACTTCAGCGGTCACTTCCAAGACGAGATACTGAACACGCGTGTGTTTCACGAATTCTTGGGTGAAGGCTCTGGCTTCTTCTGCCGTGATCACCCCTTCCCGCACCTTCTTCCAGAAAGCGGCGACCACTTCTGCGACAGTGACGCGGGCGATAAGGATGGTATGACCCGTGCTGGGGTCGGTGATGGTGGCTATCCAGTCGGAACCCGCTTCCCACACATAGCGTTTGACGATGCCGCTGCTGTCACAGAAGTAATTCGCCATCCTCATCGCCGCTCCTCAAGGATGATTTGGGAAAGGGGTTTGCCAGGGATTTTGCGAGGCGGGTTATGGCGAATCCCTTCGGGCGACGGTTGCGGAAGGGTGATCAATCCTTCGTCAGCCAACTGGGCGTAAAATTTCCGCTCCCGCTCTTGTTCTTCATCGTGGGTGATGGTGACAGTGACGGGCGTTCCGTCGGGAAGGGGCAATGGTTCGTCCAGCAGCAAAGCGTTCCCTTGCACGATGCCTCGCACGACCCATTGCTTTGCCATCTCATTTGCCTCCCTTTCGGTGGTCATGCCGTCATCACGACGGTCTTTCGCTGGGGCAAGTCAAAAAGCAGTCGGGCGCCCCAAGCGTCCAGCAACTCCATGCCAATGAGCACTTCCCCGCCAAAGGTGACGATGATTTGGGTTGATACTTCGGGCAGTTCGCCTATTTGTGCCCAACCCTGGAAGACAAACTCTTCGGTGACTGTCCCGTCAGCCAATTCCATGTGCACGATGCCGACAAGGACTAACCCCAGCGAAACAGCAAGGCTAACAGGGAGCGAAAGACCACCGTTGAAGCCCGTGTCCACAATGGCGGTGGTCTCTGCCGTGCCGAAGAGACCTCGCACCTTGACAGGTAAGCGTCCTTGCCGATGTTCATCAATGACGCCTTCTATAACTGCCATCCGCTCTCACCTACCAGTGCTCTCGGTTGCCCTCATCGTTTGTCCAGAAAGCCGATGCGCCGTCCGAAAAGCAACTTGTCGGGGTGGCGCTCTTTCAACCGCAGAAAGGCGTCTATGGCGCGGTCAGCGATTTCGTAGTCACCGCTTTCGGGTTCAATGGCGATGAATTTGCCGTAGTGCTCTTTCTCCAGTTGCTCCTTCAACCGCTCGTAAACTGCCTCGCCTTTTGCCGCCAATTCCTTCGGGTTAATGTGAGGGACGGCGATGGTCGGGATCGTTTTCGCTTCCGACATTGCCTTTCCCCTCCTGCGCTTTGATGTTTGCGCCATGCGTTAGCGTTGGGCGCCCGTGAGCGTGGCAATGCGCTCGGCGAAGAGTTCGTAAGTAGGTCGCGCAAAGGGCGTGCCGACATTATCGCCATCACCCCTTCCGTCCGCATCGCTCAAGGAAGTTGCGCAGCAACTCCTTGCCTGTCGCCGTCAGGATGGATTCAGGGTGAAACTGAACGCCCTCTATGGCGACTTCGGGCGGGAAATCTTTGTGGCGGACGCCCATGATTTCACCATCGTCCTCGCTGATGGCGCTGATTTCCAAGCAAGCGGGCAAACTCGCCCGCTCAATGACGAGGGAGTGATAGCGGGTGGCTTCAAAGGGGTTGGGCAAGTCGGTGAAGATTGTCTCGCCATCGTGGCGGATAGGGGAGGTTTTGCCGTGCATCAGCCGCTTGGCGCGCACGATGCGTCCGCCGAAGGCTTGCCCGATGGCTTGATGCCCCAAGCAAACGCCCAAGATAGGCACCTTGCCCGCATACTGGCGGATGACTTCCACTGAGATGCCCGCTTCGTTAGGCGTGCAGGGACCGGGCGAGATGACGAGGTGGGTGGGTTCTAATTCGGCGATTTTTTCGGGCGGAATGGCGTCGTTGCGAAAGACCAAAACTTCCGCCCCCAGTTCGCCGAGATACTGGACGAGGTTGAAGGTGAAACTGTCGTAGTTGTCAATGACGACAACGCGGGGCATGGTCATCACCGACGGAAAGTTTGACGCAAAGGCATCAACGAGCGCCGCCCGCATCCCAACGCATCCGCTCGTCCCGACTCATCGGCATCGGTCCCAGCAAAAGTCCGTTAGGCAAAAGGAACACCATCTCGCCTTTGCCGACGGCGGCGTTGCGGTCGTTGAGGCTGATGAACACTACGCCTTGATCCACCGAAACCAAAACCCGTTTGTCGCTTAGCACAGCGACGCTGAAGTAGGCGTCGGGCGAACCGACGAGTTGGGCATCACCGACGCGGACAGGCAAGGGGTAGCGGCGCTCGCCTGGTGGCGGAGGGGGCGTGCCCAGCCAAATCCGACCCGCTTCCACTTGCAAGACCCGATTGGCAAGCAATCGCACCTGCCCTTCGCTCTCCACTTTCAAATGCGCCTTGTATGGCAGCCAAAGGAAAAGGGCAACGCTTTTGGGCGCCAACCGAACGGCATCACCCAGCGAAACAGTCACCCCTTCCTCAAGGGAACGGGGCGGGGAGACGGTGACAAGTTCCCCTTGTCCCTTCAGGCTGAGGAGTTTTAGGGCGAACCCCCTTTCCTCTTGTGCCCCTGCGAACAGCAGCCCTGCCGTCACGGTCACGACCAACGCCCACCAGCAACCTCGCATCCTCGCCCCTCCTTTCATCGCCCCGTTTCTTGGTGGACGGGCAAAAGTTCGTCGGTCTCAAAGAGGTGTTTGCTCAAACGCAGGTGCTCTGGGATGGGGATGGGATATTTGCCGTCAAAGCAAGCGCGGCAGAAACGGGTCGTTTCAACGCCGACGGCTTTCAACAACCCTTCCAAACTCAAGTAGCCGAGGCTGTCGGCACCGATGTAGCGGCGAATTTCTTCCACATCCAGTTGGGCAGCGATCAATTCGCTACGGGCGCAAGTGTCAATGCCGTAAAAGCAGGGGAAGCGGTAAGGCGGCGAACTAACCCGCATGTGGATTTCCTTTGCCCCTGCTTCCCGCAGCATCGCCACGATCGCCCGCGTCGTCGTCCCCCGAACGATGCTGTCTTCCACGACGACGACCCGTTTGCCTTCCAACACCTCGCGGATGGGTGTCAGTTTGATGCGCACGCCTAATTCCCGTTGCCGTTGGCTGGGCTGGATGAAAGTCCGATGGATGTAGCGGTTTTTGATGAAGCCCTCGGCGTAAGGGATGCCCGACGCTTCGGCGTAGCCGATGGCGGCAGGGATGCCCGTGTCGGGGACGGGAATCACGATGTCGGCGTCGGCGGGATGTTCTTTGGCTAAGATTTGCCCCATCCGCCGCCGCGCCATGTGGACATTGCGCCCGTAAAGGTGGCTGTCGGGGCGCGCCAAATAGACGAACTCAAAGAGGCACAAAGCGGGCTTGATTTCTTCCGCCCATCGGACGATGTGCAACCCTTTGTCGTCCACGATGACCAACTCGCCTGGCTCCACATCCCGCACATAGACCGCCCCGACAGGATTGAGGGCGCAAGTTTCGGAAGCGATGACCCAATGCGACCCGTTGAGTTTGCCGATGACCAACGGACGAACGCCGTAAGGGTCGCGCAACGCCAGAAGTTGCGTCGGGGTCAGCAAGACCAGCGAGAATGCCCCTTGCAACCGCTTGGCGGCAGCGAGGACGGCGCGTTCAAAATCCAATTCGTCCATGCTGGCGATGAGTTTGGCGATGATTTCGCTGTCGCTGGTGCCCTCAAAGCGAAAGCCCAACCGCTCCAAGTCCCTCCGCAACTCTAAGGCGTTGACGAGGTTGCCGTTATGCCCTAACGCAAAAGGCATCCCACGATGATACTCCAGCAACGGCTGGGCGTTGGCGAGGTTGGAAGCGCCGGTCGTGGAGTAGCGGGTGTGCCCGATGGCGATGTGCCCTTGCAAGCCCGACAAAGTTTCCTCGTCAAAGACTTGTGAGACCAATCCCATGCGTTTGTGGACTTTGAGGGTGTGTCCGTCGGCGACAGCGATGCCTGCGCTCTCTTGCCCCCGATGTTGCAAGGCAAACAAGCCAAAATAGGTCAGGCGGGCAACATCGTCGCCCGGAGCATAGACGCCGAACACTCCGCACTCTTCGGGCAACCCTTCGCTCAAAAGGGCGTAAGCGTTTTGCGCCGTCATGGCGGAACGCCTCCACGCCAAAAATGTAGCACCCGTCAAACTGACAAGTTGCGGAGGGTGATGCCGACAATTTCAGGCGGACAAAGGAAGCGGATGGGCAGGCGGGTCGTGCCGACACCCGATGTCGTGATGAGTGTCGTCCCGTTGGGCAGCCGATGACAACCCCACGCATAAGTGCGGGGGATTTGTCGTGCCCGAATGTAAAGGGCGCCCAAAAAGGGAAACCGAACCTGCCCGCCATGCGTGTGCCCACACAAAATCAAATCCGCCCGCAAAGCGGCAGGTTGGGCGATGATGTCGGGCGAATGCGCCAACAGAATGCAAAAAGCGTCGTCGGGCACTTTCGCCAAAGTTTTGGCGGCGTCAGCGCGACGACGGTGCGGGTCGTCCGTCCCCGCAATCCAAATCCCGTCCCGAAAGGGCAATGCCTCATTGCGCAGCCAGTGACCGCCGCAGCGCCGCAGCAAATCTGCCATCCTTTCGGTCAAACGATTGGCTGCTTCCGCGTTGCCCTCTACAGCGAACAAGGGGGCAATTTCGGCGAGGTGGCGGAAGAGGGTTTCGGCAGCAGGAAGGGCTCTGCGCCACGCCGTCACATCGCCCGTCAGGGCAATCAGATGGGGACGCCATTGCGCCACCAATGCCACCACCTTTCGCTCCCTTGCCCCAAAGTGACGCATGTGAAGGTCGCTGAGGTGGGCGATGCGAAAGTCATTGGGTGTCGGTGGAAATCGGTGGCTTGACAGTTCGTAACGCATCAACCGAACCCGAAAACTTTCCCAGACGCCGTAGGCGAAAAGCCCCGCTATGCCCGTTATGGCTGCTACGAGCCACCGTTCGTCCATGCGGTCACCGCCCAAAGAAGGGGTTTGACTTTCAACGGCTCACACTGGGCAAGTCTGCCACAAAATTTGCGTGGCAATAAACTCGGCATGGAGGGGGGACGCCGATGGTCATCACCGTCGTGGACAACTACCCGAAAATTTCGGAAACCGACCAACGCCTGCGCCGCGCCATCGCCGCTTGGGAAGACGGCAAGTTGAGCGACGCCGAATTGGCAAGCGTGTATGACGAAGTGACCCAGACCGTCATCCGCGAGCAGATAGAAGCAGGCATAGAGTTGGTCACCGACGGGCAAATCCGTTGGGACGATGCCCTTAGTTACCTCGCCCGCAAACTGGAAGGGACGCAGCGGGGCGGGTTGCTTCGCTGGTTTGACAACAACTTTTATTTCCGCCAACCCGTCATCGTCGGGAAACTGCGGCGCAAAGAGCCGTTGGTCGTGGACGATTGGCAAAAAGCCCAAAAATGGGCGGGCGCAATGCCTGTCAAACCCGTCCTGACAGGTCCTTACACCTTTGCCAAACTCAGCCTGAACGAGCATTACGCCCACTTCGCCGACTTGCTTGCCGATGTGGCGACCCTTTGGAACGAAGAGGCAAAGGCTTTGGCGGCAGCGGGAGCACCGATGGTGCAACTGAGCGAACCAGCGATTTTGTTCCATCCCGAAGATGCTTCCCTTTGGACGGATGCCATCCGCCAAGTGGCGGAAGGTGTCACCGTCCCCATCGCCCTTTACACCTTCTTCGCCGATGCCAGCAGAGTTTGGGACGCCCTGATGGCGTTGCCCATTCAAATCATCGGCTTGGACTTTTGCAGCGGAGAGGAAAACCGCAATGCCGATTTGGTGCGGACAAGTTTCCCCGCCGAAAAGAAATTGGGCTTGGGCATCGTGGATGCCCGCAACATCAAACCTGAACCCGTAGATGAACTGGCGCAGCAAATTGAGCAAGTAGCCTCGTGGGTCAATGCGGAACGACTTTTTGTCAACCCCAACTGCGGCTTGGAATTTCTGCCCCGCGCCGATGCCAAGCGCAAACTGGAAACCCTGTCCGCTGCCGTCCGAAAGGTGCGGGGGGATTAGTCGGGAGGTGCTACCCTTTGCGACATCGTGTCTTGATTGCCGACCCGTTGGAAGAGACAGGCACCGCATTGCTTCGGGAAGTCGCCGAAGTGACGGTGCGACCGAAATTGAGCGAGGAGGAGTTGGCGCAACTGATCGGCGATTACGATGCCCTCATCGTCCGTAGCGGCACAAAGGTGACCCGACGCGTCATTGAACGGGCAGCGCGCCTGAAAGTCATCGGGCGAGCAGGGATCGGTGTGGACAACATTGATGTGGACGCCGCAACGGAGCGAGGCATTTTCGTCGTCAACGCTCCATCGGCTGTCACGACGGCGACTGCCGAGCACACCTTCGCCTTGCTCTTGGCACTGTTGCGAAAAATCCCGCAGGCTTGGCAATCGGTGCGGGAAGGGAAATGGGAGCGGACGAAATTTGTCGGCAACCAATTGCAAGGCAAGACCATCGGCATCATCGGCTTAGGACGGATCGGCACGCAAGTAGCGCGATATGCCAAAGCCTTCGGGCTGCGGGTGCTCGCTTGCGACCCCTTCATCACGGAAGAACGGGCGCGCCAGTTGGGCATTGAGTTGCGGGAGTTAGACGACCTTTTGCGGGACGCTGATATCGTGACTGTCCATGTCCCCTTGACGAAGGAAACGCGCCACCTCCTTGATGCCCGAGCCCTATCCTTGATGAAGCCGACAGCCGTTTTGGTCAACACGGCGCGGGGTGGCGTCGTGGATGAAGAGGCTCTTTACGAGGCGCTTGTGCAGGGGCGATTGGCAGGGGCGGCGTTGGATGTGTTGGAGCACGAGCCGCCCAAAGAAGGGACGGCAAGCGCCCGCTTGACGCAACTGCCCAATGTCATCGTGACGCCGCATTTGGGCGCTTCGGCGAAAGAGGCACAGGAAGAGGCGGCGATGGAAGTCGCCAAGCAAGTCCTCGCCGTTTTGCGGGGCGATTTCCCGACGACGGCAGTCAACCTACCTGCCATCCCTGCCGATGTCCTGCATGCCCTTCGCCCCTTCATGCATCTCGCCGAACGCATGGGGCGTTTCTTAAGCCAGTTCTGTCAAGGCAGGGTCGGCGAAGTGCGGCTCAACTATGCGGGACAAATTGCTGAGATGGAAGCAGAACCCTTGACAAGAGCGTTCCTAAAGGGACTGATGGAGATGCGGTTGCCTGAAACGGTCAACTTCGTCAATGCTCCCGCATTGGCTCGGGCAAGAGGCATTCGGGTCGTGGAAGAACGGCATCTGCAGCCGACCGACTATGCCTCCCTCATCGTGGCGACAGTGCGAACGCATTTAGAAGAGCGTTCCGTCGCAGGGGCGGTCTTTCAAGGTGTTGGTCCCCGCTTGGTGCAAATTGACGGTTATCGCGTGGATGTGGCGCCTGAAGGGCATGCCATCTTGGTGGAGCAAATTGACCGCCCCGGCATCATCGGGCGGGTCGGCACTTTGCTGGGGCAAAACAACATCAACATCGCCTTCATGCAAGTCGGGCGCAAAGAGGTCGGTGGCAAAGCCGTCATGGTCATCATGGTGGACACGCCCGCCCCGCCCGAACTTTTGGCGCAATTGCGCACCGCCCACGACGCCATCTTGGATGTGCGACAGGTGGATTTCGGTCCGCCTTTGCCCCTTTCAGGAGGGATGCCATGATGGGCACTTTTCGCTACCCTGTCGTTTTGCTGAGTTTGGATCGGGCGCAACGGGTGACTTTGGAGATGCTGGTGGACACAGGCGCCACTTACACTTGGGTGCCCGAACCCATCCTGCGACAATTGGGCTACCAACCCACCTTCCGCCAACGCTTGCGGCTGGCGAATGGGCAAATCATTGAGCGGGATGGGTGCGAAGCCATCGTGGAGATTGATGGGGCACAACGGACGACCGTCGTGATTTTCGGCGACCCTGCTTCTGAGCCCTTGTTGGGCGCCGTGACTTTGGAGCAGTTTTCCCTCGCCCCTGACCCCATCTCCCAGCGGCTTATTCCTGTGGAAGCCTTGCTGATGTCTTTGGGGTGAGAAGATGGCGCGCCGAAAGCCTTTGATCTTGCTCAGCAACGACGACGGCGTTCATTCTCTCGGCTTGATGCAACTGAAGCGAGCGGTGCGGGAATTGGGCGAAGTGATTGTCGTCGCGCCCGACCGACCCCGCAGTTCCTGTAGCCACGCCATCACCCTCCACAAACCGCTGCGGCTAATCCCGATGGCGGATGGCGATGGCGACAAGGTTTACGCATGCAACGGCATGCCTGCCGATTGCGTGGCGTTGGGCATCCGTGTCGTTTGCCCGCGTCCGCCTGATTTGGTCATCGGAGGCATCAATGTCGGTCCCAATGTCGGCGACGATGTGATTTACTCAGGGACGGTGGCTGTCGCCCGCGAAGCCGCCTTGCATGGCGTCAAAGCCTTTGCGATTTCCCTCGCCGCCTTCAACGATTTGCATTACGAGACGGCTTCCCGCGTGGCGCGATGGTTGGCGAAGCGTTTGATAACGACCCGCCTTCCTGAGGGTGTGTTTTTGAATGTCAATGTGCCTAACTTACCGATGAAGAGCCTTAAGGGCTTACGGGTAGTGCGGCGCGGGCGCAAACGCTACGAGGGATTGCCCGAACAGCGCCACGACCCGCAAGGACGCCTTTACTTCTGGCGGGGCAGCGAACGCCCCGTCATTGAACCCATTCCCGACACCGATGTCACCGAATTAGCCAACGGCTTCGTCACCGTCACGCCCTTCTCCGCCGAGTTGACCGACTTGACAACTTTGGAAGCGTTGCGCCATTGGGAGGCGGAGTTTCAACTGTGAGGGACGACGAAGAATGGCGACAGCAAGTGCGTCAGCGGTTGTTGGCTTGGTTTGAGAAGCATCGCCGCCATTTGCCCTGGCGCCAAACCCGTGACCCTTACGCCATTTTGGTCAGCGAAATCCTGCTACAGCAAACGACGGTGGAATCCGCCCGACCTTTCTTTGAGCGTTTCCTTCAACGCTTTCCGACTGTCCACGATTTGGCGAAGGTGTCGCTGGAAGAAGTCCTGCAAGTTTGGGCAGGCATCGGCTATTACGCCCGCGCCCGACATTTGCACGAGGCGGCGAAGCGCATCGTGGAAAACTTCGGCGGTCAAATCCCCAGCGACTTTGAGACCCTTTTGCAATTGCCCGGCATCGGGCGCTATACAGCGGGTGCTATCGCCAGCATCGCTTTTGGCAAGCGGGTGCCCGCCTTAGACACCAACGCCATCCGCGTCCTTTCCCGTTTGCTGGGTTGGCAAGGCGACCCCAAAAGTGCGACCTTCCAAAAACGCTTGTGGGACGAAGCGATGGCGTTGCTCCCCGATGAAGCGTCGGGCGAATTCAATCAAGCGCTGATGGATTTGGCGGCGTTGATTTGTTTGCCTGAAGCGCCCAAATGCTCCCTTTGCCCCTTGCAACCCCTTTGCGCCGCCGCTGCGTCGGGTGTCCCAGAACAATTCCCCGCAATGCCCCAAAAACGGCGATGGCGTGAACGGCGGGAGGTGGCATGCGTGATTTGGCGCGATGAGTGTTTGCTTGTCGCCCAGCGAGGTGAAGGATGGTGGCAAGGCTTGTGGGAGTGCCCGCGTGGAGAGATGCTGCCCGACGAATCACCCCTAAATGCCGCCGAACGCCTCGCTTCTGAGCGGCTGGGTTTGACCGTGACAGCACAAGCCATCTTGACGACCCTCAAGCACACCGTCACCGTTCACCGCATCGTTTTGACGGCTGTGGAGTGCCGCTATCGTTCAGGTGAGTTGCGGTTGCAAGGTTACTGTAATGCCCAGTGGCTGCCTTTGGAAGAAGCCCGAAAGTTGCCCGCCCCTTCGCCCCAAGCCGAATTGCTCGCCTTCCTGACGCACCAGCGGCGCTTCGGACGACAAGCCACTTTGTTCTGAGCCGTCACGGAAAAAGGGACTCCAAAAGTTGGGCAATCTCTTGAAACAGGCGGATGATGTCGCTCACCAGTTGTCGGAAGAAACGCTCCAAATCGCCCAGCGTGATGTTGTCCCGCAACCAGTTGATGGCAGGTGAAAGGACACCGATGGCAGCGACCAAAAGCCCCAACACCATCGCATTGAATGCCAGAAAGCCGATAGCGCCCAAAATCGCCCGCCCGATGCCCGCGCCCAACCAGAGGGCGAAAGCGATAGCAGCGACCTTGACGCCTGTGGCAATCCAGTCCAGCGCTTGTCGTCCCCGTACCCGCACATCAGCGAAGCCCACTTCAATCGTCCGCCCGTTGCGGGTGATCGGACGCCCCACATCGTCCACCATTTGAACGGACGGCAAAAGTCCTTTCCAACCCCAGACCAAATTCACCGCTTCCCCCGTTGACTCCCGAACGACCCGCAAATGGCGGTAATTAGCGGCTCCATCGTCACGGAAGGAAAACGCCAGCACTTCTGTCCGACCCCCGACGGGCACACCGACCCGCAGCGTCGTGCCGGGGTTTTCCGCCAACGCTTTTAGCCGAGAAAATTGCGCCCGAACCAATGACGCCAATTCTTCGTCGCTGCCTGTCAGCACCAAGTCGGGTCGGATGGCGTCCTGAAGATTGACCGAGACACCACCATCACTGCAGCCGACCAGAGGGGCAAAGAGGCTGGAAGCGACGAAACCGACAAACCGACGGCGTGTCCAGCACGCCATTGCAAACATCCCTCCCAAAGTGCTTCGGGTTTGATAACCCATCCGCAAAAAACCTTCCCATCCCCCAAAGCGTCGGGCGAAATTATAGCGCTGACCGTAAAAGGCGATAGCGAATGTGCCAAGATGTTGGCGACCGAATCTTTTTCGGGGAGGCGATGCCGATGGGGCGTTGGCAAGTGCGAGCGCCAGGGCGGTTGTGCCTGTTCGGCGAGCATCAGGACTACTTGGGCTTGCCCGTCATCGCCGTCGCCATCAACCTGTTCATCCACATGGACGCTACCAAGCGAGACGACAGATTGCTGTTCGTTCGGATGCCCGACATCGGCGAGACGGAAACGATTGACCTTGACCGACCCATCGTTTACGAGCGACCCCGCCAGTATTTGCGATCGGGCGTAAAAGTTTTGCGGGATTTGGGTCACGACTTGCCGCACGGTTTGACGGTGACGGTTCGGGGTGACATTCCCATCAATGCGGGCACTGCCAGTTCCTCGGCGTTCGTCGTCGCATGGCTGAAGTTGCTGCTGACCATTTGCGGAGCATCGGAAGGCGATGACCCTGAAACGCTGGCGCGCTTGGCACACAAGGCAGAAGTCGTGGAGTTCGGTGAACCAGGCGGGATGATGGATCACTTCGCCGCTGCTTTCGGCGGCGCCATCTTCGTGGACACACGCCCGCCTTTCCGTTGCGAGCGGTTGCCCGTTGTGTTGGACGGTTTTGTGCTGGGTGACACCTTAGAGCGCAAGCAAACCCTTGAGGTGCTGCGACAGGCGAAGGAGCAAGCGTTGGAGGCTTTTCAGCAAATCAAAACGCGTCACCCCGACTTTGACCTGCACGCCACGCCAACCGAACAGGCGATGGCGTATGCCGAGGAGTTGCCCGAACCGCTGAAAAGCAAAGCCATCGCCCACATCCACGACCGTGATTTATGCCGACGAGCCTACGAGATGCTGAGGCAGGGTAGGGGAGAGGCAGAGCAGTTGGGAGCGATGTTGACGGAGCACCATCGTTGGCTGCAAGTGTTAGGCGTCTCCACGCCCAAACTGGACGCGCTGGTGGACGCCGCATTGCAAGCGGGTGCGTTGGGGGCGAAACTCAATGGTTCAGGGGGTGGCGGTTGCATGTTCGCTTTTGCGCCCAACCGCCAAAAGGAAGTCGCCGAAGCCATTGAGCGGGCGGGCGGAAAAGCCTTCATCGTGGCGATGGCGGAAGGGGCGGCGGCAACGCTAAAGTAAGCCAAGTGAAACGGACTTTGCGGTCTCGGATGCCTTCAAGCGGTAAGTCAAGGTGAAAGGCGATGGGACGAAAGGGCGTGATTTTGGCGGCAGGGCAAGGGACGCGGTTGCGCCCGTTGACGGAGCGGACACCAAAGCCACTCATTGAAATCGGTGGGCGCCCCTTTCTGGCTTACCTTTTGGAGCGCTTTCACTATGCAGGTTGTGAGGAAGTGTTGTTGGTCATCGGGCACTTGGGCGATCAAATCGTCCGCCGATGCGGCGAAAAGGCTTTCGGCATGCGGTTGCGTTATGCGTGGCAACCCATCCCTGAAGGGACGGCGAAAGCGTTGCTGTTAGCGGAAGAGTTTGTCGGCGACGAACCCTTTTTGATGAGTTGGGGCGACATCGTGGCAGCGCCCGAAAATTACACGGCTCTTTGGGAACGCTATGAACAGGGCGATTGTGCGATGGTCATGTTGGTCAATTGGATGGACGATGTGTCGGCAGGCGCCGATGTGACGCTGGACGGCGAGCGAGTCGTTGACATCGTGGAGAAGCCACCAAGTCCGAAGGCGGGTTGGAACCAAGCAGGCATTTTCGTCATCGCCCCCCGCATCTTCCCCTACCTTCGGCAAGTGCGACCATCGCCACGCGGCGAATATGAGTTCACCGATGCCGTTCGGTTGATGGTGCAAGCGGATGAGAAAGTGGTCGCTTCGCCCGTGCAAGGTTACCGTTACGAGTTGGGCAATTGGGAGCAATTGCGGGCATTGGAACAAGTCGCCCATCAATTAACTTTGCGCCCATGACCTTGCGCGTATGCCATGAGGGCGCAACACAAAAAGCCTTCCTGCTGGAATGCCTCACAGTCACGGCAGAAGGGACGGAGAACGCCCATGCGCCGACGCCGTTGGTGAGGTTTATCAAGCCTGTTGCCGTTGATGACGGTTACCTTGTTGACAATGTGGGGCGTTGCAATGCTTCGCCGCCACACTCCGACACCCCGTCCCTTGCCTGCCTTGCAAGGTGAGGCGGTGCTGGCAAAGGACGAACAAGGGTTGCCGCAAAAGGACGAACCGCACCCATCGCGGGCAAACGCATTGATGTCAACGCCTATCTGGTGGCGGCGGAAGTTTCCTACGACCATGATTGGCGGCGTTATCGGGCGCCGTTCTTCTTTGCGTCGGGTGACGGCGACCCGATGGACGATGACGGGCTCGGCTTTGACACCATCGTGGCGCAAAGCCGTTCATTTGCGCGACATCCACTTAGAGAAAGGCATGCATTGTGTTGACTGCCACTTCAGCCAAGATGTGCACGGCAACGGCAAGTTGTATGGCGAAGTCCGCAATGCCATTGAAATCAGTTGCACCGAATGTCACGGGACACTGACGAAAACCTATCCGCAAGGCTTTGAGATTTTGGACATCGCCAACCTGCCCAACAAAGGCTTTTCGGAACGCATCGTCACGGCGCCCGTCTCGCCGAAAGGGCAGCGGTTGTTCGTCAACGCGAAGAACGCTCGCTATGTCGGTGTCCCGACGACCCAAGCCGTTGACCCGACCCAAACTCGTTTGCCCGAAAACGAAGAGCAACCCATCCACTTGCTCTACGGCTTTTTGTATGTCGCCGATGCGCAGGAAGGCTTAATTGTCATCTTGCCGAGCAAAGACGGAGTGCGTTGCATTGGAAGGGGATGGGAATTCCTCTTGGGCTGCATCCTACAGGTCATCGTCCCGCCTTAGGCGACTTTTTCGGCAACGCAAAGTCACCGTGCTGGACATGGCATTCGGTGCAGTCAGTCAACTTGCTTTCTCTCTTCCCCGCAAAATGGGCTCGGCGCATCCGCAGGGCATCGCGTTGTGGCAATCGGCACACTCCAACGCTTTCAGCGGTCGCCAAAACTCTTGCGCCTTCACTTTCTCCATGCGGTCGGGACGATGGGCAGGGATCAAAAGGCGCTGGTCAGGATGACATTTCAGGCATCGTTCATCCGTCACGCCCCGAAAAAGAGCAGCAGGCTCGCAATAGCCATCGCTGCCAACAGGGAACGACGCTCAAAGGGTTCGGAAGGCATGGGCATGACTCCCCACAGCGATTGTAACAGCCCGAATACTCAAGGAACCCGACAGACAACGGCAGCATCATTTGTCACGGCGTCGGCAAAACGATTGCCACGCCCAAACCCCTTTGGAGGTGATGTTGATGCGGTTCGTGGTAGGCTTGATGCTGGCAACTGTCGTTGGGTTGACAGCATTCGGGTTGGCGCAACACCAACATGGTGGCAAGGCGACGACAGTCACAGGCGAAGTCGTGGACTTGTCCTGCTACTTGACGCACGGGGCGAAAGGCGAAAGCCACGCCAAATGTGCGACGGCGTGCATCAACAAGGGCTTGCCGATGGGAATCCTGACGAAGGACGGCAAGTTGTTCGTCGTTTTGGAAGACCATGCCAACGCCGATACTTACCAGCAACTCAAAAAGTTCGCCGCCAAGACAGTGACCGTCAGGGGCGTTATCGCTACTCGCAACGGCATTTCAGGCATCGCCGTGCAAAAGGTCAGCACTGCTGTTTCCTCGTCCCACGACCCGCGTCCCTCGTCCCGTAAAGTCCAGTATGCTTGCCCGATGGATTGCGTCCCGCCACAGGACAAGCCAGGCAATTGCCCCAAGTGTGGGATGAAGTTGGTGGCGAAGAAAACTTGACAGGAGATGAAAGACGATGCGATGGCTATGCGTCGCCTTGCTCGTCTTCAGTTGCTCTCAAATCTTTGCTCAAGCGCCGTGTCCGATGTGCCAAAAAACTGTCGTCCCATCCCGTGCCGTTTACGCTGTTTTCGTCGCTGGCGGTAAGAGATATCGGCTGACATTCCGTTGCATTCAATGTGCTTTTCATGCTGCTGGGCGTTGGCATCCCGAACGGGCTTTGTTGCGTGTCCGCTGTGTGGCGACCGGGCGATGGGTCACTTTCCGCTTCAACGGGCATCGTTGGTCGGCTCACCCCGCTTCCGCCCGTTTGCTATTGGCGCCCGAAAAGGGTGGCGAATGCCTTGACCGCCACCTCGTCTTCGCCCACCCTAAAGCCGCCCACCGTTTCCTGCAGTCACACAGGTCACTGGCATCAACCCCTCTGCTTTCCATCAGTCAAGCGGCGGAAAGTCAACCGAGGAAGGTTGGTGATGCGCCATGAAGGTTGAAGACATCATCGCCGAAATTGAGAAGCAACTCGGACCTTTGGACGAAAAAGCGAGAAAGGCAGTGGAGTTGGCGGTGACGATGACGGCACCTCAAAAGGAAGCGGAAGAAGTTGAATGGCAAGGCGAAAACCCTCCCTTTGATTTGGCAGCGAAGATGAGTTTGGAGGAACGCTCCCAACTGCTGGAAGCCTTAGAAAGGCGCAATTACCGTTGGCTTGAAAGCCAATGCGCCAAATTAGGCGCACACTGGCTGGTGGTCGTTGATGGACAAGTCCTTGCCTTTGGCGGTCCTGGCTTGCAGGGTTTGGAAATAGACCGACGGATTGAGGTTGTCGGGAAGCAAACGGGAAAGTATCCTCTCGTCTTCATTCACCCGATGGCACTGGCAATAGAAGAAACCGCTTGGCATCCGACCAATGTCAGCGGCGATTTCTACCCGACTTTGCCCATCATTCTCCGAAACGGCAGCGCCCAAGTGACCCTCGTGGCGGACTTTGACACAGGCGCCTACGGCTGTTTCGCTGATGGTGAATGGCTTGCCCAACAGGGTTTGATCAATCTCCAAACGGGCGAACGAATTCGCCGTGCCTATCACCTGAACATGCCTTATGCCTACATCTTGCGAACGCTAACTGTTGCCCTGATCGCCGACAGCCAGCAGCGGGAAGCAAGTCAAGATGTCCTATGTGTCCTCAACTGGAGTCAAAGTCCGTTCGTCGCTATCAACCCAAACCGAACGGCATTAGTCGGGCGTGACCTTTGCTTGGCACTTCAACCTATCGTTACTCTCAACTTCGCAGACCGAACGACGAACCTTGCATGGTGAGTTCAAGCAACTCAGGGAGTGATGGCGATGAAACGGTGGCTGAACCGTTCTGCCATCGGCAGCGTTGTCTTTCTCGTTGCCCTTTACTTCGTCCTGTTCAACCGCTTTGGACCTGAAAGGTGGCATGGGCTTGTCTGGAAATTGCGCCGACCTGGGCAAATGTCCGTCGTTGAAGCGCTGGCGATGGAGATGGAAGCGATGAAGCCTCCTGAAGGTGTCCTGCCCGTCGCCACTGAAATTGTCAAGCCCCATTCTTTTGAAGTCGCTGTCACCTACACGGGCACCGTCGCCCCTTTGAACGAAGAACTCGTCATCGCCCGCGTGACAGGACGGTTGACTTGGATGCCTTACTACGCAGGTGACCGAATACGCAAAGGTCAACTGGTCGCCCGATTGGACAACGCTGGCGGCGAATATGCAGCGCGGGAAGCGGAAGTAGCATATGGCGCGTTGGCAGCCTTGCACGAGCGACACATGGCGGAAGCAGAAAAAGAGCAGGCAAGGGCGCAAAAGCGACAAGCACAAGCGATGGTTGAAGCAGCGAAAGCGATGTTACAGGAAACGGAACAGATTGTCGCCGAAAAGCAGGCGATGAGAGACGAAGCCCTAAGCATGGTGCGGGGTGCGGAGAGCGATGTGTTGAGTGCAGAAAGGAATCTGCAACTTGCTCAAGCCCAAAAACGGGAAGCCGAAAGAATGGTCGCGGCTTTGGAAAGCGAACTTCAGATGGCAAAAGAGCGAATTGCCGAAGCCGATGCGGAGTTGGAACGAGCCCGACAAGAGGTGGACGCTGCAAAGCAAGAGTTGGCGATGGCTCAAGCCGACTTGAATTACTGGCAGGCGGAGATTGAGCGGGCAAAAACCCTTTACGAACAAAAAGCCATCTCCAAAGACGAGTTGCAGCGGGAACAGGCTCAGTTTGAGACAGCGCAAGCAAAAGTGAAAGCGGCGGAAGCGAAAGTCCGTCAAGCGGAAGCGATGGTGCGAGCAGCAGAAGCGAAAAAGCGACAGGCACAAAACATGCTGCGACAGAAGGAAGCGGAACTCGCTGCTGCCAAAGAGCGCGTGTCACAGATGCAAGCGATGGTGGAAATGGCGCAAGCAAAATTGGCGCAAGCGAAAGCGATGGCTCAAGCGGCACAAGCCAAATTTCGTCAAGCCGAAGCTGCCTTGCAAGCGACACAAGCGAAACTTGCTCAAGTGAATGCCGAGATCGCCAAAGCCCAAGCGATGGTGCAGGAAGCGGAAGCAAATTTGCATCGTGGCGAACGACATGTTTTGCACGCTGAAGCGTTGAGGGCTCAAGCGGAAGCGGCTCTAACCACTGCCCAAATCGTTCGTGGTTACACCGAAATCCGAGCGCTAACTGACGGCTATGTCGTGGAGCGCTTGGTGGCACCGGGGACGCTCGTGACTACTGGCACCCCTATCCTTCGCATCGCCCAACTGGACATCGTTCGTGTTCAAGCCTTTGTCAGCGAAAGGGATTTGGCTGACATCCGTCTTGGAACTCCCGTCATAGTTCGGTCACTTAAGGACGGAAAAGAATGGTCGGCGAGGATAACGGCAATTTTTCCATCGGCTGACCCGACAACGCGGACAGGTCTGGTAGAAGCCCTCGTCCCTAACATTAACGGGACGCGGGGCGAGGGACGGTGGACGGGAAATTTGAAGTTGCTTCCTGGGCAATCAGTCGTCATCAAGATTGTCAAGCGCCGAATTCCCAACGCCATCACCGTCCCCAACGAAGCCATCACGCAATTCAACGGTCAACCTGCCGTTTGGGTCGCCGAACCGATGGGTGAAACGGGAAAAACCGAATACACTTGCCCCATGCATCCCGAAGTTCGCTCCGACAAACCCGGTCGTTGTCCCAAGTGCGGCATGGACTTGGTTCCGACAAAGCGACATACAGCGCCGCAAAAGACCGAATACACCTGCCTGATGCATCCTGAGGTTCGCTCCGACAAACCAAGTAAATGCCCCAAGTGCGGGATGGATTTAGTGCCGACGAAGCGGCAGGGCACGGAAACGAAAACGGCTCGGCTAAGAACTGTCAAGTTGGGCGAAACGGATGGGCAGCGAACTTTGGTTCTGAGTGGGTTGAAAGTAGGCGATGAAGTGATTGTTCGTGGTTGGCAATCTATCATCCGTGAAGGCGTGCCCGTTGTCGCCGTTGAATGGAACGAACTTGGTCCAGTGCGACTGCCTTCCGTCTCACCGCCCCCGATGCCCCCTGCCCACCAACACAGCAGCCAGCAACGAAAAGGCGGTGGACATCAACATGGGCATTAGTTTCTGCGTGCAAGAGTGCAAGCGTGAAGGGGTGCAGGTGAGCAGAAGGAAATCAGGCGACACCGTAAAACTTGCGGAACTCAACGATGACAGCGTAAGGGTCAAAAAGCATGTTCGTTCGGTGCCGTTTGAAATCGGCGTGAATTTCGGGATGGTCAAAGTCTTCAGCGTCCATAGTCAAGAAAAGGGAAAGTTTTGCCTTTCGCTTTCGCAAGAACTCAAGCAAAGTTTCCGTAACCAAGCAGTCCAGTTCCTTGAAAGGCGGCATATTTGCCTTCCAGCGGACATAAGCCTTTGTCCAAACTTGTGGCGTAAGCGGGACAACTATGCAGACTTGGGCAAATGTGTTGATGGCTTCTTGGACCTCGTTTCTTCGCTTTCGCAATTCAGCCTCAATAGCGTTCAAACCTTGCCTGACAGACTGAACCAACTTGTCCATTTCAGCAGCGCGAGCAATATC
>Ga0209393_1000151_pt1 | contig 34507 bp, 36 predicted proteins | sample SSWtaG_2_FD_184117 | JGI IMG/M metagenome (GOLD analysis project Ga0209393, IMG submission 184117) | Hot spring microbial communities from Sandy's Spring West, USA to study Microbial Dark Matter (Phase II) - SSWsed_130316 (SPAdes)... | ecosystem: Environmental > Aquatic > Thermal springs > Hot...
ATTCGGAGCAGGTCTTGCGGGCTGTATCGGTAATATATGCGGGTCGCGCGGGCGCCCCAGGGCACCTCGTATATGCCGGGGGCGGCTTCGTGTCCGCGGCTTGGTTGCCAGACTGTGGCGACGGCGCGTCTGGCGGCGCGCCTCGCCTCGGCGAGCGCCTCGGCGGCGGCGTGGGGAGGCATGTGGTGTATGACGGCGACTAGGTACGCCACGTCGAATGCGCCGTCTCTGAAGGGGAGCATGGCGGCTTCGCACTCCACCGAGTCGCCTCGGGGCATTAGCCGCCTGTCGAGGTCGCAGTGTACCACATATGGATGCTCATGTTCGAAGTACGCCGGCTGTGCCCCCGTCCCCGAGCCTATGTCGAGGGCCTTCGGGCCGAAGTTTGCGAAGTCTGCCACGGGCAACGGCCTCCGCCGCGTGGCGCCGTATTCCCTGCCGATGGTTAAGTAGGCGTCTCTGGCTATTTTTGCCCATTCCATACGTAGAGGACTTTGCCGTCTTTTTCAAACACGTCTACAATTCCCTCTCTTCTTAGCTTTCCAAGCGTCATCAACACCTCGCCTATGTCTAGACCTGTTCTCTCGGCTATTTGCGCCGGGGTGAGGGGGCCTCCTCTTATCAGCTCCGCGATTACTGCGGCCTCAACTTCGGTGTCTCGTCTCGCAGGAGTCTTCACTGGTTTGAGGAGCTTAAGCGCTAGGTATATCACTGCGCCGGTTACGGCGGCTAGAAGGAGGAGGGCCCACACGTCGTCTCCACCTACCTCTATATATCTTTTAACCGGAGGGGGTTTTTTATCCCGGGGTTGTTGTAGAGGCTGTGGAGAAGCCCCTCAGATTTATCAGAATGGCGAGCGGCGTCCACGTAGTTGCAGTTATGACCCACCCGCTTCCGTGTCCTGGCAAATGCGCCTTCTGCCCCGAGGCGCGGGGGGCGCCGAAGTCCTACTTGCCGGATAGCCCGGTGGTGCTTAGGGCCGCCAGGAGCGGGTTTGACCCCTATAGGCAGGTGGCCGGGCGTGTGAAGGTGTATCTTGAGAACGGCCACGTGCCGTCTAAAGTGGAGGTGGTGTTGATGGGTGGGACCTTCTCCGCGTTGCCGCGTAGCTACAGGGAGTGGTTCGTGGCAAACGTCTTCAAGGCTCTTAACGACTTCCCGGAGTGGGGTCCCGGCGCCGAGTCCTCGCCTGACTTGGAGCGGGAGCAGTTGCGGAACGAGGAGGCGTCTATTCGGCTGGTGGCGTTGACTGTGGAGACGCGGCCGGATTACGTAGACGAGGCGGAGGTCGACCACTTGCTTAAACTTGGCGTGACAAGGGTGGAGCTGGGGGTTCAGTCTATCTACGACGACGTGTTGGCTAGGGTGAAGAGAGGCCACGGCGTAGCCGAGGTGGCGCGGGCGACTGCGCTGTTGAAAGACTCTGCGTATAAGGTGTGTTACCACCTTATGCCTGGCCTGCCGGGGAGCGATCCCGATAGGGATCTGGAGATGGTGCGTGAGGTGTTCAGCAATCCTGATTTTATGCCGGACTGCGTCAAGATCTACCCGACGTATGTGGTGCCGGGGACGGAGCTTTTTGAGGAGTGGCGGAGGGGGGCGTACCGGAGCTACGACGAGGGTACGTGGCTAGATCTTCTGGCCAAGATCTACGCCTCTGTGCCTAGGTGGGCTAGGGTTATGAGGCTTGGCCGTGACATACCGCTTCACCACGTGGTGGAGGGGCCGAGGTGGGGGAACATGAGGCAGGTCGTGTTTAGACATATGGAGAGGCTTGGGCTGAGGTGCGTGGAGATTAGGTGCAGGGAGGTTGGGGTGAGGCTTGCCAATGGGGTGTTGGTGGAGCCGGGGCCCATAGAGATTAGGCGGCTGGAGTACGAGGCGTCGCGGGGCGTGGAGCTGTTTTTCGAGGCGGTGGGACCCGACGACACGCTTTACGGCATCTTGCGGCTGAGGATGCCGTACGCGCCCCACAGGCCTGAGCTTGTGGGCAAGACGGCGCTTGTGAGGGAGTTACACGTCTACGGCCCCGAGGTCCCCGTGGGGGAGAGGGGGTTGTGGTGGCAACACGTCGGCCTCGGGAGGGCGCTCATGGAGAGGGCTGAGGAGGCGGCGAGGGAGTTCTCCATGTCTAGGGTGGCGGTGATAAGCGGCGTGGGCGCCAGGCCTTACTTCAGGAAGCTGGGTTACGAGAGGTGTGGACCTTATATGTGTAAAGACACGAGGTAGCGTGTTTTTATAAGGGGTTTTTCGTAGTGGCATGCTCCCGCCGCCTGCGGGGGTGCTTAAGCTTGACCAAAACGAGGTGCCCATCCCGCCTCCGCAACACGTGCTTGACGCGGCTAGGCAGGCGCTGGCGGTGGCTAACTGGTATCAGCCGGCTGAGCTTTATGAGGAGGTGAGGAGTCTCTACGCGGAGTACGCCGGGGTGTCCCCGCGTCGTGTCTGGCTGTTTCCCGGCGCCGACGACTTCTTCGAGGGGGTTCTGCGGCGGGTGAGGAGCCTCGCGGTTGTGAGCCCCACCTACTTCCTGCTGGAGGACCAGGCGCAGTTTTTCGGCGTCTTGCTTGTGAGAACGCCGTTGAGGGGGGACGAGTTTAGGCTTGATTTGGCGGAGTTTCTGGCGGTCGCCAAGGGGGCCGATGCCGTGTATATGGACAACCCGAACAACCCCACCGGCCAGTTGCTTCTCTCCCCGCGGCAGTTGGAGGAGGTTCTCGCCCTGGGGAAGCCCACGATTGTAGACGAGGCGTATTTCGAGTTCTCAGGCGTCACCGCGGCTCAGCTGGTGGAGAGTTGGCCCAACCTGGCGGTGGTGCGGACCATGTCTAAGGCGTTTCTGCTGGCCGGCATGAGGGTTTCCCCCGTCTTGTTGGGAGACGGCTTCAGAACGCATTACAACACGGTTAGGTTCAGGGTGTCGCTTCCGTCGCTGGCGGCGGCCCGCGCCGCGCTTTATAAGAGGGACTACGTGGAGGAAGTGGTGAAGGTCGTGAAGGAGGGGGTGTCTTACCTGCTGGAGGAGCTCCCCCGGCTCGGCCTGCGTGTGTGGCCGAGCCGCACTAACTTCGTCCTGGCCAGGGGGCCGCCCGGCCTCGCCGGGCTTCTGCGGAAATACGGCGTGTGGGTGAGAGACGAGGAGGGGAGGCTCGGCGCCGGCTTCGTCCGCATCACCGTGGGGACCAGGGAGATGAACCTCCAGCTCGTGAGGACGCTGAAGGCGGCTCTGCGGCTCTGAACCGGTTGTCCGGTCGGCTGTGTGAGTAGTTATTAATTCTCATCGGTTTTCTCCCTATGGATTTGAAGATGCTGAAGCAACGGGCTGTGGAGCTGGCCGCCAAGCTCCCGTGGCAGGAGATAGCGGATTCGCCAACCATTAGGTACTACACAGACTGGGCAAAGTTCGAGGGTTACCAGCCGCTGACGGATAGGGCCGTCCCTCCCGTCTCTCCAGGCCCCTGCGAGGTCGTTCTCGTAGACGGCGTGTTGGCCGGCGCCGGGGCGTGTAGCGGCGTTGAGGTGGGGATGGCGTCGGAGGTTTTTCGACATCTGGAGGTGAGGAGCAGGATCTTGGCGCTCCACGCCGCCGCCCTCCAGGAGGCTGTCTACGTCAGGATGAGAGGCCGGGTGGAGCCTCTGGTGGTTAGGGTCGTGGCGTCTGCGGCCGGGAGACACGTGGCGAGCCACGTGGTGCTCGACGTTGAGGAGTCCGCGGAGGGCTCTATCGTTGTACATGTGGAGAACGGACCCGGGGCTATTCACACGGCTGTGGTGGAGGGCGAGGTTAGAGGGGGCGTAGAGTACGTCCTCGTCTCGCGGGGAGGCGGTTCTCAGTATGTGCATTCGGCTTTGTTGGTTTTCTCATCTGTGTCCGCGCGGCCGCTTGCGGTGGGGGGCGTGATGAACGCGGTGAGGGAGGAGTACATAATTGGGGAGGGGGCGTCGGCCGAGGCGGTGGGCCTTGAGCTGGGCTTCGGCGACAGCCGCATAGACCACGTGGTGTCTATGATAAACGACGCGCCGAGGGGCCGCGGCTACGCCAGGCTGTACGCCGTGGCGGCGGACCGCTCCTTCGTGACTCAACGCGCAGTGGGGAGAATCACCCCCCGCGGGGTTGGGAGCGACAGCGCGGTGGAGGGCGTCGTCTACATCGCCGGCGAGGGCGCCGTGGCCAACACCCAGCCGATCATTTTGGTTGAGACAGGCGAGGTCGAGGGCGCGAGACACTCGGCTGCAGACGCTGCGCTGGACGAGGAGAAGGAGTTCCTCCTGAGGTCGCGCGGCGTGAGGCGGGAGGATCTGCCCAAGCTACTGGTGATGAGCTTGGTGGACCAGTACCTGGCCTCTCTGTCTGAGTCCTCTCGGAGCGTCGTGGAGGCCGTCTTAAAGCCCGTGTTGTCCTAGCCGATCCACTCCGTGTCTCGCGGCGTGAAAAAGCTGGGCAGGACTGGGTCTATCTCAAGCGGCTTGAGGAGGTGGCGCCACTCGCCCGGCCGCGGAAGCAACGCCCTCCGTGTGGAGACGTCGTAAAGCCAGCTGGCCGCGGCCGTGTGTACAACCGTGCCGCACCGCCTGCAGGCCCACCCCTTGCCTCTCCCCAAGCTCTCAAGCGCCCCGCCACAGTAGGGGCATCTGGACTTTACCCTTACATATCTGCCGAGTATGTAGGCTCTCTCAACGTAGAGGTAGAGGCCGACCTGCCTAGGCTTTAAGCCGCCGTAGAGGACCACGTCGCAGCCGACGCACCTCTCGAGCTCAGACGCCAGCTTGCCTAGATGCCTGTAGACCACAAACGCAACTCCGTTGTCGAGTCTGCCCACCAAATGCCGGGCCTTGATGCGGCGGGTCTCCGTCACTATGCCACGTGTGCGGTAGAAGGAGTAGGGGTGCGGCTCTTCGAAAAACACGCCTAGCTCCACGTGGGCGTCCGTGGCCTGGTTGGTGCGGTAGATGACCCACCCCGACGGCCTGAAGCCCCAAGCCTCCATCAGCTGTAGGGCATATCTGAGGTGGTGCGGCGTTAGTCCGCGTATGCCGTAGTAGACCGGGTCAGGTCCCCGAGGCTCTATCAACACGCGGCCGCGGTCTAGGTTGTGAAACGTGAAGGGAAGAGTTAACGTCTCCATCAACTTCACGAGTCTCGGCGGGATGGGTAGCCTCTCCCCGCTCCTATACGCAAGTAACTCAAAGGTGGATTTGGGGAAGACAGCGCCGACCGCCGCCACAGCCCCGATTCTCCCCCTGCCGCCCCACGTCCTCACGCCTGCCCTATCTGCTGCGCTTATGCTCACCACCTGCGTAAGAGCCATGCGGTACAGTAGTTGGGCTCTCCCGGGCACCTCCCCCACGGCCATCGCCACGCCCGGGTCTGTCTTGCCCTCCCGCCTGGCGTGTTGCCCAGCCACCTCAACAGCCAGCCGCCACACCTCCTCGACATCGCCCTCAGGCACGTCCAGTTCGAGCGCAACCGCCGCGTTGCCTCTCGTCTTAAACGGCACGTTGGGGTTGAGCCTGACGAGGCGTGGAAAATCTCTAAACGCCTGGGCGCCCCATCTCTTAATCACCTCCTTCACAAGCAGATAGCCTACATACGTGGTGCACCCGCCCCTGTGGCTGTCAGTGTCGTCGATCCCGACTACAACCCTCATCTATACGGCCGATACCACTCGCCTCTTAGAGAAGGCCTGAGGACGCTGGAGGTCGCCTCTACAAACTCCAAGCCCTTCGCCGCCGCCTCAGCCACGAGACGGAGGTCGAGGGGGAGGGAGGGGCCGTGGTGCGCCAGAGTGTCGTTAGGAGTCACCACGTGAGGCTTCCCGCGGAGAAACGCGATCTCGTGTTCATACGGCCGTCTGCCACGGGCCTCATACACTACGAAGCCCGCCCTTTTTATCACCTCTGTCGGCGGAGACCCACTGTGGGTAAAGACGCATGGCAACCCCCGCATGTATCTTAGCCCAACCCGCGTCAGCGCGTCGGCTACATATGAGTTGCCACAGGCGAGGTCGTACACCCCTAGGTTGATCACAGCCACCACGTCTTCATACAGCGGGTATCCACTAAACAGCTCGCGATATACCCCGGCTAGTCTATCCCCTTCCTCATCTCTGTCGAAGACCCTGGCAAAGAACCTAAACGTGGCTACCGCATGATCCAGATTCACTGGCGTGGGCACCGCCACAACCGCCTTCGCGACTTCCGCCAGCCTCTCTATTAAATGTCGTTGAACCGGGTAGTAGAGCACCGCCAAGTCAGGAGCTATCTTCGCGACGGCGTCTAGGTCTACATCTACAAAAGTGCCCACGACGGGCACCTTCATCAGCTCCGCTGGCCGGTACGAGAAGACGTCGCGCCCGGCAAGCTCCACGCCCAGCAGAGCCAGGAACTCGTTAACAGACGGGTTGAGACTTACGACCCTCCGCGGCACGCCGTCAAGAGACCCCATGAAAATCACACCTATCAAAAAACCCCGCGTTATAAAGTTGGGGCGCCGCATACCCCCGCTTCTGTACGGGTATCCATCTAACCCCCTACCCGGGCCTCGCCGCGGCCTCACAGGCCCTGCTTGGGGGCCGCGGCGCCGGCTGGTTTTTACCCCCGCCTTTCGGCGGCCCGCCGGCGCCCTCCGCGGGCGGTGCGGGAGGTTCCAGAGGAGGCCCGTCTCCGGGCCCTCCCCGTCCCCTCGGCGCCCCGGTAGATACGGCTCTTTTGCTTAAATATTTTCCGGCTCCGGAGTTAGCCTTTCCACAGCCCGATGGCGAGGCCTATTAGAAATGCGACACTTGAGTAAGGTACGGCATCTTTTATTCTCATGGCGCTATCTAACGCGTCTTTAGCGGCGTAGCCCAGTTGCTGGAGCAACGCTGTGACCTGTTCAGGCGACATGTAGCCCAAGGCGGCAAGTGCTATAAACAACGCTACGAGGATCAACGCAACGGAGAGGATCCTCTTCGCCAGCACCCCCACCAGGAGACCCACAACGAAGGGTCCCACCAACGTCGCCAGTTGTTCCATCACAAACCCCTCTCCTCCCCCCAATATATCTTTTGTCGCGTTTTCACGTGAGGTTGCCACCGCTTCGGCAAGCCGTCTAGAGGAAGGCTTTTGAGTTAGTTGTGTGGTGGGCAACTAAAGATGGGGTCTTTGGCGTCAATCTAACAATTTTTCCAGCGTTAACTCGGGGTAGAACCTTCGGATAAAGGCGAAGCCGTTAACCACCGGGTAGAAGGGGTACTTGCCCTCGTCGTCGAGCTCGACCGCTCCTCTTTTCCACAGTTCCGAAAGCACCTTGGCGTAGAGGTACCTCTTCTCGAGCGTCTTCAAGGCGACCTCGACCTCCTGCGGCGCGTACTTCACCGCCACCTTTATGTTGGACATCCTAGCGACGTCTGCGGGGGTTAGGTCCCGGCGAACCACCGGACATAGGGTTGACATGACGAACTTTACGTCTATGCGTATCTCGCGGCTGACTGGATCCAGCTCGTAGCGGATAACCTTCGGTAGGTATGGGAAGGAGCGGCATGTCAATGGCTTGTAGAGGCTGTGCACCATGCATTTGACGCCGTCGAGAAACGGGCATTTGCCCTCCTCGTCTAGGTGCATCAGGTAGCTTATCGCAACCCTCAGCCCAGACTTGACGTCGGCTACCTTATACGCCGGAGTGAAGACGACTGATACGCCGAGTCTCTCCGCCAGCCTCTGTAGCATGTACACCTCGTGGGGCAGCACTGTGACTGGACTTGCCCTGCAACAAAGGGCGCAGCCTGGTTCGCAGCTGAAAGACACAAGTGGCGCGTCCCGCATATGCTTTATATACTCTTACGCCGCGGAGCGGCTTAGAAATGATGTAACCAGGTCACATGTCCGGTTGTTTGGTTGTCGCTGGGGCCTATAGCAGTCTGTCGGCAACTAGCTTCTCGAAGTCCACAACGGATTTGCCGTCTACCTCCACCGGCTGGAGGGCGGGTGGCAGCTTGCGGTAGTTGGGGTCGTATAGGCTTTCATACCTCTCCTCAAATGTGGGCACCAGCTCGTTTTTGTAGAAAATGCCGAGGGGCAACCTGTCTCCTTCGACGATTTTGTCGAGGGCTTTTCTGATCTTTAACTCCACCTCCCTCTCGTCGTGGACCACGGGGTCCCAGGCGGGGTCAGCCTCTTCCAGCTTATATATCCTCTTCTCGTACCACTCCCGCGTCATCACGTTGTTGTAGGTGACGCAGGGGCTGTAGATCTGGACGAAGGCTGAGCCCTTGTGTCTGATGGCTTCCACCATGAGTCTCGTGGTGTATTTTATGTCGTAGGAGTAGCCCCTGGCAATGAAGGTGAAGCCTGCGGTGAGGGCGAGGAGGAGCGGGTTGATCTCGCCCTGTGGGTTGGCCTTCGGCACGGCCTTGACCTTTATCCCGGCTGGCAACGTGGGGCCTGCCTGTCCCCTGGTTAGCCCATACACCGAGTTGTCCATGAGGATGACGGTCATGTCCACGTTGCGTCTGCCGAGGTGGAGGAGGTGGTTTCCGCCAATTGCCATCAAGTCGCCGTCGCCGCCCACCACCACCACCTCGAGGGAGGGGTTGGCCAGCTTTATGCCTAGGGCGTAGGGTATGGCCCTGCCGTGGATGGCGTGGACGCTTGTGGTGCGCACGAAGTGGGGGAGGCGGGAGGAACATCCGATGCCGGAGACCAGGACCACGTTGGCTGGGTCCAGGTTGAGCTCGGCGAAGGCGTTATACAGCGATTGCAAAACACCGAAGTGGCCGCAGCCGGGGCACCACTCAGGCGGCCTCACCCACCTGTAGTCAGCCGCGGTTCTTTTAACTACCTGCATGGTTATAGGTCCGACTCTATTTTAATAGTCTTTTGCCCCGCCTCGAACTTTCTATACGCCTCGATCACGTCGTCTGTCGTGATGGGTCTCCCGTTGAACTTCACGGCGACAGCCGTCGGCTCAACGCCAGCGAACATCCGCGTGATCATGGCGAGCTGGCCGAAATAGTTGTTCTCGATGAAGAGAGTCTCCCTGCCCTCCAAGTACCTCCTCACTAGGTCCGCGGGATATGGATACATCATTTTCACGTAGAGGAACCCCACGTCTCCGAGCTCCTCCAAGGCGGTGAGGATGGCAGGCTTCGTGGAGCCCCAGCCGACGATGACCCGTCTAGCGTCTGCCGGCCCGAAGTAGAGGACCTTCTCCTCCGGGGGTATCTCGCCCTCTATCAGCTTAAGCTTCTGCATCCTCCTTTCGAACATTCTAGACACCATGACAGGATCCTCCTCGGGGTCCCCCTCGGGGTCGTGCTCTAGGCTGTTTAGGTGGAAGATGGCGTTTGAAACGCCGGGAAGCAACCTCGGCGGCACGACCTCCTCCAGCGGGTAGGCCTCCGCCTCCTTAGTCTGTGGGTAGACAACCGGCGGCACGGTCTCTATTTTCACCTTTGAGGGGTCTGGGAGCGGCATCACCGTGAAGGTGTTGGAGAGGTTTTTGTCCACCAGATGAATCACCGGCACCCGGTACCGCTCGGCCCAGTTGGCAACTCTTATGTTGTCCAGGAACACCTCCTCCAGGTCTCCGCTGGCGTACACAATCTTCGGGTACTCGCCGTGTCCTATGAAGAGGGAGAAGAAGAGATCTTGCTGGCCCTGCCTGGTGGCCTGGCCTGTGCTGGGGCCGGCGCGCATCCACAGCGTAACAACTATGCCAACCTCCATCATGCCGGCCATTGAGAGGGCCTCCGCCATGAGGCTGAAGCCCGGTCCCGAGGTGGCCGTGGTCGACCTAGCGCCTGCTATGGCGCCGCCTGTGGCGATGGCGACAGCCGCCAGCTCATCCTCGGCCTGGAACGCTACGGCGCCTACCTTCTCTAGTTTCGCAAGCTCGCCTGCGTCTTTGCGTATGGGAAACGGTATGAGTCTCTCAAAGCTCATGGCGTCGTCGGTGGCCGGGGTGATGGGGTAATATGCGACTAACCGCACGCCCCCGACTATTTTGCCGTATGCGGACGCCTCGTTGCCGTTCCAGAACACGCGCTTAACGCCGGGGTTCCGGGGCTGTAATACCGTCATCTTTCTGTTTACGAGTTTGATAGCCTCGGCAGCAACTTTCTTGTTCTGCTCAATCACGTCGGCTTTTTTTCCTAGGGCAAAGCCGACGCCCCTGGCCACATGTTCCTCGTCGAGGCCGAGGAGGGCGGCGCCTAGGGCCACCACGAAGGTGTTGACAAACCTGGCGAGCATCACGGGGGAGGTGACGCCGATTTTCCGCCCTATCTCGCTGATGTGTTTGTTGTAGGGGAGCCCCACGACCTCTACACCGTTTTGCCTCAGGTACTCCACAAAGTTACGGACAGTCGGCTCAAATCTTTGTTCTTTCGCGAAGTGTTTAAGCCGCTCCGCCAGCGGCTTTGCCATCATCGGGTAGTTGTCTGGGGTTTTGGAATCCTCCTCCGTGTTGTAGACGAGGTAGCTACCCCTCCTGAGGTGGAATATGTGTTCAAGAACTGCGTGTCCGTCGAAGGTAAGCGCCAGCTCTACGCTGTTGCCTGGGGCGGGTGCCGGCCACTTATCGGAGATGGTGCCCACTACATAGCTGTGGCGGCCGCCCGCGATGTTGCTCCAAAACTCGCGTCGCGCATATACATAGTACCCAGCCGACCCCACGCCGTAGATAAACATGAAAGATGCAGTTTCTACGCCTCTACCTTGTGGACCCCCAATTAAGAAACTAATTCTCATTAAGTTAAAAAACAAATGACATATTTATATTTTTTGTTAAGAGCGTTGCCCTCTTGGTGTCTGTGCTTGTAACGTTGATTATTTTTATATAAAGTTTTCAACACTCGACGTAGATGATCTTCCCCAATTGGCTTAGCTCCAGCCCTTCCAGCAGTTCCTTTTCCTCTTCTCCGCGGCCCTCCACTACCGTGAAGTCGAAACCCCGGAGCTCCGGCGCGTGCCGGAGCCCGTATTTCAAAGCTTCCACGAGATCCTCCACGCCGGGGCGTAGCCGCTTGACGGCGACGACGCGTGCCGCGACCAGCCTATACATCTCGCAGCCGCCGTAGAGATACAGGACCCAGCCCCGTAGCTCCGCAAGAACCCGCCGGGCCTCCGCGGGGCTTACGACATCCATTCCCTCACGTGGTTCCGGACCCCCGTTAGGATCATCTCGGTGGCTACAGACGCGATTATGAGAGACATGAACCTACCCAGCAGCCTAAGAGGAGTGGCGCCTACGTATCTCACAACTCTTATGCCTACCAGCAACGTCGCGGCCACGGCCGTCGACGCCGCCAAGGCGGCCAGAAGCGCGGTGACCGGGCCGTGGACGGACGATATTACTATCAGGGCCGTGATGGTGCCGGGGCCTACGATAAGCGGCGTCGCCAGAGGCACCACCGCCTGCTCTTCCGTTATCTCTATCCTGCCGACATAGGAGCCGGAGACCAGCGTCATGATAGATATGGCCATAAGCACGATGCCGCCTGCGATCCTGAAGCTGTCGATAGACACACCGAAAGCGGAGAGGATAAACCCACCAGCTACGGCGAAGAGGGAGGCGAGGACGTAGACCGCCATTATCACTGTCGTGGTGATCCTCCTCACATATGCCGGGCGTTCCACGGCGAGGGGGCTCACAATGGCCAGCTTCCCTATGGGGTTCATTATGGCGTAGAGCTGACCGACGAGACCCAGAAACCCCACGACGCCTAGGTCAGACACGCCGCAATCCCGCGGGGGGTTTATAGATTTTCCAGCTGTTCAGCAGCGGAACGCTCTTCACGAATCTGCCCTCACACGCCTCGTCACGCCGGCAAAAAAGGGGGAAAAGAAAAATTTAAGGCTAGTCGTGTTGAGACGCCTCTACTTTCTCGCCCTTTATGAGAGCCTCTACGTATTTCCGCCTCTCCTTTTCGTACTGGTCGGCTGGGAAGGACTTCACCTTTGCGAGGATCTTCGGCAGGGCTGTGTACTCCATCTCCTCGGGCGGCAGTCTGTGCGGCTGGAACGGGCCCATGCGGCGTATGTAGTCCGCTATCTGTGCCGCCGTCTGCCTCACGTAGTCGAAGGCCGGGTCGTCGAAGAGGTCCACGCCGCCCTCGAGGTAGCCATCGTGTAGCTGGAAGCCCAAGGCGCCCACCTTAGGCGGGCCGTCGAAGCGAGTCATCTTGGCGCCTATCGCGATCCTCCTCTCTGGGTCCACCGAGATGAACCGCGCGGGCATGAGAGGCCCGGCGTGGCTGCCGCGCATCCAGCCATGTACTAGGTGCGGATGGGCGAAGGCCTCCAGTATCTCGCCAACTGCGGGCAGGCCGGACTGCGCCCTCACCATCATGACTGGGTCGTCTTTGCCCACGTAACGCCCTGCGATTAAAGAGAGTCTCTCTACGCTGTTTGCGGCGGCTGGGGCGCCGTCTGACCTGCGGAACACCTTCCTGATTATGTACCTGCCGGTGGTGCCGATGAGGCCGAGTAGGGAGTACGACTCCTCGGGCGTCTTCAAGAGGTAAACCCTGTGCTCAACGACATCTAGGACTTCGAAGATGAAGCCTTCGTGCATCGAGGGGTCTATGACGAGGCCTGCGGTTGTGAACGGGTCGGCGAACATCTTGTAGATTGGGAGGTTGAAGGCGCCTGGCTCCGTCTTATCAGCAGCGAAGACAATCAACGGCTCGCTGGGACGCTCCTCGAACTCCATCTCTGCCACCTGGGGCCCCATGCCTCTGACGTTGCCCGAGAAGGCGTCTTTCAGCAAGTCCTGCCCGGCGCCGTAGAGCTTAAACCTCTTGGCCACCTGCTCGGTCACCTCCTTGAAGGTTTCCCAAGCGAGGCCGTGTATGTCAGGGTTGTCCTCGCCCTTTGTGTGGGTCATCAGGAGGGAGACGTCGTCGCCGACGTTGTAGACGAAGTAGTCTATGATGAGGCCTCTCTTCTGCGCCTCCTTCAGCTTGGCGGCCGCGTATTCAAGCATCTTGGGGTGGACGTGGGCGTGGCCGGGGAAGCCGCCTACGTCGGCTTTTATTATTGAGACCGTAACTTTCATGAATTTGCAAGGTGTGATCTATTTAAAAACATTACCTTAACTGAGTGTGGCCATCGACTATGTCGAGATAACAGGAGTATACTCAAAAATTCAAGAGTTATATAAAAAGACCACTCTAGACAGCATAATTTACAGGTTTCTACATCCCGTCGCGGACCCCGCCTACGTCTATCGATACCTCTGGAGCAGAGGTTGCCGCTCGTTCCTCATATATTACATCAATAAGCCCGTTGGGGTTGTTGACATAACCCCATGTGGAGACGGCGCTGAGGTGGCTGTCTTGATAATCGACATGTACCAGGGTAAAGGGATAGGGAGGGCCGTCGCCTTCGACTTCGCCGAGAAGCTGAAAAAGATGGGCTTTAGATACGCGCTGGCGTATGTCTCGCCGGAGAACTACAAGGCGTTGGTCATAGCGAGGAGGATGGGTGCGGAGATTAAGTGTAGAGACATCTGTGTCGTCAGATATGTGTTGGCCGAGGGCGGAGAGGAGACTCGTGAGAGGAAAGTTTATATAGAGGGTTGATCAGGCTTTTGATGTCTAAGGGGCGAATATACATGCATACCTCGTCCTTGAAGACGGCACAGTGTTTATAGGGAGGCAACTAGGCGCTGAAAAAGCGGCTGTAGGCGAAGTTGTTTTCACTACCGCCGTCGTGGGCTATCCCCAAGTTCTGACAGACCCCAGCTACAAGGGTCAAATTGTGACTTTCACCTTGCCCCTCATCGGCAACTACGGCGTTTCAGAGGATCAATATGAGTCAGACGGCATAAAGGCCGAGGGTGTTGTGGTCTTCGAGGCGACTAGCCCCAGCCACTACAAATCTGTCATGTCTCTCCACGAGTGGCTGGCTTTAGAGGGGGTCCCCGGCATAGCTAGGGTAGACACCAGAGCCCTCGCCATAAGGCTTAGAGAACACGGAGTCCTGATGGGGGCTCTGGGGCCTGAGGAGCCCGAGGAGTTGTTCAAGAGACTCAGGGCGTCTCCGCGGTATGACGAGATGAGCTATGTAGATTTAGTCTCTGTAAAGGAGCCGAGAGAGCTGGGGGAGGGCGGGCTCTGCATAGGTGTGGTGGACTGCGGCGTTAAGCGGAGCATTCTTATGGAGTTTCTAAAGAGGGGCGTGAGGCTGAAGGTCGTTCCATGCCGTCGGCCAGAGCTAGCCTTTGACTGCGACGCGCTGTTCATAAGCAACGGCCCTGGAAATCCCAAGCTCTTAGGCTTCTTAGCCGAACGCGTGAGGGAATATGTGGAATACAAAAAGCCGCTTATGGGGATTTGTCTAGGCCATCAGGTGATCGCCTTGGCGCTAGGGGCCGATGTATATAAGTTGAAGTTTGGCCACAGGGCGAGCAATAAGCCGGTGCGGGATCTCCGCTTCACTGGGAAGACGTACATCACGGTTCACAACCACGGCTACGCCGTGGACCCCGGCTCCAGCGGGTTGAAGGTGTGGGCGGTTCAGCCAGACGACGGCACGGTAGAGGGCCTTTACCACGAATCTCTCCCCGTCTTAACTACACAGTTTCACCCAGAGGCGTCTCCAGGTCCCCACGACACGCGGTGGGTCTTCGATATGTTTGTAAAATTGGCGAGGCGCCATGCCGGACATTAAGAAAATACTTGTCATAGGGTCCGGCGCCATTAAGGTGGCCGAGGCCGCGGAGTTCGACTACTCGGGCTCCCAGGCGCTTAAGGCCTTTAGAGAGGAAGGTATAGAGACTATCCTCGTGAATCCCAACATAGCAACGATCCAGACATCGAAATTCCTCGCAGACAGAGTCTACTTTGTGCCGATCCAGCGCCAGTTCCTCGCAGAGGTCATAGAACGGGAGAGGCCAGACGCCATAGCCTGCGGCTTCGGGGGACAGACGGCTCTTTCTGCCTGTGTAGACCTGCACGATGCTGGCATCTTAGAAAAATATGGAGTGAAAGTGGTGGGGACTTCTGTAGCCGGCATCAAGAAGGCCCTTTCTAGAGAGCTCTTCCAGAAAACCATGAGGGAGGCCGGCATTCCGATCCCGCCCAGCGCGGCGGCCAAGACGCCGGAAGAGGCGCTGGAGCTGGCCCGCGCCATTGGGTACCCGGTGGTTGTCCGGGTGAGCTTCAATCTGGGCGGAGCTGGCGCCTTTGTGGCGAGAAGCGAAGCCGAGCTAAGGGCTAGGATCTACAAGGCTTTTGCCCAGTCTGCCATAGGGGAGGTCTTGGTGGAGAAATATCTGGAGGGGTGGAAGGAGGTAGAGTTTGAAGTGGTAAGAGACGCGTACGACAACGTCGCGGCGGTGGTCTGCATGGAGAACGTAGACCCAATGGGGGTGCACACTGGGGACTCTATAGTGGTGGCGCCGTGTCTAACCCTCACCGACGACGAGTACCAGAAGGCCCGCAACATCTCTATCGGCGTGGCCAGGGCCATAGAGCTTGTGGGCGAGGGCAACGTGCAGGTGGCTGTTAACTATGCGGGGCCGGAGCAGTACGCCATAGAGACGAACCCGCGCATGTCCCGTTCCAGCGCGCTTGCCTCAAAGGCCTCGGGATACCCTTTGGCGTACATCGCGGCAAAGCTGGCTCTCGGGTACCGTCTTGCCGAGGTGCTGAACCAGGTGACTAAACGCACCGTGGCAGCCTTCGAGCCAGCCTTGGACTACATAGTGGTTAAGCACCCCCGCTGGGAGCACGACAGATTCGGCATATCCGAGGGGCTCGGCCCCGAGATGATGTCTATAGGTGAGGCGATGGCCATCGGCAGGACGTTGGAGGAGGCCTGGCAGAAGGCGGTGCGGATGATAGACATCGGCGAGCCCGGGCTCGTGGGCGGCAGGATGTTTAAGGAGCTCACGCTGGAGGATGCGAGGAGGTGCCTCGCGGAGTATAAGCCGTACTGGCCCATATGCGCCGCCAAGGCCATGTACCTCGGCGCCGCTATAGACGAGGTCTACAGCTACGTCAAGGCGGACCGCTTCTTTCTTCGCGCTATCCAACGCGTTGTGGAGGCGTACAAGGCGCTAGAGAGGGGGGAGTGCGACATAGAGGAGCTGAAGTTGCTCGGTTTCTCGGACCGGCTAATAGCTGAGGTTCTGGGGCGGGGGGAGGAGGACGTTCGGAGGATGAGGAGGCGGCCGGTGGTGAAAAAGATAGATACGTTGGCCGGAGAGTGGCCCGCCGAGACTAACTACCTCTACCTCACATACGGCGGCATCTACGACGACGAGACGACGCCTATCGACTTCCTGGTGGTGGGGGCTGGGGTGTTCAGAATAGGCGTTAGCGTGGAGTTCGACTGGTCTACGGTTAATCTGGTGCAGGAGCTCCGCAACAGAGGGTTCAAAGCGGCTATCCTCAACTACAACCCCGAGACTGTCTCCACGGACTGGGACGTGGTGGACAAGCTCTACTTTGACGAGATAACGAAAGAAAGGATACTGGACATAGCGGAGAAAGAGGGCGGCGTCACAGTCGTTCTCTACGCGGGCGGGCAGATAGGGCAGAGGCTTTACAAGGAGCTGGGGGCCGCCGGCGTCAAGATCGGGGGGACACGGCCCCGGTCGATAGACATTGCGGAGGACCGGAGCAAGTTCTCTGAACTGCTGGAGAAGCTGGGCATAAAGCAACCGCCTTGGTTCGCCGCGAGGTCGATAGAGGAGGCTGTGAAGCTGGCGGAGGACCTTGGCTACCCCGTCCTCGTGAGGCCCAGCTACGTGCTGGGAGGCACCTACATGGCCGTCGCATACAGCAGAGAGGAGCTTGTGGACTTTCTCAAGAGAGCCGCTAAAATAAGCGGAGAGCACCCGGCGGTTGTCTCCAAGTTTATGCCCAGAGGCGTAGAGGCGGAGGTAGACGCCGTTTCAGACGGCGTGAAGCTTGTCGCAACGCCTATAGAACATATAGAGCCCCCTGGCGTCCACTCGGGAGATTCCACCATGGTGCTCCCGCCCAGGAGGTTGGAGGAGTGGGCTGTAAAAAAGATGGTTGAGGCATCGCATGGGATAGCTAGGGAGCTGGAGGTGAAGGGCCCCCTCAACGTCCAGTTCATAGTCTACGACGATGTATACGTGATCGAGGCCAATCTGCGGGTCAGCCGCTCTATGCCCCTTGTGAGCAAGGCCACCGGCGTCAACTACATGTCCCTTGTCGCAGATGTGTTGGTCAGCGGCCACCTAGCCGTGGATGAGGAGGTAGTTGTTCTGAGGCCCAGCAAGTGGTGGGTGAAGTCGCCGCAGTTCTCCTGGTCGAGGCTGAGGGGTGCCTACCCGCGGCTGGGCCCAGTCATGTACAGCACTGGGGAGGTGGCGTCAAACAGCGTTGTCTTCGAGGAGGCGTTGCTGAAGAGCTGGCTCTCGGCATCGCCTAATAAAATACCGGCTAGAAACGCCCTTGTCTACACCTACGATAGGCACCATGCCGAGTTGCTCGCGCAAGCCGCCTCTCTCCTCTCCGCAAGGCTCCAGGTCTACACCCCGGAGGATCTTGGCAACAGGTTGACGGAGATGTTGAAGTGGCGGGAAATAGATATAGTTATGACGGCGGGGGACACCCCCGACAAGGATTTCCACATCAGGAGGACAGCCGCAGACACAAACACGCCGCTTGTGCTGGACTCTACGCTGGCGTTTGAGCTCTCCAAGGCCTTCCTCTGGTATTACAACAACGGGAGGCTGGAGGCGACGCCGTGGTGACGCTGGTATACGACGTCTTAAGGGAGGAGGAGAAGATGCTGATCAAGGCCGCCGAGAGGCTGGACGTGAAGCTGGAGCTGGCGCAAGTAGGCGAGGCTGTGGAGGTGGAGGGGTGGCGGCAGGACGTCTACTTAATACGCACCCTCAGCCACAACAGAGGCATAACCACCGCGGCGATTATAGAGGGCAACGGCGGAGTTGCTGTCAACTCCTTCTGCGCCTTGGTCACAAGCTGGAACAAAGCCGCCACGCACGCCAAGCTCAGAGGCGCGGGGCTACCCGTGCCTAAAACCGCAATCCTCTTTGGCGAAGCCGACGTGAAGGTGGGGGGCAAGGCCATAGTCAAGACGGTGAGCGGTAGCTGGGGCAGGAAAGTGGCGCTGGTCTCCACGCCTGAGGAGCTGAAGCTACTGCTAAAGTCGTCCGAAGGCGATGTGTTGATGTTACAGGAAATGGTGGGGACGGGGGAGGACATAAGAGTATTCGTAGTAGACGGAAGAGCTGTCGCGGCCATGCGGAGGATACCCCCCGAGGGCGACTGGAGGAGCAACGCCGCCCGCGGAGGTAAGACGCTTCCCCAGCCCATAGACGGCGAGCTTGAGGAGCTGGCGGTCAAGGCGGCGGAGGCGGTGGGCGCCCGCTACGCAGGCGTCGACTTGTTGATAGGCGACAGGCTGTACGTAAACGAGGTAAACGGAATTCCCGAGTTCAAGGCACTGGTAAAAACCACGGGCATAGACGTGGCGATGCACATAATACAGATGCTCAGGGACCTCGCAAGGAAGTAGTGGCGTTAGCCTTTCATCCCCGACGCATAACCCTTTGACACGCCTAAATCACCTGAAAAGCGAGAAGAGCTCATCCTCCACGTACGGCTCCACATACGTCCTCTCCCCTATCTTCACCAAGTAGTCGCCACGCGGCGCCACCCGCCCGATGACCGAGTGTGGCACGCCGATTTTCTCAAGCCTCTCCTCGGCCTCGGCGAGACGCCCCGGCGGCACGGTCGCCAGTAGAACGCCTGAGCTTAAGGTCTCCAGCGGGTCTATGCCGAAGGCCCTGCATAACGTCTCTACCTCTGGATACACGGTTATTCTGCTGGGGTCCACCACTATGGAGACGCCGGAGGCGTAGGCCACTTCGGCGAGTCCGTTGGCAAGGCCGCCCTCCGTGGGGTCGTGCATGGCAGTTGCTATATCCGCCAGGGCAAGTGCCTCCCTAGCAACGGAGATGTGACGTACGAACCCCTTGGCCTTCTCCACGGCAGATTTGCCAACTCCCCGCCTCAGCGCCTCCTCCTCGAAGTCTGACGCCAGTATCGACGCGGCCTCCTGCCCCGCCGACTTGGTCATAATCACGTAGTCGCCGGGTCTCGCGCCGGATGTCGAGACGTAACGGTCCCCCACCCCCATTGCCGTGACGACAACAAGCGGCCTAGTCACCGCCGTGGTGACCTCCGTGTGTCCCCCCACCACGGCCACCCCCAGCTCCCTCGCCGCGGAGTCCAGCTGCTCCGTGATAACGCTCAAAACCCCCTCATCTGCATCGGGAGGCAGGAAGATCGCTACGGAGAGCCACATGGGCTCGACCCCTCTCACGGCTATGTCGTTAGTCGGCACATATACCGCCAGGTAGCCTAACAGCTTCACGGACCCCGATATGGGGTCCGTATGAACCGCCAGGTAGCGACCCCCCAAGTCGATGATAGCCGCGTCTTCGCCCAGGGCAGGCCCCACCACGATCTCTTTCCTAAAGGCACCGCGCCTGCCCCACACAAGACGCTCCAGAACCTCCGGCGGCACCTTTCCAATTTTCATTAAATAAGGGGGATTTCTCTCAGTTAAATGGTTGACCTCAGCGGGAGATGGATAAAGATAGGCGACGCGGAGCTTGTGAAGTCGATACACGAGGCCGTGGTGCTCGAGTTTGGGCATAAGGCGCTTCAGTACACAGACACGGCGGGGGCGCCGGAGCCCAGGGAGGAGCTACGTCAGCTTCTCGCACGGGCGGGATTCCCACGCCACGTCCCACTGTTTACAACCAGCCTCGCGGACAGCCTCAGGCTGGTGGCGGCTGTACATCTGGAGCAGGGGGAGTGCCTAGACGTGGAGGACCCAAGCCAGAGGGAGGCCCTCGCCTACGCTGCCTGCGGGAGGCCGAAGGCAGTTTACATACAGCCCCACTGGCGGAACCCAGACGGCCACATCTACAGCGTAGAGGAGTTGAAAGCCGCCGCCTCGCGGGCTCCCGTAGTCGTGTACGACCTAACCTACGGCCTCCTAGCCGCCGAGGTGCGGACGGTCGCCGAAGTCGCCGTGGTGGTGGGGTCGCTTGATCCCCTCTTCCCCGGCCTGCACCTAGGCTTTGTGGCAGCGCCGGAGGAGCTGTTCCCCATGTATCTCGCCCTCCTGGAAGGCGCATATCTGCACCCGCCCACCTACATGCAGTACCTCTTCTACGTGGCTGTGAAGACGAGGGCAGTCGACAAGGTATTCGCCGAGCTCAGGCGGCGCGAGACGTTGCTCCGCGCCTACTGCCCCGCCACGCCCTACTTCGCCTGGTGCAGGCCGCGTGACAAGACAAGATTTTTAAGGCTCGGCGCCGTAGAGGGGAGTGTCTTCTCGCGGAGGGGACTCTTCGGGGAATACGTCAGGCTGGGTCTCACTAGTGCGACCGAGGAGGAGCTCGCAACCCTCCTATCCGGGGTTCCTCCAGAAGAACTTCAAGGTGGCGGCCATAGCTGAGAGCTTCACGCTGAGCGACGGCTACTCGGTGTATGCAGGCGTCTTGGCGAGGAGAGACGGAGCGGTTGAAGACGCCGCCTTCGCCCTGGCGACTCTCGGAGGCACAGACGGCACTGAGGCCGCCTCCAAGATACTAGACACGCTTCTGAGGCCGGACGTCGCCATGGTTATGCTGGACGGGTGTGTGGTTTCCTTCTACAACTGGATAGACGGCGAGGAGCTGTGGCGCCGATACGGCAGGCCTGTGGCTTGCTACGTCTTTGAGGAGCCGGAGGGCCGCGTGGAGGACGCCGTGAAGAGGCTTTTCCCCGACTGGCAAGCCAGAATCGAGGCGCTGAAGAGACTGGGCTCTCCCGTTCCCTACTACACCAAGACGGGTTATAAAATATACGTGAGGTCCTGGGGCATAGACCCGGTGGACGCGGGGAGAGCTGCCGAGGCTTGCATGCGGTTCGGCAAGGTGCCGGAGCCTCTCCGCGTGGCTAAAATAATGGCGGCTGGGACACGCCAATTTTTAAAAAAGGTGGTTATCAAACGTACTGATGGTAACTAGAAGAAAGCTACTAGTCGCAATAGGAGCCGCGGCGGTGCTGGCGGCAGTGGGCGGAGGATTCATGCTCTTCAGGAGGGAGGGGGGCGCCGGGACGCCTACGCAGACAACGACGCGGAGCCGGGAGCTGGCTGTGTACAACTACTCATACTACATCGACAAGGACCTCCTGCCTGAGTTTGAGAAGGAGTACGGCATAAAGGTGATATACGATGAGTTCGAAAGCGGCGAGGAGGCATATGCGGCGTTGTTAAGGGGAGGCGGCGGCTACGACCTCGTCGTGGTGCCCGACACCTACGTCAGGGACGTGATAAAGAGGGGGCTCGTCCGGAAGATAGATCACAGCAAGCTCTCCAATATGGGCAACATAGACCCGGCGTTCTTTGAAAACCCCAACGACCCCGGGTTGCATTATTCTATCCCCTACGCCTTCGGCACCACGGGCTTTGCTGTCAACTACTACGCCATGAAAGTCGACATAGGTAAAAGGCTGGACAGCTGGGGTGACCTCTTTGATTTCGACATATTGGAGAAGATAAGAGGTAGGGTGGCGATGCTTGAAGAGTTTGTGGAACCCATAATGGCGGCTAAGTACGCCCTGGGAATAGACCCAGACGACTGGAGCGAAGCTGCGGTAAACAGGATCATCGACCTGCTCAAGAGGCAGAAGAACTACATCAGGGGCTACTTGGGCATCAGCCAGATCGTGCCCGTCATAGCCGCCGGCGAGCTATGGGTATCGCAGATATGGTCCGGCGACGCAGCCACGGCCCGCGACGAGTTTATAAAAAACGCCGGCGAGCAACACGCGGAGGAGTTCGAATACGTGCTTCCCAAGCCCATGACCCACAGATGGACAGACCTGATGGTGATTCCGCGTGACGCGAAAGACGTGGAGGCGGCTTACCTCTTCATAGACTTCCTACTGCGGCCAGAGAACTCCGCCAGGGTCGTGAAGGCCTCTTACTACCCCACGCCGCTGAAGAGACAGTTGCTAGAGAAGTACCTAGACCCAGAGATCCTACAGGACCCCACCGTGTTTCCGCCCCCCGAGGCGGGGCTGATACACCTCAACTACACCGACGAGATGCTCAAGGCCGTCGAGAAGATCAGCTACGCTGTGAAGGGCTGAGGACCTCCACCAGCTCCGTGAAACACCTCACGTCTTTTCCAAACTGGAAGAAGCGGACTGGGCCTATGTTCTCCCAGATCTCCCTTATATGTATATCGCGGTCGTCGACGTATACGACATCGCTGGGCCGGATCTCCACGCCTCGCTCCTCTTTTATCTGCCTAAGCACCCGGTACAGCATCTTGTCTTTGCGAGGATGCGGCTCAATAGCAAGGTAGTGGAAGTAGCTGTCTAGCTCAAAAGCTCTGAGCGCCTGGTAAGCCACGTCGAAGTCGTTCCAAGACAGTGTGGTGAGGATGTGGCCAGCCCCCCTGGCCCACTGCAGGAAGTCCCTGAGGCGAGGGCGCAGGTTGACAACCACGCCGCGGCTGTCCGCGATCGCGAGGGGGCCCACCCGCTTGAAGGGAGGATACAGAGAGGAGATGTCTAGGTGATCCCACACGGTCCCGTCGAGATCTAGGGCGATGAGCACAACGCCCCCCACCTGTGTATTTATAAACATGTAGGCGGGGCGTCGCGTGTTTAAGCCGACGTTGGAATGGGCTTCGGAGCTATGCAGGGGGTTGCGTTACGAGGGCGCGGAGGGCGCCTTGGTCATATCCGCCGTAGAGGCGCCTCCCGCCGCCTCGCCCACTGGGCGCGTGTCTCTTCTGCTTGAGTTCGGCGGGGGAAGGTGCGTAAGGGCGGCACTCTCGCCGGAGCCCCAGGAGGGGGACTACGTGCTAGAAGGCGCCTACTTGGACTACCTGAAGATCTTCGAAGGGAGGCTCCCGCCCTTTGCCGCCTTCGCTCTGGGCAGGATACGCCTAGTAAAGGGGACTCCCTAAACTCGCCGACTACATGTCTCTAGCCCTGGAGATAGTGAGGGAGGCCAGAAAAGCGGCTGGCTACATGTAGCGTCATAGATAATTAAGCTCCTTTTTTCTTCTCCAGACATGTCTCACGAACTTCACCGTAAACAAGGGCCCAAGACGGCGCGGTTCTATATAGTGACGGTGAGCACGTCGCGGTATAGAGAGAAGGCAGCTGGTGGGAACCCCGCCGACGAGTCCGGCGACGTGGCGGAGAGAATGGTCCGGGAGGCCGGACACGTCGTTGTCGGCAGGGACCTGCTCCCCGACGACCTCAACGCAATTAGGCGTAAGGTGCTGGAGCTTGTACAACGGGGGGACGTGGACATATTGGTCTTCACGGGCGGCACCGGCTTGACCAAGACAGACGTGACCATTGAGGCGGTTAGACCGTTGTTTGACAAAGAGATCGAGGGTTTCGGCGACGTGTTTAGATACTTCAGCATACAGGAGGTGGGGACCGCGGCGTTTCTCACACGAGCCACCGGAGGCATCGTGGGTGACAAGGTTATATTCCTCCTGCCGGGCTCTCCCAACGCAGTTAAGACCGGCATGAGGATAATACTGGCCGAGGTACCCCACCTCCTCCATCTAGTCAAGCAATGAGGCAAATCGCCGTTGCGGTACACAGCGGCCACGTCCCCGGCCTGGCGGAGAAGGCTAGGCACTTCGTCGAAGCCCTGGCCGTCAAGTGTCCCGACGCGGTATTGCTCGTCGGCGGCTACTGGGGCCATATGGTAGACGTGGTAAACGCCGCACTGCAGAGACGGCTGAGGATCGTGCTGTTTCTCCCAGTTGAGAAAGAAAACGTGGAGGTGCCTCCACAAGCCATAGCCGTAAGAACCGGTTGCGAGTACCGTTGCAGATCGGTCCTCATGATCAGATCCGCCGATGCCGTGGTGGTGCTGGGCGGCGGCGTTGGCACGATGATAGAGGCGTTGATGGCCTACGCCATGGGCAAGCCCCTTTTAGTCCTGGTGGGCACCGGCGCCGCCAGCGACAAACTCCGCGTCGCCTACCCGGATTACTTCGACGAGAGGAGGGCGGTCAGGGTGGTCTACACGGAGGACCCCGCCGAACTGGCCGAACTGGCCTGCGCCGCGGAGGGGGGCACAGCCACGAACTTCGGCTAGAGGTTGATGTAGAGCGCCGCCGCGTTTTGCAAGAAGTGGAGCATTATAGAGGCCGGTAGGCCGTATCTGTGGTAGGCGTATGCCAAGCTCAGGGCTATGATAAATATGGGCACAGCGCCGAGGCCGGGCCTATGTAGCATCGCAAACACAAGCGACGACAGCATGTAGGCCGCCGCCACGCCCCACCGCCGCCTCACCTCCTCAAACAGCATCCCCCTAAACATCACCTCCTCCACCAGCGGCGCCAGTGCCAAAGCCTGAAAAGCCACGAGGAGGGTTCCCAGCGGGCATCCGGCCGCCGCCTGGAAGAACCTGACCTGTGCCTCGCTCATCTCCACGTACTCCTGCCTGATGGGGGGCACTGCGAGGATCACGCCGCCCGCGGTCAACAAGGCGAGGAAATACGCCAGAATAGCCAGGGGAAACCTCCTGTCCAGTCGCCACTCAGCCAGCAGGCCTGCGGGGACGAAGGCCAGGTAGAGGGCCGTGCCTAGGTAAAGCGCCGTGCATGCGGCGGGTTTATACAGGGCAAATGCCGCTACGGCCGCTATGAAGATCAGAGGGACCACCGCCCTTTGGCGTATCACTGCCGGGATGAATCATAACCTTTTTAATCTCTGTGGAGGATTCCCCGTGGTTTTTCGAAGCGTAATCTACTCATACCCCGTGAGGGTAGCGTTTAAAAAAGACGTAGACATACCCATGCTGGGGGTCTCCCATAAGGCAGGCACGGAGGTCGAGATACCGCTTTACCTCGCGCTGAAGCTCGAGGAGATGGACGCCGTGGAGATTGACGACCGCAACATGATCCAGCCCAAAGACGTGGCCTCCCTCAGGTATGTGGAGCAGAGGGAGAGCTACCCCGTCAAGCTCCCCGACGGCTTCTACCCCCGGGTGAAGCTCACCATACACATGCTCAACAAACGCGGCGACGCCAAGGCTGTGAGGACGATACTTCAAGATGTGAGGGAGCTCGTGATGGAGCGGATAAGGAAGATGGCCGTGTTGCTCGCCACGCGGCCGGACGTGATAAACGATCAGTCCTTCCTCGACAGGCTAACGCCGGAGGAGAAGGCGCTCCTCCTCTCCATGTACACCTCCGTCTCCTCCTTCATCCTATCTGTAACCTAGCCCTGACGATCTCGGCCACCTCCTTCGCCACAGCCTCCGGAGGCCTTGAGGCATCCACCACGGGGTACCCCTCCTCAGCCGCCCGCCATAGGTAGATCTCGCGCACACGTCTCAAGAAGGCTACGTGTTCAAACTTCTCAGCTCCGCCCCGCCGTGAGATTCTCTCCACGGCGATTTGGGGATCCACGTCTAGAATCACGGTGAGGTCGGGCTTGGGCACCAGCGAGTTAATGTATACTATGAAGTCTATGGGCACCCCCGCCGCGCCTTGATACGCGATGGAGGACTCCACGTAGCGCTCCGTCACCACGAGGAACCCCTCCATCAGCTTAGGCTTCACCTCCCTCCTGTAGTGCTCAATCCTGTCCGCGGCGAAGAGAAGCGCATCCACGTGTGGATCCGAGGAGCCGCCCCTCAGAGCCCACTCCTTAATCAACTTGCCGATGGGCCCCCCGCTGGGTTCCCTGGTGGCGTAAACACCTGGAAGCATCTCCGCCAGGAGAGAAATAACTGTGCTTTTACCTGAGCCGTCAATCCCCTCAATAGCCACGAAGGGCATGGTGATAGATACGGCCAGCTTATTTTTGCTTCGCTTGGCGCTAATGCCGGCTCAGGTAGTTCAAAATGCCTCGCGCCGCCAAGATGCCGGTCGCCGCCGCTACGTTTATCCCCCTGGAGAGGCCGGCGCCGTCTCCCGCCACGAAGAGACCCGGCACAGTGGTCATGAGGTTTCTGTCGACGGTGGGTCGTGCCGAGTAGTACTTGATCTCGGGCGCGTAGATGAGGGTCTGGGGGCTCGCCACGCCGGGAGCCAGCTCGTCTAACCTCTTGAGCCCCTCGATTATGTCCTCAACGACGCGGTGGGGCAGGGCGAGGGATATGTCGCCTGGCGTTACGTCTTTAAGCGTTGGCGATATGCTGGACCTCCTGATCCTCTCCCAGGTGGATCTCTGGCCCCGCTCCAGGTCGTAGAGGCGCTGGATCAGCGGCTTCCCACCGCCCAGCTTCGTCGCCAGTCTCGCGATGGATTTGCCGTATTCTATGGTGTCCTCCATGGGGTCTGTGAGCCTCAGCGTGACTAAAAAGGCGAAGTTTGTATTTTCGCTCTTCTTCTCTAAATAGGTCTCGCCGTTTACTCCTATAGTCCCATCTGAGTACACCTCTTTCACCACAAACCCCCGGGGGTTTGTGCAGAAGGTACGCACCTTGTCGTCGTATTTTGAGGTGTAGAGAATCACCTTGGGGTCGTGCACGGCGTCTGTCAGCGGCTTCATCACGTGGTACGGCACCTCTACCCGTACCCCAATGTCAATGGGGCCGAAGTCCAGGTCGGCGCCTAGCCTCTTCAGTTGTGATATGAGCCACTCGGCGCCGCCCCGCCCAGGCGCCAGAAGCACGGCGCGGGCGTTGAGGACGCCTCTGCTGGTCTTGACCGTGAAAAGGCCGTTGCTCCCCCTCTCCACCTCCAGAGCCCACGTCCCGTACATCACAGCGACTCCCGCGTCCTCTAGATGCCGCGTTATGTTATCCACCACCTTCACGGAGCCGTCCGTCCCCATGTGTCTCTGCCTAATCGGTACGATGCGGGCGTTGACCCTGGCGGCCAAGGCGGAGAGCTTCCCTATGAGCTCAACGTTGGGCTCGTAGACTTTGTCGGGAGCGCCGAACTCCACAAACACCTTGTCCACGTAGTTTATCAGCTCCATGGCCTTGTCCCAATCCCCCACGAGCTCGTGCAAGTCGCCCCCCACGTCCGGCCTCAGGTTTATAAGCCCGGAGCTGAGGGTCCCTGCCCCGCCGATGCCATACATGATGTGGCAGGGCACGCAGAAGGTGCATTTCTCAATAGGCGTCTGGAGTGGGCAGTGTCTCTGCGTGGCCTTGTACCCCCCGTCGATAAGCGCGGTTTTCAGACCCCCAGCCTTGGCGAGCTCCAACGCCGCGAAGAGACCCGCCGGCCCCGCCCCCACAATGACCACGTCGTAGTCGCCCACATATCTATCCAACACACGGAGCCGGGATAGATACTGCGTGACCACCTTTGTCCTGATAAATATTTCATTTATAAAGTGTACGCGGTACAACATACAGGAAAGGCCCCTCAGCCCAACAGACAGGACGAAGATATTTTAAATTGAGGCAGAAGACGTAGGTCGTGCTGTATATAATAGTGGATGGGTTCTTCGGCGATACGGGGAAGGGCAAGGTGGCGGCGTATCTCGCCCTCGCGGACAAGCCTGCGCTGTGTGTAAGAACAGGTGCCCCCAACGCGGGCCACACCGTGACCCTGGACGGGCAACAACACGTCCTTAGGTCGCTTCCCACCTGCTTCGTCAACCCTGGGACCAAGCTCGCCGTTGCCCCGGGGGCCCTCATAAAAATCGATGTGTTTCTCTCTGAGGTGGAACGCTACGGGAGGGGGAGATCCTATCTTGACTTCCAAACCGGCGTCATAGAGGAGAGACATGTGGAAGCGGAGCGGCGGGATGAATACCTCATGAAGGTGGTGGGCTCCACGGGGCAAGGCGTCGGCGCCGCCATGGTGGACCGCGTCTTGCGGAGGCTGAGGCTCGCCAGGGACTTCGAGGAGCTCAAGCCCTACCTCGCCGACGTCCCCGCCATGATTCGCGAACATAGGCCCAGCGGCGTTATCATAGAGGGCACCCAGGGCACCTTCCTATCGCTTTATCACGGCACGTACCCCTACGTCACCAGCCGCGACGTAACCGCCAGCGGCATGCTCAGCGAGGCGGGGGTAGGCCCTAAGGCTGTGGACGAGGTAGTGCTGGTCTTCAAGGCGTATGTGACCAGGGTAGGCGGCGGCCCCCTACCCGGCGAGTTGCCGCCGGAGGAGGCAGAGAAGAGGGGCTGGGTGGAGAGAGGCGCCGTGACCGGGAGGCCGAGGAGGGTCGCGCCCTTCAACATGGAGCTCGCCAGGAGGGCTGTCCTCCTAAACACGCCGACGCAGATAGCCATAACGAAGATAGACGCATTGTTTAGGGAGGCTGCAGGGAAGACCCGCTGGGCGGACCTGCCCCCAGAGGCGCGCCGCTGGGTCGAGGAGGTGGAAGAGCAGCTCAAAGTCCCCGTGACGCTGATCGGCACAGGCCCCGAGCCCCGCCACATGGTGGACCTCAGGAAGGAGAAGGGCAGGTGATGACCTCCCCCTTCGACTGGCGGTACGGCACAGAGGAGGTACGCAGACTCTTCACGCCGCAGGCCATAGTAGATACATACGTGGAGGTGGAGAGGGCCCTAGTATGCGCCCTTGAGGAGCTGGGCGTGGCTGAGAGAGGTTGTTGCGACGCCGTGATGCACGTGAGGGTAGACGCGGAGGAGGTGTACAAGCTGGAGCGCGAGACGGGCCACGACGTCTTGAGCCTAGTTCTGCTCTTGGAGCAGAGAAGCGGATGCCGCTTCGTCCATTACGGCGCCACCTCCAACGACGTAATAGACACCGCCTGGGCCCTCCTCATACGCCGTGCCCTCTCTGCGATCAAGAGGAAGGTAAACGAAGCCGGGATGGAGCTGGCGAGTCTCGCCAGGAGGTACAAGGGGCTCGTCGCGGTGGGCCGCACCCATGGCCAGTGGGCGGAGCCCATAACCCTCGGCTTCAAATTCGCCAACTACTACTACGAGCTCCACCTGGCGTGTCGACACCTGGCGCTGGCGGAGGACATGGTCAGGGCTAAGATAGGCGGGGCCGTCGGCACCATGGCGGCTTGGGGCGAGCTGGGGCCCGAGGTCAGGAGGCGCGTCGCAGAGAGGCTCGGCGTGCCTTTCCACATCATCTCCACCCAGGTGGCCCCCCGTGAGACCTTCGCCGTGTTGGCCTCTGCGCTGGCCGTGCTAGCGGCCGTCTTCGAGAGGCTCGCCACGGAGATCAGGGAGCTGTCCAGACCAGAAATAGGCGAGGTGGTGGAGAGGGGAGGCGGCTCCTCCGCCATGCCTCACAAGGCGAACCCCACCGCCTCTGAGAGGGTGGTGAGCCTTGCCAGATACGTCAGAGCCCTCACCGTCGTCGCGTTGGAAAACGTGGCCCTCTGGCACGAACGCGACCTCACCAACTCGGCCAACGAGAGGATCTGGATACCGGAGGCTCTCCTAGCAGTTGACGAGATCCTCACCACCGCGGCCAAGATCCTCCGCACAATCCACATAGACGAGGAACGGATAAGAGACAACCTAGAGAAGGCTCTTCCCTATATACTCACAGAGTTCCACATGAACCGCATGATAAGAGAGGGCACGCCCCGCGCCGAGGCCTACAAAAAGGCGAGGGATATCCGTGTAATTACGTATGAATTCGAGAAGTGGCCTATCCAAAAGCTAATAGAAGATACGCTAGCTCTACCGCTGTGTACTTAGCACAAGACAACCGAGGGATCTCTCGGCCGACCTTACTAGCGCGGAGATTCGATCTTAGCAACATGGTGAAGGCGACGTGACGTGTGACACATCGCTTGTTGGAACGTTCAGACAGCCGTCAAGTTTCGTAGACGTCCGAGATGGCAGGTAGAGGCAAGGCAAAAATATGACATGTTGCTAAGCCGTTAGAATTTTTTAATGGATATTGGGAGAAGTGCGTGTCGCTAGGCGACGCACTGCTGTGGCTTTATGCCGGCTTTGTGGCGGGAGTCTTGTCGCGGACTGTTGACGAGCCTGCGTACGCCATGGTCCTCATATTCCCGCTACTCTTCGCCGCCGGCGTGTCTCCCCAGACTGCGGCTGTGGGTCTCACAATGGCTATAGGAATAGCCCTTGTGCTCAACTTAGTCTATCAAAAAATCGTCACTGGAGCCTCGGTACAGGTAAAGCCGTCAAAGAGCACCCCAGTGATACTCGGCGTGGTCCTCGGCACACTTGCCTGGGCGCTACTTCCTTGGCATACACTTAAACTGCTCGTAGCCGCAAGCTTGGGAGCCGCCGGTACGCAACTCCTCGTCGGGAGGACTCTGAAAATACGGCGGGGGCGCCTCGTACTCAACCTTCTCGTGGGTGTGGCTGAGGCGTTGCTAGGCGCAGTGGCTGCCTTTGCCTTAGCTCGCGTCTTTATAGGCGAAATAGAAGCCTTGCTTCCAGTCCTACGCGGCGTCGGTACGCTCACAGCCACCGCCCTTAAGCTAAAGCTGATACTTGGCGGGGCTCTCGCCGGCGTCGGCATATTCTTAGGACAACGAGTAATGCCGCCTACACAGTCCCCCCACATGCCCCGCGTGGCCGCCGTGGTCATGTTCGCCACGGCTATATACATACTACTCGCCTAGTACATAAAAACGGCGGGCCTGCGGAATATGTGTATATACCGGTGGATTCAACTCATCGGTCGGCGATATGCCGTCTATAACGGACGCGAGCGGGCCGCGGCGGCTTAACTCGGCGGAGTGGGACGTCGCCTTAACTAACTGTGTTTAAAGGCGGTATGTGCTAGCTATGCCGACGCCTGACGAAATCGGCGTATCGCGTGGGGTTCTAAATGCGAATCGATAGCTCAACATCATGAAGCTCGGCGAAACCAGATCTTACCGAAGAAGCGGATTAGAACCACGGGTCTCTTCGCGTTGGCTAAATCCACATCGGCGTCTAACGTGGCGGCATGATAGACATTTAAACCGCGTGCAGGCACGGAGTCGATGTAGTGTGGAGACTGTCACGATCCACCTCACGTGGGACAGGAAAGAGACAATGCGCCTTAAAATGAAACAGCCAGAGGACGCTCCTATCTGTGATGGGCCCAGCGCCGTGGGTAGAGACGCGCCCATCTCCACATGCGAATAACTACAGCAAGAAGAGAACTAGGCGGCGCCATCTACAAGCGCAGAGCTACTCCAGTGCGTCCTGCCGATTCTTAGCTCGCTCCCAGCTCTAATCACTTAAGGAGGTTGGGCGATCCTTTCTAAACTCACATTTTTTAATTAAGTCTGGCACTTCTCGTATGTTAGTCGGTTTAGTTGACTACACGGTGGGCAACATCGGTAGTGTCTTAAACGCCTTGAGACGAGCCGGCGCGGAGCCGCGGGTAATTAAGCGGCCTGAAGAGGCGCATGATGTAGACGCCTTGGTGCTCCCCGGCGTCGGCACCTATGCGGCGGCCTACGAGATGGCCCATGCCTTCAGGCCCCTAGTCCTTGAGAAGCCTACGCTAGCCATATGTCTCGGTATGCAACTCCTCTTTGAGGGTAGCGCGGAGGGAGGCGGCCGCGGGCTTGGCATATTCAGGGGATTCGTGGAGAAGATACAAGCCGATAAAGTGCCGCACATAGGCTGGAGTTATACCTACGTCCCGAGGGGCCACGAAGTGATTAAGGAGGGGTACTACTACTACTTACACAGCTATGGGGTGCTTTGGCGTGAAGACGACGAAACCCACGTGGCGTATGTCAGCCTACGCCGGAGATACACAGCGGCGGTCAGCCGCGGCGCCCTTCTCGGCGTCCAGTTCCACCCTGAGAGAAGCGGGAGAGCTGGCATAGAGCTTATCTGGCGGTTTCTACGCCTAGCTAAAGCTTAATCTTGAAAGAATTTGGCGACGTGAAGCAACTACGCGTGCCTGTGTGGCATGCCGCGCCGATTTGAACCACTTTGAGAACTACGGCGTCTCCGTCGCAGTCGCTTCTAAACTCTTTTACAAGTTGAAAATGTCCGCTCGTCTCGCCCTTTAGCCATATGCGTCTCCGCGACGTAGAGTAGTAGTGGGCAAGCCCCGTGGTCAAGGTTAAGACCACCGCAATCGGGTCCATGTGGCCTACCATAAGCACCTCCCCCGTCTCCACATCTTGTGCCACCGCAACGACGGTGCCGTCTATCTGCCGGTAGTTAAGCGACTTCGCGATCTTCCAAGCCTCCTCCGGCGTGGCTAAAGGCAGAGGCTCCACAAGCCGTATAGGAGTTATATAAATATAACTTTATTCCTACATAACATCGGCGGCTGGTAAATGGTAAAGATTTAAACGAGGGTCGTCCCCCTCTTAATGCCTCTCCCCGAGCTAGACTTCGCCTACGAAGAACCTGACGTGGGCTATGTAAAGATTAGGCTCCACTTCAACGAAAACCTCCTACTGCCCGAGGAGTATTACCGCACAATTGTGCCGAAGGTGGAGGCTTGGGAGCTCCGCTACTACACAGACCCTAACAACAAGAGACTTGCCGCAAGGTTGGAGGCGTACCACAGACTGCCTCAGGGCGCTGTGGTAGTCACGGCGGGGGCCGACGAGGGGTTGAGACTCGCGATGCAACTCGCCGTGCACACAGGCCGGGGGCTTGCCATTGTGGAGCCGACATACGGCATGGCCCGCGTCGTTGCGAGACAGGTGGGGCTGAGGCCTACGGTGTACACATACCGCGAGGACTTGACGCTAGACGTAGACGCCTTAGCTAAGTCTGGGATAGGCGCTGTCTACGTATGCTCCCCCAACAACCCAACGGCGCATCTCGTAAGGGAGGTGGAGGACCTCGCGGCAAGGTTTGAGGGTTTAATTATCCTAGACGCGGCGTATGCAGAATACGCCGGCTACTGGAGCCCGCGGCTGTACGAATACGGCAACGTGGTGGAGATCCGCACATTTTCCAAGGCGTGGGGCTTGGCCGGTCTGCGAGTCGGCTACGTCGTTGCTGATAGAAAAATCGCAGAGCTACTCCGCATCCTCTCGCCGCCGCACCCCATATCTTCCTTCTCAGCAAAGGTGGTGGAGAACGCTCTGGAGAAAGGCGAGCCTTACGTTAAACGTGCAGTGGAGGAGACTGCAGAGGTGAGGGAGCGGGTCCTCCCCGAGATAAAGGCTGAGAAGTACAGCGGCCCGGTGAATTTCATCACATTGAAGATCCCCAACGCCGGGGCGGTCGCCGCGGAGCTGGAGAAGGCAGGCTTTGTCGTCAGGACGCTGGGCGGCAAGCCTCTCTGTCCCTCCTGCCTCCGCTTCACCCTTGCGCCCCTGCCTGTGATGGAGAAGTTCTTGCAGGCGCTCAAGGCGGCGGCAACTATATAAAGAGCCGGGAAGAAAGACCGCATGGACAGCGGTCCCCATGCTCCTCGCGGTGGCCTCTAAAGGCAGACTCCAAGAGCCCACCCTGAAGCTCCTTGAGGCCGTTGGCATAAGACCCCTTGCGTCTGACGAGAGAGCACTCGTCATACCCACCACCTGGCCAGACCTAAACATAATCAAGGCCAGGCCCGAGGACATACCATACATCGTTGAGTCGGGCAGAGTCTGGGCAGGTATAACAGGCCACGACTACGTGGTGGAGTCAGGCGCGAACGTGGTGGAGGCACTGGAACTCAACTTCGGCAGGGGGAAGCTCGTCGTGGCAGTGCCCAAGTCCAGCGGTGTCAAGACCGTGGAGGAGTTGCCCCCAGGCGCCAGGGTTGCCACCAAGTTCGTAAACATAGCCTACAGCTATTTCGCCGAGCTTGGCAAGCGCGTCAGGGTGGTCAAGGTGACGGGCTCCGTGGAGATCTTGCCACAGCTCGGAATCGCCGACGCCATACTCGACGTGATGGCCACCGGCACCACCCTTGAGGTACACGGCCTAACCCCCATCGCCACTGTCCTCGAAACCAGCGCCCGCCTCATCGTGCATCCCCGCTACGTCGAACACGAGCTCACAAAGAAGCTCATCACCTTCATCCAGGGTTACTACGCCGCCCAAGGTAAGAAGATGATATTCCTCAACGTCCCCGCCGATAAGCTCAACGACGTCCTCGCCGTGCTCCCCGCCATGGAGGCCCCCAGCGTAACCCCGCTGGCCAAGGGCAACACCTACGAAGTCTTCAGCGTAGTCCCCGAGGACATACTGCCCAACCTTGTCATGAAGCTAAAAGCCGCCGGAGCCAAAGACATAGTCATAACCTCAATAGAAAAACTAATCTCATAACGTGGAGAACCCCTCCAGCCCGGGGGAGTCAACTCGCTGGGCGGAAAAGAAGCCGGCAAGGGACTATCTGAGGTATAGGGCTAGCCGTTGACCTTCTTTATTAGGTTGTAGTAGGCCTCGGCCACGTTTATCACCTGCCTTACCTCCACGTATTCGTCGGGGGCGTGGGCAAGCCCTATGGGCCCAGGCCCGTAGGTAACCGTGGGGATGCCCGCCTTGATGAAGAAGCGGGCGTCCAAGCCGCCGATGCAGACTGTCCTTCTCGGCCGTCTTCCGACCACCGCCTCCACCGCAGACGACAACGCCTCCACAAGCGGGTGGCCCGGCTCCACCAGCGCCGCCTCAGAGACGTTGGTCACCTTCACCTCCACCTTATGTGGTA
>Ga0209393_1000153_pt1 | contig 34469 bp, 39 predicted proteins | sample SSWtaG_2_FD_184117 | JGI IMG/M metagenome (GOLD analysis project Ga0209393, IMG submission 184117) | Hot spring microbial communities from Sandy's Spring West, USA to study Microbial Dark Matter (Phase II) - SSWsed_130316 (SPAdes)... | ecosystem: Environmental > Aquatic > Thermal springs > Hot...
ACAACTGAAAGCCTCGCCCCTTTAGGGCGGGGATGGTGTTTATAAGCCTTTTAGAACTTTGATCTTTTTGAGAGGCTCTATGGCCTCTAGCTTTGAGGGTTAGCCCCGAGCTGGGGCTGTAGAGCTCCTCAGAAGATATAGAATAGCATTGAACTATGCCATAAACAAGATCCTAAGCCTGAACCTGAAAACCATCAAGTAGGTTCATAGAGAGCCCTACAGAGAGCCCAGAGAATGGTTCGGGTCTCCATCTAGGATTGCTCTTGACCGCCATAGGGATGCCCTTGCAAATGCAAAAGCCTGGAGAAATAATCCCCATAGGAGTAGGAGGCCTAGGATTAAGAAGCTTAGCATGCTACTACACAATGGATCAGGATATAGAATCGAAGAGGGTTATGTGGAGATCATAAGAGGGATCAGAATGAAGATCATTAGGTGAGACAGGAGGTATGATGAGTACAAGAATAGGGAGGATAGGCTCGTCTACAAGGGTGGAGAGATGGTGCTGTGGATCTCTAAGAGGATCCCAGAGCAAAAGCAATACAAGCCGAGAGATGCCATAGTCGATGACATTAATGAGAAGAAAATTGTATATGGAGATGAATAAGATGAACAGGGATATAGATACAGCTGTTGATAGAGCCCATAGATGGAGGATCCTTGCGGAAAATCTGCAGAGGAGATACTCAGCATCTAGATATCCAGCTTGGAGGAGGAGAGGGTATTGAATAGGATTAGATCATATTATAGGAAGGCTAGGAACATTCTAGAGGACTGGGCTAGATAGTCATCGCTAAAGATGGTTAGACTGGCTATGAGACTTCAACATGCACTGGCTAGAGAGGATCTCACAGGCCTTATAGAATCCCTTTAGGAAATTGCCTAAAGATCATAGGGTGAAGCTGATCATAATGGGATATTCAAGGCTCGGGAGATGGGTAGACTGATAGGCTATGAGACTCGGGGCGTCACTTATAACAGTGGATCCAAGTGGGAAATCAAGCGAGTGCTCGCAATGTGACTCGAAGTTGAAGGAGAGCGGATATAGAAGATTGAGATGCCCTAGCTGTGCTCCGAAGCTGATAGAGACTTTGTTGGGAAGCTCAATATAAGGATGGGGGGCTTTGAAGATGCTGGGGATCATAGTAATTCCTGGGGAGTTCTGACCCCCACTACTCCCCAGATGACAGATGTAAGCAAATAGATAGGGAACCTTCAGGGTGGGGTGGAGATCAAGATCGATTTCTTGTCGATAGAGACTTGGAATATCACTTTTAAATCTTTAACCTAAGGTTTCTAATCTGACCACCTCCCAGCCCTATCCCAGCCCTAAAAGGGCAAGGCTTTCAGTTGTAATGCTTATAAGCGTGTTTACATATATAGGAATAAGCTCTGTGGGGGTGGTGGGCTAGGCTTCTACCAGGGTTTATATATTCGATACAACCCTGCGAGATGGAGAGCAAACTCCAGGTGTAGCTTTAACTGTTGATGAGAAGATCAGAATAGCTCAAGCTCTTGATGAGCTAGGGGTAGATGTTATAGAGGCCGGTTTCCCTATAACCAGCCCTGGTGAGTTTGAGGCTGTTAAGAGGATAGCCCGTCTTGGCTTGAATGCGAAGATCTGTGCGCTTGCTAGGACTAGTATTAAGGATATTGAGCAGGCTATCGATGCTGATGTTGACAGAGTTCACGTCTTCATCGCGACATCAGATCTTCATCTAAAGTATAAGCTTGGGATTGGTAGGGAGGAGGCTTTGAGAATGGCTGTTGAGGCTGTTGAATACCTTAGATCCCATGGTGTTGAGATCGAGTTCTCAGCCGAAGATGCTACAAGAAGTGATCCCGAGTTTCTAAGGCAGATATACTCTGCAGTTGTGGATGCAGGGGCAGGGTATCTCGATATACCGGATACGGTTGGTGTTGCAACACCAGAGCTTATGGAAAATCTTGTTAAAACCATAGTGAGCATCTCTAGAGGCAGGGTAGTTAGTGTTCACTGCCACAACGACTTTGGCTTGGCAACAGCTAACAGCATAGCCGGGGTCAGGGCAGGTGCTAGGCAGGTTCATGTAACTATAAATGGTATAGGCGAGAGAGCCGGGAATGCAAGTCTAGAGGAGGTTGTTATGGCCCTCAAGATCCTCTATGGCTATGAGGTAAACATAAGAACTGAGAAGCTTGTAGAAGTATCCAATCTCGTCTCAAGGTTAACAGGTGTACTGGTGCAACCTAACAAGGCTGTAGTTGGTAGAAACGCGTTTGGACATGAAAGTGGGATACATACGCATGGCATATTGAGAAACCCAGCTACCTACGAGCCCTTCTCGCCAGAGCTTGTTGGTGCTAGGAGATGGCTAGCTGTTGGTAAACATGCTGGGTCACATGGTATCAGAGCGAGACTAGAGGAGCTCGGCTTCAATGTAGATGAGACGCAGCTAAAGGCTATAGTGGCTAGAGTCAAATCCCTGGGTGATATGGGTAGGAGGGTTACTGACAAGGATCTCATAGTCATTGCAAAAGAAGTTCTGGGCATTAGAGAACATAGAGATGGAGAGAACGTTAGGTTAACCGGGATCGAGGTTTACACATCAGAATTAGATGTAGGTGCCATTATAAAGGTGCTTATAAAAGACGCTGAGAATTTGTTCCATGGAAAGGGTAGAGGCGGGCTTGAGGCTATCTTAGATGCCACATCTAATATGTTGAGAGGATATGGTATTAAGATAAAGGATCATGAGATTAGAATTGGCAGAGCAGGTAGCGGAGTAGATGTGGAAGCTATAATAACCATAGAAGATATGAGTGGAAAAACCATAACTGCGAGTTCTATTAGGCCCGACATATACTGGGCATTCGCTGAGGCTGTGACTGAAGCCTTTAATATGGTGCTAGCATATAAAACTAGCAGGGATAGATGATGTATAGGATAGCATGGGTAAAGGGTGATGGGATAGGTCCTGAGATCTCAGAGGCAACGCTCAATGTTATATATGCGGCTGAGGGGATATATGGTGTTTCGCTTGAAATACTATTCTATGATGCCGGTGATGAGTGTTTAAAGAGAAAGGGAACACCTTTACCTGAGGAGACTATAGAGGGTATTAAAAAAGCCGATACTTCTATTAAGGGGCCTATAGGAGAGACGGCTGCTGATGTGATAGTGAGACTTAGGCAGATGCTAGATCTATATGCTAATATAAGGCCTATAAAAAGCTATCGCGGTGTGAACAGCGTAGGGGAGGTAGACCTGGTTATTGTGAGGGAAAACACAGAGGATCTATATAAGGGCTATGAATTCGAGGTCGGTGATGCTGTTATAGCATTAAGGATCATTAGTGAGAGGGCAAGTAGAAGGATAGCTAGAGTGGCTGGGGAGCTCGCTATAAATAGGAGGAGGCATGTGACTATTGTGCACAAGGCTAATGTGCTTAGAAAGAGCTGTGGGCTATTCCTAAGAGTGGCTAGGGAGGAGCTATCTAGATATAACGTTACAGTCAGGGATATGCTTGTAGACGCTGCAAGCATGGCTTTGATAAGGGATCCTGGGTCCTTCGATGTTGTACTAACGACTAACATGTTTGGAGACATATTAAGTGATGAGGCAGCTCAGGTCGCTGGGAGTATAGGTCTAGCCCCCTCAGGAAATATAGGGGATGATATAGCGATCTTCGAGCCTGTGCATGGTGCAGCACCAGATATAGCTGGAAAGGGTATAGCGAATCCATATGCAATGATACTCTCAGCAGCTATGATGTTCGAGTGGCTTGGAAGGAGGAAATCAGATAGGAAGCTTATAGACTTGTCGAAGGCCTTTGAAAGAGCTGTTGAAATGGCAATAATTAGAGGTTGTAAAACCCCTGATATAGGTGGCAATATGAAAACGGCTGAGGTAGGAGGCTGTGTAGCAGATATAATAGCTAGGGGTGTCTAGATGGGGCTCACTATATATGAAAAGATATGGGATATGCATAAGATAGCTAGCGATGGCGATAGAGATCTTTTATATATAGATAGACACTATATACACGAAGTCACATCACCTGTTGCATTTGAGAGACTAAGAATCTATGGTAGACGCCCCAGAAGACCCGATCTAACAATAGCTATTATGGATCATAACGTGCCCACAGGAGATAGAACAGCACCGATAACAGATCCCCTCTCACTAGAGCAAATGGAGACCCTAAGGAGAAATGCTTATCAATATGGCATAATGCTATTAGACTACTACAGTCCTTATCAGGGTATAGTACATGTAGTGGGCCCAGAGCTTGGTCTAACACTGCCAGGGATGACCATAGCTTGTGGGGATAGCCATACAATGACCCATGGAGCACTGGGAGCCTTAGCTTTTGGGATAGGTACTAGTGAGGTGGAGCATGTCTTGGCAACACAGACCCTATGGGTTAAGAAGCCAAAGGCGATGGAGGTTAGACTTATGGGCAGGCCAGGAAAAGGGATCATGTCTAAAGATGTAGCCCTTGCCCTCATAGGAGCTATAGGTACTGGCGGGGCTATAGGACATGTAGTAGAGTTCAGAGGAGATTATGTAGTATCTATAAATGTTGAGGAGAGGATGACCCTCACTAACATGGCGACTGAGGCTGGGGCTAGGAGCGCTATTATATCACCAGATAAGAAGACCGTTGAATATATACGTGGAAGACCCTTTGCTCCGGCTAGTGAAGAATTTGACGAGCGAGCCAAGTTCTGGAGATCCTTGGCAACGGATTCTGGCGCGTATTTCCACAAAAAATTTGAGATGGATGTATCAAAAATAGAGCCCCAGGTGACCTGGGGTACAACCCCTGCTATGGTGGCTAGTGTTAACGATACAGTTCCAGATCCCAGCTCGTATGAGGATAAGGTTATGAGAGCCTCTGTCGAAAGGGCTCTAAGGTATATGGGTCTTAAACCTGGGATGAAGATAACAGAGATTAAAATAGATAGGGTCTTCATAGGATCTTGTACCAATGCAAGGCTCTATGATCTGATACAAGCGGCAAGGGTTATAAAGGGGAAGAAGGTTAAAAGCGGTGTGAGAGCCATGGTAGTTCCTGGCTCACAGCTTGTTAAGAGACAGGCTGAGAGGTTAGGGCTTCATAGAATATTCATAGAGGCGGGCTTTGAATGGAGAAACTCGGGGTGTAGTCTCTGCATAGGTATGAACGAGGATAGGCTATCCCCTGGTGAGAGATGTGCCAGCACCTCAAACAGAAACTTTGAAAATAGGCAGGGTCCTGGTGGAAGGACACACCTAGTCAGTCCATTAATGGCTGCGGCCGCGGCTATTGAGGGTAGATTTGCTGATATAAGGGAATTCGAGATCCTACCTCTTGAAGAGATAGTAGATCTAGATCTTCTTGAGAAACTGGGATATGGCTGGATGTTGAGGTGATCATATGGTTATCACAGTTATAGAGGGTAAAGTAGCACCACTACCTATTGAGAACATAGATACAGATCAGATAATCCCTGCACAGTTCTTAAAGGTAACCAGGAGAGAGGGTTTGGGGAAATATCTATTTTATAGATGGAGATATGATGAGCAAGGACGCCCGAAAGAGGGATTCATACTCGATGATCCCAAATACTCAGGAGCATCGATACTGGTTACAGGTAGAAACTTCGGAATAGGCTCATCAAGAGAACATGCTGTTTGGGCACTCATAGATTATGGTATAAAAGCTATCATAGCACCGACATTTGGCGATATATTCTATGAAAATGCAGCTAGAAACGGTCTTATATGTGTAAAAGTTAGAGAAGAAATTGCAAAGGAGATCATAGAAGAAGCCTTGAAAAGAGAAGTATATGCAAGAATAGACCTCGAAAATAAAACCCTCTCATATCTTGGAAAAAATGTTAGCTTCGAGATTGAGGAAGGTGTGAGAAAAAGGCTTATGCTTAATTTAGATGATATAGGATTAACTCTAGCCTTCTATGAAGAAGCTATAAAAAGATTTGAAGAGAAAATAGAAAACTACATAAAAATTAGAAAAGGGATCTTCATACCGATATAGCTTTAAAGAAGTCTGAAGTCATACTCTCGAATATTTATAAATATTTATAGAAGAACTAAAAACTAAATCTGTATGTTGTTCTCTAGGGCAGGAAGAGATCAGCTAAGAACCAAATTCCATCTCGATATGTGAGATAGATAAAATAAACTAGAAATTAAAGTATTAAGTTATAGTATGGTAAACTTTCTATCTCCTCTCCCCAAGACCTCTAAGAAGATCTACTCCGGAGATCCTATTATATAGCGGCATGACCATTAAGTATGCAAAGAAGACCACCCATATTATATATGTGTAGCATCTCGCCCCGCCACTGATATTAATTTCAACATCTATCGGAGGTGGTAATGAGCAGTTGCTAGGAGCGATTAGCCCAGATTCTCCGAAGATAGCAAGACTATAGACCATGATCAACAACATAAGGATTATTGGAATTGTAGCTGTAAGCATAGATATCCTGAAAACCCTTCCCCTTAGCCTTCTATATCTGAGACTCAGCACATCAGCCTTCTTCTTGGACTTAACCTTAGAAACCCTCTCAATGTCTTTAGCGATTTTAGGAGCCTCAGTGACAATGCTTTCGGGTTTCATAGCCCTTCTAGCTAGATATCCAGAAACTAGAATTAAATATATAGTCAATATAGTTATATTTATAACATATATATTGAGTATGGCTATAGAATCTCCCTCAAAATCCTTTTAAGCCTAATGGGTTAAAAAATCTAGAGAGCCATGGTAAGCCCGAGACTGCGTTCAAGGTCCCTTAAAAGGATTAAAAGGAGAACACCTGGAGGTAGAAGTGTGGTTCATTATGAGAGGATCAAGAGATCTGTTGCTCGATGTGGTAGATGTGGTGCACCATTAAACGGTATTCCAAGAGATATAAGGGATCTCAGGGTGCTTCCTAAAAGCTCTAAGAGGCCTAACAGGGCTTTTGGTGGTGTGCTATGCCATAGATGTGTTGAGGAAATCTATAAGGAGATTATAAGGAGCACATAGCCATGGGCCATAGATGCCCAGTAATAGCTATTAGCGGCCCTCCAGGCTCGGGGAAATCTACTCTCGCATCAGCTATAGCTAAAAGACTTGGGTTGAGATACCACTCAACTGGAGCTATATTCAGGAGAATCGCATCTGAAAAAGGGGTGTCAGTTGAGGAGCTTGATAGAATTGCAGAGAGGGATCCGTCTATAGACCTAGCAATAGATAACAGGGCTAAGGAAGAGGCTATGAGGGGAAATGTAGTTGTGGAGGGGCATATAGCTACATGGATAGTGAAGGGCTATGCAGATCTCTTGATATACGTAACAGCACCGATCGAGACAAGGGCCAAAAGAGTCGCTGCTAGAGATAGCATCTCTGTTGAGGAAGCGAGAAGGAGGATCGAGATTAGGGAAGAATCTATGAGGAGAAGGTTTAAAAACCTATATTCAATAGATATTAGCGATCTAAGCATCCACGATATTATAATAAATACCGAGAGAATAGATGTTGATACCATGGTAAAAATAGTGCTAACAGCTATAGAGGAGATTATTAAGAGCAGAAATATGCAGGTACCATGCCCCGACACTTAACTCTCGGTTCTAGAGAATAGAGATTATATTAATAGCTTCAGATTTAAACGGATCATGTCAGTTATGCCAGCTTCTATATGATGCTTATGACCGAGGGTCTCACACCCTGGAGGGGATTTCAATAAGCTTATAAGCTATTATAGAAAAGTCTTGCTATTTCGCATCCTCAAACCCCACGATATGTTGGATAAAATAGCGCGCTTAAAAACCAGGCGTAGGGCTGGGCTATGCAAAAGTGTGGGGGATTGCTCTAAATCTTCTAACCCTAAGGGGAACTCCTACCTCTCTAAGGCTGGGGTCAGAGTACCGCTTTTACATAGCCTCCGTCTATTAATATCATAGCTCCATTTATATATGAAGCTCTATCGCTAGCTAGGAAGGCTGCTAAATAGCCTATCTCTTCCGGCTTTCCAAGCCTTCCCACAGGTATATCTCTAGCCATGTATCTAAGTGCTTCCTCAACAGATATCTTATTTCTAGCTGCCAGTTCTTCGGCGATTTTCATAACCCTCTCTGTCTCTATATATCCCTGCATAATACCGTTAGCTGTTATCCCCTTTGGGCCGAGCTCGACTGCTAGGGATTTTACTAGTCCTGCAATGCTTAGCCTTACTGTATTGGATAGAACGATATTCGGGAGGATCTGTTTAAGAGTGCTCGAGGTGATATATATCAATCTTCCCCATCCTCTCTCGATCATCCCATGAACAACCAGCTTTGTTATCCACACAGCACTTAGCAGTAGTAGCTTTGTGGCATCCTCCCAATCCTCGAAGCTAAGCTCCATAAAGGTACCCAGTTTTGGAGGGCCTGTGTTATATACTAGAATATCTACCCTTCCGAATCTATTTAGCACCTGCTTAACCAGGTTCTCTACATCTGTCCTAGATCTGAGATCCGCTGTCACACCAAAAACCTCAGACCCTGAGATCCCTTTTAACCTAGCCACAGCCTGCTCTACATTCTCCTTATTCCTCGAGGTTATGACTACGTGGACCCCCTCCTCTGCTAGAACCTTTGCTACGCCAAATCCGATCCCCTTTGTAGATGCTGTTACAAGGGCTACCTTGTTCTTTAGACCAAGATCCACGTCTTCTCACCACATAATGCCTATACTAAAACTTTGCACCCGTAAAATTAAAGCTTTGAAATAGAGGCTATATTTTATTAAATGTTAACCTTGTGAGCCAGTAAATAGATCTTAGAATTCCTAAGAAGTTATCGAGATCTATATTAGAGAACATAGAAGCCATAGCGCCTCTCGTTTCTCTAAGGCCTTTAAATATCCATTCTATATTATCGAAGATCCTATCTATCATCTGTGATACAACGCTTCTCACAAACTTATTCTTGATCCCACCAGTTAGGTTTGGTATCAATCTCCTTGTAATCTTTAGATTATACCTCCATGAAATATATAGCAAATCCCAATAGTTTTTTGGAAGCTTCTCAGCCACAGGGAACGGGTTATCCTTTATTCTCGATGTCCCTATAGGTATAACAGGTAGAGGGAAGATCCAAGCTATATAATCATGATCAATTATCTTTTGTACAAGCTCTATACTATCCTCAACATCATCCTCGGTCTCCTCTGGATAGCCGATCGTCATAGTATAACATGGATATATATAGTTCTCATTCATAATCGCTGTAGCATCTATTATAACATCCCACCAATCCTCAGGTCTCCACGGAAATGCCTTTGCCTTCATATATTTATTCAAAATCTTTATACTACCGCTCTCAAGGCCTACTACGGGAGCGACGGCGCGTCTGGTATCATACCTGGCAATCTCAGCCATAGCTCTCACAGTTTTAGGGGACTCTCTAACAGCTGGAGCAGATATATGTGGAAACCACAACCCATCTACCCCCATTGACATAAGCTCTGTATAGAGCTTTACAATAGCTTCATGGTTGGTTCTAAGCTTTTGAGAGCCATAGAGGAGCACGTCATCTGTTATCATCTCCACTCTATCTATACCTGCCTTTAGATTTACTTCAACCTCTCTTTTAATTAGATCTAGGGGCATAGATCTAAAAGTTTCTGGGGTTATTGAACAGAACCAACAGCCTCTTGGACACCCCCTGGTTATCTGTACCTCTCCAAGTCTTGCAGGATTCACTATAGCTGGGATCTCCTCTACCTTTGGATCCCTCCCTCTAACTATTGGAGGTACCTCCTCTCCATTGATAAGCTTCTTCACTATAGCTGGGAGATCCCTCTCTGCTTCTCCGATGAATATGACATCAGCATAGTTAGGTCTCTGATTTATAAGCTCCCATGCTCCAGGCCCTCCAATAATAACTCTAAATCCGTATCTCTTTTTGAGTTTCTCGATCTTCGCGCTAAGCTCTCTTAAGAATCTTGCTGTCCATGTCTCTCCTCCTCCGAAGATCATAGATAATTTATAGCTAACAGGATCTATGCCTAAGGGGTCATGAACAGAGATCCCAATAACCTTTGCGCCCATCCTAATTGCTCTCTCTATCTTCTCTGGAACCACAACCCATGTGCTGAATCCGGATCTTAAGAGGAGAGCCTCCAACTTCCTAAGAGCATATGGGGCTATAGAAGCTCTTCCATATTTATCGCTTCTAACTGGGGGTGTGAAGAGCTTATCCATGAAGAGCCTTGGAACAAGCCTGGCAGGCATACATGCTACATATCCAAGCACGCTTGATCCTCCGTAATCGGTGAAAGATCCCCTGTCAGCTGTTAGAATAACCTCAGGCTTTTCAGAAACAGCCTGAGGCATTGTTCTACCTAGTAAGACTCTCGCCAGGATTAATAAATTTTCCTTAATCTATATGCCTAGGAGGTGTATGATAGGCATAAATGATCTTCTAGGCTTTTTAGCTAATGTTATCTTCATATACTTCCCTGCGATGGCTGCAAATGGTTCTCCAGTCTTTATCAGAAGGGGCACTCCAATAGATCTTGGGAAGATCTTCCTAGATGGTAGAAGAGTGCTAGGTGATGGAAAAACTTATGAGGGATTATTAGTAGGAATCATGTTTGGAACAGGTGTGGGGAGCATCTATGCTGCTGCCTTTAACAGCTCGGCATATGTTATATACTCCCTAGTATCTTCTATTGGAGCACTACTAGGAGATATTATAGGTGCGTTTATAAAAAGAAGGCTAGGTATTCCGAGAGGAGCCCCTGCACCTCTTCTAGATCAGCTATCTTTTTATCTATTCGCAAATCTACTCGTAAAGATCACCGCGCTTGACAGAAGCATAGGTCATGTAATAGGGCTCTGGGAATTTATGGTTGGAGCTGTAATAGTATACATATTACATATAAGCACTAATTGGGGAGCCTATAAACTCGGCATAAAGAGCGTTCCATATTAATACAGATATCCTCGGTTTCTCCGGAGACAGCATTTCTCGCCCTGACCTCCTCTCCTCTTTTCAAAGCTTCTACTCCTCTCCAGCTGATCACTACTTGAAAGTCACGCCTTTTAAGGTGGAGGATGAAGTCTCTTTGTAGCTGTTTCGTCTTTATGTTTGTTCCCATTGCTTGGTGTTTATAGACTTTCCTGCTATGATGTGCTTGAGGCTGACACTATGAACTCTATGAGCAATGTGAGGAGGAGGAAGTCAGCCGATGAGGCTCCCCATGTTGCGGCCGGGAGCCCAGCTCCCAAGCCTAGGCATGGGGAGCCAGAGGAGGTATGAGGGCGAGCGGCGAAACCAAACAACATGAACCGCAATGAAGTCCTGACTCCTATTAATCTCTTCAGGCATCTAATTCTTGGAGCAGAGATTTTAGTTATGAATCGTGTTTTTAGGCTATAGTCTTTCAGCTATGTATTTTATAACCTCTTCTAAACCAGCTTCTATCACTTTCTTATCTATTTGAGCCCCGGCTATGTGGGGATGTCCACCCCCTCCTAGCTTCATAGCAATTTCGGCACAGTTAACGTTTTTAGAGCCACGGGCAATTGTTACCGAACCATTTCTATATATAATAAAAGCTACATCATAATCCTTTACCCCAGCTTCTCTAATAGCGATTTTAGAGCTGATCATGGGATCTGAGGTTAGAAAGAGGGCTCTATACCCTTTTATGTCTCTAATAACAGCGTTCCTTCTAAGATCTTCTAGGATCTTCTCTTTTTCCATTTTAGCCTCGGCCCATATATTATCGATCTCGTAGTCCCATATAATACCCTTAGAGAATTTCCTCGCCAGCTTTACAAGGAATTTCCTATCGTTTTTCCTATAGAGACTATATCTGATCACATCTGTTAGAGGCTCAGAGAGGGGGTGGCTAAATAGCCCATAATCAGTATCTCTAGATAGGTATGCTATGATACTAATATCTGCGACCTCCTCTAATCCAAAGTAGCGTATCACGTTTTCTGTTGCCGTCATAGATCTATCTATATGGGTTTCGATATATCCGAGGGATCTAGCCTTTAACAGGGCATCCTCTCTCCAAACATGGTGATCTATCCAGACAACCCTTTTATCTTTACATCTAGCTAAAGATCTATCGAGGGCTTCTATCATTTCAACATTAGGATTGAGATCTGTTATTAAAAGCTCTATAGATGCCTTCTCCTGACATCTCTTATCGATCTTTTTACTTAGCAGTAGCCATTCATCCTTAGAATAGCCCGTCAAATATACACACCTAACCTTTATACCTTTGATCGTTACAGCAGCAGATCCTATACCATCGATATCCTCTTCGTGAGATACAACACACAAATCTCTAGAGAACTCTGCATTGCCAGACATATGCTTGGCAACCACATATGACCATCCAAACAGCCTTAAAAAGACCTAGACAAGTTTGCATTTTATAGATAAAAGTCTCGCTCTCTAAGACAGGGAAAGGCTAGGCATTAAATGTTTTGTGATGGGACGATATATCCATTTGGGGGAGGAATGTTCTCTATATATTAAAGCTCTTCTATTAGGATTAAGTGGTATATAGATATGTCATGGAAGGTAAAGGATCTCTCGCTCGCAAGAATCGGGAGAGATCAGATCGAGTGGGCTGAGAGACATATGCCTGTTATTATGAAGATCAGAGAGAGATTCTCAAAGGATAAGCCCTTAAAAGGTGTGAAAGTCGCCGCTGTTTTACATGTAACCAAAGAGACAGGTGCTCTTGTTAGAACTCTCGCTGCAGGTGGAGCCGAGGTCTGGCTAGCAGGATCTAATCCTCTGTCAACTCAAGATGAGGTTGCAGCTGCCTTAGCTGAGGAGGGTATACATGTATTCGCATGGAGGGGTGAGACTCCTGAGGAGTATTGGTGGTGTATAGATAGGATCATAGAGGTCTCACCAGATATACTTATAGATGATGGGGCAGATCTCCATGTAAGGATCCATAAGCAGTGGCCTGCGAAGGCTAAAGCTGTTATAGGAGGTACGGAGGAGACAACTACAGGGGTTATAAGGCTAAGGGCTATGGAGAAGGATAGAGTACTTGCATATCCAGTAATAGCTGTTAATAATGCTCTCACAAAGTATCTATTCGACAATAGATACGGTACTGGACAGTCTACTATAGATGGTATAATGAGGGCAACCAACACCCTTATAGCTGGAAAGGTCTTTGTGGTAGCTGGATATGGCTGGGTTGGCAGGGGCATAGCTATGAGGGCTAGGGGTATGGGAGCCAGGGTTGTGGTAGTTGAGGTAGACCCTATAAGAGCTCTAGAAGCGCTTATGGACGGTTTCGAGGTTATGAATATGGCTAGAGCTGCCCAAATTGGCGATATATTCGTTACTGCAACAGGTAACAAGGATGTGATCAGAAAGGAGCATATGATGCTCATGAAGGATGGAGCTATACTAGCTAATGCAGGGCACTTTAATGTTGAGGTATCCGTTAAAGATCTAGAGGAGATCTCTGTCTCAAAAAGGGTTGTAAGACAGAACGTCACAGAGTATAAGCTGAGGGATGGAAAAAGACTATATCTCCTAGCAGAGGGCAGACTTGTAAATCTAGTAGCTGCTGAGGGACACCCAAGCGAGGTGATGGATATGAGCTTTGCGAATCAAGCCCTCTCTGTAGAATATTTAATTGAAAACCAGGGTAAGCTGGAGCCCAAAGTGTATAATGTTCCATATGATATAGATAGCACCGTAGCTAGGCTTAAGCTATCCTCGCTAGGAGTGGAGATCGAAGAGCTTACGGAGGAGCAAAAGAGATATCTCTCACAATGGCTAGAAGGGACATAACACTACTCATAAAATTATATCACTTATAGCAAAGTCTCTCAACCCTTTTCCAATGGGATCTCCATTATTCAACATATAATATATTGCTAACGAGATCTAGGGCGGGAGTCTTGAGAAGGAAGGTAGATATCAGAGGAGATGTAGTAGAGGTTATCTATGATAAAAAAAGATTCGAGATCTTCAAGGAGAAGAGGGAAATTGCTAAGGAGATTTTGTTGGAGCTTAAGAAATGCAGCATTGAGGGCCACGCCTATGGCTCTATAGCGAGAGGAGATGTGACTGTTGATAGCGATATAGATATAGCGATTATGGATGAGGTTTCTATCAACGTTCTTATATCATGTCTTGAGAAGAGAAGGGAAATCTATAGGGGGGAGGTAATTGTAGCAACGCCTATGAAAACCCCTGCTATGTATCTTTATCTCGATCCACAGGATACGATAACAATCACTAAGTACCTCGGAACACCCTCTAAAACAGAAAGAGAGTTCTTTGCATTCGGCGGCATAGTAGGACTTAAAGAGATATTAGCAGGACTCAGGGTCCCGGGTGTAGATAAAAGGCTAAAGCTTATAATTCCAACTGAGTGGGGGCATATAGAGAGACCGGTGATAGGCTATGAGGCAGAGGTTGCCAGGATACTAGGCATATCGCTAGACACAGTTATTGAAAGGGTTAGAGTGCTTACCAGGAGAGATGAGCATGGAAGGACAGGTGTATATTTTAAGGAGGAGTTCAGCGGTGGCACACCTGTGGAAGAGGTCATAAGAAGAATATGTAAGAAGCCAGGCCCTATAAGGAGGATCTTTACTGAAAATGCGTTATGCTAGCCATCTAAATGGTGATTTTAAACCTATATTCCACGATAGCATATTATGATCGCAATTTCGAAAGCTTGCCAAATATCTATCCAATATATCATAAACTTATAAACTTAATATTAAAAACTAAGACAGCTAAATATCTTTTAGACCTGAATTCTGAGAGACTTGCTGTAAAATTTCAAGCTATATGGAGTTCATGTTTTTAAAGCTAGCTTTTAACTACCATTATAAGCTTTGTTGGCTGTACCTTGATCCTCTCTTTCATATATTCTTCTAGCCCTTCTCCTTTGATAATCCCGATCACCTCTTGATCTGATGCGCCTTTCTGTATAGAGATCTTTTTCTCTGTGGGCTCTATATGATTTATATTTACTCTTCTTCTCTTAACACCAGTGATCTCCTTAGGCCCTGTTATAAGAACATAATTACTATCTATTATGTCTACTATTACACATTTTTTCCCAGCTTCTCTTCCCCTGAGCTTGACACAGATCCTCCCAACCTCTATTGCTGGCATTTTTAGTCCTACTAACATTCTAGTTCAGAGCCTATAAGGCTGATGATGGTATCAAAAGAGTTCTCCCAGCCTACACTATATATAGCATTTAGTTAATTTCCTTTAGAACTTTAGAGGATTTCTATATGGAGTGAACCATAGGCTTTTCTAGCTATTCCCATAGAATGGATCGATAATCTCAACATATGTATATATTCTAACATAATATCAAAATATATATTTATCATGAGGACATAGCTCTGATAAGTGGTATGCACAAGTAAACAAATTATAAAAGGGTCTATAGACATAAATATGAGGATGGTTTCGATGAGCAAGGCAATCGTTTTGATAAATACGGATGTAGGTGCCGAAGAAGAGGTATTCAACCAGCTTCTAAAAGTTCCAGGAGTTACAGAGGTATATATTGTGTACGGAGTATATGATGTTGTAGCGCTAGTCTCAGCTAAGACGCAAGATGAGCTAAGAGAAATAATAGTTAGGCATATAAGAAGAATGCCTAAGGTGAGATCAACAACTACAATGATGGTCGTTGAAGAGAGCAAGAAGAGCTAGCTTATAGTCTGAGATTTGAAGAGCTAGCTTTTTATTAAATTTAAAATCTCGTCCTTCTAGGGTAGGAATGTTTCTATATGCAATCGAAATAAGTAATTATTTAATCTATAACCTCGACTTATACATTATGTGATCTCGGTGATCGTAGAAAGAGATAACCCCACTAGAAGGGGTAACGCCTGAGATCCCGGCGGTGGAAACCCCGCCCTTTCAGGCGGAGAGGAGATCAGAGGTTTAATTATTGAGACCTCAGGCTCAGCAAAGCCTCCCAGCGGCTGTTTTGAGTTTCATATCTATTTAAAGGGTTGTTAGATGTTTTTGTGGAGCCCCAGATGCGGGTGGGGATAGAGGCCAGGATGCAGGGGTTTCCCCACAGCGATGAACCTGAGAAATCAATGAGGGTGGAGCTGTGGGTTGGGGTCGCCCAAAGCGGGTGGATGGGGATGATGCTGCGGGGCGATAAAGCCTGCCCAATGCTGTTAAGCCAAGGGAAGAGGGCTTGATCAAAAGTATCAAGCCCAATGAAACCCGAACTCCAGAATCCCCTCATATAAGATCAATCCTGCAAATGATAGGAGAACAGCTATAGAGAAAACCTTTATAGCTATTATTGCGGCCCTACCTCCATAGTAATAGCCAGCTCTAACTAGGAGTGGGAAAAGAGTGATCCATATCAATATTGCTATAAAGAGCCCTGTTATAGCAGCTGGGCCAAATATAGAGAGAAACGAGAGCCCAGCTGAGAGCCACCAGAGGATCTGATAGGGGTTTGCAAGTCCCAAAGCTAGTGAGGTCGAGTATGAGATTATAGAGCTTGTGGTTTTAGATCTGCTATCTCCGTTTTTTATAGTTTTTTCTGGATTTGATTTAGCTATTAATAGTGCTAAGAGAATCATATATGATCCTCCGACTATGTATATAGCCCTGATTACATTGTTATTTATCATATTAAATGCAAAATAGGTGGTGATCATCAATATAAAATCTGCAGTCATGGCTCCTAGGCCTGTGAGAAAGCCTAGTTTAAATGATATAAGAGATCTGCTAGCTATTAGCGCATTCATAGGGCCCGGGGGAACTGCTAGAGAGAACCCATATATAAGCCCTGCTAGGAAATTGATTGCACCGTCACTCACTCTGATCTCCTCCCCCCTAGTTGGCTTACTACCCAGTTACAATATTGCTATATTTGCTTTACTATTCTATGTATATCCCTGGTCTGAGTGGTAATGCCTCCTTCTTCTTACCTTTATAGTCTGGCGCACTTATGTCATCTGCAAGATATATCTGAAGCTCTGTGACCCCTATGGTGTTTTTAAGCATTTCTAAACTATCCTCCAAGATCTTGATCTCCTCTAGATCTGGTATGTTTATGATCATATCAGCTACATCTTCTGGGATTGTTGATGCATAGTCAAAGATCTTCTTTATCTTGGCGGCCTCTTCACCTTTAGCCTCTCTAGGGGTGCTCCCAAGTAACATCTCCATAACAGATCTAATCCCCTCACCTTTTCTCTGAGCCTCGATAGATCTTATTAGTATTGCCATATCATTTTTTGAAGCTACATAAATAACTATTCTGGATGGTTTTCTTTTAAGGAGCGTAGATATTTCTGCTATATCTTCCTTTAATCGTGTGAGATAGATGTGCCTTAGCTCTGCCCTGATATCTATATATCTTCTCAAGGCTTCTCTATCGAAGCTTTTTCTAACAATATAATCCTTCTCGCCGAGGATCTCATGCCATATCTCCTCAGCAATATGTGGTATATATATTGATAACATTATTATCCAGATCTTAAGAAGGTCGATCATCTCAGACCAAATGCCAGTGTCCCCAGCGCTTTGTGTATATTCGCTGAAATAGTTGGCAACATCATATAACAGCTTAACCCCTCCCTCTCTAACCTTTAGCTTTTCAAGGGATTCGTCGGCCTTTAGCAACACTCTAGAGATTCTAGAGGCATATATGTGGTCTAGATCTGTTGGTATATCTCTTCGCGGAGCTTTAGAGAGTTTTTCAACAAGCTCGTAGATCTTTCTTAGGTGTTCCGACACGTTTAACGCTGTTTCATGCCTAAAGTCTAGGTCCTGACCAACCTCTGAGGATATGGATAACACTACCCTCACAACGTCATTGCCATAGATATTTATAGCCCTGAAAACTGGAAGTATGTTCCTCAGACTCTTAGACATCTTTTTCCCGTCCCTAAGCACCCACCCATGGATCAATATAGCTTTAGGCCATAGCTCCTTTGGGAAGACAGCTACGTGGTTCATTATGAAGAAGAGCAGATGATTGTTAGCGAGATCTTTACCTGCCACCCTTAGATCTAGTGGGTACCAGTAGAGAAATTCTTTCCTAAGATCCTCAAGATCCTCCTTCCTAATCCCGTACCTAGCAGAGATCTCACTAGCGCTGCCCCTGCCGAGGAATATGTAGTTCCACAGATCGTTGTCTATTCTAGAGGGATCTTTGATGATGTTTCTAATCCTATGTGATATGGTATAGAAAGCCATATATATTGTAGAATCGCTGAGACTCTCGATGATCCATCCAGGATCCCATGGTAGCTGTGTTCCTAGACCCCTGGTTCTCGCACAGGGCTTCTCCCTTAAACCCTTTATCAGCTCTCCCATATACTCCCTCATCTCTGGAGGTTGTATATACATGCTATTTAGAAGTTCTAGACCCTTGGACTTCCATTCGGCATTTCCGTAGTTTATGAACCACTGATTCTCCAGAACCTTCACCACCACCTCAGTTCCGCACCTACAGTATACAGGCTTATTTATTATATCGTATATAACATCTCCATAGCCCGATAGCTTTAAGAGCCTTGCTATATTCTCTCTGGCCTCTGGCACACTCCTGCCTTCAACCCATCCCCTCACAAATCCCGAGAGTATGTGCCTATCGTTGCCCTTAACATACTTTGAAAGCCCAACCTCCATAATGCCAGAGCTGTATTCAAGGGCATATAGCTCCCTCGTAGCGGATTCAAGGGCTGTTCTATCAGCTTGGCTTTTCACTCTATGCTTTTCTACGAATACCTTAGCTGGGAGATCTGTAATCCCAGAGATCTTTATTATAGCTCTGGGCTCGAGAGGTCTTACAGGGATCTCTGATGACTTTATTATATCTCTATAGGCTGCATAATCATCCGGAGAGTGTGCTGGTACACTCATAACTATCCCAGTACCCGTTCCAGGATCTACAAACTCTGCAGGAAGTATTGGTACTTCCTCCCCTGTTATGGGGTTCACAACTATGCTGTAGATGAGCTCTTTAGGATCGACGGATCTTAAGAGCTTTATATCCCTTCTCTGGAACCCCAGCTTTCTATAACTCTCCTTAGACACAATCCATCTTTCACCGCTAACCTCGATCTCAACATATTCAGCCTTAGGATTTATCCAGATGTTAGTAACCCCGAATATAGTTTCTGGTCTTAGAGTTGCTGCAGGGAAGATCCTACCACCTAGATCCTTGAAGAATATGAGTGTGAACTCTCCTACCTCGGGATCCTTGTCATCCTTGGTATCGTGCCCCCCAACAGGCATTCCATGCTTTGGACACCATCCAACAGGATAGGTTCCTTTCGTCAGATATCTCCTTTCTCTAAGTGTTTCAAATTGCCATCTTATGAAGCTGCTGAAATAAGGATCTATTGTTGTGAACTCCCTTCTCCAATCTATTCCAAGGCCTAACTTCTTCATGCTATCCTTTGAAACACTGTGGAAATATTGGGCTAGATCTATAGGTCTTGAAAGCTTCACAGCTATATCCTTTGGAACACCGTATAGGCTTATAAAGAGATCTAATAGCTCAGGATCTCCCTCCTCTATTGATTCAGCCATAGTTAGTATAGGAGTTCCAGTATAGTGGAAGCCCATAGGGTATAAGACATTCTCCCCTTTGGTCTTTCTATGCCTTGCTATAACATCTGCGAGCACATAGGATCTCGCATTTCCTATATGGACGGGAGAGTTGGGATAGGGAAAAGCAGCTGTAACGAAGAATTTCTTTTTATCGGATGGATCAGCATGGTATACACCATCAGCCTCCCATCTAGACTGCCACTTCTCAGCTATTGATTTAACCCAACTTATTACATCTTGCACCCCAGAGAATAGCGCTCCCTCCTCATCTTCATAATCTTGCTAGGGTTATATGTTTTCCTTTAATACGTTGTATTTCCATTGCACATACCCTCCATGAGATCTGAGGATATCTTGGTGACTTCTAGTCTTAACCAGACTTAAACTATGGTTTTTGTTCAGTATAGACCCGGTGTTTGCGGTTATAACCTTGAGCTTAAATGCAAATCTGAATAGAATGCTAGTAGGTAGTGGAATACAGTGTGTATCAATGGGGCTATCCTTCTGCCTATGATGTAACATTTTATTATTATCCTTGCTAATATTTTATAGGGGTGTATATGCCTAGAACCACTGTTGCTGTAGATGATACTATAGCTAAGAGGATCTCCGCGCTTGCAAGGAGGTTTAATCTCGTCTTATCCAGCTTTTCCTCTGAGGCTCTCAGCGTTGCTGGGGATCTCCTTGAGATGGGGCTTATGCCGCGGGATCTAAAGAAGCTGACAACAGTCATGAAGATAGCATCGTTTATAGATCCTATAGTGCTTCCTATGGAGCTATTCGAGAGCCTAGTTAGAAAGGCATCGATGTGTGGTGATCAGTGTATCAAGGAGCTAGATAGTGAAATAGAGAGCTGGGGTAAGAGGGTCGCATCTATTATAAAGGGGTATTATGAAGATGATATAGAATCTCTGATAGATGCTGTGTCAAAGGCTTCGAAGGTATTTGCTCTCAGGGAGATCTCTGTTGAGAAGTATTCACAGAATTCGATGGAGATAAAGCTAGTGGGGGTGGGTAAGAGCGAGCTGACAACTAGGCTTACATATACCTTTGTTAAAGGTTTATTCGAGGGTCTGGGCTATCGTGTCTCTCTTGAAAGCATAGGGGTCGGCATAATAAAGATCTCTGTTGAAAAGCCCTTATAGTTAAAATCTAAGATATGGAGGTCTATCCTCCTGCGCCTTTTTCCTAGCATCCTCCACTATTATACTGATCCTAGCTAGGAAATCCTGAGGTAACTTCTTAAAGGGAGCTTCAAGCTTTCCGATAGATCTGCCGCTGTTGACAACGAATATGTTATCCCTGTTATATCTAGTTCTCTCGATAGGTTCCTCAAACCCTATCATAGCCCAGATCTTCTGGGCAGCCCCAGGAGTTATAGGATATAGTGTGAGGGTTAGGATTGCAACGATGTTTATTGCAATATACATTGTTGTCCCTGCCCTCCTATGATCTCTTTTAATCTCATCCCACGGGGCTCTTCTATTTATATATTGATTACCTGTCCTCGCGATCTCTAATATATACTCCGACGCCTGTTTGATCCTTGTCTCTAGCATCTTATCTATATAGCCATTATAGCTAGCCTTAACACTATCGATCACCTCTCTATCGATATCGTCGAACTCGCCCGGCTCCGGGATCCTCGATTCGAAGTATCTGACAATAAAGCTCAAAACCCTATATATGAAGTTCCCTATATCATCGTTCAACTCAGAATTGACTATCCTCATAAACTCCTTCCAACTGAAGTTGGTATCTCTCTCCTCCGGTCTCATCCTCGCCAGAGAGAACCTCCAATAGTCAGGATCTTCTAATATGTATAGAGCTTCATCGGCCCAAAGTCCTACCCTTCTGCTTTTGCTGAACTTCTCACCCTCGTAGAGTAGATACTCCGTCGATGAGATCACAGCTGGCAGTGGATGTCTATCGTCTGAAGCTATTAGCATCGCAGGTAGAATCACAGCGTGGAATGGTATGTTATCCTTCCCAATAAAGTATATAGTCTTGGTATTCTTGTCATACCAGAACTCCTCAAATGATCTACCTCTTCTTTCAAGCACCTCCTTAGAGGCTGATAAATAGCCTAAGAGTGCTTCGAACCAGACGTATATAGTTTTCCTCACAGTCTCTTTGAAGGGTGCTTCTATGCCCCATTCATTGTCTCTCGTTATTGATCTTGGCTTAAGGCCTTCCCTGATCCAGTTTAGCGAGTAATTTTTAACATTATCCCAGAGGCCTTTATTCGCCTCGAGCCATTTTCTGACGGGATCTTCAAGCTTCTTAAGATCGAAGAACCAATGCACAGTCTCCTTGAGAATCGGTTTTGAGCCGCAGATCGCGCACTTCGGCGAGATAAGATCTAGAGGGTCTAATAGGGATCCGCAGTTCTCACACTGATCACCCCTTGCATTAGGATAACCACATCTAGGGCATCTACCCTCAACGAACCTGTCAGGAAGGAAGATCCTATCTCTCTCACAATAGGGAAGAACTATCTTCTGTGTGAATATATACCCTTTGCTTTCTAGTCTCAGCATGAATTCTCTTACAAATTGCTTGTGAACCTCTGACTCAGTTCTTGAATAGTTGTCAAGCTCTATTCTCCATCTCTTTAGGAGTTTAACTATATAGCTATGTGCCTCGTCAGTTAATTTCCTGGGATCTATATTCTTCTTCCTAGCCTCAACCTCTATAGGTGTGCCATGCTCATCAGACCCAGAGACAGAGATCACATCCTCCCCCAGCATCCTCAAAAACCTAGTCATTATATCAGCTCCAAGTAGATGTAATATTGTACCTAGATGGGGAACGCTATTTATATATGGCCATGCAGCTGTGACTACCCACTTACCCAGTATATTCCACCCAATCCACTAATCCCGTAAAGCCTTTATAATATCTGACCTCCTCTCCGCCCCGAAGGGCTAGGCCTTCAGCTATAATGCTCCCATCATAGGTAGCCTGAAAACCAAATGGAGAAGGTGGTGGCGGGGATCTGGTAGCGGGGGGTGGATTTGAACCACCGACCTCGGGGTTATGAGCCCCGCGGGCTACCTGGCTGCCCTACCCCGCTATCCTGCCCCGCCATTATTAATAATATATTTAGGGCTTTTATCCTTTAATATGGTGTCCTCTTGAGGATTGCCGGGATAGTCAGCATGTTAGTAGGTATAGGTGTTATATTTCAGATTATCTTAGGATTATATATTGAGAGGCTATATTATCTAAGAGATCTTCATGCATTCATAGGAATTGCGGGTCTCATATTAGTGGCTTATCTAACATATAGCTCATTTAAAAGAAAGGATATAGGGTTAAGGATAGCATCTACTATAGCACTAGTGATAACCCTAGTTCAAGTTTCCCTAGGCCTACATATATATACGTCCCCCCAGATATTCTTTGTAAATCTACATCTAGCTATAGCCATTATCCTAGCTGTATCAGTAGCCATGACAGGGGTTATCTCTATGAGATCTTCTAGAAAAAGTAAGGCCAACTAATCCTCTTCCCACACTAAAGGGACTAAGTCTCTCGTCTGCAAATCTTTAGCTAGTTTTATTGGTTTTTATAATATATTGCCTAGTGTTGCGATCTCACAAAGATCCCTATAGTTGCCGAGAGCACTACTATCATAATTAAGATTATTGAAACTATTGCTAGGGGTTTATCTCTAGATCTATATGCCCTATATGCCGATACAGCTATAGAAGCTATCACCCCTCCTATTAATACTGTGATAGAGATCCACAATATCCCCAGAGGATCTCCAGATGCTATTTTCTCGACAGCTCTACCTATGTTTAGACCTCCAAACCTCAGCCCACTGCTGTCTCTCATCAGCTCTGTCGTTGGGCCTCGTGTAAATAGAGCTATAAGCCCTGCTATGGTTAATATTAATGAAAGTATGACAGAGAATCTCAATATCATATACACGGATTTCTCAAGAGACCTTTGACCCATGATCTAGATCCCCCGGCTTATCATCTCTATACCTAAGAACCAGACAACAGCTGTGAATATGATCCTAAGGGCCCTGCTTGTAAGTCTGTTAAGAATATTTGAAGATACATATGAACCTAGTATAACTCCCGGTGTTAGTAGAGCTACTAATAAGGGGTCTGTATATCCCAGCACCATATATTGTATCCCGCCGGAAGTAGCTGTCAAACCTATCATAAAGGAGCTCGTAGCAGTTGAAACCTTGAAGGGTAAGCCCAATATATAGTCCATGGAGAGCACTTTAAAAGCCCCAGCTCCTATGCCGAGCATACCCGATATTATTCCTGCACCGAGCATTGAGAGGAATGATAATACATAGTTGGTTCCATAATACTCTATCACAGCTCTTCTCCTCTCATCATAATAGGCTCCCTTAAGCCCAAGCCTAGCTGATATTGAGTCCTGGTTTTCATATTTTTTCACAAATTCACTACTTGATCCTCTGAAGATGCCTGGGAGAGGGGCTATCATTAGTACTATTCCAAATACTATATAGAGGATTTTTGTTGGAATGTATATATTTATGGTGACACCTATAATAGATCCTAGCATTGTGGCGATGGCCAGAGAATAACCAACCCTTAAATTGGCCAGGCCTTTAGCTAGATAGTTTGCTCCGCTGGTGCTGCTATTAGCTATTGTTGCTATGATGCCGGAGCCTATAGCTAGCCTCAGGGGTATTCCTAGGTAGCTAACTAATATAGGAGACGCGATGGCGCTACCTCCAAGGCCTGTCAGGGCTCCTATTAGTCCTCCTAAGAATCCTGCTACAAAGATCACTAGTGCTTCGATATAGATATCTATTGATGCCCACCAGAGATATTGGCGATAAAGAATGTAATAAGCATGGCTTTAAGATCTATTGCCAAGAACTAAGGAGGCGAACTTAGAGATCCTCTTAAGACTCTCTATCTTCTCCCTATCGCCTAGCTTAGCCCTTTCAACGGCCTCTTCTAGGGTTATTATTGTTCTTTCAATAAGATCCCTTCTAACTCTATATGGAACCCCATCCTTCCCCCCATGGGCATATGAATATTTAAAAGGATCTATTGGGTGGCTCACCACATCTCTATTAGAAGGTGTGTAGCCGTAGATGAGATCTGCTACTAGGGTTAGAGCCCTCATGGTCTCTGGTCCAAGGCCTCTGATCCCTAGAAGATCTATGATCTTTCTAGCCCCTTTCAATTGGATCCTATTTATTGTATTTATAAGTAATCTATCGATCTTCACGGGTTTATAATATCCCACTGAAAACTCTCTTTTAACACCCCTACAAGGATCCCCGATCAAAGTCTTTCTACCCCTTATACACGCGTCAACAAGAGCTATATCCCTTATGATCTTCAATGCACCCTGGGATATCAGATCCTCTATAGTCTTTATAGTCTCCATGGAATCTCTATCCACAAGATTCAGGGGTTTTAAAATGCTATTCGACGCAACCCCAGCATGAGGGTCCAGCGGTAGGTTCTTAAATGAGGCATTAGATATGTGGTATCTCCTAGCATAGCCTCGATCTATATTCATCCCCTGCTGAATAATAGTCCAAGAACCATCCGAAGAGACTATTACGCCGTGAATATAGATGCTATGGCCATCCTGCAAAAGAACGCCATCCACCTTACCCCCTATATAGCTTATCCTCTGGATCTCCCTACCCCAGTCTTCCCCCAATCCCAATCTCTTTGCAGCCACAGGGCCTTCCTCCGGGATCTTCCTCGACTCTGCACCCTTACCGCCAATCACAAGGAAACCCAGATCCTCACTCCAGCTCACATTCTTTAAAACCCTCAGCACAACAGTTGTAGATCCGCTACTATCCCAATCCATTCCAATCACATTATTAAAAGCCTGAAACCACAGAGGATCTGAGAACCTCCTCACCACCTCAGAAGCTCCGAACTCCTCAACTAAGACCCTCAGTATAGCTCTCCCAAGTCTTTCCATATATCTATATAGCCACTCAGGGACAGCCCCACTATGTAGAGGTAGATCAGTTATACCCTCCACAGCCACTCCATAAATGTAATTTGAAAAGGAAATTAAATTAATATAGTTAACCGATTCCATATTTTGATTCAAATAGATCATTTAATAATTTTCTCATTAGAGTGAGAATTAGAATAATAATGTTTCGGAATTAATAATCTATGTGTCAAATATAATTTTTATGGCGACATACTATATTAGAAAACTAGAGAAGCAATTTCCCTATAGCTTTAACCCTGATCTTGACAGCATTACCAGGTAAATATGGCATAGCTGTCTCTTCGACTTCTATTACTTCTATTGATGCTGGATCTGCACCTGTCTCTATGGCTCTTTTTATTGCTTCCCTCTTAACCTCTTCAATGGCATTACTTCTGGGGATATGTTCATAGGAGAAAGCTTTCTCAGCATAGGCTCCTACAAGGGCAGTGGCAGCTTCTATAGCATTAGCGTATTGGGCTTCCTTAGGTCTTATAACTTCTTTTGCCCCCTTGAGCTTTTTAGGCCACATGGCAGATCCTCCACCAACTAGGATCACGATCTCTGGTTCAGGTCTTGTCTTAATTTTATCAAGGGCTTCTTCTAGCATTTCAACCATTTTTTGTATGTCTTTTCAATAAGCTCATCTGGAATCATAGTCTTAACTCTTCTTGGATCGCATCTAGCATCCTCTATAATCATGACTTCCTTAGCAAGGGCTATATCTGTGACTGTTAGTGTTTGGCCTCCCCAGGCTACTCCTTCATAGATCAATTTATAGCCTACGCTCAGAGGACCAATCTTGATCTCTTCCCTTTCAAACTTAACTATACAGCCTCCTGCAAGGCCTATTGAGATCACATCAGGAGCTCTTATATTGGTTCTCACACCCCCAATATCTATTTCGAGAGCTTCTCTGGGGTATCCGTTGACTAAGGCTCCTATGTTAGTGGAGGTTCCTCCTGTATCCGCTACTATCGCATTGGGTATCCCTGTTAAAACATACGCACCCCTTATACTGTTTGATATTGGTGCGACTAGCGTGAATATGGGGAATCTAGCTATATATTCAACCGATGCTGTAGTTCCATCATTTTGGGCAAAGAACATCTTTGCGTGGCCTAGACCTAATTTTTTCATCGCCTCTCTTAAGGCTTTTATAGCTTTAGAAATCACAGGGATTGTAGCCGCATTTAATATTGAAGCATTTTCTCTCTCTAAAAGCCCTATTGAGCCGATCTCATGGGACAAAACTACTGGTATCCCTGGAAGTTCTTCCAGTTCTCCTCCCAGGCTTTGATCTCATGTTCAGGGTTTACTACTGAAAATACGGAGGTCACTGCTATGGAGTCTATTTGCCTTCCCTTAAGATTTTCGAGGAACTTGCGTAAGGTCTCTAGATCGAGCTCTGCTATTGGTTCCCCTGTATAATCATGTCCTCCTCGTATCATTGTATAGATATCAACAGCTATTTTTCTGAGATCCTCCGACCAGTCTAAGGTTGGTTCTATGGCCTCAGTTGCTGGGATACTTATTCTAAGAACCCCTACTCCACCTAAACCCCTTCTCTGAACTATCGCATTAGGTACGTGGGTGGTTCCAAACATAACCGCAGCAACATCATCTGTACTAACTCCGGAACCCTTAAGAACGTCCTCTAACGCTTTTATAATTCCCGAAGTTACATCTGGCGTAGTAATTGTTTTAGTAGCGTATACAAGATCCCCGTTTTTATCAGGGATCACAGCATCTGTGTGGGTGCTAGGAATGAATACATATTTGTTAGCAGAAAGAACCTTTGGATCCTACGGTGCCAGGATATTGATAAATCTAGTGGTTTCAGGTATTCCTGTATTTGCGTGGTATGGTATAGAGACATGGCTAGCCGCGGCCGCAATAGCTGTACTGACTGGCTGGGATATAGGGGGCCAGGGAACTTTGGACTTACCTACTAAGATATTCACAATTATTACAGGTATAGTAATGGCGATACCACCAATCCTTGGAATAACTAGCATAGCCTATATTGACTATGTTGCGATACCGATAATGGTCGCACTTGTGATCTATGGTCTCTACCTCGGTATAACAGCAGGTGTGACAGGTCTTCTCGAATATGTACCTCCAACATATTCCTCGGCGACTGTCCTCGCGAATTTTATGATAGCTCTAAACGTGGTCATAGGTCTCATAATAGTGGGGGCAACAATAGGGGCTGATACTGCTAGATGGATCCGGCCTAGTAAGAGAGATGTTATTATGGCATGTCTGCTAGGCTTTTTCGCTACGGCGGTTTTTATGGAAACCATAGGCACATTTTTTGCTGTAACGGCAGTAAAGGCAGGGTTGGATCCTTCCCTCTCATGGAATATGGTGCTAGTTCTAAAACAACTAGGAGTTGCAGCAGGCCCTCTATGGCCTCTTTTAGTAGGTGCATGGCTTCTTCAATTTGCTACAAAAATGCTTAATGCATACTCAGGAGGCCCAGCATTAACGGTTACAGTTGAAAGAGCTAGCTTGAGGCCTTGGCTAACCCTCGCAGGAGCCTTAATAGGTTCTATCGTTGCAGTTCTCGGTATAGTATGGTATTGGATCCCATATCTAACTACTCTGGCTAATTGGGTTAGTCCTGTGGCAGCGATACTCCTAACAGAATACTACCTTATCAGAAGAATGAGAAAGGAGATTAGTGAGAAGACATCAAAAGTGAGGATCGAAAGTTTGGTTGGCTGGTTTTTTGGAGGTTTCTCAGCATATTTACTCTCTAGCTATACCCCATACTTCGTGCCGTCAATTATAGGAATGGCTATAGCATCTGCTATACACGCTATAGGGGCCAAACTAAGTAAGAGATTTTAAGAAATTTATTGTTGAATAAACTAGATAGTTTCGATGATCTATAGAGTTTTCTATCATGATAATCATGAGATTCACGATTTACAATACATGATCATATATAGTGCGGGGGGTGGGATTTGAACCCACGCAGGCCTACGCCAGCGGATCTTGAGTCCGCCCCCTTTGACCCGCTCGGGCACCCCCGCACCATATATAATTATGTATAGGGGTTTAAACCGTTGTTTCTATATATTCTAAGTGTGAGGGTTCTATAAAGGGTTCTTCTGCTATTTTTATGGGATATGTTAGGTGCTTTGTTGCATATACTTATCGGCGATATAGCTTATTTTACCATCTTTCAATACTATTGTTTTTTCGCATATATCTAGATCTTTGTGTGTGGTGGTTAAAATTAAGATTCCTTTCTCCTTAGTATATTCAACTATATTTTTTAAACAGCATTTTACATACTCGTTATCTAGGTGATCGAAACCCTCGTCTACTAGGATAACTCTGGGATTCGATGCTAGAGCTCTTGCTAATGCTACTCTGATTTTCCACCCAGTGCTTAGCTCTGAAGCTTTTTTCCTAGCAATTTCGCCGTCTATACCTAGGATCTCCATGATCCTTTCAAGATCGTTTTTACCAACTCTTCTAGCAATAGAGATGTTTCTCGCAACACTCATGTGGGGGAATATATCTTTTTCCCCCTTTATAAGGGGGAATCTCCTCTTCTCTGGCTCTGTCTTTGTTATATCTATACCGTTAAATAAGATCCTGCCCTCATCAGGTTTGATAACACCTGCTATTATGTTTAAAAGGGTTGTTTTCCCAGATCCGTTGGGACCTCTAATACATGATACAGATACTACGCCTATCTCTAGTCTCTCCACCTTTAAAGTGAATCCGCCGTATCTCTTAACGATCCCTATCAGTGATAGACCTTCCACCTTTCCCTCCCAAAAATAATATGTGAAAATATATATCTTTTTTCTAGAATCTTCAAGGGATATATATGAAGAAAAACTACATATTAGTATTGAGCACAATTATTTTAGGCTTTTTGATAGGAGTTCTCATAGTTCCATACATATATCCATCCCATAGCCTTGGACAGGTAACAACATATATCCAAACAGTTTCGGGGGACTCAGCATCGCAGCAGAAAGAGGTATATGTGTTAGAAGCAGCTACCCTGAAGCCTTTGGTTGATATGCTGAGAAATGTGATGACATCCCGCGGATATATAGTCTATGATGAGGCGAAGGGTTCTCTTCAGCTTGCTAGAGAGATTAATGATCTTGGAAAGAGGGCTGATCTTTTTATATCAATAGATTCAGAGGTAATTGAGAAGGTGCTTATGCCAAATGGCTCGGCAAGCTGGTATATAGTTATTGCAACCTCTTCCATGGTCCTAGTATATGGTAATGCTAGCGAGGATAGGCTGAAAAAGCCTCTGAATATGCTTGCGAGAGGCGATCTCAAGGGCTTCTTCGAAGAGCTGTTATCAGGCAACTACAGAATAGGTCTCGGAAACCCTGATAACGTGCCCCAAGGGTATAGAACTCTGATCATGTTGAAGCTAGCGGGTCTCATGATCTGGGGTGACGAGGGATACTATATAGATAAGTTTAACAAGCTTCAGAAGGCTGGGAAGGTCGTATATACGAGAGATGCGGCGGCCTTGGTGGCGCAGCTGCAGACAGGAGCTATAGATGCGAGTTTTACATATCTACATGAGGCGCTGCTATATAACCTTAAACACGCTAGGCTCCCCAAAGAGCTAGATCTATCGGATCTCTCATTAAGAGACTTCTACTCAAAAGCTAACTATACCACAAGCTCCGGAGCCCTCATAAGGGGAGCTCCAATAGAGATAGTAGCCACCATCCCAAAAACAGCTGTGAATAGACAGGCTGCGCTATCAATCATAGCATATCTACTAACCGATAAGGGTAAAGAGGTTATGAGAAGAGCAGGACTAACACCCCTTGACAATCCTGTGATAAGGGGTTCCGATAGAGATCTAATTGGGTGAGTCTCGTGCTGTATAGGCTTTTCTTCTGGCCATTCATAGTAATTGTTATATTTGCTATAGCGGTTCCCATACTATATTTAGGCTATGAGGGTTCTATCGGGAGATTCTCAAACCTCTCTAGATCATTCAGTCATGAAGTTCTATCCTCGATAACACTTACAATAGTAGCCTCTGCCATAGCGACAGCTATGGCTCTGGTTATAGGGGCCCCGGTCGCATATTATCTAGCAAGATATAGATCCCGTGGAATCGATTTTATTGAAGCCCTCATAGATCTTCCCACCTCAGTGCCCCATCCCCTAGTTGGGATAGCCATACTACTCATGATGGGGCCTGTAGGGCCTCTATCGCCTCTGCTTAGGATCTTCGGTATTGAGAATATATCTAACACATTATCGGCTCTAATCCTGGCTCTTCTAGTTGTTTCAACTCCAATAATGATCAAGTCATTGGCCAACAGTTTCAAATCACTCGATCCACAGCCGGAGATAGCAGCGTTAACTCTTGGCATTAGCAGGGTGAAGATATTTCTATTAATAGTACTCCCCATGAGCTTTAGATCTATATTGAATTCGTTTGCCATAACACTTGCAAGATCTATAAGCGAGTTTGGCTCCATAGCAATAGTGGCATATTATATCTTAACACCCCCCTTCCAAGGTGTTAAGCCTGCCCCAGTCCTGATATGGGATCTATTCGAGTCAGGGGGTCTAGCGTCTGCCCTTCCAGCATCTGCCACTTTATTCCTCTTAAGCTTGGCTATACTGTTTTTGATAAGGGTTTCCGAGAGGATGTCTAGATAGAGATATAGGGGGTCACCTCACCCTCCAATATAGATGCTGCTATCTTTGAAAATTCTCCGCTATCTAAATATTTTTCCTTATATAACTTTTTCCTCTCTGCGAGTTCCACGGCTGCTAGATGTACACAGAAGTGTTTTAAACACCTCGAGACGACGTTTATAGAAAAATCAGCACAGCTACAATAAATTCTTGGCAAAACCATGTGGATATGGGGGCCCACACCGACTAAGTAGATAGCGATGTCTCCCGACAAGACTTTTACTAATCTCTTTGAGGCTATTATCTCGGCTACTCCTGGATCTCTGATGAGATCTTCTGTATTAATAGATTCCAGCGATCTATAAATCTCTGTCCAGCTACATTTTCTATCTATCTCCCCTATCTTTTTCATGGCTTCTCACATGATTTTAAGATGGCAGAGCTATTCTATTATGAGCTTTAATACCCTGTGAAAGATTCCACCTTGATCCTCTCCCTCGAGAGCTTCACACCAGCGTCTCTAAGTATGGTTGTGATCTCTCTAACCTTTTTGGGAGGCCCTGATACGTAGAATACGGCTTTTTCAATATCGCTGATGAGGCTCTTTAATTCAGAAGTCTCCACAGTTTCTCTCCTCCATATCACCTCTATGTTCTTACTCCTCCTAGCAGCGTTCTCTAAATCCTCCCTGAAGAGAAAATCCTCCTTTTCGTCTATATGGATGGCTAATAACCTCTGTTCAGACCCTATATCTGAGGAGTACACGATCATGGATCTTATGGGGGTGACTCCAATACTATGAAAGATCATAACTATCTCCTCGGCGCTCTTTTCAAGTATGAAATGCCCATAGGGCCCCCAGATATTAATTATATCTCCTGGAATTATCTTCTCTAATGTCCTTTTATAGAGACTCTCCCTCCTCTCGACAATGGTTGCAAACATGATAAAGCCTTCTGTAGGACTCGATGCTATTGAAAATGTCTTGGATCCACACTCCTGACATATATTTTGGCTTATCTCGAACTCCGCATTCTGTCCTGGAGAGAATGTGAATTGCTTCTGAGGCTTGAGCTTCACAATCCTATATCCCCTATACATAGTATTCTCTATAATTGTTGCTGGTATAGCTTCTTCTCCCACACGACCACCCGAATCAGTATAGCTATCCCTTTAATAACTATTTAATTTAGACATGTGAACCTATCCAGCTTTAGCTTTGCCTGCATCTATGGTTAAATAATGCAAAGTATAGATCTGCAGCCAGCAAGGCGGATAGTCTAGGTTTCTAAGTTATCTATAATAATAGATCTATAGTAGCTGGAAACTGGAAAACAATAGTCGGGTAGCAGTTCTTCTAAGGCTATTTACTTGAATCAAATCTTGCTTATTTAAATCTTCCGTATTTTTATATTTCCCTGAGTTCTGAGCGGATTTGGCTATGATTTAACTATCTCAGGCTATGCTTCTCCTTTATATATATAGAGATCGTTTTTCCTAGTTAGAAACCCTATCTCTATTAAATTCTCTAGTGCGTCTTCGTAGAAGTATTTATCTACATCTATGCCATACCATTCTCTAAAGTTATTTACTATGTCTTCGAATGTCCATACGGATCTGCCGCTTTTAGCCTCCTCATGGATCATTCTTTTGATGAAGGATGTAACATCTTCAAGACGTGTCCATGGGTATTGGAACCACACCCACTCTTTAACCTCTATGAAGTAGAAATCTGGTTTGATCTTAGCTACGGGGCTTATCCATTGGAGAACAGCTATCTTGACTTCAATTGGATTCCAATTTTCCTTTATAAATTTCTCCGCAAGTATTACCGTGTCGCCAGTATCTACTATGTCATCTACTAGTAGCACTTTTTTCCCGCTCATATCCACTACATATGGGAATCTAAGCACGGCTTTCTCCTCAGCCTTAGCAGCTTCTGTCCAGTGCTGGCTTTGGATCGAAAGGAGATTTTCCACACCTAGGAAATCGCATAGAAGCCTAGCCGGCACATAGCCTCCTCTAGCAATAGCGACTATTACATCGGGTCTCCAACCGCTTCTCTTTATAATATTTGCAAGACCCCTACTCCACTCAACTATCTCCTCCCATGTTACTAGCTTAGTAGGCACCCGTGGCATGTATGTCCCAGGAAAAGATTATATGATTGAGGCTATATAAGTATTAACCTATGAGTTTCACGTAGGAGATAAGCCCTTTGTTAAGTATATATGCATATCCCTCAGATACTATAGCGATCTCGTTCCTTGATATAGAAATAAGTCTCCCCGAGACTTCGCCACCATCTATAAACTTAACAACCACCTCATAGCCTATATAGTCGCTCCCAAGAATATGGTGCTCCTCACAGCAATCCCTCACAATCCCCATAACCTCGTTCTCCCTCACCCTCACACTCTTAATAGCATGTCTAAACACCACAATAGCACCGCTAGCAGTTCTCAAACCCAGCTCATAGCTAGTCACCTGGTCGAGAACACCTTCAAGGGACTCCCCACTTATTAACTCTAGGTAGACGTTTCTACCCTCAAGCTTCTCAGTTATCATTGTTAAGGGCATTCTAACCATTCCATCCCCACAATATTATCCCGTGAAAGTTGAAAAGACATATGAACCCAAAAACCATGTATAGTGACTACATAGAATCTGATCTCTATCACAATACCACAATTTCAGCAGATAAAGCCATAGGCGAGCAATTCGCCTTTAACATCGATCTAGCAAAGGGTTCATCTAACATCAACAAATAGTGATGTGAAAGTCTCTGAAGACTTTGTTGGATCTATATACTGCCCGGAGTCTTGCCACATATGCCGTAGCTGGATATAGACCGGGGTTATATAGTTCTAAGATTTCCTGCATGCCTTGAGATCCAACTAATTCCACAGCTATTGACATGTACCCAGATGCAATTGATAGCAGAACATATTGCTGCCAGGGTATGTTTAACCTACTAGGTATTTTGGCTATTATAATATTAACAACATTGATCCTCAGCGCATAAGGATCCCTTTGGATCGATACATAAGAGTCTGCGGTCACATAGTAAGAGAACACAAGCTTGGATCTGAAATAAGATATATTTAGAGGAGCTCACCCAATGTGAACTCTCTCGAAGCTAGCGCTGGATTCACATATGTTACTATCATTAGAAGAGCCGGGAATCCATTGGGATCACATGTGATCGCAATATCACCCTGACCGATGCATAGCCTTTGATAACAGCATGTAT
>Ga0209393_1000155_pt1 | contig 34420 bp, 37 predicted proteins | sample SSWtaG_2_FD_184117 | JGI IMG/M metagenome (GOLD analysis project Ga0209393, IMG submission 184117) | Hot spring microbial communities from Sandy's Spring West, USA to study Microbial Dark Matter (Phase II) - SSWsed_130316 (SPAdes)... | ecosystem: Environmental > Aquatic > Thermal springs > Hot...
CCCTAGTGGTGGGGGGCACGGGGACGGGCGACCACCTCTCCACGATAGAGATCGCCAGGAGGTACAGAGACGTGGGGGTGGACGTGCTCCTCATCACGCCGCCGTATTACATCCAGTACGACTGGGCCTCCATCTACGCCTTCTACAAGAAGGTTCTGGACAAGGTGGACATGCCCACAATCCTCTACACAATCCCGCTGGCCACCGGCTACAACATACCGGTGGAGGTGTTTGAGCTCGTGGCCAATGAGTACAGCCAGGTGGTGGGCGTAAAGGACAGCTCAGGCGATTTCCGCTACCACCTAGACCTCATACACCTCCTCGGCAGAAGGCTGGCCGTCCTCCAGGGACTAGACATGCTCTTCGTGCCGTCTCTCGTAATGGGCGCCCACGGCGGCGTTCTGGCGGGGCCTAACTTCCTCGGCAAAACCACTTTGGAGCAGTACAGACTCGTCAAGGAGGGCAGGATCCAAGAGGCCGTCGCCCTCCACAACAAGCTCATGCCGCTGTGGAGGTTCATGGGCGGTTGCGGGCTTGTGGGGAAGCTCGGCGGGAAGTGGCCTACTCTCTACAAGGTCGCCACCCAGCTGGTCCACGGCATAGACATGGGCTCACCCAGGGAGCCCCTGCCCCCCATCGACGACAAGGATAGGAAGGAGCTGGAGAAGCTCCTCAAGGAGCTGGACCTCATATAGCCCGTGGGGGTCGTAGACAGGAAGGTTTTTGAGGCCAGGAAAAAGGCTTTTGTGGATCGGCTCGAGAGGGAGGCCCTACAGGACCGGGTAGACGGAGACATCTTCCCACTCCTTCGTCTCCTAAACCAACACCCGAACATATACACCACTTCGAGTTGTAGCGGGAGGATTATGGTGGCGGAGGCGGTTAGGCCGAGCTACAGCAAGGGGAGGGGGTTCAGGCCGGTGGCTAAGTGGCACCACCCGGTCCAGCCGGAGCTGATGGCCGAGGCTGTGGCGGAAGTGGACAACGCCTGGCTTATGGTGAGAGGCGCTATCCTCCACCTGGCGGTGGCGGACGCCAAGACCGCCTACAGGCTGGTGGAGATAGGCCGGGAGACCGGGCATAAACACAGCGGAATAATAGCCATGAACCGCGGCGGCATCTTCGTGGAGATACTAGGCGAGGAGCGCCTCGACATACCGCTGAAACGCAACGGCGCCGCCGCGGCGGATCTCGCTACCGCCGTGGAGATGGCGAACAAGACCCTGGTGCTGGCCAAGCTGAGGCTGTACTGGCTGGCGGCTAGGCTCGAGTCGGAGCTCTTCGGCGTAGAGGCGCCGGCGAGCGAAGAGATAAGACGCGCCGTTAGACGCGCCGCATCTTGCTTGGGCTGACTCACGGCGCTACGCAACATTTTTTAAATTGGATACACGCCGTACACATGGCGAGAGCAAAAACCGCAACAGCTCTCTCAGACTCCAGAAGAGCCCTCATCCTCAGACTCGTTGAGGAAAGGGGTCCCCTAACACAAGCCCAGATAGCGAAAGCTCTCAACATGACATGGGGACAGGTGCAGTGGCACCTCTACGTCCTCGAGAGGGAGGGCAAGGTAAGGAGAGTGCCTAAAAACGGGCTTACCTACTACGTATCAGCCACAGCCCCTACCGACCTTTTGTCAGATTTAGAATAAGCGGGTTGTAGACCTGGGGCTTGTTGAGGAGGGCTATAGTAAGCGTGACGTTTCCGCCTTCTATCTGCTGGGGCACCACCACGTCTGGAGGCGCGGAGACGACGTATCTGCCGGGCGGCAGAGTCAGTTTCACGGCGAACTGCCTATCTGCAGGCACCAGCCCCAACACGCCTGGGTGGGGCAACGTGAGGTTGTAAGCCCCTCTAAGCTCTATCTGTTTTACACACGAGGCGTAGACCACCTTGTTGATCCTATATGTTGTGTTGAGGTAGGCGATGGCTTCTATGTCGAGGGGGTTCTGGGAGTCCAGCTCCAGGTAGATGTTCACCACCCCCAGCCTCTGCGTGGCGTTTATGTCGTAGGGCTTGAAGAATTCGCTCTCAAGAGCCCACCTGGAGGCCGTCTGGAGACGGTACGTGGCGTTGCCTGACACAGCCGTAAACGCATATAACGTGACGGGGTCCTCCAACCTAACCCTCTCCACTGTTACGTTAAAGTAGTAGAGGTAGTACCCGCCGAGACCCGCACATTTCAAAACCTCCGGCGTAGCTATGTATATGGTGACTGATAGGACCCGCGAGGAGGCTGTGGGCGTCGGCTTGGGTTGTGTCGTGGTTGTGTTGGCGGCCGGGGGCGGGGCTGTGGCGGTTGGCGTGGTGGTCGTGAGGGGGGATTGCCAAGGCGTGGGTGTTGGAGTGGTGAAGTGAACATAGAGGACGTAGGCTAGGGAGGCGCCCGCGGCTATCAATATGGCGAGGGCTATGGAGACCGCGTAGTCGCCCATCGAGGTCATAACGCCTTGTTGAGGTGTTCTATGAGGTCTTTAAGGCCGTGGAGATCCACTGCTCTTTCGGCGTCTATGGCGTTTAAGTTGAGGGTGAGGGCCGTCACCGCCACGTTGCCTTCCTTCAGCACGACGTGGACATCCGTGTCTTGCTCGGGCTCCAGGTCTTTGCCGTATAGCCAGAAGTAGTGGATGCCCCGCGGGTCTGTGCGCCTCTCCACAAGTTGCGCATATCTCAGCTTAGCCGCCTTGACGAGACGCGCCACGACCCCGCCCCTGAGTCTGCGGGGGAAGTTTACGCTGATTACATCCACGCCGGCAGGCATGCCGCGTTTCAGCACATACTCGGCGGTTGCCCTCACAACGGCGGCCATTACGCGGAGCGCCTCGCCATCGTCGAGGACCTCGTCCCAGCCCTCTATGTAGGTTGAGTAGGCCACTGCTGGGATTCCCAGCAGAGCTGCTTGAAACGCGGCGCCAAGGGTGCCGGAGGAGAGTATAACCTGGAGCGAGGTGTTGTCGCCGAGGTTTATGCCGGAGAGCACGAGGTCGTACCTCCGGCCGAGGCCCAGAGTCGCTAGATACACCGTGTCTGACGGCGTGCCGGAGGTGGCCACCGCCCTAAAGCCGCAGAGATCCACCTCGTACATCCTCAGCGGCTTGTGAAGTGTGATGCCTAAGCCGGTTGCCGACTTTGGCGACTCAGGCGCCACCACGTCAACCTCGCCGAGCTCCGAGGCGAATTGATACAGGAGGCGAAGCCCAGGGCTGTGGACTCCGTCGTCGTTAGTGACCAGAATCCTCACAGGTGGGAAGAGGCGGGGATATTTATCGTTAACCGCTAGACGAGCTGAAGCTCGATCTTGACCGTGTCAGGAACCCTTATGGTCATCAGACGTCTCAACACTCTCTCAGACGCCTCAATGTCGATGAGGCGTTTGGAGATGCGGAGCTCCCAGTGGTCGTAGGTGTGGTAGCCCTGGCCAGATGGAGCTCTCCTCACAGTCACCATAAGTCTCCTTGTGGGGAGCGGTATAGGCCCTCTCACCTGGACTCCCATTTTCTTCGCGAGGTCCACGATCTCCTTGGCCACCTGATCCACATCTGCCGGATTCGTGCCATATAGCCTAATCCTCACCTTTCTCTTCGCTGCAAGTGACATGGAAACCCCATGAAAAGAGGGTATATAAAACTTACCATCCACTGCGGACACCTTCAAACACCATGACGGCAGAGGCACTACGGCGATTAGGGAGGGTGACGTAATTATGACGGCGCCTCTCCACATGCCGGGCTACAGAGCGGTCCGCGTGGCGGGCTTAGCGGCGGGCATTACCGTGAGGTCCAGAAACCTCAGAGGCCAGATTCTGGGGGCTGAGGCCTCGTGGGAGGAGAGAGCTATCACCGAATTAGCTGAGCAAGCGAGGAGAGAGATCATAAAGGATGGGCGAACCACGCCAAGGCGCTAGGCGCAAACGCAGTAATCAGCTTCAACTCTATTCAAACGACATCGGCGACTACATGGACGAATCACTGCATACGGCAGAGCGTTAGTGCCGCGTTACTTCATCGCGTATTTCCCCCGTCTGGTTCAGGCTCTGTGATCGCCGAAGTTGAGCTACAGCATGTGGGGGTCGGCCGGGCTGGGGAGTCGTTAGATGTATTTTCTTATATTATATGTGAACATTTAGACATATGCGGGATTTAGTGGTGTTTGTGGCCATGTCTTTTGGGCTGGGGGCGCTGTTAGATGTCTGGTTCCTTTCTGTTAAGAGCGGTACGTCGGATCTGATTCAGCTTTCACTATATGGAACCGCGTGGGGTCTGCTTCGGATGTATACGCCTACTGCGGGTGCTCTCTTGGCGATTATGGCGTCGAGGAGAAGCGTCGTGGAGGAGGTGAGGGCGTATCTGGGGGTTGGCAGACGTGCTTTGATCTACTTCCTGCTGGCGCCTCTCGTCGTCTATCTGGCGGTGGGTATATATCTGCTCCTGGGGCTGGCGGTCGGCGTTGTCGACCCGGGGAGGCCCGTGAGGGTTGTTGTGGAGGCGACCGAGCGGGTTGCGGGGCTGAGGCTTTCGGAAGACGTTGCGAAGCTTATGTTGATAGCCCAGATACTCTTCGCCTACGTCGCTGCTGTGACCGTAAACGCCTTTTTTGCCCTGGGCGAGGAGCTGGGGTGGAGGGGTTATCTATACAGGAGGCTGGGCTCCCGTCCCGATCTGAGAACCGTCCTCACCATCGGCTGTATGTGGGGCCTGTGGCACGCCACGGCCATCGGGCTTCTGGGCCACAACTATCCGGAGCTGAAGTGGGCCGGGGTGCCCCTTTTTGTTCTCTACTGCGTGTTGCTCACCGCGTTTATGTTGCCGCTGGTGGCCGCGACAGACAGCGTGCTTCCAGCTGTCTCCTTCCACGGCGCGGTAAACGCCTTGTGGGGGTTGACCGCGCTTATCACGTCTGCGGAGGGAGCGGCTGGGGAGGTGCTCGGCGGGCTGGGCGTCCTCGGCTTAGCCGCCTTAGCCGCAACCTTGATGGCTCTCACAGCCGTGGGCAAGCGGCCGAAGGCCGCGCGCCGTAAATAATTCATTAAGTTTTTAAAGGGATCCCGCGTTGCGTTGTCATGAGTTTCAGCAGGCCGCCTAACGGCGTTTACTGGATCAAGACGCCTGTGGAGCTTAGGGCGTTTATCAACCTGTTGAAGAAGTTTAGGGGTTACGCCACGACGCTGATCACGCTTTATATCAACTCGGAGAGGCCCATCCCCGACGTGGTCAACCTCCTCCGTAGCGAGTGGTCCACCGCCGCCAACATCAAAGACAAGACCACGCGCACACACGTCCAAGACACGTTGGAGCGCATCGTCAACAACTTGAAGGGAGAGGCCAAGGCGCCGGAAAACGGCATGGCGGTGTTCGCAGGTTTCCACATGATCAACCAGGGCAACTACGAGTGGGTGTACTACGTGGTGGTGCCGCCTCAGCCCGTTTATACCTTTAAATACATCTGCGACACGGCGTTTCACACCGAGTTGCTGGAGGACCAGCTACACGCAGGCGTGGTCTACGGCATCGTGGTGATTGAGCGGGGCGAGGCGATCATCGCGTTGCTGAAAGGCGGCCAGTGGGAGGTGGTGAAGACTGTGGAGTTCTTCGTGCCGAGTAAACACAGCGCTGGCGGCCAGTCGGCGAACCGCTACAAGCGGCAGACGGAGCACCTGGCGGAGACCTTCTACAAGGTGGCGGCGGAGGAGGTAAACAGAATCTTTCTCCAGATACCGACGTTGAAGGGCATCATAGTGGCGGGGCCCGGCCCCACCAAGGAAGATTTCTTAGAGGAGGGCGGGCTAGACTACCGGCTGAAGGATAAGATACTCGCCGTGGTCTCTGCGTGTTGCGCCAACGAATACGGCGTGGTGGAGGCCATCAAAAACGCCCAGGAACAGCTGAAGGAGAGCGAGTACGTCCACGCCAAAGAGGTCATGGACAGAGTGATGTACTACGCCGTTAAGAAGAGCGACTACATCGTATACGGCAGAGACAGGGTGTTGAAGGCTCTCGAGATGGGGCTCGCCGAGGCCGTGGTGGTTGCCGAGGAGCTGGGCGAAGACGTAGTGCTGGAGGTTATAATGAAGGCGGAGGAGAAGGGCGTGAAGGTGGAGGTGATACCCCGCGGCGTTGAGGAGTCAAAAACCCTCATGCAGGCCTTCGGCGGATACGCCGCCCTCCTATCCACGCCAGTATGGGTTCTGGAACAACAACTGCAGGCACAAGCCGCCGAGGCGCGGTAAGCAAGCGCCACCTCTTTTGAGACCTCACGTCTAGGTCACTCGGTGTTTAGAGGTCTCAGCACCAGGGGGAGTATGGCCAAAGCCACAAGCGCCGAGGTTAAGAAGACGTAGGAAGGCCCCGTGTATGTATATATTAGACCTGCCGAAGCCGGGCCTATGAGTCTTCCTAGAGAGCCTGCCGACTGCAACACGCCGAAGTTAAGACCCCGGGCCCCGCCGACGTTGGAGGCCAGGGCGAAGAGGTTAGAAGAGGCTATCAGTTGCCCGATGCTGGCCACCACAGCTCCGGAGTAGAGGAGCTCCACGTTTCTTAAGGCTACTAGAGAAACGCCAAAGGCCGTGGCCGCCATGCCCACGGCGACCGCTTTTTTCGCCGGTGTTCTGCCCTCAAGCCGCCTAACTGCCACTTGTCCAGCCACGGCGGACAGCCCTATCACAAACATGAGGAGGCCGATCTGGCTTGGCGACATGTGGAAGACGTCTGCCACGTAGTAGGTGAGAAGCGACTCAAACATAGAGAAGGAGAGGTTGAGCATAAGCACCGCAACAGACAACAAGCCGAGCTCGATCTTAAAGTTCCACTGGAGCCGCCCCCTCACGTTTGGAAGCCTTGTCACTACGGCGGAGGCCGCCAGCGACAGCGCCACAGAGAGCAGAAACGGGACCCGCTCTCCCAAGGTGCCTGTGATGCCGCCGAGGATTGGGCCTAGGATAAACCCTACGCCGAAGGCCATGCCGAAAAGCGCCATGGAGGAGGCCCGGCGTTCTGGAGGGGAGAGGTCTGCGATGAGTGCCTGGAGGGCGCCTAGGGTCCCCCCGCCGAGGCCAGCCACGGCCCTAGCCGCGGCCAGGTGGATAAGCGAGGTGGAGAGATACGCCGCTACGTTGCCCAAGGCAGAGAGGAGGAGCCCTGCCACCACCACCCGAGGCTTCCCGTACTTGTCTGCCAAGGCCCCCCAAAGAGGTGCGCTGAGTAACTGGACGAGAGAAAAAAGAGAGATGAGAAGCCCCTGGGCCTCGGCCCCGCCGCCCAGCCCCCTCAACACGAAGGGCAACACGGGGATTATTGCGCCAAATCCAACCATGTGTATAGCCACCGCGACAAGCAACACAGCCAGCGTCTTCATGCCGTCTTGGGAGAATTCCATATTTAAGCTATGGCAGAGGACTGTCAACGACGCCGTAAAGGCCCCCGCCTTCTATAGCTGAATTACCACGTCTGCCACTTCTTCGAACTCGCCTAGGTGAGAGGTCACTATCACAGTGGGGACTACAGAGGTGAGGTCTCTGGTCAGTTCCACGATTTTTCTTCTATGCTCCTCGTCGAGGTGTTCTGTAGGCTCGTCGAACATCATAAACGGGGCCTGGCCGAGGAGGGCCCGGGCCAGCGCGACCCTCAGGGAGAGGGCCAGCAAGTTCTGCTCCCCCAGCGACAGGAGGTGGTGGTCTATGTAGCCGGTGGGCGTGCTGACCCGCACGACGTATCTGCCGTCCGTCTCCGTAAGCTGGACAGATTTAAAAGACTCCTTATGCCTCAGTTTAAGAAACACCGCGTTTAGCTCCTCGTTGATAGCCTTGAGCAGTATCTGGCGGGCCAACGGCTTGAGCCCCCTTAACACATCTCTTATGTTCCTCGCCGCGCCAAGGGCCTTGTCCAGCTTCTCCGCCTCGGACCTAGCCTTCTCCAGCTCCGCGGTCAGCGCCGCCAGCTCCCTCTCCGCCTCCTCCAACTGATGCCGGAGCTCAGCCGCCACGGACCTGGCGGAGAGGTACTCCTCGTGTTTAGACCTAAGCGCCGAGTACTCAGCCTCCAGCTCCCGGAGGGAGGCGGAGAGGGCTGGGAGCTCGGCCTCCACCGCCGCCAGCCTCTCGTTGACCTCCTTTATCCTCCTCTCCGCCTCGGACTTCCTAGCCCTCAGCTCCTCCAGACGCCTAACCACCTCGCCCTCTCTAGCCGTCTGTGCGGAGAGCTGCGCCTTCCTCCTCTCGACCTCCTTCTTCTTCTGGTAGAGAGCCTCAAGCTCGGCCAGCCTCCTCTTGGCGGAGGGGAGGTCCAGGGTTAGGTACTGCCTGTAGGACTGGTACATCCGGTCCAGCTCCTCCAACCTATTTATCTCAGCCTTCAGTTGCTCTATGTATCTAGACAGGCGTTGCTCCTCCTTCTCCAGCCCGCGCGTCTCCAGCTCGTGTCTCTGGACCGCCTCTTTGGTAAGCGGCGCACCGCAGATAGGACAGCGGCCCTCCTCCGCGCGTTGCGCCAGCCTTAACACGTCCCTCAGCAACGTCAGCCTTGACCTCACCTCTCCAAGCGTCCTGCTTGCATCTTCCAGCTTCCTCCTCAGCTCCTCCAGCGTCTTGGGGTCGTGGCTCCGCACCTCGGGCGTTATCTTCTCCGCCGTTGCAACCGCCTGGCGTAGCTCGTAGTACTCCCTCTCCACGTCGTCCACCTCAGGGAGGCTCCGGAGCTCCTCAGCCGCCTTCCTGATGGAAGCAAGCTCGTTTTCCAGATGCTCCACGTCCCTCTCGGCGTCGAGGGCGGCTTGCACGGCCTCCTCCAGCTTCTTCTCCAACGCCTCCCTCTCCTTGATGAGGGAGACGTGGCGCTCCCTGAGCTCCAGATACCTCCTCTCCACCTCTCTAAACCTGGCCTCAGCCTCCTCCAGCTGCGTCATCTTCCTCATGGCCTCCTCCAGCCTCTGCCGCAACGCCTCGATCCTGGCCTTCAAGAGGGGCATCCTCCTCTCGAGCTCCTCCAGCCTACCGCCGACCCGCTCCCGCCTCGCCTTAAACTCGTCGAAGACCTCCTTCGCCACCTCGTCCACCTTGTCGAACTCGTCGAGGCGGAGGATGCGGTCTATGTACTCAGTCTCCTGGAGGATCCTCCTGAGCTCCCCCTGCCTTATGTACAGCAGATGTGCGTATTCGTCGATGTGGAGGCCGAGCTTGGAGCTCAAGGTGGCGGTGACGTCTGAATCGCCTCTGGCCACCACGGCGCCGTCAATTGTGAGATACGTGCCAGAGGCGACCGTCCCGCCTTCTGTAAACCTCCTCACGACGAGGATCTCGCGCCCCATGTGGCTCATGTGGAGCTTGACCTCGCCCGCGGCGGCTCCTCTGCGCAGGTAATTGGCCCACCTTCTCCCGCCCCACCTGGTCACCCACTGCGACCCGAAGAGGGCGACGGAGATGGCCTCCATGAGGGAGGTCTTGCCAGCGCCGTTGGGGCCGTAGATGAAGTTAACGCCCTCCTCCAACCTGAAAGAAGCCTTGGCGTGAGCCTTGAAGTTGAGAAGCTCAACCCTCCTAATCATAAAGAGCCTTAAGCATGAGCTTGTAGGCGGCCTCCCGCTCGCCGTCGCGTATAAGCTCCATAGCCCTCAGCACAACCTCGGCGTGTTCGCCCAGCTTCTCCCTCATGATGTGCCACAGCTCTTCCATGGCAGGGCCCCTAAGCGTCGCCGCCTTCTGAGGTGAGGTCGTCCTATCTATCACATCTACGTGAAGAGCCTTGGAGAACCTGGAGGCCACTTGGCCCGGCTTCACGCCGCCCTCCACGGTGCCCAACAGCTCCACCCGCACCACCGCCCCCTCGCGGTCGAACAGCCTAGCGGCCTCCTCGGCGGCGGCGAAGGCCTCCCTCGCGTCGCGGATAAACAGCCTGAGCCTATAAAGCGGCCGCCGCGGGGGGATGGAGATGGCCTTCAGCGTCACAGCCCTCCCTGCGGCGTCTATTAACAAGACGCCCTTCTCGGCCAGGTCCTGCGCCTTCTCGAACCTGCCCCTGTAATCCCAGGTCTCGAACTCCCCCGCGTCCCATATCTCCAGCGAGCCGGCCCACACGGCGCCTATTGGGTGCCTCGCCAAGTGGTCGTGGACGTGGCCCGCGGCTATGTGTAGATACGGCAGGTTCTGGAAGACCGACTGCGGCATCGTGTAGTCGTCCTCCTCCGCGGGGTGCCTCGCCTTTACCCCCTCCACAGCCTGGTGGATGGCCAGGAGGGAGCTGGGCGGCATTTTCAGAAGAGCCCTGCGGTACTCAGCGGCGTAGTCCCTAGGCGTGGCGCATGCGCCGAAGATCCACACGCCTCCCGCGTCGACGGCCTCAAAGCAGAGGAGCCTCGCCAGGCCCAGCCTGTCGAGGAGCCTCAGGGCTGTGTCGTAGAGGCAGTCCTTAGGCCGGGGGCACCTCTCCGCCTCGGCCCTGTACCTCACGTAGCTGAAGTCGTGGTTGCCGCCGATGACGTAAAGGGGAACGCCCGCCGACTCGGCAACCTCCACGAACTTGACGAGGGCCTTCGTGCTGGGCCGCCTCAGGTCGAAGAGGTCGCCGGTGATCAACACGGCGTCTGCGGCCTTGCCGCGTCTCAGCGCCTCCTCAAACGCCATGAAGTAGTCCTCCTCCCTCTCGGGCAGATGGTACTGCGCCCTGCCTAGGTGCGCGTCTGACACGTGGAGAATCTTCATACAATCTCGACGACCTCCTCCAGCGCCTTGTAGACGTGGGGACAGGGCTTTCCAACGCCGCAAACGCCACAGACGGGGCGCCCATCTTCTATGGTCACGGTGGCTTCCCTCTCGCCGTCTAGGAGAGTCACGGCTATGCGCCCGCCTTCGCGGACCTTCTTCAGCACCTTTAGCCTAGAGGCAGAGAGCAAAAGGCTAGGCGTCGGCGGGGCGTTGTACAGCCTCCTCCACATCTGGGCCACGTCGGCGGTTTTGTCCGTCCTCCAGGCAACGGCTAGGTCTATGTCCGCGCCGCCGTATTCCAAAACCCTGTCTCTCACCTTAACCACCACAGGAAGCCTCACGAGAGGGCCTAGAACCACCCCCTCACCCACGTCGAGACCCGGCAGGTTGTCGAGGAACTCCTGGGCCAAGAGCTCGCTACTCTCCCTAACCGCCTCCTGGTCGCTGGGGTTCACTATGCGCATGATGACCTGGCTCTGGCACTGACTTATCACGTCTGGATCCACCTTGCTCGGCCTTTGGCTCACAATGACGAGATACGCCCCGAACTTCCTCCCCTCGGAGGCGACCCTAGACAGCGCTTCGTAGGACCTGGTCTTCCGGAGGGACTTAGGCGGGGCGAAGCGGTGCGCCTCCTCCACCAGCAGCACCACGGGCCACGGTATTTGGACCCCCTTGAGGGACCTCACGTGTCTCACCCTGGCTTGGAATATCCTGTGGACGAGGTGCGCCACGACGTAGTCCTGCACCTCCTCGTTTACGCCCGCGAGGTTGAGAATCGTGAGGTCTGCCAGGAGCTTGGAGAGGGGGGTGGACCGGGAGGAGAAGACGCCGAGCCGCTGAAGCCGCTTCAAGTAGGTCAAGGCGCTGAAGATGGAGTGTCTGTCTTTCTTCGCCAGCTGTCTCAAGTCCTCCATGGGGAAGTCCCCCTCGATTTTGAACTGCTGGAAGAACTTGTTCAGGGCGCCCTCGCCCCGGAGGGCCGTGTGGAGCACCTTCCTGAGGAAGGAAAGCCCCACCGGCTTGCCGGTGGTCTTCTTCACCTTCTTGGCGTAGGACCAGGCGAGGTAGATGGCGTAGCGGATCTTCTTGGCGCCAGGCGGAACCCCCGCCGCGTTGGCCAAGGCGTCTGGATCTCCGTCTAGCACCCCGATTTTATACATCAAATCCCCCGTGTGGTGTTTAGACACCTTCACCACCTTCGCCGCGTAGGGCCCCAGCTTGTATATGCTGTCTCTTATGGGGACGTACTCGCCGTGTGGGTCGATGACCACTATCTTCGCCCCCTTCTTAAGAAGCTCCTCTATCAAGACCACGGAGAACCACGTCTTCCCGCTGCCGGTCGCCGCTATGATCGCCACGTGTCTCTTAATGCCGTTGAGGTCGAGGCAGATATCTAAGTCGCGGCTCGCCAGCCTCCCCACGCAGAGGCCGTGCTCCACCCTAAACAACTCGGCTATTTCCCCATCCTCGGCGAGATAGACAGGCGACCCTATCCTGGGCGGGTGCTTCGGTTGCCTGAGATCCCCGCCGTAGGCGTACCCCAGCACCTTCACCTTCGCTATCTGCACCTCCAGAATGTTATCAGACACCTCCCTGATCACGCTATACAAGGGGAGATCCCTCTTGGCTGAGTAAGGATCCCTATATAGCCTAACGATCTGGCCGAGAAGCCTCACGTTGACGTACTCGCCTCCGTCGTACTCCACGTGGTCCACCGCCACGTAGTCGTAGAGGCTGATGGGCTTCTCCGGATCCAACGTGGCGAGGAACTCGAAGGGGGTAGCCGCGGCGACGACGTACCCGATCCTCATAGCCCCCACGCCATCTTAACCCTCCTGGCGACGCCCACCTCCTCCGCCATCTTCTTCAAGTAAACTGCGTACTCAGCCAGTTGCCCCGCCTTAAACGACGCCACGGTGTGGGCGTACCAAAGCCACGTGTTGTAGTGGATGGGGTCACGGTACTGCTCCGCCAACATCCCCACGACGTCGTCTACCTGCGCCGCTGGGTAAAAGGCCTTGACGGGGGACCCGTCAAACATCTTAACGCCTTCGGCGGGCATCTCCACTAGGAGAGGCGTATCGTCGCTGAGCCTAACATAAAAGAAGTACACCTTCGGGATGACCTCAAGCGCCTCCCTTATCCTCCCCACCACGTCGCTGGCGAAGCTATCCTTCAGCCTAAAGATGAGGGAGTCCTCCAGCCGCTCCTCTGCTGCCTTGACCAGCTTATCCACGGTGTTGACCCCCTTGTAGTTCATGTAGGCGTCGCAACCGCCCACCAACATGGGCACGGTGTAGTGGCCGGGCGGCAGAAGTGCTGTGAGGATTTCCGAGTCGGTCACTGACTGGGTCACCAGAAGGGCCATGAGCCTTGCGGTTTGGTAGTCATGCCTCCTCGCGGTTTTGTAAAGCTCGATAAGCTCCTTCCTAAACCTCCTGATCCACAAGACGGAGTACCAGAGAAGCCCCTTGTGAATTACGTGGTCCCGGTGCCTCTCAGCCAGCTTCTCAAACGCCACATGTTCTTTCAGCAGCTTGAAGCTGTGGTCCTTCGAGATGAAAACCAGTCTCGCTCCCCTGCTCTGGGCGGTTTTTAGCAGGTTGGCGAAGGTGTACAGCGCCGTGGCGAGCTCCGGCACGTAATACAAGTTCTGGAACTCCCGCGTAAGTATTAGGTTGTGGACAAGCCGCACAGCCTTGGCGTAGAGAGAGCCGTCCATAAGCAAGCTGTCCACCCCGTGTCTCTCCAGAGCCCTAATGCCCACCAGCGACTCCGCTATTATGAGATACGCCCAGGGCAGAGAGGATGAGTCCACAGTCGCCACGTCGGCCACGAACTCCCTCTCGATGAAGTCGGGACCCACCGCCGCCGCCCTCGCCAAAACCACTTGATGCCCGTTGGAAAGCCGCACGACGCCGATGCCTCCGTCGACGCCCGCCGCCCTCAAGCCGGCGTCCATAGGCTCCACCCTCCGCCTCAACACCCGATCCTCAAGCTCCTCCAGTGGGTACTCGTGGTGAGACCGGTTGCTCAAGTACTCCCTCAGTTTCCGACTTGCCGAAGATACGAACATATCGAAAAAGTGATCCACGCCTATTTTATCCACAGTTCTTATATAGGTGCGACTTAGGCATACGACAGGAGGGTAAACCAAAAGTTTCAACCCTCCTCCCACCACTCCCCCGACCCATAACAGGCTATTATATAAAACGCAAGAAAAATAAATTAAAAACTATACTTACTTAGACTTATTTTGAGTTATTTCTTTTAATTCAAACATACATGTGTTGTTTTTACAAACTATTTTAAGATACCCACCGATGCCTGTGCAGAAATCTGGGCATTGACGCGTGATGTCAATATACTTCTTATTTCCAATAGCACATTGCCCAGTCTCTTTATCTACTCCACAAGCACAATCCTCATCCTTTTCACAATAAAGTTTATTCACAAGAGAAGGAGTCTGTGTTATTTCTGTTATATTTATCGGAAATACTCCTTTAATGCAGTTTTCTATATCTCTCTGCGTTACTTTCAACTGAGCTCCCTCTAGGCCAAAATCTAAAAGTAACCCTTCGAAATGCAATACACCGGCCTCAACCCTCTTTCCATACACAAAATAAGTAGGCACCTGTGGAGAGAACCAATACTCCTCCTCAATGATATACTCCTTCCCCTTTTCATACTCCATCCCGGTATGCGTTACCGCTTTAAACTTTAGAACCTCCACCTCCCTCCCACTTACTGTTTTGAACATCCCACGCCCAACGAATTCCAACCTATCCTCAACTACATATTCCTCCTTTAAATTCTCCTTCTTGTAAGTTAGGTAGCCCGCGCCAAACTCGACCTCTCCCGTAAGACCTACACAAAAACCTGGGGGATACAGTATTCCACTATAGTATCTCCCCTCTTCATCCCAAAATAAAATCAAGGTAGTACCATTGCCAAGAGTCATCTCAAGACCTCTAATGCCTTTCCCAGCTACGTCAAAATAAAACATCTTCACAGAAACAGTGCCATGTATACCAATGCCAACTGTCAATTGATCCTCCTTCTTTTCGTACCCAGTGACGTTATAAACTGCCCAGGCACCAGCCTTGAAACCTAACCCTTGAATTCTGCGAAATGTAGGTTGCTCTCCGGAAGTTGTAGTGGTTGTCTGTTCTCTAGCAGTTGTAGCAGTTGAGGGCGTTGTTGTTTGAAGCTTACCGGTCAACTCAAGACCTATAAATGCTATTACAATAATTAAGGTGGTGAGAATAACTATGAATGCTAATAATCCCAGGGATTTTGGAGACATATAATATACGATTGTGACGCAAATATAAAGATTTCCCTTTGTGTCGGAGGATTTTTGAAAATTCAGACCTCAGCGCCGTATCTGAGGAGGGCAGACGGCGGTGGACCGCCGCGGCCTTGCCCAGGCGTCTAGACTTTCTAGGCGGCGGGAAAGGCCGCTAGGTCTTAAGTTCCGTTGAGAAAACATTTTAATGGCTAAATCAGAGAGTGTGTGGAGCTGATAGGCAAGGTGGCCCAGGTGAGGAGGACCTTAGACTCGCTTTTCTTCAAGTTCGGCGACGAGGTTACGGCGGGGCTTACCGCCGTGTTGGTCCGGGAAAACTTCATCCTCATCGGGCCGCCGGGCACTGCCAAGACCATGCTGGTGGCCTCCATATCAAGGCTTCTGAAGGCCCGGTGGTTCTACCGCCTTTTGACCAAATTCACGGAGGTGGAGGAGGTCATAGGCCCGATAGACGTAGTGGAGCTCCTCAAAGGAAATGTGCGGAGGATTTACACCAACTCCATAGTGGAGGCGGACTTCGCCCTGCTGGACGAGATATTCAACGCGTCCAGCGCTATATTGAACACTATGTTGACAATACTCAACGAAAGGGTGATCTACGACGGCGGCAACATAATACCGGTGAAGACCTGGACCGTCTTCGGCGCTACAAACAGGATACCAGACGAGGAGGAGCTCCAAGCGCTATACGACAGGTTCCCTCTCAGGGTCTTCACCAAATATGCCCAGCCCGACGAGACCGAACAGCTGATAAAGACAGGCCTGCGGCTCAGGAGGGACTTCGACAAGCTGAGCTCCCTCATGACCATGGACGAGGTGAAGAAACTACACGACCACATACAGAACTACGTCTTTGAGAACATGGACGCCGCGGTGAAGCACATCTCGCCCATACTCGCCTCCTACCTAGACCACGTGGTGATCTCAAACAGAACCCGCGTCAAGGTCCCCCTCTATGTCGTTGCGTATCTCGCCACGCTCGGGATAAAGCCCAGCGACATAGACGCCGCAACCCTCAGAGCCGCAACCCTCAAGGTGCTGAAGTACCTGGTCAAAGACAGGGAGGATCTAGCCGAATACGAGTCCTTCCTAGCCACCCACATGCCCGGTAGTCTCTCAGTGCTCTACGACATGGTCAATGAAATAAAGGCCCTCATAGCCAACAACGCCCTCTCCATAGCCAGAGAGAAGCTCAGGGAGGCCTACGAGCTCCTCGACAAATCCCTGGCTGACCCCGTGACTTACCGCTTCTTCCAGGTGGAGATGGAGGAGATAAAGTCCACACTCGAAATGCTTAAGTCCCAGCTGTAATGGGCTCCCTCTTGAACGTAGACTACAACGACGAGCTGACGCGGCTCAGGGTCCACGAAATAGTGAAGTACTTCCAGAGACTCGGCATCCCCCTCAAGCTGGCCAAGATCTCAAACGACGTAATTGCGGACTCCTTCTACATACATTACAGAACGCCGATCCTCAAGGAGGAGCCCACCGAGGGCGAGGCGCTGTGGCATCTCTTCGTAAAGACCTACATAGCCACCGAGGTCTACCAAGAGGTGTCCCGGATAAGCCGCTACAACTACCAAGTGTCTAAGTCGGCCTCGGTGAAGCTGCTCCGTGCCTACAACAGCCTCCTCTCCAGGATAGAGAGGGGGTCGCTGGAGGGGTGGGAGGACAAGAAGCAAGACTTCAGAGAGCTCAACCAGAACCAGCAGTTGCGGCAAGAGATCTCCAGCCTCCTCAGGTTCTACATGGGAAGCATAAAAAACATAGAGAAGCTACGGAAGGCCGTCACCAAGGCTCTCGGCGACGAGGTGGGGAAGGAGGCGGCGGAGCTCCTCTTCGACATAGACATAGATCCCTACAGGGCGAGACTCGCCAAGATACTGGAGTCCCTCGTGGACACCATCTCGGCGGTCCAGACCGAGATGGAGCATGGCCCGCTGTCTGAGCGGAGGGGAGTGGTGTCGGGCGTCACCAGGATAAGGGCGTTTTCAGACCTCCAGAGGGCCACCAACCTCAGCAAGGCCATATACATCCAGTCGAGGGAGCTCTTCGGCTACAAGCTGGCAACTAAGTCTCTCTCCATCTACGACGCGACGCTGGACACCAGGGAGAAGACCTACCTCTTGGTGGACAAGTCGGGCTCCATGTTCTACACCCTATACGACGGGGTTGCCATGGACATGACCCAGAAAATCACCTGGGCCACGGCCCTGGCGGTGGCCCTCATGAAGAGGAGCAGGAAATCCGTGTTGAGGTTCTTCGACCAGATGGTGTATCCACCCATTACAAACATCAAAGATATAGTGAAGGCGCTCCTAAGGGTGCTCCCTCTCGGTGGCACCGATATTTCCGCCGCTGTCCACACCGCGGTGAGAGACGCCAAGCAACAAGGGCTCCACAGCTATAAATTAATCATAGTAACAGACGGCGAAGACGACATGGTACACCCCGAGGTCCTAAAGGCCGCCAAGGCCGCGTTTAGAGAGGTCAAGGCGATATTAATAGGCGGATCCAACGAAACTATAGAGTCTTATTTATCCACAATAAAAGTAAATACAGCCAATCTTGAATCGTTAAAAACGGCACTTAAAAATATTTAAACACCAACACAAACTTACCTATGAACTGCGGAGAACTGGCGTCAAAACCCCCAGTCGTGATAACTCCCGACAAGACCGTGGAGGATGCCGCCGAAATGATGGCCAACCACCACGTGGGGTTGTTGGTGATTGTGGATAAGGAAAACCCCAAGAGGCCCCTTGGCGTAATCTCCGAAAGAGACATAATAAGAACCATAGCGGGCAAAGCTCCACTCACGGTAACCGTAGACAAGGCTGGGACGATGAAAAACTTCGTATATGTATACGCCGACGAGCCCATCACGGCTGCCGCACGCAAGATGAAGCAGTTCAACGTCAGACACGTCGTGGTGCTTGACAGAAACGGCGACCTCGTCGGGGTGATCTCAATACGCGACCTTATAGGAGAGAGAAACATCCTGGAGATACTAGCAAGAGACAGAGCTCCCACACAAGAATAATTTTTTATACACCACCCCAAGCCCCCGACATGAACAAAAACGTCTTAATAGGGATAATCCTCGCCGCGGTGGTCGTCGCAATAGCCGCCGCGGCATTGCTAATATACAAACCTCCCTCAGGCGGCGCCACAACCACTGCGCCATCTTCAGGAGAAAAGGCGTACCTCTACTCCGCAAAGCTTGAAGGCGGCCAGTCGGCGCAGATGTCCGCCGTTTACATCCCGCTTAAAGACGGCGCTGTATACGGGCAACTGAGCCCACAAGGCGCCACATACTTCATGACTAAAGACAACGGCGTTATCAACATAATGGCCCAGGGCCAGGGCACCTATCAGAAGCACACGTACTTCAGCCGCCTCATGGAGATCTGTACAAACTCCACCGTCACAACCACCGTAGCCGGCGAGCAGCTGACAGTTACAAACAGCCAATGCACGCCCTCGGCCTCGCCGCTACCCACAGCGAAGAAATTCGACGAGCTTGTCCTGCTTCTCCAAGGTCTTCCCGGCCCCACCTCGCAGTCTCACTGGAAGAGATCTGGCACAGCCCAAACGCCCTTTGGACAGGCCACTGTGTATACCAACACCACAGAGGTCCCCATCATGGCTGGCCTGAGCGCCGTGCTTAACTACGAGAAGCAAGAGCTCGAAGACGGCACAGTGTACTCGCTTAAGATCCAGCTGGCCTACGGCGCCCAGGTGGCGGCCACCTTGACCTACACCCTGCAGAACATAACGGCGGTAACGCCGGAGCTCAGAAACATAATCAACGAGTTGTATAAAGACGTCTCTGCAAAAACAGGCGGCGGCCTCAACATATTGAGGGTAGCAGAAAAGATAGGCATGTCCTACGAAGGCGAGTGGCCTGCGGCCATCGTCTTCTTCGACCTCCAGTGCCCCTACTGCGCCCAGCTCTTCAAATACAACTACACCCTATTCCAGGGCCGCAAGGTAGTACTGGTGGACCTCGTGGTGCACTCAGACGCCCTCCCGGCACATGAGCAACTACGTTGCCTCTACCAAAGCACCCCCAAAGACGTCATACCAACCCTGAGAGTGGTATACGACAGATTCCTAGCCCAAGACCCCAACTACACCTCCACACTCCCCCAGCAGCGGTGCAGTTTCGACTCCCAAGCCGGCATGCAGCTCGCCACGCTCCTAGCTGGCCAAAACGTGGGGACGCCCATGGTAGTTGTTGTGTACCCCAACGACACCTATACCGTAATAGTGGGTTACCAGCCCGCCGAGATAGCTAAGGCGCTTAAGGGGTGAAGGAGTTTCTTTTCCCCCGGTCGGTAGCTGTAGTAGGCGCCTCTCCCAGGCCGGAGTCCATCGGCGGCCAGATCCTCCTCCAGCTCCTCAGAGGCTTCAGAGGGAGGACCTACGCCGTCAACCCAAAATACCGAGTTGAGAAAATCGGGGGGCGGGAGGTTCGCTTCTACAAGGGGGTTTCACAACTCCCCGAAGCCCCGGAGCTCGTGGTGGTGGCTACTCCCGCCGACGTCGCGCCGCGGGTTATGGACGAGGCGGGCCAGGCCGGGGCTAGAGCCGCTGTCGTCGTGTCGGGCGGTTTCGCCGAGGTGGGGCGGAGGGATCTGGAGGAGGAGCTCGTCAAGGCGGCGAGGAGACACGGGGTGAAGGTGCTCGGGCCTAACTGCATAGGCGTTTACAACGCCTTCAACGGGCTGGACACCATGTTTCTGCCGGCGGAGAAGGCCGGGAGACCGCCCCCCGGCCCCATAGCGTTTCTCAGCCAGAGCGGCGCCGTCATGACCGCCGCATTAGACTGGGCCGCTGGGGAGGGAATCGGGGTGGGAATCGCTGTGAACTTCGGCAACAGGGCGGACGTCACAGAGAGCGACTTCCTGCGGTACCTGGGGGAGGTGGAGGAGATCAAGGCCGTGGCGCTGTATCTCGAGGGGTTTAGGCGGAGGGGCGACGCCGCCCGCTTCCTAGAGACGGCGAGGAGGACGAAGAAGCCCGTGGTGGTGTATAAGGCCGGCAGAGGGGCGGACTCCAAAAGGGCTGTGGCCTCTCACACCGCGGCGATGGCGGGGAGCCACGAGATGTACAGCGCGCTTTTTAGGCAGGCGGGGGTGGTGGAGGTGGACGACTTGGTGGAGCTCTTCGACGCCGCAAAGGCGCTTGCCGTATATACGCCAGCCGAAATAGAGAACGTGCTCGTCGTGTCGTCGTCAGGCGGCATGGGGGTCCAGATAGTAGACGCGCTCAACGCCGCCGGCCTGGCAGTGCCGGAGTTGCCAAAGGAGGCCCAGGAAGAACTGCGGAGACGCCTACTCCCCATCGCTACGGTGTCTAATCCCGTGGATCTAACCGGCGGCGGCGTAGATGAACATTTCGGCGCCGCGCTGGAGGTGGGGCTTAGATATGCCGACGCGGCCGTGGTGGCCGCCTTGATACATCCCCCCGGCTATGGCGAGAAGGCGGCTGACCACATACTCTCCGCGTATGAGAAGTTCAGGAAGCCGATAGTGGTGGTGAGCTTCGGCGGGTCTCCGCAGACTAAGGCGCTTGAAGAGAAGCTACGGGGGCGGCTAGTCGTTGTAAACACTCCTAGGAGAGCCGCCAAGGCGTTGTCAGCTGTAGCGTTTTACGGCTCTGAAGTATATCGCCGCGGCAACAAGGGATGGAATGAGCATAAAGGTGGCCAAGGCGTAGATGGTGGGGTCCCCACGGCCTCTGGCAGCGTAGTTCCAAAGTAGTATAGGCGCCGTTACGAACCCGGGGCTTGTGGTGAAGGCCGTTTTTATGTACGTGTCGAAGGAGTTCGCAAACACTATTAAAAACGTGGCGACGAAGGCGGGCATCAAAATCGGCATAACCACCGAGAACATGGCCTTGAGCTCCGAGGCGCCGAGGATCCTAGCCGCCTCCACCACGCTTCGGCTCACATACGCCACATATGGTGTCAGGAGGACGTGAGCCATGGGCAACGTGTAAGCGAGATGCGCCAAGAAGACGCCCACGGGACCGAAGAGGTCAATCCCGGCGTATGTCTTCACAAGCCACAGCGCTGCAGCGAAGGCCAACGCCTCAGACACCTCAGGCATCACCATGGCCACTTGAGAAACGGCGAGGTACTTATCCTTCCTCAGGATATACGCCATGAATATGCCGAGAAACGTGGCTGTGAAAGATACGGCGAGGGCGATGATGACGCTGTTGAGAATCGCCTGCCAGGCCTGCTCCCAGCGGAAAAGCGCTTCGTACCACCTCAACGTGAAGCCGCCCCACACATAAGGCAGTTTGCTGTTGTTAAAAGACAAGAGTACGATAAGGCCTATGGGGACGTAAAGCGCCACGATGAGGGCCCAGGTATATAGGCGGAGCGGCCTCATATGGAGATGGAGCGGATGGTCCTAACCACGATATACGTGGCCAAGAGAGACAACGCGGCGAGGATAAGCGACATAACGCTACCGCTGAAAATATCACGAGCCTTGAAGTACAGGTCCCAGACGTAGCTGCCGAAGGTGTAGACCTTCCACGCTCCGAGGACAGCGGGCATGATAACCTCGCCCATGGCGAAGAGGAAGACCAGTATGAAGGCGGCGGCGACGCCCGGCATAGTCAAAGGGAGCTCCACCCTGAGGAACGCCTGGAGCCTGGAGGCGCCGAGGACCCTTGCAGCGTTGACCGGGGACTCGCTGAGCTTCTCAATCGCGGCGTAGAGAGTAAGCAGGGCGTAGGGCAGGTACTCGTACACCATGCCAGCCAACACGCCGGCGGCGGTGCCCCACAGAACAACCCCCGTATATCTCTCAACTATGGCGAACAGCACCAAGAGGCTGTACGCCTTGAGGAGAGTCCCCACCCACAAAGGCGCGGTCAAAAGGGCGAACTCAAGCTCAGACCCCCGCTTGGCTAGGTAATACGCGGCGGGGTACGCAACTGCGATAGACACGACGGCGGTGAGCGCCGCCAGGAGGAAGGTGGTGGCCACCATGGAGAACGACGGCATCTTGAGCTCGCCCCCGCCGGTTATGTAGTACCCCAAGGCGAGAAACGGGAGGTAAAACAGCACCACGACGGAGGCGAAGGCGACCAGGGCTATTCTCCCGATCATTCCTCTACGAAGTAGACGTCTTTGGCGTCGAAGCCGAACTCAACCACGTCTCCCACGGAGATGGGGGTCTCTAGGTCTACATACGCCTTGAAGACGTGGCCGTTGCTTTGGACCTCCACCTTGAGGTAGTGCCACAGGAAGGTTATGTCGATGACTTGTCCCCTGAACTTGTAAGTGGGGTTGTTGCCGATGACCACGTCCTCGGGCCGTACCACCGCGTAGCCGTTCCTCTCAGCGCCCAAGAGCGAGGCAGGCAGGATATTGGCCTCGCCGAAGAACTCCGCTACGAACCTGTTCTTCGGCCTCTTATACAGCTCCACCGGCTTCCCCACCTGCATTATTTCCCCCGCCTTCATCAACGCCACCTTATCCCCAATCTCCACCGCCTCAAACCTGTCGTGTGTCACGTAGATAAGGGTGAAGCCCAGCTTGTTGTGGAGGATCTTCAGCTCCTCTAGAAGCCGGTTCTTGATGTCGAGGTCTATGTGGCTGAAGGGCTCGTCGAGGAGGAGAACCTCAGGCTCCACCACGAGGGCCCTGGCGAGGGCAACCCTCTGCTGCTGGCCGCCGGAGAGCTGATGCACCCGCCTACTCATAAACTGCGCGGGGTCCAGCCGAACAAGCTCAAGAGCCCACACCACTCTCCTCCTCACCTCCTCCTCGGGCAGATTCCTAAGCCTAAGCCCAAAAGCCACGTTTTCAAAGACGTTGAGGTGGGGGAAAAGCGCGAGGTCTTGAAACAGCATCGAGATCTTCCGCTTGTCAGGCGGGAGGTCGGTCACGTCTCTCCCGCCGATGTAAACCCTGCCGCTCGCCACCGGCGTCAGTCCCGCGATAGCCCTAAGCAATGTGGACTTCCCCGAGCCCGAGGGGCCGAGGAGGACAAGCCCCTCGCCAGCCTCCACGTGGAGGTTGACGTTTTTCAACGCTAAAAAATCGCCGTATTTCACCGCGACGTCTCTAAGCTCCACCGAAAGCCCCACGCCACCCCCATACAGACAGTATAAAAACTAAACCCCAGTAATACCTCTTCCCCTGCTATACCCTTCAAGTTTGGTTAAAACTGTTATAAAGAAGTTAAATTTATTACATTATGAACTGGGGAAGACTTCTCCTAGTAATTGGTTCGTTGCAGTTTATTATTGCAATGCTCGTGGCTGAGCAACTCTATCCAGGCTACAACCCGCTTCACAACTACATAAGCGATCTCGGCGCCTTGAAGGCGCCGACCTCCGCGCTGTTTAACACAAGCGTCTTCCTCCTCGGCCTCCTGGGCTTAGCCGCCGCGTTTCTCCTAAGGGCCGAGCTGGGCCGGTTGGGGGTGACCCTCCTTGCTGTAGCCGCAGTCGGCGCCATGGGGGTGGGCGTATTCCCGGAGGACTACGGAGCGCCGCACGGGATCTCGGCGCTTATCACGTTCCTCTTCGGCGCAGTTGCTGTAATAATAATGGGCATTCGGAGGGGCGGGGTGTATAAGCCCCTTGGGATCGCCATGGGCGTAATCGCCCTGGTTGCACTTGCGCTTTTTATACCCAGGGTACAGACGCCGCTGGGCATCGGCGGGGTAGAAAGGCTAATCGCGTACCCAATCCTTATATTTTTCATACTTTATGGCTTAGGTGGCAAGAAAGCTGGTTAAGGTAGTCGCCGCCATACCCACAGGACACCGCCACCTGCGTATGGCCCTCTTTTTCGACGATGGGGAGGTGGTGGTTCTTACAGAGGCGCTGGCCGCCGGCCTCGCCCGCGCCTACATAGACGTGGCGGCGCACCCCACGAGGAGGGGGGTCGTCTTCTGCGTCCAGGAGGTGCAGGAGAAGCCGGGTTATGCAAAAGTTCAATTAATCGAATGCGGAGACGAGGAAGAGGCCGTGGGAGAAATCGAGACAGTTCTTCAATCTATTTAAAGGCCCCCCTCCAGTAGGGATGTGCGTGTGAAAATCCAAGGTTATAGATGCGTGGAAAAGGCCGAATTAGACCTGCGTGGGCCGCTCACGCTTCTCGTAGGGCCAAACGGGGCGGGGAAGACCTCTTATCTAGAGGCCCTCTTCCTGGGGGCGTCTGGGGGCTTGGCTACGCCCCTTGCCAGGCCTAAGGTGGCGCTGGCGTGGGTGATTATGGGCAGGGGGAGCCCTACTCGCCTTCGTTGACCTCCGCTGAGGAGGCGGTGGTGGAGGTCGACGGCGTTGCGGTGGCTATTACCAGTAAAAGCTGTATGAAGGAGCTTGACGACGAGATTGAGAGAGAAGCAAGCGGTTGCGGTGGAGAGGTTTTTCTTATTCCTCGCGCAGCTGGCGGGGTATCCAGCTCCTGAGTACTACTTCAAGGAGCTGGGGAGGGTATATACGTGTAGCAACGAAGGCGCCTCTGCCGTCGCCGTGTATCCAAACGAGCTCATTCCCGCCCTCCGCGGGAGAGAGGTAGATGTGCTGTATGTGTCTTCGCACCTCACGCGCTCCCTCCGATATGTAGCCTCGCTTATAGACCGCGCCGCGGAGACAAACCCCGACTGCATCGGCAAGGCTCTAGACCTCCTTAGACTCCGCGACGTTAGAAACATAAATGGGCTGCCCTACGTAGTGCCGAGGGAGGGCAGACCCCTGCGCATAAGCGACGTGGCTAGCGGCGTCGCGCACACCGTCGTGCTTGCGTTGGCCACATGTGTGGCAGACCGCGTCTTCATAGACGAGCCGGAGGCGCATCTCCACCCAGGTCTGGTCAAAACCCTTGGCCGCCTCCTGGATGAGATGATAAAAGAGAGGAAAATCAAAGTCGTAGCCGCTACGCAGAGCATTGAAGTCATTGACGCGTTTACCCACATAGACGTGGAGGGATCCGTGGTGCGGCTGAAGAACTGCAGAATCCACGACCAGATACAACTCCAGGAGGCCAGAGACAGAATAGACAGTCTATACGACGACCTCAGGTATTACTAATGCCGCTTTGTATTACGTAGAGGGGCAAAGACGACGAAGACGCCGTAGCCAACTGGTGCGGTCTAAACCGCAACGTGGCGCCAGGAGTTGCCGGGCCCGTCTTAAAAGAGCTGGAGCCTCTCCTGGGCAAATATGTGATAATAACAAGGGGTCAGAGAAAAAAGACGTATTCAATATTCTCTTCGCCTAGCGGCGTCGTCATTGTGGTGAAATATGCCCAAGTGGCGCCGCTGAGGAAGCTCTTAAAGACGGTGAAGGATAAGTTGTGCTACGCAGAGGAACAGGTAACTAAGCTAATTCGAAAGACTGTCATGTTTGACTGCGATACAGGCTGGGAGGAGTGCAACAGGGTCGAGGAGGTGAAAGAGGTCTACGAATGCCGAGAATTCGAGGTCTGTTGCCAACGAGATGCGCGAGGCGAGGGCCGTCATACGGTCTGCTCTGCTAAATGTGGTTACGTGGGGGTAGGTGTTGAGGTCTTGGCGCTGGTTAGACGGCTTGAAGACTTATGCGAGGAAAATCCTAAGGCCTGCGGTGCGCAGTGTGGCTGTATCTGTTAGCTAGAGGGCTTGTGGTCTGCAGAGGGCGAGCCTCGCCGAAGCCGCCTTTTTGACCTCCTCAGGGTTCGCGGAGCCCGCGGTGGGTCTGCGCAGAGCCTGCTCCACGCCGAGCAAATTCGCCGTGCCCTCCTTTATCTGCCTCGCCACCTGGAAGTACGCTGTGCGGAAAGGCGTGCCGGCAAGCGCCAGCGCCTCCGCGGTGTCTGAAGACGTGGCGTAGTACCTCTCGGCGTCTTGCCTAGCCTTGCCGCAGTTGAACTGCATCTTCTCCACGAAGTCTGTAAACACCTCCAGCCCCTCGGCGGCGATTTTTAACACAGCCCAGAGGTGCCGGGTAGCCTCCTGGAGGTCCAGGCTGTAGCCCGCGCCGATCTTCATCACAACGTTGTGTAGCGCCGTCAGGTGGCCGAGGGCCTCCCCTATCCTCGCCCTGAGGACCTCAAGCGTGACGAGGTTCCGCTTATGCGGCATTATGCTACTTGTAGATACGTGGTCGTCCGGCGCCTCCACGTAGCCTATAAGCGGGCTGTTCCACCTGACGAAGTCGTCCACAGCCCGCGAAAGCTCCGCTAAAAACGAGACCACGACGGAGCCCAAGACAAGCGCGAAGAACCTCCCCCCGGAGGCGTATAGGGCGTTCTCCACAACGTCGCTGAAGCCGGCGAGCTCGGCGAGGCGCCTCCTGTCGATGGGGGTCTGGACGCCTCCGGCGGGCCCCGCGCCTAGGGGAGACCGCGCGAGGAGGTCCTCAGCCGCCTTCAGCACATGCAGAAACTCCGCCACGAGCCCGTCCACAGCAAGGAGGTAGTGGCCGAAGGTTATCACTTGCGCCGGCTGGAAGTGGGTAAAGCTGGGCATGGCGCAGTCCGCGTACTCCAGCGCCCTACTAGCCAAGACGCACCTAAGCCGCCCCGCCGCCCGCCGCAACTCGCCGGCCCTCCTCAGGGCGGCCAGCCTAATGGCGGCGGCCACGTGGTCGTTGCGCGAGCGGCCAAGCCCCATCCAGCCCCCCACCTCCTCGCCGAGCTTGTCTATCAGACGCTTCTCCAATGCCTCATGCACGTCTTCAAACCCCCCGCCGACGAGCTCGGCCGGGTCCAGCTCCTTGAGGGCCTTCACCACGGTCTCAGCGGCGTCTCTCGGCACGGCGCCCACCTCGGCGAGGTGCCTTACGTGGGCCTCCATGATTCTTATGACATCCTCCGCTATCTCCACGTCGTCTTGCAAACTGGACGTGTAGCGCCTAACCAAGTCCCCGCCTTCCCCGATCCAGGTACGGTAGAACCCCATAAAAACGCTGGGGGTTAAGTTTGTATCTCCACCCTCTCGGTCAGGAGCTCGGTGTTGCACCTTGGGCAACAATATGTAATCATGACGTAGCGCTTGGTCTGGTTCCTGCGGCTACACTCCACCGGCTTCACCGGTTTTTTGCAGTTGGGACACACCACGGTTCTTTGCCCCATTGCCGCTAGAAAAACATTCAATATAAAACCTTATCCACAGTATATAGACTATAAAAAGGGTTATTGACCAGACCCGCGGCGCCGAAGCGCCGTGAGGGAGTGGAGGCTCCACAGCTCTATGAAGCCCCGGGCCTCCTCGTCTGTGGGGTACCAGCCGGCGCTGTAATCGGCAAGCTCTTTGCTGTAGCCGCCGAAGGGCGACTCCCGGCCCACCACCCGGACGCCGCCGCGGTACAGCTTGACTCTCACCTCCCCGGTGGCCCACCTCTCCACCTCCTCCGCCGCCTTCTCCAGCGCAACCCTCAGCGGCTCCACCCACAGCCCCTGGTATACTAGGTCGGCCCACTGCGGGTCGAGGACGTGATGTTTAAACCTAAGCTCGCGGGGGGTCAGCACAAGCTTCTCCAGATCCCGGTGGGCGTGGTATAGAATCACGGCAGCCGGCGCCTCGTACACCTCCCGGCTCTTAAACCCAACAAGCCTGTTCTCGATGTGGTCGATGCGGCCCACCCCGTTTACGCCGCCTATGTGGTTCAGAGCCGCCACCAGCGACGACAGGTCCATCTTCTCGCCGTTGAGAGAGACTGGGACCCCCCTCTCAAACCCTATCGTCAGATACGTGGGCTCGGCCGGCGCTTTCTCCGGCGCCACGGTCCACTTAAAGGCGTCCTCCGGCGGCTCAGCCATGGGGTCGTCCAGAGGCCCCCCCTCGATAGACCTAGACCACAAGTTGTCATCTATGCTGTATTTCTTGTGCTCCTCGCCTATGGGCAGGCCGTGGCGACGGGCGTACTCCACCTCCTCAGCCCTGGTCATGCCCCATATCCTGGCGGGGGCGACGATTTTTAGGTCGGGCGCCAGCGCCTTGACCGTGACGTCGAATCTGACCTGGTCGTTGCCCTTAGACGTGGAGCCGTGGGCAATCGCGTCTGCGCCGACACGCCGCGCCACCTCCACCGCCTTCTCCGCAATAAGCGGCCTGGCTAGAGCTGTGCCAAGCGGGTAAAGCCCTTCGTACATGCCGTTCATCAAGACGGCACGCGATATGTAGACATCGGCGAACTCCCGCTTGGCGTCTACATAGAAGTGCTGGACGGCGCCGGCTTTGTAAGCCCGCTCCTCGACCTTGGAGAAGTCCTCCTCCTGCCCAACATCCACAGTGACGGTGTAGACCTCAGCCCCGAACTTCTCGGTGAGCCACTTAATAGCTACTGTAGTGTCTAAACCCCCCGAGTAGGCAAGGACGATTTTGCTCGCCCCGATTTACTCGCCATAATCCTCCACGTCGCCTTTAAACTCCTCCAGCGACGCGGACCCGCCCTTGAGCCTCACTATATACCTAGCGCCGCAGGTGGGGCAACTGGCTATTTCCCCGTCCATGACGTCCTCCGGCAGTTCAAACTCGGTGCCACACACATTGCACTGTACCACCAGTTTTTGGGTTGCCATAAGTGTGAGACCTAACTAGTATAAAAACTTTTTCCCACTAATACTTCTTTATAAATATTTACAATGAACTATATATTTTTCACTATATGAGTCCCAGAGCCGTTAAGCGCCGCGTCGATGGGCGTCTCCGCTAGCCCATTTGCGATCACCACCTCGATGCCGAGCTTAGCCGCCTCAGCCGCCATCAGAAGCTTCCTCTTCATGCCGCCCCTCACCTCCTCGCTCCCCGCGAGGGCCTCCGCCTCCTCCGCCGTCAGCCGCGGCATAACCCGCCCCCCGATGAGAACCCCATCTACGTCGCTCAGCAGAAGAAGCCGCTCGGCCCCCACCCTCTTGGCCACGTCAAAGGCCAGCTGGTCGCCGTCTACGTTCAGAAGCTCGCCACGTTCAGACACGGCGATGGGGGCAAGCACCTTAAGAGGAGGCGGCATCAGCCTCTCCGCGGCCACGTCCGTGATCTTTCCCACGTACCCTCCGTCCACCACCCTCTGCCTCCCCCTCTCGTCCACCACAAGCACCTTCTCCTTCCGTCTGGCCTTCACCACGCCCATGTCGGCGCCGGTCAGCCCCAGCGCCTCGACTCCCAGGGCGTGGAGCGCCGACACGATCTGCTTGTTGATCCAAGACATGGCCATGACGAAAACCTTAAGTGTCTCCCAGTCCGTGTAGCGGCTCACGACGCCGCCTGGGTGAGTCAGGAACTTTGGCTCAACCCCCATGCGTTTCAGTAGCTCGTTTACCAGACAGCCGCCGCCGTGCACCACCACGGACTTGTCCGCGTATTTAGGCAGGTTTCGTACTACATTTGTCAAGTCCTTGCAGGCCACCGAGCCGCCGATTTTTACGACGATCATAACGGCGCTATGGGGATCTGCCTAAGCCCCTCGTCCTCGGGGAAGCCCATGGCTATGTTGAAGGCCTGCACCGCCTGCCCCGCGGCGCCCCGCACCAAGTTGTCAACGGCGGCGAAGGTCACCACGCGGTTCAGCCTCCCGTCAAGGTCAAAGCCGAGATCCACCAGATTTGTGCCTAGGACGTACTTCACGTTGGGATACCGCGCGATGCCCAGCCTATCGCGGACTATGCGGACGAACTTAGAGTCGCCGTATAGAGCTCTGAAGTATCTCCACATGTCGGCCTCGGAGGGTAGCTTCTCCACGTAGAGGTGGCCGGTGGCGAAGATGCCGCGGACTAGATCCACGGCGTGAGGCGTAAAGGCCACCCTCACCCGCCTCCCAGCCAGCCAGCTCAGCTCCTGCTCTATCTCCGCGATGTGGCGGTGGTGCACCGGCTCGTAAGGCCTCACCACGTAGGTTCTAAAGCTGTGTAGGTCGACTACGGAGCCCTCGGCCCCGGCGCCGCTGGAGCCGATCTTGGCGTCTACCACGGGCGGAGTTCCGGCAAGCAGGCCGAACTTGGCCAAAGGCGCTAACATGAGGATAGACGCCGTGGCCATACAGCCGGGCACAGCCACGAGTCTCGCTCCCGCCAGCTCCTCCCTGTGGAGCTCCGGCTGGCCGTACACCGCCTTCTGCAACAGGTCGGGGTAGGGATGCGGCTGAGGCCACTTATACCACTCCACGTAGGCCTCGGGGTCCTTCAGCCTGAAGTCGGCGCTTAAGTCAAACACAGCGACGCCGGACTCGTAGAGCTTGGGAACCCATTTGATGGACTCGCCGTGGGGCAACGCCAGAAACACCACGTCGGCCTTCAACGCCGCGTCTACAGACGGCTCCACGAACTTAAGCTGGGTGAAGCCCCTCAAGTTGGGGTGGACCCTATACACGTACTCCCCCTTAAATCTCCGGGAGGTGGCGCACATCACCTCGACGCCGCTGTGTTGAAGCAATATGCGGAGAAGCTCCCCGCCCGTGAACCCAGACGCCCCCACTACGCAGACCCTCTTCATATCAACTCCGCAAGCGCCGTCGCCTCCTCCCGCGTCTCAACAGGCGGGACCGGGTCCACGTCTAGCACGTAGAGCCTCCCGCCATAGTCGCCCAGCGTCACCTCTGCGTAGAGAAGCCCCAGCTCCTGCAAGACCTCGGCCACGAGACCGGTGGCGGTCTTCACCGTGGCGAAGACAGACGCCAAGCGGCGCGGCCTCGGCACAACAACCGACATCTTAGCCAAGGGGTTCCGCATGTACAACCTGTGTTCCACCACGCTCTTAGCCCCCTCCACGCTCGTGACAGGGCCGTCTAAGCCGAGGCGCCACGCCGTCATTAAAAGCCACGGCTTCTCAACCTCCACCTTCTCCACAGAGAAGTCCGACGAAACCACTGTAAACGGCGGGCCGAACTTGGGGAGCCACACAAGTCTGTTCAACGCGGCGAGGACGGCATTAGGCGGGTTTATGCTCCGCGGCGCCAACGCCCCCAAGACGGCGGCGTAGGGGTTCCTCACCCTGAGGACGGCGACGCCGGGAACTCTGTGTATAGGCGTCTCGGAGATGTTTAGGAGTACGGCACTTAGACCTCTAGAGACTAAGGCGTCTGCAATATATTTCTCAGAAACCGTGGGGCTGTCCGTGATGATATATATCGCCCCACTTTCCCCTCTGGCCCCAGATCCATACCCCCCACATCACGTCACTATATAAACTTTTTGCTGATAAAAATAGAGCTTAAAAACACTCTATTGAGTTGACCAACACGAAAGGCATTTATAGTAAGAACACCCTATTTCTGTGAATTCACGTATTTTGTTGTTGAAAATCTAGTGAAGTACAGACTAGTAAGAGCTTACGACCTCGCCAAGAACGCGCCTTTTGTTACGTCCACGATCTATTACGCCTTGAAAAAGCTTGAAGACGACGGCATCGCCATGCGGAGAGGTGAGTACTACACGCCCACCTTCCTGGCCGTCCTTGAGTACTACAGGCTAAAGGGGTGCGACAGCTACTTGGCAAATACCGTGGCTGCTATGGTGGAGCCGCGCCTCATGAAGCACGTAAGCCAAGAGGAGCTGTGCGCCGCGTTGCACAAGCTAGTTGCGGCGGGGGCTAAGGCGAGGACGCCTGCGGCCGCCGTCATGGAGTATTTCAAGGGAAAGCTAGACGTAAAAGGGTTGCTCTCGGCAGACTCAGAATTTAAGAAGTTTGTGGCAGCCGTGCTCGCCGGCGCAGGCGCGGAGGTAGACGGAGGCCACCTAGGCGTACTTACAGGCGGCGTTTTTGTCGGTTTCTGCAGAAAATGCGGGCTTGTGGCGGCGCCATGCCGCGATATAAAATTATAAATGGGGTAAAAGTGGCGCTAGACGCCGCCGTTAAGATTTTTATAAACAACAACCTGGCGGCGGAGCTCGTCACAAACCCCGAAGACCTAGAGGACCTGGCAATTGGGTACCTATACAGCGAAGGCTACATCAACGCCCTGGAGGACATAGTCGAAATAAAGGTGGAACAAGACGCCATATACGCCAAACTGAGAAAGGATGTGCCCGTCGCGAGGAGGCGGCTAGAGGACTGCGGCATAGGGGCTCTGGTCAAGTCGCTAGCCGGCAAATCCCCAGTTTCGCCAAAGGTGTTGATCGAGCTTACAAGGGAGTTCTCCAAGCTCACCATATGGCACGTGGACCCGCACCTTGCCATGCACACCAGCGCGCTTTACCTCGACGGGGAGTGGCTCGTGGTGCACGACACCAGCCGGCATAGCGGCGTGGTGAAACTGGTGGGGAAGTACCTCCGGCGACACCCCGCAAGGCTTAAACTGGCGTACACCACCGGCAGACCGTCCTCAGATATGATCTACAGATTGGCCACTATAGGGGTAGACGGCATAGTTTCGCTCAGGGGGCCCCTCCACAGCGGCGTCGAGGCGGCATGCAGGCTAGGCATATCCCTTGTGGCCAACGTGAGAAACCTCGGCTTCACGTTTTTGTGCAACGGCCGCGATGTTCGAGAAGATCTCGAATAAAGTTTTTTGGGGGTTAAGGAACACCTTTCGATGTCTTTTGAGGTCGCGTTTAAACAATACGAACGGCTCAAGGGCGACCTCGAAAAGCTCTTTGTTGAAATTCCAGAAGGAATAGACGGTTTGACCAGTCTCTACTACGGCGAGGAGGACTACACTTGCTTCACCGCCAAGAAATTTTTGGGCAGGAGAGATAAGGGGGCTCGGCGCAACGCATTCCTATGACTGTGGCCACCACTAGGAGGGGCTTCCTCAAGATCGCCGCGCTCGCCACGGCGGCGCTTGGGGTTGGGGTAGACGCCCAGGCCGTGCCGTTTAAGGGTACTAAAGTCACTTGGGAGTTGGGGGAGATAGGCGGGAAGGACCTTCCCAGCGCAAGGGTCGTCCCGGTGATATGTCCCTACTGTTCGATGGGTTGCTCCATTGACATGTATGTTTCCGGCGATAGGGTGGTGTGGAGCAAAGGCTCGGTAGACTCCCCCATAAACTTCGGAGCACTGTGCCCCAAGGGCAAGGCCGCCTTCCAGCTTGTGGATAACGAGCTCAGGATAACTAAGCCTCTGATAAGGACAGGCCCCAAGCCTCCTCCCGAGGAGATCCTCTCGGCCAAGAGCTGGGATGAGCTTTTGTCAATTATGAAGAAGTATCCGCCGCGTTGGAGGGAGGCGACTTGGGACGAGGCCTTTCAATATATGGCACAGAGGCTTGCCAAGATATTGGGCGACTGGAGGGCGGCCACCGGGGCGCCGAGGCAGAAAGACGGTTTTTACTACGTGGGTAGGGCGGTGCCTGTGCAGATAATCGGCTCCTCTATACTTGTCAACGAGGAGGCGTATCTCACCAAGAAGCTCGCCACCTTCCTGGGCACTACCAACATGGACTCGCAGTACCGCAAGTGCCATTCCTCCACCGTCTCCTCGTTGGCGGTGACCTACGGCTGGGGGGCCGAAACCGCATCTATTGAAGATGTGGCGCTGGCCGACGTTGTGTTATTTTGGTCGAGCCCCGCGGAGGCCCACCCACTCTCCTTCATATACTTCCTAAAGGGAAAACGGGAGAGGGGCACGATATTTATCACCTTTGACCCCAGGTACTCGCGCACCGCGGCGGCCTCCGACATATGGGTGCCCTTCAGGCCTGGCACAGACGCCGCGATCCTCCTCTACATTTTACATTATGCCTTCTTTGAGCGCAACCCACCCATTGACCAACTGGACGAGTTCAAAAGGTTGAGGGCCCGGTGGAATATAACTGACGACGACCTTGCGGACCTCAAGGAGCTACTCAAAGAGTACGACGCCGACACAGTCTCAAAGGTAAGCGGAGTGCCGGCGGACCTCCTTAGGACCGTGGCGCAGATATATGTGGAGAACAGCGGCGCTACGACGAACCATAAGAAACACGGCATAATCCAGTGGGCTATGGGCTTTACGCAACACACAAACGCTACGATAAACATTATCAGGGCTGCAGCGATTGTGCAGTTGTTGTTGGGCAACGTGGGCTATCCCGGAGGCGGCACCCATCCGTTCCGCGGACACAGCAACGTGCAGGGCGCCAACGACGTACAAGGCGGCGGCATAGAGGCGTTGCCAGGCTACCACGGGCACCCGGCCTCCGCCTTTGAAATAAGACTTTACCAAGACTGGAAGCTACAGGGGATGCCGGACGCCTGGAGCTGGTCAGTCCCCCAGTGGGCAAGACAGAACTTCACCACCACGGCGCCAGACGCGGGCAAGGCGGATCTCGCCAAGGTGCTCCAGGTCTTCAAGTTCTACGGGTGGCGCCGGTTCGAGCTCGCGTGGGGCTTGTTCTGCGGCACTGTGCCCGAAGACGACCCGCAAAACGGCACGGCGGTCTGCGACTTCCCCGTGGGCACGGGCGGCACCGAGGTCATGCTTCCCAGAAGAGCGCTGTCTGGAGAGATAAAAGCCGCGTTTATCTTCGGCGAGAATCCAGCGGTG
>Ga0209393_1000156_pt1 | contig 34382 bp, 42 predicted proteins | sample SSWtaG_2_FD_184117 | JGI IMG/M metagenome (GOLD analysis project Ga0209393, IMG submission 184117) | Hot spring microbial communities from Sandy's Spring West, USA to study Microbial Dark Matter (Phase II) - SSWsed_130316 (SPAdes)... | ecosystem: Environmental > Aquatic > Thermal springs > Hot...
ACTACTATGAAACATGTATTCTAAGACAGCTAAGACCTTAACATCCCTACTTTTTTATTACGTTTAAAACAGTTAGAAACCAAACCCACAACGTTCATACAAACAAGACATACAGCCAGCCTTTAAATATAACCACTTATTTGGACACTATCGAACTCAAACAAGGCATAGTTAATATGCTAGGAAAACACAGAAAATACATGGTCATGCTACTTAAATCAAATGCTGTTCTCGTAGGAAAATATAGAAGTATAGTTGATAATGATAGAGGTCATAGTATTGTTATTGACCTCCCATTTGAGCAGGGAGGAGATGATACAGGTCCAACATCTCTAGAGCTCGCAGTAATGGGCTTAGCAGGATGTATTGTAACGATATATGCGTTAATCGCTGCAAAGAGAAGGTTCAAATTCGATGGAATGAAAGTTGAAGTTGAGGCAGAGAAACCAGATACAGAGAAAACAGTTACTAAAGCAAGAGGAAATGTAACAATATGGGCTGAAGATGAGAGAGAAGCTGAAACGATCTTCAGATTAACTTTAGAGAACTGCCCAGTCGGGGTCCTCTTCGAGAAGGCAGGCATATCTCCAGAATGGAATCTGAAAATAGAGAAAACGAAACAATAGAAAAGAACAAAAGTTAAAAGAAGAGTAAAACTCAAATAACCATTATCAGAACATACTACTAGCGGCCGTCGTCTAGCCAGGTAGGACACTGGCCCCCCGAGAGAAAGAAACGGAGAAAGCCAGTGGTCCCGGGTTCAAATCCCGGCGGCCGCAACCTCTATACTTTCGAGATAAAACTTTAAAAAGTTTGATCGAGTTTTAAATAATTGAAGAGGCTGGTGTATGTACTGTTTAATAATTTTCTTGATCTAATTAATCAATTGAGAGAATTAATTAACTCTTATAAGACTGAATTAGAGAAGAGTAAAGCTTTAACTAGATATTGTCTTATTGATCCTTTTCTTAAGATTTGGGGTTGGAATGTAAACGATCCATCCTATGTTAGACCTGAGTATTCTACTGAAGCTGGGAGACCAGATTATGCTCTCCTAATCGAGGGTAAACCATTAATCTATGTCGGAGTTAAAGCACTAGGAAAACAGGAAAAGATCGATCAATAGTCCCATACTTCATAACAACAGATGGTGTAAAAATGGGAAGTTTACGATACACATCTACCTAAACCTTTACAAGAAAAGAAGATAGCAGAATGGGATATATTGAAGGATAAACCATATGAGATTATTCAAAAAGCATTTGTAATTTGGAGACCAAATAGAGAGTTACTTCAACCATTACAACCATTATCTGTAAAACATATTGGAGAGAGCCTTAAAAAGGAAACCAAACTCAAAGGGACACCTATAGATGAATTGAAAGCAAAATCAGGACAAGAAATTCCATATAAGAAGATAGTATTTCTAGATGGTAAACAGCATAGGTTAGAGAGTTGGAGAAGCTTATTGCTAAGCATAGTCTCATGGTTAAACAGATACAGGCAGGATTAAGAGAGAAGATATCCCAATAGCTACTCCAACAAGCAGGAAACGATATATTCTCAATACTGAACCTAAACATAAAGATGGAACATCCTTCAAGGATTCCAAGAAACTGGATTCATACTATGTTGAAACGAACATAAGCAGTTGGACGGCCATTAAATGGTCTCTCTATCTTCTTAAGAAATACAATGTTAATGTTTCTAACGTTCTTTTACAATAGTTCATCTAGAAGTATTTTCTTAAAATAAAAATAGAAAAAATTGTTGAAGGTTTCTAGTTGTTTACTTTGCGTGGATCTTTCTTGACCCGTATTTGATCTTTACTCCTCTACGTGTTATCCATGCTATGAATGTGTATAGTGTTATTATTGATAGGTATGCATTATAGAATATGTAGAGTGGTAGATAAAGAAGTAGAGATGTCTTACCATGATATCTATAGAATGCTAGTGGGATTGCTCTACTGACCAAGAATATTGTGAAGCTCATCAAAGCATATGGTAGAAAGTATGAAAGATACGCTTGGCCAAGAACTATCCCGAGAAGCGGTATCGAGAAAAGTATAATCATCGAGATAGGGGTTAGTATGTATCCTAGCCAAGCCCATATAACCCATGGATCTCTAAGAGACCATTTATGAATTCTTATAGTCTGGAGTACACCGTAAAGCCATCTTATACGTTGTTTCGTAAAAGCTGAAAAACTTCTAGGCGCCTCAGTGAAACTCACAGCATCTACTTCTTGACTTACCTCCCAATCTTGCTTTCTAACCTCAAAAGTATAATCAGCGTCTTCAGTAATTGTCCTATCCAATACGGGATTATCTCGTACGGCGTCTTTTCTATATATGCATCCAGCTCCCGGACATATGATAACATTTCTACTTATTGATTGACCATATCTAACTATTAATTGTTCGAAGAGATACTCTATCGTCTGTAACTTCGTAAGTATGCTTCCATCGTTAGATATTGAAACCATTGAGGCAGCTGCACCTAATCTCTTATCATTGAATAACGGTAGTATCTTCTCAATATTGTCTGGAGCTAGGATTGTGTCTGCATCCATGTGATAAATGTATTCTCCATCTGCAATTTTTACTCCAGAATTTAATGCTGCAAACTTACCTAGATTCTTTTCGTGTCTAATAAGCTTAACCCTCCCGTTATTCTCTTTAACATACTCTGAGACAATCTTTGAGGTGTTATCGGTCGAGCCATCATCAACTACAATAACTTCAACATTTGGATACGTTTGATTTAATACTGATTCAACTGCATCTCCCGTAGAAGCTTCTTCGTTATATGCAGGTATTATTACTGAAACTTTTGGAAGAGTTCCACCGTTAATCATCTCATATATACTTGGGGGGAGGCGGCGTCCATCTTCATTATTCTTTATCATCAATAGGAATGCTGCAAACGATAACGAGATTGCTAGATAACCTATCCAAGTAATAATTTTTGCTGGAAAGTAGTAGATTAATAGAATGCATATGATAGCTATTCCTACAGGAATAGCTAATACTGGCGCATTTTCACTATATCTTCTGCTGGTCCTACCTAATACAGCATATGTAGTAAAGAAAGTAGTTGGAAGAACGAATGTAACTAAAAAAGCTATCCATGAAGTAGTTATCAATGTTGTAGCCCATGAAGGAGCATTAGACACATCTATTTTGACGAAGCTATTTATCAAAGATGGCGTGAAACTCAAAAGAACAGTTGTGATTACTGCAAAAACAAAGGCTATAAACTTTTTAAAAATAGACATATAGCTCAGCTCAACTTTTCTTACCTATCAATATCTCTATCATAATAAAAGGCTTGAACAACAACCTATTAATAAGTTAACATTTCTACAATATCAGACTCAATTGTTAGATTATATGCTATTACAATACTCAAATACAAGAACTCGCTGAGAAAATAAAATTGCTGAGAATTACACTAGTGCCCCCAAACACTTAATAGATAATTATCTAGCTGTATAGCCCAAGTAGAATACGAGTAGAAAGTTAAGAAAAATTAATGAGTTTATTATATACAGTTGGGAAAAGCTAAAATAATCTTAGATAATGATATTTGATCGGCGGCCGTAGTCTAGTCTGGTAGGACATCCCCAGAGACCTATAACCAGCCTGCCACACTAGTAGATAGGACGAAGCTGGTAGTCCCGGGTTCAAATCCCGGCGGCCGCATATAAACTATCTCTCTTGAATAAATAAAAAAGGGTAGATAATGTTTATTTTATTCTAGAGAATTCTTCATGCTCTATCTTTATGTGTTCTGCTAGTATATCGTTCATTTCCTGATTTATTCTCTCTGCTTTCTCCCTTAATTCCCATTCTTCGATCTTCATATATCTGTAGTCATCTAAAACTTTACGGAGTTCTTCTAGTAGAAGATTTAATCTTCTATGGTCTTCCGTGAGCCTCATGGTTAGCTCTAATCTTCCTCTCTCGTTTAGGTCTGGGTAGAGATAACTCTCTTCTTTTAATTCATGAAGCGTAAACTTTGACATAAATAGAAACATTCTAGAGTATAGTTCTGAAATATCTTTATAGGCTTCATAGAAGCTTTCTTTGCTCCTCGGTCTCTTTTCATCTATCTCTCTCACCCTAAAGATTAATTGGTTAAGCATTTTCCATTCACTTAACAGTGATTCATGTTCAGAGAGAACTTCCTTAGCGAGATCAACCAACTTCATAACCTGCCACCCATGTTATACTTTTACAGCTTTCGGAATTCTTGATCTTCTATCTTTATATGTTCTGTTACTAGCTTTGTAATTTCCTGATGTGTTTTAAGTACTTTTTCAGCTAGGTCTTTTGCAGAGATTTTCTCAAATCTATAATCTTCTAAGAGTCTCCTCATATTCTCAAGTAATTCATCTATTCTCCTATGATCGTCTAGTAGTCTATGCACTAGGGATTCTTTCCCCCTTTCAGCCATTTCTGTGAAGACAAATCTTTCTTCTTTTATTTCATGGACTTTAAACTTGGAGGCAAATAAATGAGATCTTCCAAAGAGGTCTGTTAAAGGTTTTAGAAAATTGTATTTTTCTTCTTTAGTTTTTGGTTCTTCATGTTTAACTTCATTGATTATCTTCTCTATGTCTCTCCACTCAGCTGTCAAAGTACCATGTTCAGCGATTAACTCATCAATAACTAACCTCAAACTCATATAGATTATCATATGCTAAGTAGGTATATTAGGTTCGTTTATTACCCATTAACTTGTAGTAAATTAAAATATATTCGGTATCTCGTACTTTCTATATTATTTACATTGTAAACATTCAAGGTGTAAGCTATTTTTATATATTTCTTTTGCTAGATACATATTCATCCAAGATTCATGAGGCATTGTTAACGTTGTAAACATCGAATGTAATTCAAAAATCTAATATAGTAGAGATTACACATGATACCGAAATGGAAGAGGTTAAGTTTAAGCGTAAGGGAGAACTACTAAAAGACGAAGAAGGAAATCTTCTACTTGTAAATGACTTCAACGAAGCATATAGGGTTGACGAGATCGTAGCATACATCTGGAGCATATGTGAAGGAAAGACATTTGATGAAGTAGCTTCAGAGCTTGCTAGTCAAGGAGAAGTAGAAGTAGAAGAAGTAAAACCACCATTACAGGACCTTATATCAAAACTTAAATCTGCATCATTAATTGAGTAAACATGTGGTTGAATATCTAAAATAGATTCTCTCCTTTACGCATATGAAGTATTGAATACGTCCTTATGGTTAGTTTATGTTAGTATCCCTAACATTTACTTATCATCTATATGTAGCATTCACTACGGGATGATCTCTAGACTTAGTCCATGACATATAAGAGGAGGGGTTGAGCAAACCATAATCTTTAAGGTGATGCTACGTCGTTACAATTATTGTTTCTCCTGCATATTCTTGAAGAGTTAAGGTATATCTTTCCAGTGGATGAGGGCTTCCAGAAGGTATGATTTCTGTTTTTGTTATTAGTGAAATTTTATATAGTGTTAGATTATTGTTTTTAGACGTATGGGAAAGAAAGGACGTGAAGTAGTGGAGAAAGCAGGTGTAAAAGTTGATGAACTTATTAATATGCTGAAGAAAGCTTATGCAGATGAATGGATAGCATTTTACTACTATACTCTACTGGCTAAGATTGTTAAGGGGCTGGAGTCCCCAGCAATTGCAAGCAAGATAGAAGAAATAGCTAAGGAAGAACTTGAACATCAAGCAGAACTAGCAGATAGAATCATCCAGCTTGGAGGAGAACCTCCTAGAAGATTTGAGGAACTTGTAAAAATAGCTAACTGTCCATACGTTACAATACCTGAAAATGTCGGAGACCTGAAAGCTGTAGTTAAAGCAATCATAGAAGCTGAGGGATGCGCCATCGAAGTTTATACTAAGATACTTAACTGGCTCATGGGTATAAAGAATGACCCTGTAACATTCCACATCGTGAGACACATCCTACAAGAAGAAGTAGAACATGAAGACCTCTTCGAAACGATACTAGGTGAATAATATCCCATAATTATTTTTTTATCCTGCCTAGATAGGTATGAGATTATTTTAAGAAGTCTAAACAACTAAGATTATGTTTTTCCTAGAAATCCTTTTGGTCGCTGTTGTACTTAGTCTAGCCGTAGTAATCTATACCATGGGCGGGTTTGGCGGAGGATCAGTATTCCTAGCAATACTAGTACTGTCAGGTTTGGCACCCTCTCAAGCAGCTATTGGTAGTCTATTATTCAATATACTTAGTACTGGAATGTCATTCACTATGTGGAGAATATATCTAAAAAAGAAGTTTACCTTATTTGTAGTTGGCTCGATCCCATTCTCATTTATCGGTGGATTACTATCTCTTAAAATCTCAGAGTATATTCTTAAGCTAGTGATGGGGCTGGTTATAGCAGGTTCAGGCTTATTCACACTAGTTTCTAGAAAACCTTCCGCAAATGTAAGAGTAAACATTGTACATATAATCCTTATCGGATGTTTAATAGGTTTCATCGCAGGTCTTACAGGCATAGGTGGAGGAGTATATCTTGCACCAATACTCCTGTTAAGCGGGGTCTCCAACCCAAAGAATACTGCAGCTACAACGACATTCTTCATCTTCTCGAACTCTCTTGCAGGTCTACTAGCACGTACTGAAAGAATACCTCTAGCCTTTCAGACCCCAACACTATTCATACTAATCCCAGTGGTGCTCGTGTCAGCTATGGTCGGAGGTCATATAGGTTCAAGAAAATTAAGCCAGGAGAATGTTAGAAGAGTAATCAGTGTAATATTAATTGGGGTAGGGTTATTCATAATCATCTACTAACTACTCTACCCCATATCAAGTATATAGTACTCTAGTATTGTTAAGATTCTTGAAGCAACTATCCAGGCCTCCAACGGCTGACTCCATATGCTTACCGCTATATCTGCAACCTTTTTCGTTTCATCTTCAAAGTCTCCTCTAGGAAAGCCTCCAAGCATGACCATAGGCTTCTCATACATTGTTATCTTCTCTCTAATCCCACTCCACTTCATCTGTAAACCATTCTCAGATAATAATATCTTAACATCAGGCTCTACTCTGTCAATTATATCTCTGAGACCGCCTTCTTCAAGCTTTAATAATACTTGGCTACCTGATTCTACTACTGGATGCTTGTAGAGCTTTTCTACCAAGCCTTTGAACCTCTCATATATTCGGGGAAGCCTTGTAATTGGATTAACGTATATGACGTGGCCACTCTGCGTTTGGATGTATGTTTCTACATAGTTTAATTTGTTTAGGGGTGAACCGAGAACCTCCAGTAAGGTGAAGTGTGTAATGTCTGGTCTACCCCTCTTCCAAGCCCTCTCAAGATTAAGCATAGCTTTATGATGATAAGACCTATCTAGCAGTACTTCAGTAGGCTTCTTACCTCTCTTCCTAGCATAAGAGACCACAGTAGGATGATTAGAGATTTCTTTTGGAACAAGCTCTACAGCAGCCTCAACAACTACAAAGTATAGTTTCTCCATGTAAACCCCCTAAACATAATGGGGAAGAAGAATAAAATCATAAAATATTAAGGATGGTTCATCCTAGCTTAGCTTAGGTCGCTGATAGATTGGTTTCTAGGGAATTGAAGAAGATCGCTTTAGATAGGATCGGTAGACTTATGGATTTTGCAAGGAAGCACGCAGCTGAGAGACCTGAGATCGCTAGAGAAGCCATAATACTAGCTATACGCATAGCTCAGAAGGCTAGAGTAAGAATACCTAGAAAGTATAAGAGAATGTTTTGTAGAAAATGTGGAACACCATTCTGGACACCTAACTCATTCACAATAAGAGTAAGAGATAGAAGAAGCACACACATAGTAATAAAATGCTTAAAATGCGGATACATCAAGAGAATACCTGTAAAGAAGCCTAAACCACACGAATCTACCAGCTGGAAAACCTGAGGGAAAAGCTTTGTCCAGAACAATCCAGCCAGTAATCAAGGAGAACATATAGTTGAGGTATTATTAAGATATGCTTAATAATAGATTATTGATGCAGTTCTCTTAAGGAATGGTGTCACCTGTGTCATCGGTTGATGCATGGAAATTGATCGAGAAAATTGCAAACTACCTGAAGGATAATAGAGTTATTGAACCTCCTCCTTGGGCTATGTTTGTTAAGACAGGAGTCCATAAAGAACGCCCCCCTCAAAATCCTGACTGGTGGTATATTAGAGCTGCATCAATAATGAGGAAGCTATACTTAAAGGGCCCCATCGGAGTATCAAGGTTAAGAACAATCTATGGTGGTAAGCATAGGCTTGGGCACCATCCACCAAAATTCGCTAAAGGTAGTGGTGCAATAATTAGAAAAATCCTACAACAACTTGAAACAGCTGGATTATTAGAGAAAGCAGACAAGAAAGGTAGAAGACTAACAAGTAAAGGTAGAGAACTCCTAGAAGAAGCCGCTAAAGCTATAATGAAAGCAGAGGCAAAGAAAGCTTAACGGTTATAAATCAAGTAAAGAACTTTACTACTTAGCCTTGATCTTACATCAAAAATATTCTTTATCGAGTAATCTTTAAAAATTAAAAAGTGGAGGGGCCGGCTTAGCAACCCTTGCCGCCCGCACATAAACTATCCCGGTCCCTGCTTCGAGCCCTGATGGCTCGCTGAGGACGATAAAGATTACCGTGCGAGCCTTGCCAGGGCTTACACCCAGCCCCCTCCTCGGCGAGTCCAACTTTCTTCCTTAGGTCTATTAACTTCTTTAACACTTCTCTTACATCCCTGAGTCTTATGCGGTCTCGGTACGTGTTTCTCGTTATTATTATATATGATGCTATTTGTCAGCGTGATTAAATACTTCTTCGTTTTTGGAGCTGAATTTCTTATTTTTCGTCCCCACCAGCCTCTAGCTTTGAAGAGCCTAAAATAATTTAGTGATTTTCGATGTGATGTAAATTTGTTGTAGGTCATTGTTCCAGCTAATCTTTTCAATCCATTAATATCGCCCTTACTTAATCCTAGACCATTAGCTATATCCGTGAATCTTGGGTAATATCAATCGCTTTATCAACGATCTCTCTCCCAACACCTTTAATCATCTTTTCCAACATTTTGACATTGTTTCTAATATCAACACCAAACATGCTAGCATTCCGTATCCTTTGAAGATTCTTGTATAATAGCCCCTCCTTCATCAATAACGGCCTCAGCTCAACATCAATAATAGTTAAAGGTTTGAAATATCCATGGGTATTATTTTCTCTGAACCTCTCTAACCTCACTCCACTTCCATGGACATGTAAAGTAATAGACTCTCCTGCCATTACTGATTAACTCTCTCAGTTGCTGCTACATGTTTGGAAACAATAAGCTATCTAAGTATATCTCATCATAATCCTTGAGCTCGGTGAGGCTATCAACTTCAATGAAAACATCCTTCTCTGGACCATAGCATGTATGCTTCCTTGAGTCTTTATGCTTCTTAGGATTCCATTTAGTATCAACGAAAACCCTCCTAACCATTAATAACACCCCACTCTACTCCCTCAGCATATTCTCCGAAGAATCCTGCTAGGTCTCTTGCCAGCTGCTTGAAAGTCTTCACCATACTAGTATCCCTTAAATATCTAGAATTTACAACAATTAATACTGAGACTTCTTCAAACATGTTATAGACATACGTCTAAATAGATATATTCGTTGCACCTTTGCCTGAAAGTGGAGCATACCAGTTATTGAATATATGGGATAGGTGTTGATGATTTAGATGGACATAGATTTATAGACCTTAATGCAACCTTCTCTAGAGAAATATCTAGTTCTCCAGAATCTCATGGATGTTATTACTGTATCTTGAAGAGTGCGAAGAGGCATATTCTTCATCAAGGCTCAATATTCTTATATGTTAAGGATGAAGGCTGAGGGTTTTAGTGGATATAGACCATGTATATCTAAGTGTAGGGAGGGTTTGATAGGTAACACAGGCTTCCTCTACAGAATGATGTGCGACCTTAAATCTACGTGATACGATGTATTGGTTGTAGGTAAGGCGTTTGATGACAACCTATACGTATATATTGCAGGTAGGATAAGGGAGAAGACTATATTCTATAGAGGGTTCGCCTTGAAGGTTTTTGATAACTTTAACGATGTTGAATGGTTTGAGAAGAAGAACTAGTACATGCAGGCTAAGATGAGGAAATAATAATAGAAGCCATCGGTGAGGTCAAGAAATATATAATCCTCTAGGATTTATACATATTCTATGAGAGAATGAGTATTAAAGAATTCTTTAAGGAATCTACGGTCCTCGCATTATTGATGACTACCCCACCTATAAGTTTGCTTATACTTATTAAGATAATTGAACCTAAAACTTCTTGGTTTTCCCTAGTCTTATGGGCTGTTATAGCAATATCTTGGATGGTCTTCGTAGCTCTAATATATTATAGGAAGAGTTTAAAAAGAATAAGCAGATGATTGAGAGGTGTAAATTTGAGATTAAGGATAGCTTTCCAGGGAGAGAGAGGTGCATATAGTGAGGAAGCTGCAATCCAGTTTTTTAATCAAGAAGTAGACTTCATTCCATGTAGAGAAATATCTACTGTATTCAATGCAGTGGAAGCTGGTGTTGCAGACTATGGAGTAGTTCCTATAGAGAATAGTATTGAAGGCTCAGTAAATGAAACCTATGACCTACTTTTATCAACAGGTTTAAAGATTTCGGGTGAAATATATCTGAAAATATCACATTGCTTAATAGCTCACCCAGACGCAGATCCAAAAAGTATAAAGAAGGTAATATCTCATCCTCAAGCCTTAGCTCAATGTAGGATATATTTAATGGGTAAGAAGCTTGAAGCTATACCAAGCTATGATACAGCAGGAAGTGTAAAGAAGATACTTGAAGAGAAGCTTTTAGACACTGCAGCTATAGCGAGTGAGAGGGCAGCCAAGATATACCATATGAAGATTCTTGATAAAGACATAGAAGATTACGGCAGAAATTATACGAGGTTTCTAGTACTAGGGAGGGAAGATGCTGAACCAACAGGTGGAGATAAAACCTCCATAATCTTCTCTCTCCCACATATTCCAGGTTCTCTCTATCGTACTCTCGAAGAATTCGCTGTAAGAAACATAAACTTAACGAAGATCGAGTCTAGACCTACAAAACATAGACCATTCGAATACTATTTCTATGTAGATTTCGAAGGCCATAGAAAAAACCCTCTAATACAAGAAACATTAAATGCTATAAGCAAGAAGACTCTCCTACTGAAAGTATTAGGGTCTTATCCTAAAGCTAGAATAACTTAATCTATGTAGGTAGGAATACTTGAAAGGATGGGTTATAATCGTCTGTGGGGTAGCAGCTGTAGGTAAAACAGTTTTCAGCTTAAAAATTGCAGAGAAACTAGGAGTAGAATTTATCGATCTCCCAAACCTCATTAAGGAAATGAAGCTCTATGAGTATTATGATGAGGCATCAGGAGAGTACGTAGTGGATTTCAGGAAGGTTTCAAGTAAATTAGGATCCATATTGAAAGGAAGGAAGACTATTATTGCATCTATACATCCCTTTAAACCAAGGAGTATACCAGTTAGGTTAGTTGTAGTATTGAGGCTTCGACCGGACATACTCATGAGGAGGCTTATAGAGAGGGGCTACCCAGAATGGAAGATAGCTGAAAACATGCTAGCGGAGATAGTTGATAAGCCTCTCTACGATACAATACGGAAGTTTAGTAGAAGAAAAGTAATACAGATAGATGTTAGCAATAAGAACATGGATGAACTTGTAGAAGAATTTTATTCAGTTTACGTTTCAAGCAATCTAAAAAGCTTAAATGCTAAGGTAGATTGGATTAATGAGTTAGAAAAGGTAAATACCTACTCAGAGATCTTACAATTCTTAGCCAAGTACGGATAAATTTATCCTTGTGGAGATATAGAAGCTGGAAGATGCGTATAGCAGTTGACCTGGATGGTGTATTGGCAAACTCTATGAAAACTTGGCTTAAAATATGGTATGAAGAAAAAGGCCAGTTAATAAAATTTGAAGAATTAGATGATTGGTTCTTCTGGAAGAAGCTGAATATTGATGAAGAAGACTTTACGAGAATACTTAATAAAGCATGGAAGAGGTGGATTGAGATCCCTCCAACAGAAGATAGAATTGGAGAGAAGGTATGTAGGTTGAAGACTCTTGGAGAAGTAGATGTACTTACAGCTAGACCAAGAAATACAGAGAAGTATGCACTAAAATGGTTAAACTACTACAAAGTACCCTTTAACAGGTATGTATGGGCTAGAGATAGTGAGGCTAAAGCAAAACTTGGATACAATGTCTACATTGATGACTCGCCCTACATGATTGAAGTATTGAAAGATACAAGCAAAATTCTCTTACTATATTCTCAGCCTTGGAATAGGAAAGTTCAAGAAAACATAAATGTAATGATAGTTAAAAACCTAGATGAAGCATACTTCCTCCTTAGTGGAATAAAGAATATTTTAGAGTGAGTTGGAGGATTAACTATTGAGATTGAAAGCGAATTACCTAAGTAAGACAGAAACATTTAAGCTTCTAGAGAAGCTTAAGAAAATACGTTGGCTTTCTCCACTAATAGAGGGAAAGATCAAGAACATATTTAAGATTGAAGTAGAAGATGTAGCAATCTATAAGATACATAATGTTATACTGATTGAGAAATCTGGATTGGTCTTCCCCACTCTTGTTGAAAAATATAGTGTTGGCATCCTCGACTATACACCTTACATTATCGTAGATATGGGAGCCGTGCACCACATAGTTAATGGAGCAGATGTTATGAGGCCAGGTGTAAGAGAAGTGTATGGGGAATTCAGTGAGAATGATGTAATAATAGTTAAGGACGAGAAGAATAAGAAGCCTATCGCAATTGGTAGAGCTTTAGTAGACTACATTCACCTTAGATCCATGACTAAGGGTAAGGTTGCTGAGAATATACACTACATAGATGATAAGTTATGGAGGCTGATACATCAACTCAGAGATATCATTGAACGTTAATGTAGCGTTATGTAGGCAAGTGTAGAGGTCTCTCCAAAACTAAAAGTTATTAGCCTCTTTTACTATCTTCTTAACATGCACAAGCTGGCCATAGCAACAATAATGGCTCTTATAGCGTTAATCGTAGCTACTCCAGCATATGCAGAAGCATACAACGCAATACTAGAAGATGAAAACCTTAGAATTACACTATACTATCCTCCGGAAGTCAAGGTTAGCTCATGCTATAATTTTAGATTCGAAGCTCAAGCATTCAGTTCACTTACTATAAGTGAGATTAGATTAGTAATAAAGATGTACAGAGACGGTGTAACGGAGAAGCTCTATGATGAAGTACTATTTAGTGGAGTAGTTGGAAATAGTTGGACGTTTAGCAAGAATATCATTATATGTATTCCTACGCCTAGAAGACCCGACCCATTCCTAGAAGCAGAGATATATGTAGAATATAAATTAGATGATTTAACCACCAAGACATTATCAACGGAATGGTATATGTCTACTGTAAGAACAAAGACTTATGATGAACTATCATCAGAACTTGATGAAGCTAGGAAGAGGGTTAGGTGTTTAGAAGAAAAGATAAGTAAGCTTGATGATTATATTAAGGATTTAGAAAGAGACTTATCTAACCTTTCCAGTAGCTATAACAAATTATCATCTGACTATAATTCTCTCCAAACTAGTTATAAGAAGCTTCAGGATGATTATGTTTTCCTACAACAGAAATACATGAGCCTCCAGGATGAATTTAAAAATCTCAGCGAAGATTATAGGAAGCTGTTAATTGATTACGAGAAGCTGAGAACCCTCTACGAGCAATTAATGGATAATAATAAGCAGCTTCAATCAAACTATAATTCTCTAAGAGAAGACTATACTTCACTATCAAAAGAACATTACAAGCTTCAAGGAATATACCAAGATTTAACGGAAAGATATAATGATTTAAAAAGCAGATATGAATCAAGCATTAATACAATAGGTCAACTCCAATCAACTATAAGTAACCTAGAGCAAACAGTCAGGGAAAGAGAAGAAAGAATAAATGAGCTCAATCTAATTTATGCCTCAGCAGCCAATGAGAATACTTTAACTAAGAGTATACTTTACGCTCAGACAGCTGCTATCGCAGGGGTAGGTGCAGGCATATACATAATGAGTTTAAGAAAGAGGAAGACGACTAAACCAGCTACCCAGTTACCCCCTCCACCCCCAGCTCCTTCCCCTCCGACTACGATATCCAAGGAAGAAGCTAAAAATTCCGGGAACGGTAGGATACAAAAAATACTTTCTGGGAGAAGAATAACTCTTCCTAAGGATGCTCTAGAGAAGTTAAATATTAAGGAAGGTGGAAAAGTCATAGTTGAGCTACATGATGGATACGTCAAGGTAGTGCCGGTAAAAGAAGAAATAGAAGGAAACACATAGTAAATCAATAAGTGTGGCGGCAATGATCGAGATAATGAAGAAGCTGTATTCTCTATCAGTACCCGAGGAACTATTAATCAAGGTCTCAGATAACATCTATAAATTTATCGAGTCCTCGGATATTCTTAAATTTAGTTTTGAAATAAATGGTGTCTTAAAGGAATAGAAGGATTATGATCGATCTAGCCAAGACAACTATCAGAGAAGCCTACTCTGGGGTAAGAAGCTTAAAGATGAAGCCTACGAAAATTATTGAAGAATGTCTGAAGAGAATTAATAGACTAAATGATAACTTAAGGATGTTTATTTATGTAGCAGAAGTAGAGGCTATACAATATGCGGAAAAGCTTGAGAAAGAACTAGAAGAAGGAGTGTGTAGAAGTAAGCTACATGGATTACCGATAGCTGTAAAAGATGCATTCTACACTCAAGACATGCCTACTACTGGTGGTTCAAAAATCTTAAGAGACTTCAGGCCAGCGAGAGATGCAGAAGTAGTAAGAAAGCTAAGAGACGCTGGAGCGGTTATAATAGGCAAAACCAACATGCATGAATTCGCCTTCGGGGTTACAAACAAGAACCCCCATTATGGAGTTACGAGGAATCCCTGGAGTACAGATAGAATAAGTGGAGGATCGAGTGGAGGCTCAGCTGTAGCGGTCTCTGTAGGAGTGAGTATTGGAGGGCTTGGAACGGATACAGCAGGCTCTATTAGAATACCTTCAGCACTATGTGGGGTAGTAGGATACAAGCCAACATATAATCTTCTAAGCCTTGATGGAGTGATTCCACTAGCATGGTCTCTGGATACAGTTGGTCCTATAGCGAAAACAGTAGATGATATAATATTGATGTTAAATATTATGGTGGGGAGACAGTTAAGGGCCCCCCCTCAAACTAAGATAAATGAAGAGAAAGAATTAAAGATTGGGCTGCCTAGAAGGTTTATTGAAGAATGGATTTCAGAAGAAGTTGAAGAAGTCTTCTGGAAGTCTATTGATAAGATTTCTTCAAGGTCTGCTTGTCGGATAATCGAGGTAGATGTTGAGTGGTTTAGAATCCTCTCGGATACCAGATATATTATTGTACTCTCTGAGTCTGCAACCTTCCATCTAAAATGGCTTAGGAATAGATGGAGCGAATACGACCCGGATGTAAGAGATAGGATACTAGGCGGCTTATTCATCCCGGCGCCAGTATACATTCAAGCTCAAAAGATTAGAGAAGCCTTAAAAAAGAAGTTTCTAGAATTAATGAAAACTCTCGACTCGATCATATTGCCTGCAGTTCCAATAGAAGCTCCTAAAATAGAAGATGAAGCATTGACTGTTAAGAATAGGAAGGTAGGTGTTAGACGTGCATTACTATCTCTAACAGAGCCATTCAATTCTCTTGGTAGCCCTGCTATAACTATTCCATGCGGATTAACAAAGAACAAACTACCTGTAGGATTACAGATAGCAGCTAAACCATATGAAGACTACCTACTCCTCAAGATAGCGAAAAGATTCGAGGAGATACTTGGAAGACTGCCAGAGCCACCAATTATGCGTTAACTATATCCTAACCTGTATAGGGTAATCTAGAAATAGCATGTTTATATTATTGAAGAATTAGATTTAAGCCAATGTATAGGCTTCCACCTAGACAAGTAGTTGCAAAACGCTGGAATATTTACAATGCCTTAGGTATTCCGAAAATAGATTTAGACAAGTGGAGATTAAAAGTATCTGGATGTATTGAAAACCCACTTGAATTAGCTTATCATGACCTCTTGTCTATAGAGCAAGACCAGGTCAGAGGCGGGTTTCATTGTGTTGAGGGATGGAGTATCATTGATGTAGTTTGGGAGGGCGTAAAGATTAAAACTATTGCTGAAAAAGCACGGTATCTTCCAAGTTCTAAATGGCTAATCTTTAAAAGCCTTGAGGGATATTCTGCGCCAGTACATATAGACTATGCTTTAAGTGAAGACTCAATAATAGCTTTGAGAATGAATGGCAACCCCCTACCCCTAGAGCATGGTTTTCCAGCACGACCGATAATTCCAAGAATATATGCATGGAAGAGTGTAAAATGGCTCACAGAAATAATCTTTAATGAAACATACGTAGATGGCTACTGGGAGGCGAGAGGATATCATCCGAGAGGAGATGTATGGCTTGAAGAAAGAAGAAGATAACTATAGAAATTATTTTCAATCAATTATCTCGTGTTCGCAAACTTGCAGAGAAATCCTTTTTAGCCTTCTTTAACGATTATATGCTTTCCTTGCATAGAATCTCTTTAGTAATTCATAGTATAGTTAAGATGGAGACGGGTTGAAGAACTAAGAATCGTTGGTTTAAGTTGAGGATTACAGAGGATTACATATGCTCTAAGATATTCTAACTCACGGTCTTTACTGAGGATGGAAAGATAAATATTGTACGAATTTTATTGATTACTTGTCTTGAGCTCTCGTAAAGTTGACAGACCTAAACTGGTAGACCATAGACATTGTCGGATCTGTGCTAGAGCTATTCCTCCAGGTGAAGAATTCTGTTCAGACAAGTGTAAGCAAGTCTTCGAAGATTACAAGCGGAGGGAGAAGAGAAGCCGCTACATGTTCTATATAGTTTATGGGGTACTTATGGTGGCATTACTACTACTTTTCGTTTTAAGGCCTTTCTTATCCGCAGCTTAGTAAGGTCTATCCTTTAAACGCAGAAGATACGCTATGTAGTTGGTTGCAATATGTAAAAAGAATGTTATTATGAGTAGAATAATTAGGATGTCTAGCCTAACCCATCTCGGTAAACCATAAATTACGTAGGAGAAGAATAGTGAAGATAGTAGGAAGCCGAGTTGATCCATTATTGGTAGTGGTTTACCTCTCTCAATCCCAATCCTTCTTTTTATGAAAGAGCCTAGAATATCCCCTACCATAGCTCCAATACTCAGTACAAATGGCTCAAGTATGCTGCGGAAAACATCCATTAAAGAATATATTGATAGGCCTATCAGTGTTCCTACAGTGACACCTGATATTAATCCCTCAATCGTTTTACCGTCACCGAGGACCCTTCTGTTATCCCATGCATGCAACCCCATATCAAGAGGTGTTGATCTACCGATGAGTTTTACAGAAACAACTGGCGTAGCGTTAGCTATATATGAGGGGAGAACAAAAATCAAAGCTTCCAGAAGATGGCTATAGAATTGACTCAACCCAGTAATTAAAGAGCAATCTTTGATTTTAGCGTTTTTTCCTGAATCTCCCTATATACGTTGAGGCTGGCTGGTCTATTATGTCTCTTCTAAGTTGTTATAACGTAAAAAACATATGTAAGAACTTCAAAATACTAAGATGGGGATTAAGACGTGTATGATTTTAGAGATTATGAAATCGATTTTATAAATAAAGCTAGAGTTATGAGGTTTGCATCGATTACCAAGGATAATTATCCTCATGTCGTCCCATTGTGCCATGTCTATTATAATGGTTGTATCTATGCTGTTACTGATTATGGTACAAAGAAACTTGAAAATATAAAATACAATAATCGCGTAGCAGTAATAATTGATGAGTACGGTGAGCCTTGGGGGAAAAATAAGGGCATTATGATCCAGGGAAGAGCAGAAATACTAGAAAGTGGTGAAGAATTTAGGAGAGTTGCCGAACTACTCACAGAGAAGTTTCCATATTATAAGAGAGAACCCTATGGTCCGATAGTTGAAGGAGATGCACCTATAATAAAAATCATCCCAGAAAAAGCTGTTAGCTGGGGCTTAAAACAAAGGCGTAGGAGATAAGCATCACTTAAGAATCTCAGAGTATCCGCCTGGAGATTATCTCTTGAATAACTTGAGGGATCATTAGAGGAAGGTTTATCACTTTGTTTATCGGAGGAAAAGGAGATGTGGAAATTATTAAAGAAGAAAGATGTTAAGGTTATCCAACCTTTATCTAAGAAGATTGATGAAGCAGTATCTAGATTAGAAGTTGTAAGAGCTAAGCTTAACAATAGAGTTAAGGTTCTTGAAGCAAGAGGTAGAGAAATCTTTGAAGCAATAGTTAAAGCACAAATAGAGAGGGATGCAGATAGAGCAGTATTATATGCTAATGAATTAGCGGAATTGAGAAAGATGCTTAGGAAAGCTATACATAGTGAATTATCACTTGAAGGAGTAATACACAGGCTACAGACAGTTAAAGATTTTGATGAATTATCAGACGTCCTTGCTCCACTCAGAGAAATCTTAATCCGGGTTAGCGGGGATGTTAGAGGAGTAGCACCTGAGCTTTCAGATAATTTAAGGAGCATTACAGATACTTTTGATGAGGTATCTGTAGAGCTTGGAATGTTTCCTGAGATGATCCAAACTGGACCATCAGTTAGTGAGGAAGCAGAAAAGATATTAGCTGAAGCTAGTGCGATTGCTGCTGAAAGAGCTAAAACTAAAGTAAGTGAGCTAGAAATTTAATAATTGATTTCATTAATCTTCTTTCTAGCCAGTCTATCAACTATTTTCAACGGTTCTGGATAACGTCCACCCATTAGGTTGATTATTTCTGGGATTTCTTCTACTCTAACTTTGTACCCAGGGCTAACATAGAATTTTCTTTTATCTTTAAACCAGAAACCTAATACTTTTCCATCAAGATATACCGGTCCCATGTTTTCCTCTCCAGCTTCTTCTCCAACTAATAATTTCTTAGCTATACCTAACGCTGGTTTATCTAGTATGAATCCAGCTATTACTGCTAATCCAGCTCTTCTAGGATGAAGTATGCCGTGGCCATCTACTATGAGTAAGTCCCATTCGCCACCTATCTTTTCAACGACTTCAACAAGTGAAGGTGCTTCTCTAATAAATAGTAAACCAGGAATATACTCATAAGCGGGTTTACTTACTACATATGATTCCTTGATTATCTCTTTCGTCTTCAAATTCCATAATACGCCTACTGTAACCATTAGCTCATTATTTTTGTAAGCTGAGTCAACTGCTATGATTGTTTCTAGTCTACTGATATCTAAACCTGATGAGAGATTTAGGCTTCTAGAAATGGCTATCTGTAATTTTTCTAGAAACTTGTTGAGTAAGTGGGATGATTCCATATAATTCTCCATCTCCCCTATCGTTTAGGAGAAGATTAAAAGCTTAACTTAGATAGACCAATACTGGTGGATGAATATTATTTTTAAGCTGGTTGAGAAATTCATATGTAGAATGTATAAGATTGACTTCGATAGTCTAGATGAATGGATAAAAGAAAAGAGTATAAAGAGGGTATTGATACAGGTGCCTCTAGGACTTAGACCACAAATTCCACTAATAGCTAAATATTTAAAAGACAGGAATGTCGAAGCAATAATTTCTACTGGGAAATGTTGGGGTGCATGCGACATAGCTTACTGGGAAGCTGAAGCTATTGGAGCTGACGGCATCATACATATGGGACATGCAAGATTCGTAGATTACGATGAGATGCCCGTATTCTATATAGAGTGTAGGTTGGCTGACCCAAATCCACTACTTGAAATGGTTGATAAAGTTTCAGAGGTTATTGGAGAGGGCAAAGTAGTAGGTATTGGAGTAACAATTCAGTGGGTTGAGTTCTTAGACTTATTTGCAGAGAAACTTAGAGAAAGAGGTATAAGGATTCTAGCTGGGAAAAGAGGCTTTAAAACACCTTACAGAGGACAAGTAGTAGGATGCGATTATACTTGCATATGGAGTGTGAAGGATAAAATCGATTGCTCATTAATTATAGGAAGTAGATTTCATGGAATTGGAGCTTCATTAACTACATCTAAACCAGTCTACGTAATAGATCCTGAACTGAAAAAGATACGAGAAGTCAGTTCAGAAGTAAAAGAACTTTTAAAATGTAGATATGCATGGATAGAAGTATTCAGAAACTCGAGAAGAATAGGTGTATTAATTGGTGTGAAGCCTGGGCAGAGGAAGATCCACACAGCCTATAGAATGAAGAAGATACTTGAGGAGAGTGGTAAAGAAGTAGACCTATTAACTGTGGATGAACTGAATGCAGACCAGCTTGATAACCTACCATACGAGGGATATGTTAATACAGCATGCCCTAGACTCTCAATAGAAGACCAGATGAAGTTCCGGACACCCTTACTTCTCCCCTCTGAAGCTCTTATAGCATGTGGAAAGTTTAAATGGGAGAATACAATTTATTCTAGCCGATATCTTATAAGCTAGCGGAGTAGAGGTATGGTATTCATAGAAGATGGTGGATTCGTCATACCAGGTCAACGGGTATGTGTTGCTGAAGAATATTCTCCGGGATTAAACGTAAAGATAGCAAGAGATAATATAATTGTTTCAACTAGGGTTGGGTTCGTCAGTTATGATAAGAGTAATAGGATAGTTCATGTTCGTCCAGTAAAATCAATTGAAAGCATAAATCTAGGAGATCAGGTTCTCGTTGAAGTTAAAGATGTTCAAGAAAAGATAGCTGTAGTCGAGATACTCGCTGTTAATAAGAGGCCTATAAAACATAGGAGGACTGCTGTTATACTCCCCGACCTAAAGACTAGGCAAGACCTTAATGAATGTATAGGAATAGGAGATCTAGTAATCGCAGATGTAGTTACATTATTCTCAGGCGTGATAGGGTTAAGTATATGGAAGAATGAGCTAGGATCAGTCCTACCAATATGTAGTAGATGTGGAAGACCACTAAAGAAGAAAGACAAAGCCTTGATCTGTCTTAAGTGTGGAAATAAAGAAAAACGTAAAATGGCATCTATCAATACATCAACTCTAAGTGAATGGGTATTTGGCAGGAGCTTACGAATATAGAAGGATCTAGTCTAAGAAAACGTTAACACACTGTATAAGTAAAATAGATCTTATAAGTAGGGAGGGTCTCAGCTGTTAGAGACTGATTATTAAAGAACTGGGAATTTCTTAGGGCTAAGGGTTAAACCTATAGTTAAAATCATGCTATGATCAATCTAATCATGTGCAGTTGAGAATAGTAGAGGGGTGAAGGGGACTGGAGTTAAAGATTGTAACTCTTAGAGATGATTTCCTAGAAATAGAAGCTGTAGATGAAGATCCATCAGTTCTTGATTCATTAGCTGAAATTCTCCAGAAGATAGATGGAGTAGAGTATGCAGGAATAGCTATAGAGCATCCATTAACTATGAAAACTATACTGAGAGTAATGACAAACAAGCAGAAAATAAAATCCAGGGATGCATTAATTAAAGCTCTAAATGAACTATCCACAATCGTAGATGAACTCGTTGAGAAAGTAAAACAATTATAAGAGGAAGAGCATGTATGAAGAGGTAGATAGTAGATAACAGCTTCATTATTTTATTCCTCAAGCTTAGAATGGCCTAACAATTCTACATTGAGTATTCATTAGATAATAAATTTTAATCTTTATCTTTCTAAATTCTCTGTAAAGAGCCTAGTATCTTAATATATTCATGTTAGAAGATTATTGTCGGGAAGTGGAGGTTAGAAGGCTTCGGACAGGTATTGAAGGTTTCGATAAACTAGTTGAGGGAGGAATACCAGAGGGTTTCTTCATAGCTGTAACGGGAGAGCCAGGGTGTGGAAAGACAATCTTTGCAATACATTTCATCCACCAAGGGGTTCTCGATAATGATAAATCAATATATGTGACTACGGAGGAGAGTAGAGAATCGATAATAAAGCAGGCTTCTCAATTCAATATAGATTTTGAGAAATCAATAGAAGAAGGTAAGCTGATAATCATTGACGCTCTAATGGGTAGAGATGATAGATGGAGTTTGCAGAGTCTAGACCTTGAAGCATTGGTTGGAAAGATTATTGAGGCTAAGAAAGAGCTTGGATATGGTAGAGCAAGAGTAGCAGTAGACTCAATAAGTGCATTCTGGCTTGATAAACCAGCCATGGCTAGGAGATACTCATACTATGTTAAGAAGGTATTAACGAAGTGGGATTTTACAACTCTTGCAATAAGTCAATATGCTATTACAACCTCCTTATCCTACGATCAGCCTATGCTGGTAAGAATAAATGGAGAAGCTCAGACCATGCCGATAGGTGTATTAGTAAACCAGCTAATACATGATCCTCGTATAGAGAATATAGAAGTTGCCTGCCTTGATTGGAGAGATTTTAAGATAAAGTGGGTTCAACCATATGCTGGGATAAAACATGTATATACTGGGCCACTATACAGGGTTAGATTAGAAGATGGAAGAGAAGTATCTGTAACAAGAGACCATAGCTTGTTTGTTGTTAGAGATGGTAGGATAAAGTGTATTCCAACTAGTGAAATAAGTATAGGAGAGTACATCTTAGCACCAGTTAGGCAGATTGAAGATGATAATAATAATAAAGTGGGTAGTAGACTAGGCTACCAACAATATACCAAAACTTGCAGAAATGAGGCTATCCTTCATAAATTCATGAAAGACCGAATTAGGGAGGGAGGGTCTATAGGTGATGTAATAGTATTAAGAATTGAAGAAATAGAGGTAAAAAATGTTATAGATACTGATGTGTATGATGTATCTATATTGAGTTTAGAGAACTTCATCGCAGGCATTGGTGGAGTAATCTGCCACAATTCTGAGGCATTTGGATTCGGTATAGAGCATATAGCTGACGGTATAATCAGGTTTAGAAGAAGCATTAAGTCGGGAGAATTAAAAAGATACGTTCTAATAGAGAAGATGAGACAAACAAACCATAGTAGATATCTACATGAGATAGATATTGTTTCAGGTAAAGGATTAGTTATAGTAGGACCTATAGAGAGAAGAAGAGAAGATTTCAGTCTCCCAAGAGAAGTTTCAAGGAAGATAATTGAATCTAGGAAGAAGACAGAAGAAGAGATTCCTTGAGGAGCGATAGAATATTGAAAAACTTACACGTCCTTCACTTTACATAATGCTCTAAAGAATAATATAATACTCTCTCCACTATATTCAAATAGTATTTTTTAGTTTCTTAAGCTCTAATTTTTTCTTTGGTAGAAGTCGTAATATCATTGAATACATTACTATTGTATAGTACTCACCATATCTTCAAATCCATGGTTTTGATCCAATTGACTCGAGATATTTTATATATTCCGTTGAAGGCTCAAAATTCTACGTTCCATGATATAATAACTTGAGAAGGTATCTTTCACACTACTATTCTTTTATACGGATAATCTGGATTGGATTGCTTGTAAAGTTGCATTTTTATTAGATAAGGGTTTGGTGAAGTCTTACTTTCAGCGGAGATGGAATATATTGAGATGGTTAAGGGGAGGTATAGTTTATGCCGTGATGAATATACGGTATTTCTAGAATTGAAGAATGACTTAGTTACTTTTATTCTAAAACTTTCTCAGCATGAATCTTAAATATTTATTTCCCGTTGAATAAGTTCAAATACTTTTCAGTATTTAATATCTTTGATGGATAAGTGCAGTAGATGTAAGACTGAAGAAAAGCCGTTATTTAGATTAAAGAATTCAAACGTGCTAGTATGTTCTCAATGTTTTATGAATTATTATGAGAAGAAGGTTAAGAATACTGTGTTAAAGTATGGAATGCTTAACGGTGTAAGGAAGCTTGCATTAGCTGTTTCAGGAGGGAAAGATAGCATGGCTTTAGCAAGAGTCTTCCTAGAAGTATTTCCTTCTATCAAGTTCACGATTATACATTTGAATCTAGGGATACCCAACTACTCAGATGAGTGTCAAGAGATAGTAGAAAAGTTTTGTAAAGAAAATTCCATAGAGCTCTTACTGTATGACTTGAAGAAGCATAACGGCTACTCTATATATGATTTCGGAAATATAAAGTCTAAAAAAAGAGTGTGTGGAGTGTGCGGTACTATTAAAAGATATCTTATGAATAGGATTGCATATGAGAATGGCTTCGATACTATAGCTACAGGTCATAACCTTGACGATATAGTTGAGATACTATTTAATCTATACATTCATGGGAGTATAGAAGAACTAGCAAGAATAAAGCCTGTTTCAAGTAGTACGCACTCTAAGATCGTTAGAAAGATAAAACCATTAATAGAGATGACCGACAAGGAAGATTTATACTATGCGATTTCTAGGAACATCAATCATGTATCATCTGAGTGCCCCCTAGTAAAAGGCGCAAGAATGATCAATAGAAAGAAATTAATTTTAAAGATTGAAGAAGAGATACCTAACTTCAAGTACCTATTATTAAAAACACATATAAAGCGTTTCCTACCTTTACTTGAAGAATATGTGTTACCTCCTACCCTGAGAGAATGTGAAGATTGCGGTATGCCTTCAGTTAATCCAATATGTAGCTTCTGTAAATTATCTTCAAAGATATTGAAGTTGGTGGAAAATAATTGAGGTGGAAGAGAGAATTAGAGAACAGGATCTTAACACGATTATCTAATGATTTAATAGATGTATTTTTATATACCGGTATAAAGCCTATACATCTGACTATAACATCATTACTTTTAGCATTTACATCCTCATTCATCTACTACTTCTCTAGAGACTCCGTCTACCTCTATTTCATAGCTGGAGCATTATTTCTTCTATCTGGTTTTCTAGACGCATTAGATGGAGCATTAGCTAGAAGGAAGAATATGGAGAGTAAGAGTGGAGCATTCCTCGATTCAATTCTCGACAAGATTGGAGAATCAGCTATATTCATTGGGATAATAGCCTCCGGAGCAGTTACAGCTCTATGGGGTTCTTTAGCTCTATCTTCCTCAATCCTCGTTAGTTATACGAGATCTAGAGCTGAATCTCTTGGAGTTGATCTGAAAGGTATAGGGTTAATGGAGAGAGCTGAAAGGATAATCCTCATATCGATTGCATCATTCTTAGAACCATTTTTTGAAGGGATTATTAACCTAGCAATGATATTATTAACAATATTATCTCTCTCCACACTTATCCACAGAATATTATATGTTAACAAAATTCTCAGTCATAAGCTTTCTTGAATATTATAGCTCCATCTTTAAACTCTAACTCATACACTTCGTTTACTTCTAATCTTATTCCGAGAAGCTCATATTCTTCTTCACTCAAGTATAATGTCATCTTAGGCTTAACTGGCTCCCTTATGTACGGCATCAACCCCAAATCTTGCAGATGACTTAACATATCTTGAAGCATCTGGTGAACCATGAAGGAGTCTTCGGTTAACCCTCGTGCTCCAACTTCTCTTACAACTTTCTTCTCTTCTACGAGTTCTATTATCTTGCCTCTTCTACCTGTCTCAGGATCACGCATGCTTGAGATTCTATAAACTCTTACTAAAACCATTCTTCTATCTCACTCTTCAGTCTTAACCTCCTCTAGGTCTTCTAAGTATTTTCCGTATTCATCAGAATCCATAAAGTCTTCATAGTTAACTTCCTCGGTGAGCTCTATCAAAGCTATCCAACCTTCACCGTATGGGTCTTCATTTACTAGCTCTGGGCTATCTATCAGCTTACTATTTACTTCTACTACTTTCCCAGTTACAGGTGAGTAAACATCTGCTGAAGCTTTAACAGACTCAATTGTAGCCAGAGTCTCATTCTGTTTAACCTTCTGTCCAACATTCGGAAGCTCTACAAATATTACTTCTCTAAGCTTCTTCTGAGCATAGTCTGTTATCCCAACCCTAGCCTTATTCTTCTCAATCTTAACCCACTCATGCTCCCTAGTATAGTAGTAGCCTTCAGGAATTTCATATTCTAAAGACATCCACTCAACCTCCACCCAAAAGGGATAAAGTCACCTCCCTATAAATATATAGGGAGAAGGTTCTGTATGCTTCTATTCTAGATGCTTGAGCGCTCTTTTTAGTGGAGATACATTTTTGAGAAGTAGTTTCGGAAAGGTTTGGCTGGAGAACTAGTATACAATAAAATCAACATAGTATCAAAGCTCAAAAATATCTAACAATGCTTACGAATACTATTCTATGGAAGAACTGTGAGCAACGTCCACCAGGATATAAAGATATGAGAAGGGTTATAAGAAAGATGATTAAGGCAAGGAAGCAGAAGGGTCTTGCTGGAGGGCTGGGGTATAAGCACTGGCAAGACTCATATGAGAGTGTATAGTCTCTGGTGAGCCTAGGGAGCTTAAAGCGGAGACAGCCCATAAATTTATATGGGTGGCTAGGGCTACCAAGCCAGTTCCTCTTCAAATTATATTCTATTTAAATCAACATCATCTCCATATATACTCTACAACTCATAATCCTGTATTCTGCACCATAGAAGCAACAATACACAAAATATTAGATTAAAGACTTAGGAGATACAGTGAGCTGAGAAATATAGAGCAAAATAACTCTATACTTATTCTCGGAGTAATTCTGAGAGAGATTTGTATTCACCATGCTTATAATACTTTATACTTGTCTCGATGTGTATATGTAATCCGAGATTCTCAAACAATCTTAAGAGTTCTGCTCCAGAAATCTTGTCCACAAGCTCCCCTTCCATGATCTTCTTAGCAAGTACTGTAACTATCTTTCTCGTTATCTCAGGGTAATCTCTCATAGCAGCTTCAAGAACTTCTTCACCTCTATCAATTAGGCTCCCTCTAAAGACATTAAGATACTTATCGAATTCTTCTTCCTCTCTTGAAGATTTGATATCACTTTTAGACTTAGAAGCAAGCATCTGCTTCATCTTCTTTAATCTTAGAAGCTTTAATTCAATGCTTTCATCCATACCTAATACGTAAACAGTAAATCCTTGAATTTAAATTAATTGCTAAAAATCTTATATGTTGTAGAAAAAGAAAAATTTGGATGAGGTTGGATGCAGCCCCAGATGAGTCTATCATCTTTTCTTTAATACTTCATCAAGATCATATTCCATATCACTCTCCAATTCTTTTTTGATACGCTTAGATTCAGACTCTCCAACCGCTTCAGACAGAGTTTTATCTATATTCTTCTTTATTGGGTTAGCTTTTTTATAGATTCTACTTAACCATTCTTCGTATCCTCCCCATTTGAATGGACCGTATAGTCCCTGAGCTATATCTAATAAATCTCTTTGTGCCCCTCCAAGCCACATTTGTATGATCTTATAGTCACGGTAGTATTTCTCAACATTCATCTCGAATGAGTATCCATACGATCCCATGAGTTCCATCGCTTTATTTGTACAGAACATTGCGACTTCCCCTGCAAATGACCTAGCAGAAGAAAACTTGGCGATCATGTGTGGGGACCATGGTTCACCGTAGACATCGGGTTTGGAAGCCTGCCAAGTTACTGATAGATAGTATTGTCTAGCTAGATCTACCATCCTATACATCTGGGCGAGTATTGAGGCAAATAGTGATCTTTCTCTAACTGGTTTCCCAGCAATCATTCTATCCTTCGTCCAATCCAGTGCTATTTCGAGTACTGCAGTGGCTATTCCAGTGAGTCTTGCTGCTCCAGCCAGCCTACCTAAACCTATAACGTATCCATGTATAATCTTGGCTCCATCGCCAGGCCTCGTATCTATCCTGTACTTTGCAGGGACCTCAACATTCTCATACCATATATCTACGTTTTCATCCGTCATACAGAAACCGCATTTCTTATATGGTTCTCCAAAAGTCATCCCCTTAGCATCATAGGGAACATAAACCATTCCAGCTGCTTCCTCACCCCTGGAGGGGTCTTCGGATACTACAACCCAGTATCCTAAATGTCCTGCAAATATATCTGGCCATTTTTCACGCCATCTATCCCAGTACTCTGGTTTAGCTGCGGGACCTGGCCATATCTTATGTCCATTCAATACATATAGATCGCCATTCTTTCTTGCAATAACAACATTTAATGTTCTAAGTTCTAGTGATGGGTCTTCTATATTAGCTCCTCCCTCAGGCTCAGTAATACATACGCATGCTATATAGGGCACTTTCGCTGTTAGCTTTGGAGCAAACTCTTCTAGAAGGTCTCTCCTAATATTAACACGATTGTACATAAAAGATACTATCCAGTGGATTTTACCTACAAGAGTGCTTAAGCCTGGATCTCCTCTCGATAACTCTTCATTTATCATCTGTCGTACTATCGGTGAGAGACCAAGCCCTCCATATTCTGCTGGGAGGTTAGCGATCGTTAATCCGAGTTTATGGCATCTATAATATAGTTCATACAATGTTTTGTGAGCATGTTCTTCATCTCTATGCCATCCGCCTTCTAAGTCCTGCCTCTTAGGGAAGACTTCTTTTTCTGTAAATTCTCTTATAGTCTTAGCCACTAGCATTTCTTCATCAGTACAAAAACATCTAGGATATTTATGCTCAGGCTCAAGAAGTAGATACATAATTCATTCCTCGAAAAACAGCTTGAAAACACAAGTTCTTAAGGTTTCACAACTTATATGTAGAGAGAAAAATTATATCATTCTTAACTGAGTAGTTTATGAGGTTAGAATATGGGTATTAAGAATATCTACCTTCTAGATTTCGGGATACTCTCAGGAGAGCTTGGATGGTTTATCCCAGATCCCGCTGGATGGACGGAGAGTGTTGTTGAGAAGAAGCCTAAGGTCCCTGTGTGGACTGATATCCCGGTAACTGGTGCTGTAATTGAACATTCAGATGGAATAATACTTATGGATACAGGTAGTCACCCTGAAGCAAAGAAGGTTTGGGGGCCTGTCTGGGAAGTATTCCCGATGACGAAATTTACCGATGAAAATAGATTGGAGAATCAGCTAAAACTTATTGGGCTGAAACCTGAAGACATAACTTACGTAGTCTTCACACATCTACATCTAGACCATGCTGGCCAGGCGTATATCTTTAAAGATCTTAAAACACCTTTAATCGCACATAAGAAAGAATTAATGTGGGCAACATACTTAATGTATCTTGGGAAAGTAGGTGCTTATCAGCCTGTTGATCTCGAGGCTTTAAAAGGAGGAGCATGGTTTACTTTTGAAGGAGAAACATTTGAGCTTCTCCCAGGGGTAGATTTACTATTTGTTGGAGGTCATACTCCTGGAAGCATAATAATAAAAGCTACAACTGAAGCTGGCAACAATTATCTCTTTACAGGAGACTTTATCCATCTACCTGAGGAATTGGAAAGAGAATCGAAAGGTTGGCTGCTTGGAGATGTAGACGAATATATTACTGGCTTAAGAAAGATAAAACTGCTTGCTAGAAGACCTAGAACAAACCTTATCATAAGCCATGATCCAAAGCTTTGGGAGAAATATCCTAAAGCACCTAAAGCTCTCAAGTAACTGATGTAAACTTATGGAGAGGCAAAAATGTCGGTTTTCACATACGGCTCACCTAATGACACAGTATTTACTGTTAGGAACGTTCAGGTAAAGTTTGGAGAAGGAGTTAGCTCAGAAGTAGGATACGAGGCGAGGAGACTAGGTATCAAGAAAGCATTAATAGTTACAGATAAGAATCTCAACGAGAATACTAAGTGGCCTTCCATAATAAAAGAATATCTTGAAGGAGAAGGCATTAAATCTGATATATTTGATGGAACACATATAGAACCAATAGATACTGAAGTCATTAAAGCAATAGAATTTGCTAAAAACAAGGATTACGATGGGTTCATAGCGGTTGGAGGTGGCTCATCCATCGATACAGGTAAGATGATAAACCTCTACAATACTTATCCTACCGCAGACTTCAAAGACTATATAGCTCCTCCAACAGGAGGCGGAAAACCAGTTCCAGGACCTCTTAAACCATTGATATGTATTCCTACTACTGCGGGAACCGGGAGCGAGAACACTCCAGTAGCAATAGTTGACCTAACTAAGGAGAAGCTGAAAGTAGGGATCTCGAATCCCTATCTCCTACCTTCTTACGCTCTGCTAGATCCAGTCCTCACCGTAACGCTTTCTCCTTACTATACTGCATCAACGGGGATAGATGCATTAATGCATTGCATTGAATGTTATACTGCTATCCCTTATAATTGTAGACCGAGACCGCTTTCCCCAGATAAGAGACCAGTATACATAGGCTCGAACCCTGTCTCAGATATATTTGTTGAAAAAGCAATGGAGCTTATTGGAAAATACTTGAGGAGAGCATACTATAATCCATATGACTTGGAAGCTAGAAGAAATATGCTTTTAGCCGCACATCTAGGTGGAGCATTTGGGAATGCAGGAGTACATATATCTCATGCTCTAGCATACCCTATCGCTGGTAGAAGGCATGAACTCCCACATGGTATCACCGTAGCCGTCACAGGACCAGCAATGCTTGAATTTATTGAGCCGATAGTTCCTGATAAACTCGCAAGGATTGCTCAGCTATTAGGCGAGAAGACTGAGGGGTTAACGATAAGAGAGGCTGCGGCGCTCGCTAAAGAAGCATTGATAAAGCTAATGAAGGATGTTAATCTGCCTTCAGGCATAAGTGAGTTCGGTTTTGAAGAAAAAGATCTAAAAGAACTCTCCGAGGGAGCCATACTACAGCAGAGGTTACTAGCCGTCAGCCCTAGACCTATTAATGTACAAGAGATAATCGAAATATATCGGAAAAGCTTGCATAACTGGTAAAAAAGGTAACATATTCAACCCTTAACATTTTTTAAATAATCAAGCAGAAATAAATAATAGCTGGGGCTATTTACGGATGAGAAAATTGATGGATAATTATTTCAACAAGGTATCCAGAAAAGATGTAGAATTCTTTGAGAAACTTCTCGGGAGCAGAAATATATCAACTAATGAAGAAGAATTAGTAGCTAACTCAGTTGATGCTTACCCTGGCGGATTTTATAAGCCTGAGATAGTAGTTTGGCCTGAATCTTCTGAGCAAGTAGGAGAAGTATTGAGGTATGCTTACGAGAGGAAGATACCGGTTTACCCAAAAGGTGGAGGGACAGGTCTAACTGGGACTGTACCTATATATGGTGGCATACTTCTAAGCCTTGTTAAGATGAATAAGATAATCGAAGTTTACGAAGAAGATATGCAGGTTAGAGTTCAGCCAGGGATAATCTATGATAGATTAAATAAAGAACTTGAAAAATATGGTTTATTCTTCCCTCCTGACCCTTCAAGCGGCTCATGGTGTACGATTGGGGGGATGGTTGCATCTAATTCATCAGGGTTAAAAGCGGTTAAGTATGGGACGACTAGAGAATACGTACTGGGATTAGAAGTAGGACTCCCGGATGGTAGGATTATCAAGATTGGTAGTAGAACATTCAAGTATTCAACAGGTTTCGATCTCTTAAAGATGATGATAGGTTCTCAGGGAACTCTAGGCGTATTCACAGAGATAACTCTTAGACTTAGAAATCTGCCAGAATACTTCCGAACAGCTATAGCTTTCTTCCCCTCAGTTCAATCTGCAGTAAGGGCAGTATACCAGATAGTTAGAAATGGCTTAGACATAGCTGCAATAGAATTCATGGATGAGAAAATGATGAAGGCTGTTGCAGAATATAAGAAAATAGATTTTCCCGAATCTCAAGCAATGCTGTTAGTTGAAGCTCATGGAGGTAAAATGGCGGTTTCAGAGACTATGGAAAAATGCATCCATATATTAGATGAGAACAAATCTATCGAAGTAAGAGTAGCTAAGGACGTAGAAGAAAGAGAGGAGTTCTGGGCAGCGAGAAAAGGAGCGTATCCCGCAACTCTTAGGCTTGGGAGATACATGATTATAAGCGATATTGTTGTTCCTCTTTCTAGATTATATGCTGCAGTTCAGAAGTCTTATGAGCTGGGGAGGAAATATGAAGTCCATGCATCGGTTATAGGTCATTTCGGAGATGGTAATCTTCACGTACATTGGTCAGCTGGAAACAATAGAGATAAGGTAGAAGACCTCCATAGAGCAAACGATGAACTTTCAAGATGGACCATTGATGTTGGTGGAGCAGTATCTGGAGAACACGGTATAGGTACTGAGAAGAAGAAATTTGTAAAACAACAGTTTAGAGAAGCGTTCGACTTAATGCTGAAGATAAAAAAATTGGTAGATCCTAAATGTATATTATCCCCGGGGATAATATTCGACCTAGAAGAAGTAATCCAGTAACTGTGGAAGCAGATGACTCTACCTGAACCATTAGAGATAGAGAGAAAACTTGGAGAATACATAGAAGATGTATGGAAGTGTATTAGATGCGGCTTCTGTAATAGTGTATGTCCTACATCTAACACATCCCACTCTTACATGTCTTCACTAACTTCACGTGGAAGATTAATACTCCTCCAAGCCTACTTTTCAAACATTCTAAGTAAACCCCTTAAAGACGAAGAAATACAAGAATTGATGGAGTATTGTTTTGGGTGTAGGAGATGTATCGAGATCTGCCCAGCTGGAGTTAGAATACCAAACTTAATATGGAGAGTAAAACAGCTTAACGAGAAACCGAGATATATAAGAAAGTTTATTCTTACCCATTATGGTGAATTATTAAGGCTTTTTTCAAAATTTCCAAGGCTATCCAATCTACTTCTACATTCACGTCTAGGAAAAATATTACTAGAGTTAACAGTTGGAATAAGTAGAAGAATAGATTTTCCAAGTTTCAATCATAGTCTAGAAGAATGGATTAATAAGAGGAGAAAAAACAATGGTTCTAGAGGAAGGTTAGCTTATTTCATAGATGTATTCACGAACTATCATGAAGTAGAACTAGGGAAGGAGATAGTCGAGTTCGTTGAAAAGCTTGGATACATTATTGTAGCCCCACCACAGAGAGAAGCCGGAACACTTCTCCTAGAAGAAGGATTAATAGAAGAAGCCCGTAGAGTAGCAAAAGAAAATGTTGAAAATCTCTACGATACGGTTCGGGCTGGAGCCAAGATATTGACTAGCTCTCCAGCAGCATATCTTACATTAAAGAAAGATTATCCTGAGCTTCTCGGAGATGCTAAGTCAAGAATAGTATCTGAGAATACGATAGATATAATTCAATTATTGTTAAATGAATATGAAGAAAGCAGGATAGACTTCGACACGTCATCACATGACCGACTAGTCTATCATCATAGCTGTTTTACGAAAGCTTCTGGATTAACCAAAGATATTAGGCAGATCTTGATCCTAGCTGGATATGATCTGGAGGAATTAGATGTATGTTGTGGTATCGGTGGAATATGGGGGATGAATAAGAAACATTATGATATATCTTTAGAGGTTGGCCTAGACCTGTTTAATGGATTAAGGAGGATTAATTTACCAGTAGCTTCTCAGAGTGAGACTTGTAGAATCCAGATAAAGAATAACGCCTTAGTAGACGTCAAGCATCCATTCTCATTTATCGTTGATAGAGTAAAGATTAACGAGGAGTAAACTATCTACTCCGCCATAATATTGATAGCATGAAAGTTATCGTGAGAGCTATTAGCAAGATAACAATAATAATTCGGAGATAGTATGTATTTTCATTTTCAGTTGTCCTGACCTCAGTAATAGTGACCGTATAGAACTCCGTTGTAGTCATCAATATAGTAGTTTTCTCTCCTTCTGCAGTATAGTATTCATAGAGATTCCATTTAGAAGGTGTAAACTCATTATCGAAGTCTGCTAAGTACACATAATTATTTTCAAGTAACCACTTATTTACATTCAGCAGCTTCTCAGAATCTACTCCTACATATACTACGTAGACTAGCCTATAATATCTGTCCATGACGTATTTATCGTCTACATCTAAGTAGACTTTCTTACCCTGAATTAATTTGATTAAAGCTTCTTTTGCTTCAACTCCACCCTTCTCATTTAGTTCAGGAGCATTTACATCCGCTAACCTTACTCTTCCAAATGGGAAAGCATCAAATGTATCACCATCGATAACTTTGTAAACTGATGCTGTAACATCAATCTGGAAGGATTCTGAACCATAAACTTTGAAGATCCCCAGAGCAAGTATTACTATTACTATTACTATCA
>Ga0209393_1000157_pt1 | contig 34312 bp, 32 predicted proteins | sample SSWtaG_2_FD_184117 | JGI IMG/M metagenome (GOLD analysis project Ga0209393, IMG submission 184117) | Hot spring microbial communities from Sandy's Spring West, USA to study Microbial Dark Matter (Phase II) - SSWsed_130316 (SPAdes)... | ecosystem: Environmental > Aquatic > Thermal springs > Hot...
AAAACAAAGACTTCAATATCAGGTTGAGCATGAACAAAATCTATATTTTCCTTTTCTATTATTTTGTTAATTATGTTTATATAATTTGGACTTGTAGCTTTTTCTACTAAATATGTCTTATCAGCATTAACTAGTTCCAAATGGTATTTGTTGATATCTGTAGCTACAATATAAAATTTTTCTGGCGCAATTTTAAGTGATTTTATAAAATTTATTCCTGCAGAACCTCCTGCACCCAATACTAATATTCTTTTCATTAGGTTAATTTGATGAATATTCTTCCTACGGCTCCTTTATTTTTTAACTTTGTATATGCTTCATTTACTTCTTCCAAATTTATTATAGAATCGATAATTGGCTTTATTTTACCCTTGGATGCTAATCTTAAAGCTTCTCTTACTTCTTTTTTCCTTGAACTTAAGCTACCTAATATTGTAACTTCCCTTAATATTAAAAGACCTAAATTAAGTTGGACAGGTTGGACTTTTACATTACCTATAGCTATTACTTTTCCTCCCCATTTAACGCTTCTGAAGCTTTGCTCAAAAGTAGGTTGACCGACAGATTCTATTACTACATCTACACCTTCGTTATCAGTTATTTTCTTTACTTCTTCAACAAATCCATCTTTTGCTACTATTATATGATCAGCGCCTGCTTCTTTTATTTTATTTACTTTCCATTCAGAGCTTGTTACCGCTATAACTTTAGTTTCTAAAGCCTTTGCTATTTGTATAGCGTGGATCCCAACACCGCCTCCTGCTCCTGTTACCAATATCCAATCATCTTTTTTAATTTTTGCCCTATATTTTAATGCATGTATAAGCATTCCAGTTAGGCATGCAGCTATGACAGCATTTTCTATACTAGTATTTCTAGGTATCTTAACTAAACTATTAACGTGAACTTTTACATATTTAGCATACCCTCCGTTTACATCTTCCCCATATGTAAGTTTATTTCTGCATAAATTTTCCAATCCTAGTTTACAATTCTTGCATTGACCACAGGGAATATAAATCAAAGAAGCTACTCTATCACCTACCTTAAATCCTTGAACATTTTCACCCAGTTCGATTATCTTACCAGCTATTTCATGTCCTGGTATTATTGGTAATTTAACTCTTGGAAAATATCCTTCATAAGTTAAAATATCTCTGTAACATATTCCTGTATATTCTTGTTCTATTATTACTTCATAAGGACCCGGCTTAGGAAAATCTGTGTCTTTAACAATTAAATGTTTGTTAATTTCAGTTAAAAATGCAGCTTTCATAATTAATTAATCATACAAATTATATTTTTTTATAAATATTGAATACAACCTAATGAAATTTTCTACTGAAGGAATTTGCTTTAAAACTTCCTCTACAAAATTTTTCCTGGGTCTTTAAAGATTTGCATTTTTCAATCTCTCGAATGTACCTCAAATTAGAGATGTAATCGTTATTCTACGCAGGAACATACCTTTAGGACGAGTCAAATTAATAAAACAAACTAACCTAAATTTTTGTATATTTTATATGTCTCATTAGCTATTTTTCTCCAATCAAGGTATTCTTCTGCAAATTTCCTTGCTTCTTTTGAAATTTTTTCCCTTAATTTTTCATCTTTATATAAATTTAATAACGAATTAGCTAAGTCTTCTACGTTATTCGGTTCAACCAAAATTCCGTTTATATAATTTTTTATTACTTCTCTAAAAGAAGAAATATTGCTGGCGATTATAGCTCTTCCACAAGCCAAGGCTCTATGAAGTGGTCCACTTTTATGTAAACCTCCAAGATAAGGTAAAACGAATATATCTGCTGAAGCTATACAAGAAGGAAGAATTTCACTTGGAACATATCCTGTAAATATTACTCTGCTTTCCAATCCGTATTTTTTAACCAAATATTTTAAGTAGTTATAATACATTATGTTTTCCCTTTCCTTTACCGTTCCAGCAATTATCAACTTTGTATCTGGCATTTTATTTGCTACTTTTGAATAAGCATGAATTAAAACATGATGTCCCTTTCCTTTACCTATAAAGCCAAAGCTCATTATTATGTGATAATTAGAATCTAAACCGTACTTTTCCAAGAAATCTTTCTTAGAAACGTTTGGATTAAACTTTATTACATCAGCACCATGATGCATTAATATTATTTTTGAATCCTCAATGAAGTGGTACTTTTTTATTATTTCTGCTATAGGCTTAGATAATGTTATTATTTTTCTTGATTTTCTGTATGTATAATTAAAAAAAGGAAAATAATGTATTTGTCTTAAAGACGGTGCGTCATGGGAAGTTATAATTAAAGGTTTATTTATAAACAAAGGAAAGAATAGAAAGGGGATTTTAAAAGTAAAGGTAGCTGTTTGAAAATGAACAATATCAGGATCGATTATTTTAATTAAAGAAATTATATCTGTATAATGTGATCTTTTGTTTTCATTTATAGATCTAAAGATTTTTACCCCGTTTATTTCCTCTACTTGTCCTTTACCTATGGATAAAACTGAAACTTTACAAAGAGCTTTAATGTATTGTACTAATTCAAAAGTATAATCTCCTACACCATCTATTTCGGGCGGGAATCTACTTAAAAATAGAACATGCATATATTTTTATAATTTTTTGGAATATTAATGCATTTTCTAAATCCTTGATATTAAATATTTTAGTTATTATGAGGCTAGGCTTTAAATTTTTGTTTAAATAATAATAATTAACTTATGGATGAAGCTTATAAATGGTTAACCCAAGCTCTTGAAGATATAAAAACAGCTGAGAAATTATTGGAAGCTGGTCGATATTACGCAGTTGCTTTTTGGTCTCAACAAACTGCAGAAAAAGCATTAAAAGCTCTTTTAATTTATATAAGGTAAATCAATTAGAACGCACGATTTAAATGAGATAATAAGCATCATAGAAGTTGAACTGGGAATTCCTGTAGAGGAAATAAGAGAAGATGCAAATAAATTAACAATTCATTACATAATTTCTAGATACCCTAATGCGGCTAACGCTATACCGGCAAGCGTTTATGACAAACATATTGCGGAAGATTTATTAAACAGAGCTAAGAAAATTTTAGAATGGATAAAGCGATATCTGCATTAAAAAGCCAAAAAGAATTGTTATTAAGAGCTAAAGAGTTCATCGAAAATTTAAAGAAGGATATTAGGATAGATGCTGTGTTTGTCGTAGGTTCAAGAACCAGAGGTAATTATTTAGATACAAGAGATATCGACCTAGTTATTATTTCTGATGAAATGAAGGTATAAGTTATCTTGAAAGATTGGAAAAGATAAGCAAGTATCTTTTGCCTCGAATTGAATGTTATATATATATACAAAAGATGAATGGGAAAACTCAAGAGTATTTATAAGAATTCCGTAATATAAAGTAAGATATACTGGTATGCTGTGATACGGATCTGGAAAAATTTATTAAATCGAGGTAAGTTTTAATTCTAGTGATAGAGTTTGGAAGTTATCATCGATGGCAAGGTTATCGAGATTAGAAGACCTAAAGATCCTGAAGAATATCGCATGGTTAGCGATACTGAGATAAAAGTTTGGGGCATACTAGATTATAGCAGCGTTGTACCACATCATGTGTTGATAGCTGCTGATAGAAGAGGCGGCCTAGTATTAGGAGCTTTTGAAAAAGATTCCTGAAGAATGGTTGGTTTCGTATTTGGTTTTCCAGCTATATTACATGAAGGTAAGTTATATCATTATAGTCATATGACCGGTGTAATTCCTGAGTATAGATATAAGGGCTTGGGATGCATGCTTAAGTTAATTCAAAGAGAATATATGCTTAATCAAGGAATAGACTTAATTAAATGGACTTATGATCCATTACAATCACCTAACGCTAAGTTTAATATTAGTAAGCTAGGTGTTATTGTTAGGAAATTTTACATAAATTACTATGGAGAATTAAGAGATTCCATAAATTTCGGTATGCCTACTGATAGGTTTGAAGCTGAATGGTGGATTAATAGCGAATTGGTTAATAATAAGTTGAGGGGTTTATTAAAAGCCCCAACATTGAATAACCTCACTAAGCTAAGTGCTGATATTGTAACAAAAGTAGAGTTTGTCAATAACTTGCCTGTATTAGATAGCTATAGCTTAAATAGTAATTCTAAGTTAGTGCTTATTGAAATACCTGAAGACTTAAGTAAGCTGAGAATTAGCAATGAATTGCTAATGAAATGGAGGTTAGGTCTTAGAGAATTGTTTAATCGTTACATAAACGAGCTTGGCTATGTAGTTATCGAATTCATAAGTGAGCATATGTTTGGCTTTAGAAGAAACTATTATGTATTATTAAAAGAAGATTTAGAACATATATTAAGCGGTGAATTACCTTGGAGATAACCAAAGTAGAGGTTTATCATCTAATTATGAGATTGAAAGCTTCTTTTGAAACAAGCTTCGGTAAGATTGTTGATAGACATGGAGTAATAGTTAAAGTTGAAGATAGTTCAGGATGTTTTGGTTGGGGAGAAACTCCAGTTGAAGAAGGACCTTGGTATAGTTATGAGACTGTAGAGAGCACACTATACATATATAAGGAATATTTAATACCTAAGCTGTTAAAATTGAAAAACTTAGAACATTCTAAAGACTTTATAGAAACTGTTGAAGGAATTCGTGGCAATAGAATGGCTAAAGCAGGTATTGAAACAGCTCTTTGGGATTTAAAAGCTAGACTTGAAAATAAACCGCTTTATAAGCTACTAGGTGGTGTGAGGAATTATATTGAAAGCGGTGTTAGTATAGGTATTATTGGAGACGAAAAAGCCTTGCTAAGATCAATCAGAAATTTCTTAGATGAAGGATATAAAAGAATTAAGATAAAGATAAAGCCCGGTTGGGATTTATATCCAGTTAAGTTGATTAGAAATGAGTTTGGTAATATACCGCTACAAGTAGATGCCAATGCAGCATACGCGCTAGATCATATGAATGTATTTAAGGAATTAGATAATTATGGACTTTTAATGATTGAACAACCTTTAAGTTATGAAGATCTATATGATCATGCAGAACTTCAATCACAAATTAAAACACCTATATGTCTAGATGAAAGCATTAAGAACTTACATGATGTTAAAGCAGCCTTTAGATTAGGAAGTTGTAAAGTTATTAATTTGAAGCCAACTCGGGTTGGGGGACTTTATGAATCAAAGTTAATTCATGATTTTTGCATGAGTAAGAACATACCTATATGGATAGGAGGCATGCTTGAGACAGGTATAGGTAGAGGGCATTTAGTAGCTATGGCTACATTACCAAATGTTAAATATCCAAATGACATAAGCGGAAGTGATAGATACTGGGAAGAAGATATAGTTGAACCACCATGGGTCTTAAGAAAAGACGGTACCATAGAAGTACCTGAAAAATCAGGAATAGGTGTAGAAGTGATCGAAGATAAGTTAAATAAATACATTAAAAGAAGAATAGAATTCAAAAAAGAATGATAATAGAGATAAGGAAACTATGAGAAGTGATCAACAGAATAACATATCATGGTTTTGGGACTGATTCAGCTTAAATAGTACTGTCTCTATTATGAAGAAATGGAAGTTTTAGAAACAGGTAAATCATACGTAAAAGGTGTAACTTATATCTTCGCAGGGAGAGTAATTTCTCTACTATTAAATATTTTTGGTTCAATTATTATTGCAAGAATATTAGCAAGTATTTATGGAAGTTCAGAACCTCTAGGATGGCTTTTCGTTTTGTTACTCATTCCACAATTTACTGTACTTCTAGGAGACTTAGGAATGGCATATGGTCTTAGTAACAAATGCGCAAAATTGTTCAAAGAAAAAAATTTTCAGGAAATTTCAAGCTATGTCTGGTCATATATTAGCTTCAACTTAATTCTTTGGATAATATACTCGGCGTTCACATATTTCTTAGGGCAATTTCTAGTTGTATATCTATACTCTAAACCAGAAATAATTCCTTTCATTCATTTTTTAGCGATATATCTAATTCTTAATTTCTTTTTTAACACTTTGCAAGGTATAACTTTAGTGCTTGATAAGACTTGGGTCTTTAGTCTTATGATAATATTACAATCTCTAGTTCAATCGATTTTAGCCCCTTTGGCTTTATATTTCGGTTTTCAATTTCTTGGTCTCGTATTTGTTTATTTCATACTCATGCCTCTTATTCCTTCAATACCAGGATTCATAGTATTATTCAAATACCTAAGACATTATAGAATAGATTTCAATAAAGTAAAGGAAATGCTGAAATTTGGTTTCCCTGTTGCTGCATCTGCTTACGTTACAATCCCTTCAGTAAGGATTTATGAAATCTTCATTTCGAGATATGCTAGCTCAGCAGAATTGGGAAACTTCTCAGTTGCACAGAGATTTAACCCAATTATAGAGGTTTTCTTATACCCAATAGGTATCTTGATGTTTATCAATTTTTCAAAATTAAATAAGACTGAAGATTTAAACATAGCTTTGAATTTCACAATTAGAATAATAAGCTTCTTTGTAGCACCTATTTCTTTTTTTACAATATTCTTCTCAAAGGAATTGATAATAGCTTTCTTCGGTCCTTATTATAGCGAGGGTTGGCTTTATTTGAGTCTGATCGGAGCTTATTGGTTATCATATTGCGCAGGGGGTATAGTATTAGTGAATTTGGTTATGTCTCAAGGATATACAAAAAAAACTTTCAAATATTCCATAATTTATGCGATAAGTGCAACCATCTCAAATGCTGTATTAATACCCTTATTCTCTATATATGGAGCATTGATCTCATCGTTAATAGCAGGATGGCCTTCATATATTCCTTATTTAAGATTCGTAAGGAAACAATTAAATGTAGAAATTAAATTTAATGAAATAATAAAAATAATTATTATTGCATTAATATCAGTATTGCCTTCATATGTTATATGGATAATGCTAAGCAGTATTATAATTAGTATAGCACAATTCTATATTTTGTTATTTAGTTGTATTTTAATATCGTTTGCAATATACATACTAATTACAAAGAAATTAAAGATTTTAAAAGATTCAGAAATAAACTTCTTGGAGATTTCCTTAAAAGAAATACCTTATGCTGGAAACCTAATATCTTTTGTTTTAGCAATATATAAAAAGCTTTGAAATCTATTATGAAAATCAATCTTAAGGCTTCAGAGTTATGGGTAAAAATCATTTCAGAGTATTAATGAAGCTTAAAGATTATTGTGAATTGGCAGCTGTTTGAAATATAAACGAAAGGAATAGAGTTGAGATAGAGAATTATTGCAATTTTTATAAAGATTTTAAAGAAATGTTAAATAAATAAAAACCAGATGCTTTAAAATGGCTACGCCGCCTCAGAAAAATATCTTCTTATTAGAAAGTCAATGAAAAAAGGTATTAGATATTTCTTGGTTGAAAAACCGTTAACCATTCTAGATAACATTAAAGAAGCTGAACCATTATTGTAAGAAGCTACTAAAAATAAAGTCATCGTAATGGTTGGAGAAATAACATCTTACGATCCTGCAACGAGGTCTTTGAAAAGGAATCTAGATAAGCTTGGCAAATTAAGACAATATTCGCGATAAGATCTGGAAAATATCCTTCAGATTTACTCAAGTAGGAATCAATGAAGATTTACTTACACATGATTTAAGCTTTGCACGTTATTTGCTCGATTGGCAAAAATTTCAAATAAAGCTTTTTCTTGAGAGAAAAACAAATCGATTTCATAGCTATCGATAGTCTTTCAAAAAATCGATTTATAGCAATATCTTCATGGTCGACTTAAAAAAAATAAGATCAGCTATGTACTCGGTGAAAAAATAGTCCAGGTTAATTTTTTAGATGAGAGCAGATATGTGAGAATTATTCCTCCTAAAGTAGTTGAAGAAATAATTAAAGATGAATATGGGCTAAATAGTAAATGAGGACCCTAAATTTATTTGATATTAGGAAGAGAACAATATTAGAATAACTCTATTACATAATGAGCTTCTTTAGAAATCTTCATAAATCATAATAAATAAAAGACAATTTAGAAAACTTAAATAGAATTTTAAGAAATTTTGATTAGATGCTCAAAATATTGATAGCTCCTTCAAATACCTTAATTGACCCAGATTATGGTAGCGAAGTTACTTGGGCTCATGATATAATAAAAGGTGTATCGGAATATCATAAAATCATTGCAATTGCTGGAAAATCAAAAGTAAAATTTAACAATGCCATAATAATAGAAACCGGAATTACAAAAAGAGATATAATTAGTTCCTTGATTTTTTTCTTAAAAATTTATCTGATTGGTTTAAAGTTCATTGATAGTGTAGATATTCTTCACCATATGTTCTTGTCTAATACAAACTCACAAATAAATCCTTTAGCTAAACGTTCAAAGAGATTTATTATAGGACCAATACAACTTTCATATAGAATAGATGAAAGTAAAATCAATGCAATTATAAGAAAATTTTCCAAAATTTATGGAATGATAACTTCAAAACAAAAGATAGAAAATTTAAAGATATCTAATACTTTAGTATTTGACGCATACAAAACATTTGATATCTTAAAAAAGAATTTTAGTTTCATTGATTTTAAAAACAAAATAATTAAAATAATTCCTCCTCCTATAGATACAGATTTATTCAGTTACAGCGAACCTATAAAAAAAGATCATTATGAACTACTTACAGTAGGACAGCTTACTAAAAGAAAAGGAATAGATCTAATAATTCGTTCTTTAAAGATTCTTGAAAAAGAAGGATTTAACGTGGTATTAAAAATTGCTGGGGAAGGTCCTGAGAGAAATAGTCTTGAAATACTAGCTAAGAAATTAGGCTTAAATAACGTTGTCTTTCTAGGCTATCTTCCAAGAAAATCGCTCATAAGTTTATATAAAAGTTGCGATGTTTATGTGCATTCTTCTTATGCTGAAACTATCCCAGCAGTTATTAGAGAAGCAATGAGCGTAGGAAGACCAATAGTAACTACAAATGTAGGTGTGATCGATGAATATTTAAAAGATGGAGAAAATGGTTTTCTAATAAATGAAAGAAATGAATACGAGTTTGCAGAAGCGATTGCTAAGCTTTTATCTGATGAGAAGCTTAGAATTAAAATGGGATTAAACAATCGAAAGTATGCTGTAGAAAAGTTCTCTGTAGGAAAAGTAGTCAAACAATGGCTTGAAATATATGAAGAAACTTATGAAAAATTCCCTTAAAAATGTTCTTAGTATTTTAATTTAATTTTTATTATATCAGGCGTATCGCATGAATCTTAAACATTTAATAAAAATCTAACTTATTTTATCATTTAATTATGGAAATTGCTATTTTCAAAAGATGTCATTTAAACTCTCTTAAAGACATTCCTGATTTTCAAAAGAACCTTCCTAACGAAATTAAGTTATTCACAACTGAGTTTAACTTACTAAAATTTCTTCGTTATGGAATTGAATATTCAAGTGATTAAGAAGAATTGATTAATAATATTAAGGAATATTCGTCAGATATAATTCAAATTAAATATACATTTACTATTAGCTACGTATTATTATGTGAAAATTGTTGATGCAGGCGGCCTTATTAAAGCAATTAAAAATTTGTTTATATAAATCATTAAAAGTTATGAAATTGATTAATAGATGATTATAATTTAAAATGAATAGAGTTTTCTGATTTAGGTTAAAAGTAGATATATTAAAATATATTAATAAAATATTTTAGCTTTAAAACTATTTTCTAATAAATAAATTGGGATTACTTCAATATTTTCTTTTTTAAAACTTTGATTCAAAGTTAAAATCTTACAAGATTTTGCACCTATATAGCTAGTAATTTTGGCAATTTTTCTTAAATCTTCTTCTGAAACTTTCTCCTTAACTTCAACTGGTAATATGCCATCATTTTTGATAATTACATCTATCTCTTTATTACCCTTTCTGAAATAATGGGAAGCCTCAAGAGTATTTACTACATAAGTTTCAAGGACAGCTCTAAATTTTCTTTCAAATACTTCTTTAGAATTTGCAAAAATTAGAGAAGTTGTTGAAGGATAGTATTTTCTTAGTTTTCTTGATTCGGATAGAAAACTTATTCTATAGTTACTCAAAGACCTAATTAATAGAGAAGTTTCAAGATATTTAAGATAGTTTGAAACAGTTACTTTATTTGAACCGATATCTCTCGATAGAGAATTTAAGTTTATTATTGCACCTGCATTCGAAAGAATAAATTTCGTAATTTTCTCAAGTAGGATGATATCCTTTGTTTTGAATATTATTGGAGTATCTTTAAAAATTACTCTATCTATTACGGAATTCTTTATATATTCAGAAATTTTAACTTCATTTTCCCAATTTGCTATCTCAGGAAATCCTGCTTTTCTTAAGTAGTCTAAAAAATAAACTTCGAATCTTCTCGAAAATACTTCAATATCTTTGATTTTTATTCCTTTCATTTCTAAAAATTCTGAAAAATATAATGGGTTTAGTTTGAGAAAAAAGAACCTTCCAGCTAAGTGACTAAAGCTTCTTTAGAAATTAACAAAGAAGACAAACCTGAAACTAAAAATTTAAGGTTAGGATAAATATCGTAATATTGCTTAACTGTTGAATACCAATTTCTTGCATACCGTATTTCATCGAAGAAGATGTATGTTTTGCCTACTTCTTCAAAACTTTTTTTAGAACATACTTTTCATAAAAGCTTAGAACTTCTTTAGGATCATTTAATGATTCCTCAAAAGAAAATATAGTATCTTTGTAGGATCCTCTCCATTTTCAAGAAGTTTTTCTATAACTTGATACAAAAGAGTAGTTTTACTAACCCTTCTCAAGCCGGTTATAATCAAAATTTGTCTTTCTTTTAAGCTCTCTAAAATTTTAGGGAAAGCATATCTTTTGAAAGGCAAAGCTAATTCCTTTCTAATCTTTCCACTAAACCATCACTCATTGTATCTTTCTATAAACTCTTTTTGCATATTGGTTAATTTTGATTTACCAATATTTAAATTATAAGTAAATTGAGATTTACTTTAATATTTGAATTCATAGGATATCTTAGTAGGAAGTATTTGAAGTAATTCTACAAAAATCTTTATGACTTCATTTGATTCCATGGTTCCTGCTCTACTTCTCCTTTAAACAAAGAACTTTGTCATCAAAATACAAATGAAAGTCTTTCTCATTATGGCAGGAAGCAAATTTAAATTTTTCCGAAACCAATCGATTTGTGCCATTATCAAACACTTATTTTAAGCTATTCTTACAAACCCTCTTAATGTTAAACACTTGGCTTAACATTTACTCACATGTAGGCTATAAAATGTGAAATTCTTAGTTAGATTCTTTGAATATCTTAGCTTATTGTATTGGATGAGTTAACTGGCTTCTAGTTAATAAACCATTCATTATGAATATGAAATAGCGTATAATCTATCTAGAAAAATATATAATTAAAAAAAATTTATTTTAAGGGACTGTAAATCTTACGTAGAATGCTTCTCCGTTGATTGGGTTATCGATATTTGGTGTTACTGAGCTAGTTGAAACGCTTGGAGTATATGTATCAGGAGTTAAAGTTGTGATGGTGAATGTAATGCTTGCAGATATCATGTATGGTGTATAAGTAGGAGGAACAACTAATGGGTTCCATTGAACCCAGCTATAACTAAATAAAGGCTCAGCATCATAAACGTTATTCGGATAACTACTTGTACCTCCTACAACGTTTATATTGCTTCCTTCGATAGCTATTCCAAAAGCTCTATCAATCGTTTCTCTGCCATAACCTTTTGCATCGACTAAAGCGCCGTTATTATCTATTTGCAATATAAAAGCGTCATCTTGATTTGGTGGGTTGGAGAAGTATCCTGCAGCATATAAATATGTACCGTCTACAGCGATGCTGGTTATTATACTTTCAGTGCTAAATACTGTAGCTCTAGCAGCTAAAAATCCTCCATCTATTGTGAAGCCTGCGATGAAGCCATTATTGTTCGAAGCGCCTGCAACTACAAAAGTAGTTGCAGAATTGAATTTGAGTGAAGCGATACCGTCATTGCCAGGCGTTCCAAATCTTAATGACCATTGCTGTGTAAGAGTATTATCTGCAGAATTCCAGTCAATTCTTGTAATGAAAGCATCATATCCACCAAAAGTATTTGTATTTGTATCGCCGGCTATTATTATCCTATATATGGCACCGCTTATACTAAAGTCTATTGCACCACCTCTCTCAATTCCAAGCCCTAAATCCAATTCTGCGAACCTTATTATATTTAAATTAGTATCTAGTATTGCCAAAAATGCCGTGTGATCAAACCATCCTCCTGTTACGAAAACATAAGTACCGTCGGTTGCAACTGCATAAGCTACATCAGCTCTGGGAACGTTTATTCCTGAAGCAATGAATTTAGTAGCTGCTATAGTGTTTGCAGTTAAATCCCATTTAGCTATAAATATATCGAAATAATTATTTTGATTTTTTGTCGTCCCAACAATGTAAGCAGAATTACCAGCTACAGCTACCGCATAAGCAAACTCATCCTCGGATGTTCCAATAGTCCACATGTTGAGTCCAGTATCATTTACAGCTATGAATGCATCACGATAGCCTGCACCAAAGCTATCCGTGTGTCCAACGATTACTTTATTTGTACCCCATATTGCAACGGCTGTTGCTTCATCAGCGCCACTACCTCCAAATGTTATTTGTTTTGCAAGTGTAAATGCATAAACGTTAGTTTGTTCTTTGAATGCAAAAAATGCTAGTATACTTGCAATCACCACTGAGGCTATTATTATGGGAATCTTCTTTTTTGCCATTGTGGTTTAATATCTTTAAAAGTATATAAATTTTTTTAGAAATGTATAAATATTTCATTCAAAAAGAAATCCATTAAATCATTTCTCTGCATATATCGTTCCATGATCTAATAAATGATAAATTCCCCAATTGTGCTTGTATACTCTAAATTTTTTGAAACCTTTGTTTTTTAATCTGTTTATTATATAGTCTACTTTTGGTTTATTGAAGCTTGTATATTCAATTTTTACCTTTTCAAATCTTGATATAGCATCGTCTTCTATAATGTAATATTCGCAACCTTTGCAATCCGCTTTCAACAAATATGGATTGTTTAAATTGTTTTCCTCTAAAATCTTCCTAAGGCTAATACTTTTTATCCTCAAAGTCTTTCCTTTGACTGAACTATATATGCTAAAAGTTCCGCTAATGTTTTCCCCAACATTTACTTCGATTTCCTCATCTTTACCTACTGCCTCATTAAATAGCTTTATCTTATCATTTAAATGTGGATTTAGTTCAATGTTTTTCTTCAAATAATAAAAGTTGATCGGATGTGGTTCATAAGCATAAACAATTGCTCCTAAGTTTGCATAATATAACGCTGTATCACCTACAAAAGCTCCTACGTCGACAACTATTTTGTCTTTTAAATCAAATCCTACGAAATGAACGTCATGAATAAAGGTTTCGGAGAAAATCAATGGATCTACTGAATATAAATAAAAGCGCAAACCGTTTGGCAAAATTAAAATTTTATTCTGCCAATCAACACGCCAACAATATTCACAATTCTCTTTTGCATCCTTTAAAGGAACACTCTTATATAATTCGTATAAAACATAAGCTAACCCTTTATTTTCTTTATTAGAATCTATTATTAAACCACTTCTGAATTTCAATTTTACTTTATCTCTAATGCCTGCAAAATATAAAATTGCATTATTAAAATTTTCGAATGTTCTAGCTATATTTTCAATTTCTAAAATAAAATTGATTCTTCCTTTTAGAAAATAATACAAAGAAAGAAGAGATTTAAATCTCGACATATATCATATCAATTAACTTTTTATTTAATTTTAAATAAGTATTTTTCAAATCTACTTCAGATGGTATTTTTGCTTTAAAAACTAATTTATTTCCTCTTATTAGATTAATTAAATTTTTTATCTTACTAGAAATATCCTCTTCATTATAAATATCTATTAAAAAGTTTTCATCCAATATATGTTCTCTTACATTAGGCAAATCAACAGCCAATATAGGCATTCCGCTCATTAGATATTCAAAAAACCTTATTGGAGTATTAAAACATGATCCTAAATTTTTTAAGCTCAAAAAGAGAACTATATCCGAAGCATTTAAATAATAGTTAAGCATTTCCTTAGAATATGGCCCTAGATATCTCACTTTTAAGCCTACATTATTTCCTTCTTCGATAAGTCTTGTAATAAATTCTTCTCTATGAGCAACGCCTATTATTGCTAGCGAAAGGTCTTTCTTATACTCGCTTTCTATGCGGGCAAATGCTCTTATAAATTTTAACATTGCTGAATAATTTCCAGCTCTAAGAACTCCGCTAGTAATAACTATAATTTCATCTTTATTTAGCCCCAATTTTTTTCTTAATTCTTCTTTGTTTGCATTACTTCGAAATCTACTAGGATTGACAAATTGAGGCAAAACGAATAGTTTTGAATCTTCTATCTTATAACTCTTTAAAAAGTTCTTAGCAAAATTATTTATTACCAATATTAAATTAGAGAATTTTAAAAACCTTAGGATAATTTTATCATAAATTTTGTTAATTACATTTCTCTTTTCATCTTCTTTACCTCCAAACTCATCTAGATCTAAAATAACCTTAAAATTGAATAGTTTATTGATTTTAAAAATCATTGTTAGAATATACAAAGGGATAACATTAGAAAAGAATATAACAGTAGAAGGCCTAAATCTTGCAAATGCACATATTAAAAATGGAAAACGAATTAATTGATTAAATATAATTTTGGTTTCTAACTTTTTAAATCTAAGAAGAAATTTAATATAATTAATATTATTATCTTTTTTTATTATCATCTTAAAAGCATGATTGTAAAGAAAGCCTACGTCATATACCTCGAAATTTTTACTTAAATTATCAAATAATAAATCAAGTCTGTCCCACCAACCTTTTCTTGTTCCCCAAAAGCTCACATAGAACAATCTTCTCATGATAAAAATCTCTTATTTATGGCACATATGTAAAACAGTCTAGTCTATGAAATCGCCTAAGTTTGTTCCTGTAATCTCTTTTTCAAGAAAATCTAAAATTTGTTTTATAACAGTACTAACTTCAATTATGAGATATTTAGACAACTTTAAATGTTCTTAACATAAATTATTGAACTAATGCGTTTAGTATCGTTCTCGCTCTTGCTTCAGGACTATGAAATTTCATAACGAATTTTCTAGCTTCTTTACCAATCTTTATTGCGTAATCTGGATCTTGTATGATATATTTAACATGTTGTTTTAATTCTTTAAGGTTATCAAAAAAGAAAGCATGCCTACCTTCTTCAAGATTGTTCGGTATTAATGTCCTAGGTGTTCTAGAGATTAAAACCGAACCCGAATAAGGAATCTCCCAATATCTTACAGTATCAAAACCCATGCCTTAAGTTGAAACTGCGCAAAGCGATTGGGAAATTATTTTGAGATACGTATAATGCGGCAAACCTTTTCTGTGTTCTGAACCAAGATAAATAAATGAATTCTTGAATTTCTTAAGAGCCTTAGCTAAGTTTATTCTCTCTTTTAGTACATTATAGTGCTTAGTTTATGCTTGATATTAAGGATTTTAGGCAAATCATAGTAACCAAAAGTATGATATGGTAAAGTCATGTGTGTTTTCCTATGAAGATTATAAATTAATTTAAACATACCCATCACTATATTTTATAATTATTCATTAGGAAATATAGTTTTTATCCATTTTATGAATCTTTTTATTATTTTTTCTGTTATTTCTTTGGCTGCTTCATATAGTATTTCGTTTTTAATTTCTAGGTAACGTTGCACAAGAATATTTCTTCAACAAGAATCTTTGAGATTTTATTTAGATTGAAGAAATTTTTTATGCTTTCTATGGCTTTTAATGACAAATCTTTATAATAATTATCGTCCTGAAGCAATCTTTTTATCACTTGTTTCATCTCTTCAAAATTGCTTACTTTTATCACCCAAGGAAGATCATCTCCTTCTCTACCTTTTTTTATTAATCTTATGCAAGGTAAGCCAAGTGCTGCATAATCGAATTCCTTTCCTCCACCTCCTATTGTTTTTAAACTTAAACCAATTTTACATTTAGATATATAATACCTCAATTGGCTGTGAGGAATAGCCTCTATAATTTTAATAGATTCATTCATACCTTCTTCTTCGATAATCTTTTGTATTTTTATTTTTTGTTCTTTATTTAATCCTATCCAAAGCATTGATATTTTATAATTAAGTTCTTTATGAAAATTTTTGATTAAAACGAAAAAATTATTTAGATTAGGTATAAATCCCCCAGCATAACATAAATCGTAATTATATTTTCTATCATTTAATTGAGAAAGCCATTCTAAGAATGCTCCGTTGGGCAAATAAACTGCTTTGTTTTTATCTATTTGATATTCATGTTTTAAATATTCATAGGCATAAAACACTTTCTTTGCCTTATTGATAAAGATCCTGAGTAGAAGTTTATTTAATTTTAATGAACGCGTGAAAAAATCCAGATATGGATCCCTTACATCATTGAAGTTCGGTATTCTTCTTAATTTACTTATAACATATCCTAAAGCAAAATCAATTATATCGCCAGCTATTATTGCATCGTATTTTGCATTAAAAAGCAATCGTAAAGGTCTACTAGAGCCTATTGAATATTTAGCAATTGCAGTCTTTTGATATTTTGCTAGCGCAAATGCCAGCTTTTCATATCTGCTTGGAATTGGTGATTTGGGTAATTGGTTAATCAATAAAATCGTTTTATTTGTTTTTATAGCGTATTTCTCTAATTGATTTAACTCATTAAAATCAAACAGATCATCCTTAGTCTTCCTATAAGTATTTTCAAAATTCGATAAATCGTTTTCATCTCTAATAAAACAAGCAAGAGGAATAATTATTCTTTCCTTTATGTTCTCTATTTTTTCAAGAAATTCATTAATTTTTTCTGGCGATCCAAAACTTCCTCTAAAGTATCTAATTAATATGCTATTTGGTGTAATTATAGGTGTTAAGGGAATTTTTTTACATTTATCTTTGAATGAAACTTTAATAAGTTTATCTTTTAATTTATAACTATTGAATATTAAATATTTATTTTCTAAAAGATGATTTGTATTAATATAAAATTTTATTATTTTTTCACTAATATTGATATTATTGAATTTATCTGAAATTAATAAAGTCAATATAAATTTTGGTCCTTCATTACTACTTAATCCATATTCTTCTTTTACAATATTCCTGATCTTAGCAATCAAGAAAATAACATCTTCAGCACTTAAACCAATGATTTTTCTTTTTATTTTTTTAAAACTATCTTCCAAGTATAGCGGATTATAAAATATAGGGTCAAATGTAAAGTACTCAACTTTATCGACCAAATCTTTTAGATGAATTAATACTGATAGTTTAAGATAATCTATCATAACAAATAACTGTTATACTTTTCAGCAATCCGAGTCCAATCAAAAATTTTTACTCTTTCTTTTGCTAACTTAGTATATTTTTTTCTTAATTCGGTATCGGAAATTAACAATTCCAAAGCTTTTCGTAATTCTTCTGAACTAGGCTTAATTAGTATACCCGCGTTTGCAAGCACCTCTGGAATTCCCCCTGTCCTCGAGGCTATAATAACTTTACCCATAGCCATAGCTTCTAAAATTGCGATGCCGAAAGGTTCATAAAGTGATGGGTGAACAAAAATATCTGCTTCAAATAATAAGCTTTTTAATAATTCTCTTGAAACGTTAGAAAAATTTAGAATTTTATTTTTTATTTTTAAAAAATAGCTTAGATTATTAATTTCCTTTTTACTTTTTAAATCTCCGCTACCAATGATTATTAAAACCCAATCTTTCTCTTTAATTTCTGCTAATGCTTTTATCAGAATACGAATTCCTTTTCTTTTTGAAAATCCTCCCAAGAATATTATTATATTTGAAACTCCTAGTTTATCTTTTAGACCAATTTTTCTTATATTGTTAAATTCATCTAGATCTATTCCATTATGAATTGTTATTATTTTATTAGATTGAAGATTATAATAGTTAATAATTTCAATTTTTACGTAATCTGAAACTGCTATTACAATTTTACTCTTTCTAAATATGTCTTTTTCAAATTTAGAATTGATTAAATTAATGAAGCCTAAATAATTTCTTTCTAAATTGAATAAGCCAATTTCAGTTCCATGACAAGTTATAACTAAATTATCCTTTTCTTTCATCATATTAACAAAAGGAGAAATATGAATATGCTGGAAATCTATTAAATCTGGTTTAATCTTATGCTTTATTTCTTCAAATTTTTTATAAGCTAGCAAGTTAAAGATTGAAACCTGTGGTAAAGGAACAGGTGGTATTTTTAAAATATGCTTTGGAATTTGAACATAATAAGCGTTGACTTCATTGTCTATATATTCTCCTTGCTTAGTTATTACATGCACTTCATGACCTTTCTTCGCAAGTTCACGAGATAAATGATAGACTCTATTACCTACACCTGAATGTTGATTCGAAACATAAGATATGAAAAGAATTCTAGCCATTATTTTGTAAAAAGAACATTATGATCCAAGAATTTTCTAAATTTGAAACCTTCTTCTTTCAATATTCTATTTGCTCTAATAAACGATTCATTTTTTTTCTATAATAACAACATTTGTTCTTTTCAAGCAATTCTTTGCTCCTTCTAATACTAGATCTTCTGCACCTTCAACATCGATTTTTATTAAATCTATTTTTTCTTCATCTATCAATTTATCTAGCTGTTTCATTTCTACTTCGATAAAATCTTTTTGTCTCCTCATAACAGAAGGTTTGCCCGGATAATTACTATTATAGTATAATTTTATTCGTTCTTCTGAATTTCCAGCTGCAACTTTAAAGCTATTAATCTTTACATTATTAATTTTCTCGTTTAGTTTCAGCAAATTATAGTTTCTAGGTAAAGGCTCAAAAGCATATACTTTGCAATATTTTGCAGCTCTAATGGCATAACCCCCAATGTTAGCACCAACATCAACAAATATTTTTGAACTTTTTAAGTATTTCATGATAAAATCAAAGGTCTTAGGTTCGTTATACAATCCAGCATGAATATAATCTAAAAGATGTTTCAAAGCAAACTTTGATTTATCATTAAATTCTACAATCACAAGCTCGTTCAGAGAGAGTGTATAAAACTTTCTTTTCTATGTTAAAGCCACTATGATACATTACGTATCTTAAAGTTTCAAGATCAACATTTTCTAGCTTATTTTCTAAAGTTAAATATCTTAAATATCCACTCAAAGGTTTTATTTTACCAAAAAATATTCCACGAATACCTGATCCTAACAATCTAAAATGTTTATAATTTCTGGTATTTCTATTCAAAAAATTCATTCAAAATTATTTTTTAAACAAAATCCTACATTTGCTAAATCTATCCAAGACGCTTTTACTTCTTTACAGAAATCTATAAAAGCGTTGTTTAAATCTATGTTATCTGAAATTAATAATCCTCCTCTTATTAATTTTCTCCAAGCTGTTTTGAATTCGAACATCATATGCTCATAAGTATGCAAAGAATCATGGTAAAAAACATCAATTGCACCAAGTTTATCTAAAAGATCTGGTAACTTTTCTTCGACCTTTCCTAAAATAAGCGTCCATCTTTCTCTTAATATTTGCGGAACTAGCCAACCCACTTCTTTATTTTTAGGTATCATGGATGTAGGATCCAAATTAGGTAAGTCAATTGAGAAAAGATGACCTTTATTATTCTTTTTTAAAGCAAGCAGTATATAAAATGAAGAAGCACTATTCGCTACTCCTGTTTCTACTATGATATTTGGTTTTAAAGCACGGATAACTACATAAATTGAATCCAATGCACTAGCCATTCCAGGAACATTTACTTTTATATGAGATATTTCATTATAATAATCTTTTATTACTCGTTCATCATACTTAAAAATTTTGAAATAGTATTTACTTTAATATGGTTATATATATAATATTTAATATTATGAAGGAAATAATTGTATAAAGGTGTAAGATATTTTATATAATATTTATTCATAAATTTTATCATATAATTAATAACATCGTATTAGAAATAACCCGTTGAGTAAATATTCGAGGCTTTATAATATTTGCATTTTTTAAATAAGGCTATTAAGAAATACAGTAGCTTTATTTTTGATTCTCTCAAGTTCGTCTAAGCTAGTATAAGCTGGAGGATTACCTGCGATATGATCGGCGATTGTAGGGTTAGGGCACCACAAAGTATATTCACGTAAACTGAGATAGTATCTTAGAAATTTTAAAGCACCAATTCTGTATCTATAATATGGAAGGTCTATTCTCAGAGGTCTTATATTCTTAGTTAAGATTATAAATCTATACATGTCTCCTGTTTTGTAATATAGATTTAAGAATTTTCTTGTTTCTAGCAATACTTTCTTTTTAGTCATGAAAGTGTTTGTAGTATAAGGAATTTGAATCCATTCAATTTTATTATGAATGATTCTATTTTTTATGGACTTTTTCCAAGCTGTATTGACTATCCAAGGATGGAGATATGGCGAAAGGAAATCTATGTTCTCATTGTTAATGAATTCAAGCATCGGCTTAATGCTTTGGAAATATAGATAATCATCCTCTTGAAACATTACTATTTCTGAACATTGCTGAGTTATGAGATATTCGAGCTGAAGCTTAAAGGTTTGAACATCACTATTCCAATTCCTTCCAGCAACATTTCTTTCTATCTTTTTTCCTATTTCTACATTATCCAATAGCTCTTTGAAAACTTTTTCATAAATATAAGAGCACCTATCCATTATTACATACACTTTAGTTTTAAGGCCTTGTATAGCTTCTTTAAAGGATAACAAACATGCTGTTACCAATTCTAGCTTATTATTGAAATTTTTAGGTGCGCTAGGACTCAAAAAAGGTGAAACTCTATAAGCAATTGTTAGCTCAAAGTTGGACATTTCTCTTTATAGCTAAGATATTTACGTAGCCTTTATTAATTAATAATTCCGAAGTTAGTTTTTCAAAATCATTTATATCTAATTTTCTTAATCTTCCGTAGCTTATTAAATATAAATCAAAATTATTTTTAGATAACATTTCGAATATTAAAAAAGGATTTTCTTTGCTTCTTTTAATTATAGCTATGGGGGAATATTCAAAAACAATGTAAGCAGTATTTTTTAGACTTTCTGCCATTCCTTTAAAAACTTTCACTTCGTTTCCTTGAACATCTATTTTTACTATACATATGGGTTTATTTAAATTTAACGAATCTAGTTTTATAGTTCTTATTTTCGTATATTTACTATTACCTTTAGTTTTTTCTATTATATATGAATCTAATCCTGTTTTTTTATCTTCACATAAAATAGCAAAACCATCATTATCTGATACTGCATAAGGATAAATCTTAACATTATTACATTTATTATACTTTACATTTCTAATTAAAAAAGAAAGATTGTTCTTATCTGGTTCAAAGGAAATAACCAATCCTTTTTCTTTTACCATTTTAGAGAACAAGATTGTATAATATCCGCAATAAGCACCAATATCTATGCATAACTCTCCTTCCTTAATTATCTTCAACATTATAGCAGTTATCTCATATTCACAAAAACCTTTTAATAATAATTCTAGGTTTACAGGACATCTCATAAATAGTTTAAAATCAAAATTTGTTGAAATGGGCATCTTTTCTAAAATTTTAACTAGCACTATATCGATTGGTTTTAATAATTTGTAAAATCTGCTATATTGTACTATACTATAGAAAACTAAAGGAAAAAATACAATGCTTCGTTTATTAAATATTAAATTACTTTTATACATATTTCTCGTTTAAATTAAAACTTAGTAGAGAGATATTTAAATTTTTAATTTTGCATTAAATTGCTATCTAAAGAACTTATAAGATTAAACTGAACAAAATTATGGTTTTAATTTAATATTAATATTTTAATATAATGAAATCGATTTTCACCATTTATTTATAGCAATACAAATAATAATTAGCTCCGCCATGATGTAATCCAAGATTTTTAATCACAAAACCATATGCTTTTAATATGGATAAAGCTTCATCAAAATTTTTAGGGAACACTTCAATAATTATTCTTCGTGTTACTTTAAGAGTCTTTGGCGAATTAATTACCTCTAATTCATCTCCTTCAACGTCTACTTTCAGCAAATCAATTTTTCCTAAATTATACTTTTTAACAATCGAATCTAAAGTAGCGGTGTTTACCATAATTCGCCTATTATAAATCTCTAGATTAGTATTTTGTTTAATTGTTGCATTACTGGGGGCAAAATCACTATAATAAAGAAAAACTTTATTAGGTTTGTTTGATATAGCGACATTTTCTATATAAACATTGTTCAAATTATTAAATTTTATATTTTCCTTTAAAAGTACTATATTCTCAGGTAAAGGTTCTATAGCTATAACTTTGCCTTTTTCTCCAACCAATTTTGCGCATCTTATTGTGTAGCTCCCTATATAAGCTCCCACATCTACCACCACATCTCCTTCCCTTAGTTCAAGTATATATTCTAATGCATCTCTTTCCCAATCAAGAAATATTAGATACTCATCGAGCGTATATGATCTAAAAATAAAATTAAGCTTAAACCAATCGATAAAAGTTATTGCAATCAATTTGATTGACATAATTTTTAATATGAATTTTAATGATAAAGGTAATTTATTTAAAAATCTCCACGTCATATCCTTTGAAAAAATTCTTAATAATATTATTAACAATAAATATGTATAATAAATTAATAAAGCAATATTAATTTTAATTAGGTCATTAAAATTATTAGTAAAAATAATAGATATCTGCGGAAATTTATATCTACTAATATTTCTAATATATAACATTTTAAATTGATTTTAAAATGTTTTTTAAAAATTTTGCTCTATGATAAATAGTATGTTCTTTAGAGGCTCTTAAATATGCTTTCTCTGCTATTTTAATCCTTTCATTTTCATTATTTAAATAATAATCCAGGCTTTCAATTGTCTCTTCTGGGCTATCAACCATAATTATTTCATCTTTTGGTTTATAACAAAGCTCCATTTTTTCAACGTGATCTGAAATTATAAAAGCACCTGAGCCCGGTGTTTCAAAATCTCTATAATTAAAAGTACCAGGTCTTTTTCTGTTTACATCTACATGGATGTTTATTACAATTTTTGCTCTATTGAATGATTCATTTAATTTAAACCAAGGTACAGGAGGCAAAATTGTTGCTTCGCTGAGTTCATTATTAGTTAAATTCCAACCTATTAAAGTAACTCTTTTCTTAAATCTTTTTATTGCAGGTATTATAATATTTTTAAATCCTACACTTCTTCCCTTTGATGTTCCAACGAAAAGAATGTCTGTATCTTTTTTAATTTTCATAGGATAAAAGAATCTCGGATCATATGCCAAGGGTAAAAATTCAATTTTCGTTATGCCTCTTTCTTTATAATCTTTAATAGAACCAAATGATTGAGTTAAGACAAAATCAGCTTCGCATGAACCCTCAAACCATTCATCGCTGAAGAATCTAGGATCATCTACACTCCAAAATATTAAATTTGAATATTTTTTTATTTCTTTGAAAACTTCTTTTAAAGGAAAAATATTAATCGCAAGAACAAAATCAGGTTTAAACTTCTTAATAATTCTATTTATTCCTTTTTTATATAGAAAATAATTTAATTTTCTAAGTTTTCTAATGTAAAATATAAATCTTGATAATTTTAATAAATTTGCTTCTATTAAGCTATAACTAATTCCATATGAGTTTAAGTATGCAGAATCTTCTAAACCTGTCATACTTGCTTTTATATCTAAGCTTTTAAAAGCATTCAATAAAGTATATGGGAAATGAATTGCATGATTGCCACTTAAAGGCATATTTGAATCACCAGTAAGAATTAATAAATTACAATTCATTTATTTTCAATCAGTAGCTTATATAACCCTAGTAGTTTTAATGCAATATGATCTGGTGAATAATTATTAATAATATATTTAATTGCATTTTTACTCATAGTTTTTAATTTATTATTATCTTGTAATAATTCAATTATTTTTTTTGCAAAATTTTTCGCATCATATTGTTTTACAAAATAACCATTGAATCCATCGATTACATAATCCTCTAATAGCGGATGGTACGTTGATATGACAGGAACACCTGCAGACATTGCTTCAAGAATACTCATAATAGAGGGACGTTTAAATCTAAAAGGACTCATAAAAATATCAACATTAGGTAATATTTCTCTTTTTAAAATTTCATTCTCGATTGTTCCAATATAAGTGACGTTATTAAATTTAAATGGCGGTTTACTTTTGGATATGAAAAGCAATTTAGATTTAGGTATTTCTTTATTTATAATTTCAAATGCTTTTAACGCAATATCTCCGCCTTTTAGATAATAATCATATCCTACGAATAGGATTGTTGGTTCTTCGTTGTTAATTTCTTTATTGCGCTTAATGACTGGTATTGGAGGTGGTACATAATTTATTGTACTCTCAAATCCCAATTTTCTTAATAGATATACGCTCGAAGGTTTCCATGCAATGAGTAAATTACGCTGATCTTTAAAAATATTTCTAAAATAATTATACAAACTCATTAATTTTGGTAATGGAATATCTTCATAAAAATGAAAATATTCGATCGGAGAAAAATCCACTTCGTATAAAGTAGGTTTATTATACTTTATCAGTTTTCCTACATGCTGAACCATTGCATGAACAATGTCAATATTATTATCTGTTATTATCTCTCTACCTCCGTATCCGCTATAAAATAAAACTGGCAGACTCGGAGAAATTTTCTCCAGCATCATTTTAGACAATCTAACGCCTATCAATAAAGAAAAGCTGATTTGAATTTTTCTGACATTTAGATGATATCTTACTTCAGTAGGCTTATATAAAATTCTTAATTTTCGTACAATCGCCATACCATGTTTCCAATTTAAGGGAGGACCTGGAAAGTAAATATTTAGCATAATCTTAGATCAGTTACATATTGCTAATTTGTATAACTTCTCCAATTCTAACGATATTCTTATTGGATCAAACTTTTCTTCAACAAATTTTCTTGATCTAAAACCTAATAATTTTCTCTCTTTATCATTCTCTATCAAAAAACATAACGCTTCATAAAATGCTTTTTCATCATTTACATTACAAAAAATTGAGAATGGCGATATTTCTCTTAAAGGCAACAGGTCGCTGACAATTGCGGGTATTCCTAAACTGTTTGCTTCAATTAACGACATACTGTATGTATCTGCACGTGTAGGCAAAAAGAATATATCCGTTTCTTTATATAATTCGAGTATATTAATAAAATAATCTATTATCTTAATATTATTAAATTTATTGAAATAACTTTTATAGCGATATGGTATTTTATTACTTTTAATAATTATTTTTATATTTTTATATTTCAAAATTAAATTTTTAAATACACTTGATGCAACAATTCCTCCTTTACGATAAAAGTCATTACCCAAAAAGAGAATGGTTACATGATCTTTATTTAGTTCTTTATGGATAAATTGTAAAGGAGCTGGTGGCGGTATTACTTGTATTTTATCATAATCTAGATCTTGATAATACTTTAAAAGAAGTGTTTTAGCCCATTTAGTCCATGCAATTATTGCCGCGCTTCTTTTTAAGATTTCTTTTTCCATTTTAAATGTAAATCTTAACTTTTTATAATCGATATTGTACCAATGCTTTAAAATGTATATCGCAGGCCCGCTCCTTTCATATATAGTTGGTTTATTATAAAAGTGGAAATTGAAATCCATTGAATGTACCAAATTGTATCCTTCTGCTCTTATATATGTTCCAAATCCCATCGTGATGAGTGTTGAACAATCTGGAAAAATAAAATCCAAACTCTTTCTTACCAAACCGTAGAATATTCTAGGATTAATTATTCCTTTACCACAAGTTGGTAATTTTTCAATGTAAAGCGGATAATATTCCACATTTCTCGGTTTATATTTAAAACGTAAGATTTGCGCAGCAGGTGCACCGCTATGAGGTGAAAGAGGCATTTCGATCAAAACTTTCATTTCAATGATAATTCATCTTATATTTTGACCAACATCAACTGTTCATATTGTTTCTTTAACGTATTTTTTGAAGTAGCTCGGTATGGTTTCCTCAAGAATTTCATGTTGCATATAAGGAGGTAATATTCCTACAAATTCTAGCTGGATCACATCACAATCTAATCTTTCTAGATAATCATTGAAGAGTTTATCATAATAAATAGATTGACGAAAAAGAATATTTGAAATGCCACGTAATTGTTTTATCATGCTAGAAAAATAAATTCACAATTTGTTCCGCAATATTCTCACATGAAAATTGGTACGCTCTGTTTAAAGCGACAAAGCATATTGAAAACTTCAGACCAAACAGCATCGTAATATAAAATATGTCCAAATCATCAAACTTTCTTCGCTAAAACAGCAAATCCCTCTGATAGACTTGGTGTTTTAGAAAATATCTTGCTTATTAAATAAAAAAACCTGCTTAAATTTTTATTAGCAAAAGGTGAATCATAAGGAATTGGTTTCGTTTTAATTGGAACAAAATTATATAAGCTTAAATGTTCCAATAATGCATGATATGTATATAATTTTAAATGTCCAGAAGAATTATACTCCCTAGTAGGAATTCCTATTATATAATCGCCAATTCTATACTTCCATGATATCTCATATCCTATAGGGACAACACCTAAAATAAAAAGTAATCTGTTTATCCACGATGCTAAATTAGGTGTCGATATTAAAAAATATCCATTTTTCTTTATTAATCTACTTGTTTCTGACAATAAATTGTCAGGATCTGCTAAGTGTTCTATAACTTCTATCGCAATACCTAAATCGAAATACTCATTAGGATAAGGTATTTTATCCGTATTAAGATCTAAATTTAAAAAGTTCACAAACTGAGGAAGATGTTCTTTTACTTGTTCGTTTACGTCTATTCCTACATATATTTCAGGTTTAAATAATTCTACAACTTTTTTTGCAAAATTTCCATAACCAACTCCAAATTCAATTATTTTTTTGAAATTATTATTACTAATTAATTTTAACAATGAAAAATTAGCTTCCAAAATTTTTTGTGACGATCCAGTTTTAGCCAAGTATAATCTTGTTTTTTTCATTATAAAGTTCAATAAATTTGCTAGCAATATTTTCTAAGTTAAAAAGCCTAACTCTCTCTAAAGCTATATTTACTTTTTCTTGATATAGTTTATCGTTAGTTAATAGCTCAAGCATTGCATTTGCAAATTCCTTATGATTTATCTCGTTAACTAATATCCCGGCATTTCCAACAACTTCCGGAATACTAGTTAGATTAAAAGCTACGATAGGCTTTCCACATGCCATAGCTTCAAGAAATATTAGACCAAAGCCTTCTAGAACACTTGCTGAAGCGAATATGTCGCAAGAAGCGTAATATTTAGGCAAATCTTCTTCATTAACAAATCCTGCGAAGATAATATCTTTTTCTAGATTTAGTTTTTTTGTTAAATTGATTAAGAAGCGTCTTAAAGGACCATCACCGACTATTATAAGTTTTACATCATTAATCTTCGATTTTACTAACGCAAAAGACTTTATGAGGAAATGAACTCCTTTATTTGGATGTAGATTTCCTACAAACAATATTTTTCTTTCGTTGCCAAATTTTTCGTTAATATCTGAGGCGTTAATATTTCTGTTAAATTTTTCCAGATCTACACCTTCAGGAATAACTCTTATCCTTTCCTTTGATATATTGAATAATCTTATGAATTGTTCAGCTGTGAATTTACTTGGTGCTACCCAATAGTCTGGCTTAGTTAATTTTCCATAAATATTTCCAAAAGGTACCGATAAAGCATCTTTAAGTTTTACAATAGGTTGTACATGATGCAAAAGACCAATGCTTATAAAGTTGTTACCCAATAATCTTAAAAACGGGAATGGCAAGTTTATCAATAAGAGATCAGTATCTAATAATTTTTTATTTAACGTAATGTTTAAAGAGAAAGTTAAAAAATCCAGCTCAAACATTCCACTCAGCTTTCCAAATTTTCCTAATATCGTTCTAAGATCTTTAAATCTATAGATTTTTATACCGTCGAAGTTATGATAGAAAGTTCCACCGTTCCAAAATGTAGTTATTACTGTAACTTTATAGCCTAACTTTTTAAAACCTTTGGATAAGCCTTCAATATGCCTTTCGATTCCTGTATAAACTCCCCTTTTAGGATAAGGAAATACAGGCGTTATAATCGTTATTCTTAACATTATTTCAGCAAGCTGTTAATTAACTCTGCCCATTGTTTCCCTATAACTTTCCAATCAAATTCTTTTTCAACTTTTTTTCGAGCGTTTTCTCCTAACTTTTTACATAACTCTTTATTTTCATATAATAACTTTATTTTTTCAACAAAATCTTTTACATTTCTACTACAATAAATAACTTCTTCATAATTTTTAAAAAGTTCATTCATTTCCGGCGTGTTTATTTTTATCAAAGGTTTACCGCAAGATAAAATTTCTAAGTCTGACAATGAAAAATCATAATATGTGCTGATAAAAACACTTACTTTATTAATAAATATGGGCAATATATTTCTTGGAACAGTTTGTTGAAATATCACATTCTTCAAATTTTTTAACATTATTTCATAAGGACCGGAGCCTCGAACAATAAACTTAGCTTCATGCAATTCTTTTTCGCAAGCTCTTACAATATCATAAAAAAGGCTAGCTCCTTTTTCTTCTGTTAATCTTCCAAGGAAGCCAATAACATAATTGGTTTCAACGTAATTATAAGGCCTAAAAGTGTTCGTATCAACGCCTGCAGGAATTATTTCTATCTTGTCTTTTGGTATTCCGTAATTAATCATACCTCTTTTTATTAACGTCGATTGTGCTCTAATTTTATCAGCTAATTTGCATACTAGCTTTCCAAAACTTAGATTAACACCCCAACTAATAGCAGATGGTCTCTTAGTTAAAAAAGGGGAATACCATGGATATGGATTGCCTTCAGAAAAGATTGTCTTTATTTTAAATAGTTTACAAATCATAATTTGAATGGTACCTGAATATCTTTCACTAAGTATAACTAAATTTAATCCATGCTTCTTTAATTTGATAATATTTATTATTATCTGAAAAGTGTAAAATAACAATACTGATAATGTTTCTAGAGATAATCTAAAAACATTAACTTTTGCTGTTCTATTTATTGCAGGATGATATATATAAAGTATCTTAAGATTTTTATTAATTTCCTTATATCTCTGATATTTATAGTAAAAAGGTGAAGTAATTATAGTTTTATAATATGCAGAAATTTGAATGCCGATTTGATAGTCTATCTCAGGTATTCCTCCCATAATTCGAATAGGAGGGACTTCAACTAGACCGGGACTAATTATAAGAATAATCATTTAAGAGTTTATGAATAGTAATTTGATTATTATATTCTTTATTTCTTATACTTTTGAAAAATATTTTTAATTCAATCATTATGAATTTTAACACAAAATTATTATACTTAGTAATGTGGATGTTGTTGTTTGGCAGCCAACTTTACTAATTTTCTCCATTTTTCAGCAACATTTTCTAAAGAGAATTCTTTTGCTCTTTCTAGACTCATTTTCTTATATTCATTTAGTTTCTCTCTATCTCTTACAAGATATTCCATAGCTTCAGCTAATTTCTCGACATCTTTTTGAGGAACTATGATCCCTGCATTACCTACTAGCTCAGGTAGTGAACCACAATCAGTAACTATCGCAGCTAAGCCATTGCTCATTCCTTCTAAAACGCTATAGCCAAACTGTTCTTCCCAATTTTTCACCTTTATCGAAGGATATACTATTACGTCGCTAATTTCCAAATACTTCTTTAACTCTTCTTCCTTAACATAACCTTTGAAATCAACGAATTTTTTTAAACCATTTTCTTCAGAGAATTTTTTTAAAGAATTAGTTATTACACCTTCACCGCATAAAATTAATTTTGCTTTATATCCTTTATCGATCAATTTTTTAAAAGCAACAATGAGATGGAATAATCCTTTTTCATAAACGTGTCTTCCTGCATATAAAAAAGTTATCATGTCATTTTTTTTAATATCATCCTTAATATAATAACCAGTTTCAGGAATTATAAAAATCTTATTTTCGTTTACTTTTAATTCTTCAATTAATTTTATTTTCATTTTATTAGTTAATACTACAACAAAATCTGGAATCAAATATAAAATTCTAAGTATAAGCCTTTCAATTCTTTTATATTTGATTGTAGGATTTAATGCAGAAATTACTATAAATCTTTTACTTGTGATTCTACAATATATACCAACTAATATACCCATTAGTGAATGATATAAATTAAGTACTACTACTTTAGGTTTTATTTTTGAAATGCTAAACAATACTGAGGGATAAAATTGTATCAGTGGTTTATCGTTAAATATTACTCTATGCCAAATAACGCTAAATTTCACCTCTTTTTCGTCGATCAATATTTCTTTGGGTGTTCCTTCATATTTCAATTTCTCACTCCAATTAGGAACAAGGGCATATACGAGGTAGTATTTAGCAAGCTCATTCAATAAATAACTTTGCCTTCTTTGAGAAAAGCTACGCCCTATAAACGCTACTTTAATGCTCAAATGTTAATCTATACCAATTCAATAACAATGCGATGGAAAACAACCTATTAGTATATTCATAAGATGGATAATATTCATAATATTTCTTTATTCCATTATAATTTAAATTAAGTTCTTTAATTAAATAATTTAATTCATCTATTTTATTTATAAAATCTTTATGATATTTTTTCAAGGATATGCTAAATCCAACTTTTTTTCTTAGTATTATATGTTTTGGTATTTTTAAATATTTAATCGCATACATTTTTAATAAATATTTGTCCATTCCATGATTTATTTTCATATTATTTTGAAGGCTAAACATTTTCTGCATAAGAAAATGATTTAAAAATGGTGCTCTTAGCTCTAATGAGTTCTTCATGCTAATTCTATCATCCTTATGCAAGAAATCATTGGGCAATACTTTCTTAATAGTAACATAGGCAGCACTCTTATGCTCATCACCTTTTCTAAGCAACTTTTCATATTCTTTGTAAGGATCTTCGAAGTTGCCCTTGATTATGCTTTTTAATTCTTCTTTGCTAAAATGGGAAAGTCTTAGTAATCTTTTACTTGCATTGTCCAATGAATAATATTTTTGTTTTTCATATCTCTTCAAATCTTGAAACATTCCTGCTAAATTTTCGCTTAAACTACTTCCTAAAGAAATTATAATATATCTAATGAATTTAGGTAAGCTAAACCATTTTTTGAGCATATCATTTATATTTATCCAAGGATATCCCCAGAACATTTCATCTCCTCCTTCTCCTGTCAAAGCAACCGTTACTTCCTTCTTTATTTCTCTACATATGTAAAACGTTGGAATGATTGAGGGATCAGCTACAGGTTCATCTATTGCAAGAGTAATTTGGTCAAAATCTTTAATAAAATCTGTTTTTACATATATTGTTTTATGATCACTTTTTATTAAGTTCGCCACTTCTTCAGCAAATCTAATTTCTTCTTCTTCTTCACTGGTAACGTGCATTGTTCTAAGATTTGAATATTCTGAAGCAACTTTAGCTATAACGCTTGAGTCAACACCTCCACTTAGCAAAACTCCTAAGGGAACATCGCTTATTAAAGTATTCTTTACTATATTTTTTAAGTTTGCATCAAGAATCTTTAATGCAGTCTCCAAATCTATTTCATCATTTTCTTCAAAATTTAAATCCCAGTAAGAATTGAAAATAGCCTTTTTATCTTTTAAAGAATATAAAACGTAGCTTGCAGGCTTTAATCTATAAACATTCTTAATGAAGCTTTCTTCTAGATGGTTGTAAAAGAAAGCTAAATAACTAGCTATTGCATCATGATTAATTTCAGGCTTTTCAATACAATTGATGATTGCTCTTAGTTCAGAAGCGAATATGAAGTTATTGTTTAGGAAAGTATAATACAATGGCTTTTCTCCAAATCTATCTCTTGCAATGAAAACTTTTTTCTCATTCAAATCGTAAATTGCAAAAGCGAACATACCTTTAATTTTCTCAAGCATATTTTCTTTATATTCTTCCCATAAATGAACTAGTACTTCAGTATCTGTATTTGTATAAAATTTATGCTTTGTCTTTAATTCATTTTTTAATTCTAAAAAGTTATAAATTTCTCCGTTGAAAACAACCCAAACAGTTTCATCTTCGTTATGAATCGGCTGATCTCCAGTCTTTAAATCTATTATTCTCAATCTCCTTACACCTAAACCAACTTTGTCATCTATGTAATATCCTTCGCTATCAGGCCCTCTATGTATCATACTGTTGCACATGGATTTAAGTAAATATTTGCTTGGCTCTCCTATAATACCACAAATTCCGCACATATTTAAGAATTTACAAATTTATTACTATGATATATGATATTTTAATTTGGTATATTTAGGAATTGTCGAATATAATAACATTATCAGAATTTAATATAATGTTAAAATTTTCTTTATTTGTAAATTCCTTTATTGCTTCCATTACTTTATTTTTATCGTAAAAACCGTTTCTTTCAATTCCAAATTTGCTAAAACTCCAAACACTCTTCCATGAAGTATTGTTTAATGTGATGTGTAATTTTTCTACTCCAACCCATTGCTCATTTATTAAAAAATGATATTTATGAATTACCCATGACATTATCCAATGCTCACCTGTTACATTTTTATCCTTTGGCATTAATTCAAAGATTTCCCTAGCTTTTATCATCGAATCTGTTGCAAAACTCGCTCCTGCGAAGGGATTCTTGTATTTATCAAAATAGGGATTATCATCTGTATTTAATATAAAAGTAAAGAAAGCCAAAGTTAAAAATATTAAAAATACACTAATGATTTTTTTCTTTGAACTATTGGATAAAGCATTAATTGAAGTTCCTCCTATTAAAGCAGCAGAATATGTAATTACCCAAGTTCCTATAACTTGTTCTGTAGTTCTATATGATACAAGAATTAAAAATGGAAATAAAAAGGTAATCATCGCTATTATGGGCAAATAAAAACTTTTGAAATTTTTATTTAAAATAAAATAAGGAATAGCCAATGCTGAAAAGTAAATTATTACTGGGTAATATATACGGGAAAATACGTAATAATCAACAAATTCATTAAAGTTTCTTCCTCCCGCTAAATATTCATAGTAGCCAGGATTAGGTGTAGGCAATGTAAATCTTTTTATTACGAATTCAAAGAAAGGACCTGTTACATATAATAAATAAGAGATTGTTATTATTAAATAAAGATAAGGGAATATTTTATTAAGATTTTTAAACGAGAATAAAATTAAATTTATTGATAAAAATATTATACTTAAAAAAAGTCCTGAAGATGGATGATAAAGAAATGAAGAAAATGAAATTAAAATAAGAATTAAAAATGTTTTTCTTGATATTTTTAAATTAAATAAAACATTAAAAAGTAAATAAATAACAACTAAATATAGCATAAAGCTAAATGGATGTGGTGTAAAATGTTGGTCAGGTATTATAATTGAAGCTAATAATGAAGAAAATAAACCGTATTTAAAATTGTTAAATATTTTATATATTATATAATAAGAGAATATAATAAGTGGAACAACTATTAAAATATCAATATAAATATAATTAATATTTGTTTCATTAAATAATATTTTTAAAACCATTGCATTAAAAGTATGGAAAAGACCGAAGGCTCCCCAGTTTGTTTCACTTGGAGGGAGCTGATTTGTGTTAAATATGTTATAGATAACTGTAGAATGGAAAAAGGTATCCCAGAAAGGCAGTTCTTTATTAATGAAATAAATTGAAATTTTATTAAATATTATTATAGTTATTATTTCTATTAAAATTATTTTAGCAAATTTTCTCTCAAAATTTAAATATAAAATTTGAAATCCTATAATTGAAAATGCCAATGAAACTAGTATAAAGTATGCTAAGTCTCTGTAAGTTATACTGAAATAAGAAATAATTGTTGAAAATGCTAGTAAAACAGAATAAATTACTATGGTAATGTAAAGGAT
>Ga0209393_1000160_pt1 | contig 34038 bp, 35 predicted proteins | sample SSWtaG_2_FD_184117 | JGI IMG/M metagenome (GOLD analysis project Ga0209393, IMG submission 184117) | Hot spring microbial communities from Sandy's Spring West, USA to study Microbial Dark Matter (Phase II) - SSWsed_130316 (SPAdes)... | ecosystem: Environmental > Aquatic > Thermal springs > Hot...
GGCTTTAAGAGATAGTGTCTGGATAAGGCTTTAAATATTGTTAAGGAGTAGTTATTTCCTAGCCTAGGCAACTATAATAGGTCTTCCTTAGCTATATAAAGCCTTATCCGGACAATATCTCTTAAAGATTCTGTAAACTTTTACTTAAGCTTCCCTTATTTATAAGTTTTAAATTTTCTAGATAATGGAGTTGAGAAGCTGTTCTCCAGAAATGCTATCATGAAAGGTATTACCTAGCTGGCAGACCGCTTTTATCAAGGTTTTTAGTATAGGTGTGTATTGACTCTATGGATGGATGCTGTCGTAACGGGTGGATGCGGTTTTATTGGAAGCTATCTTGTAGAATTCTTACTGGAGAGAGGGTTCCGGGTTAAGGTTATAGATAATCTATCCAGGGCTTCAGTAGACGTTTTCAAGAGGTTTTCAGGGATGGATAACGTGGAAGTCGAGGTTGTTGATGTTAGAGATGGATATAGGCTATCTCAAGCATTAATTGGAGATGTAGTATTCCACTTAGCTGCTCTAACAGATGTTGAGGAGAGCGAGGTTGAGAAGCCTAGCTACTGGAGTGTAAACATGAAGGGAACAGTAAACGTTCTCAATGCTGCTGTAGAGAGATGCATGAAGGTTGTTTATGCTAGCTCTGCAGCAGTTTATGGGGAATTGCAGAAGCCTGCGGTGGAGGATATGACTCCGAACCCTTCAAACTATTATGGGTATACGAAGCTTGAAGCTGAGAGGGAGTGTCTAAGATATTCAGATACAGTCGATGTTACTATTCTCAGGTTATTCAACGTGTATGGCGAGAGGGCTAGAGCTGGAGTAGTAAAGAATTTCCTAGAATCTGCAAGTCTACGTAGACCACTCATAGTATATGGTGATGGAGAGAATGTTAGAGACTTCGTATATGTGGGGGATGTGGTGGAAGCTTTCTATAAAGCTTACGTAGAAAAATCAGCATCTGGAAAGATTATCAACATAGGTTCAGGTAGACCTGTCAGGATAAGAGAACTTGCAGAGTACATTGATGGGAAGACGGGCGTCGGGATAAGCTACCGGGAACCTAGAAAGAATGATGTAAGATATAGTGTTGCAGATATATCATCTGCTGAGAAGATACTTTCATGGAAGCCTAGGACAGACTTGTTTAGATGGGTCTCCGAGAAACTAGGTCTCTAGGTTAGAGCTCTCTTTAAGATTGTCGAGATGGTTTGGGGGTCTCAGAGTAATTGCTTATACTTGGCTTGATATTATTCTTACGTATTTTTCATTCGCTATCTTCTTTAACTTCATGGTTGCTTCTTCGATGTCAGCTTGACGGAAGATGCCTGTACCGGCTACTATAACGTTTGCTCCCGCTTCTATTATCTCTTCAACATTCTCAAGGGTTACTCCTCCATCTATGGCCACGTCTAGCATAAGCTTGTTCATAGTAAGAAGCCTCCTCAGATCGCTTATCTTACTGAACATTCTAGGTATGAATTTCTGACCTCCGAAGCCTGGGCTAACAGTCATTAAGAGAACCATATCTAGTTCATGCAGTATATACTTAATCGTGGATAACGGTGTAGCAGGATTTAATGCTATGCCTGCTTTCACCCCTCTCTTCTTTATAGATTCCAAGATTCTCCATGAGTGTGGTGAAGCTTCTATGTGGAATAGTACTATGTCGGCGCCTGCATCTATTGTTTGCTCTAGGATTCTCTCAGGGTCCTCAACCATTAAATGTACGAGGAATGGTATGCTAACTTCACTTCTTAAAGCTTTTACAACCATAGGACCGAAACTTATGTTTGGTACAAAGTGGCCATCCATTATATCGAAGTGTATCATGTCTGCTCCAGCTTTCTCAACTTTCTTAACTTCTTCTCCAAGCTTTCTAAAATCTGCAGAGAGTATTGATGGAGCGATCTTTGGAGGCGGGATTAAAAACTTCTTATAAGCTTCTGACATATAAATTGTGGCCCCCTACAGATGGTATAACAATCTCCGTATATCTTAGGATTAAATACTCTAGGTTTCTTATCTTATGCTCTGCAAGGATGCAAGAATCGTGGAAATTCATCCCAGTCAATGATTGAATGTATGTGATAATATTAAACCTTACCAAGCAAGCAACTCCTGAAGTAAGAAATTGTAGTCTTGTAGGAGAGCTTATCCATATTTTATGTTCCTATTCTTTAGGTACTCATAGAGTTTCTTTGCGGTTTTCTCCATTCCAAATGCCTTAATATGTAGTAGTGTATCAGCGTATGCTTTAGCTCTTATTGCTTCTTTTGTTTCATCGCTTATCTTCTCAAATTCATTAAAGAACTCTTTTAAAGCATGCTTGCAATTCTCCGTAAATACCTCAATCTCTGAGACCCCACCCTTTCTGTATTTCTCGATTACCCACCGGTATATCTTTCTAAAGAGTTCTGGTTCATAGATTCTAAGTATATCGTATACCATTAACATGTAGTATGTTGCTACGTTTCCTTTGTTTATCATTCCTTTCGGGAATGCTTCTGCAATGAGGTGGAGGGGTGTTCCACTAACCCCGTGTTGAGCTATCCTAGTTGGATACCCATTGCTCCATAATGCTTGAATTATTTCTACTGTTCTCTTTACATTGATTCCAAGCTGTGGTATGATGTTTCCTTGAGCATCAATAGATACTCCATGTTTTGAGCCGTTATTTATTGCAAGCCAGTGGAGGCTGACTCCATTCTCCTTCATACTCTTAACATAGTATAAGGCTTCATCAACTTCTGTTAGCTCACTCCTCCCAATCTCTCCAACCTCTCCTTCCTTCCCGTAGTTTTTGTGACCCATCCTTTCATCTAAGTAATTAAATAATTCTGTTCCTAATTCTATAACCTTCTTTAACTGTTCTGATACGGTATCTTTGGTTACGTCGAATAGGTGTGAAGTATCGATTGCATAGCTTGTAAATCCTGCATCGATTCTCGCATCTAGCTCTTTCTTTATGTTATCTATTTCTTCATCTGTTCCTTTCCTCACGGCTACATGGTCTGCGTGGAGAACATATCCAAACCAGCCTACATTCTCTGCTGCTCTTCTAACTCTTTCTGCAAATGCTTTCGGTGTAAGACCTGTGTATCCACCTTTAAGATTCATCTCAGATAATGCTAGCTCGAGAATTACTATGTTCTCAGTATCTTTAGCTGCTTTTAAGACTCCTTCTATCACCTCTACCGTTACTCTTGGATTTACTGCTAAGATGATCTCTTTCGGAGGAGTTAATGCTTCGAAGAGTAGATTACCTGGTATAGGGGGTCTCGGTTCTTCAAAAAAAGAAACATGTTCTGTTTTCATGGATGCTTCTCCCAGTCTTCTATGTATAGGAAAGATATAAATATTGTTGATATACCAGAACGTTCATATACAGGGGAAGCCTCATTTGAGCCTACTTATAAATTAGACTTAAAAAGCAAAAAGCTTCTCCAACATCATTTCCAACTATATGTATTCGATGTGAATAATATTATGAGATAAGTTTTAATTCTCTGAACCCTCAAATATGTCAACTCATTCACTAACCAGTGAGATGTTGAGAGCCGTCTTCGCTTATTTCAAATCTTAATTATGGGTTCCGAAGTTTACTATTGTTTGAAGACTGCTCGCTTGTAACATCCTTAAGTGTTTCAGGTAATTGTGGGAACTGGCTGTTCATTCTTTGAGCAGCTACTTCCGCAGCTTCTTCTAGTATTCTCTGGGCTTCACTATCTGAAACCATGACTGAAATTTGTGCTCCCGTAACGTTTCCTGCTTCTATTATTACCGTTTCAAGCATTTCATCTACTGTTCTGAGCGCAGAAGCGACTTCAGGAACTAGACCTGATAGTTCTGATTGGACTTGCTTTATTATCTTGGTTGCAGGTGCAAGTGCTCTCATAACATCTCCGAATTCTTGTACTGTTTCTAATCTTAGTATAACTTTCTCAAGAGATATCTGGCTTCTGAGGACTGTTCTACTCATCTTTCTAAGTTGAGCTATCTCGTTAGCATATATTACAGCTCTATCTCTATCAAGTTCTTGCTCAGCTCTTACACATGCTTCAAATAGTGTTCTATCTCTTGCAAGCAACCTCTGGTATGTCCTCTTAAGCTTCTCGGATTGAATCTTTAGATGGGTCAGTATATCCATTAACCTATTATTCATTAGTATAGCAAATGGTTTAGGCTGGCTTTGAACAGGTTTCTCAGTTCTTATCCCGAAGGGAAACTTCAACTTCTTATTCACCGAGAACAGCTTGTCTCCAGCCTCGTATATTAAGCCTTTCAGGAAGCTTGATTCAACATAAGACGTTGAGACGATCTCTAGATATAGTCTGGGATTATAGTGACATATCATGAATACTAAGTTATAAGATTCATGACTTGATCTTGCCTTTAAAATCCTTATCTTCTCCTATAAAATAGTAAGACATGAGGTGCAGTATGTGGAGGAGTTTTAAGTGGTGGGTCTGGATTCTAATAGGCTTGATGATAGGAGCTGCTCTATCTTCTGGGGTATGCTACTTCCTCCAAGCACCTATAACTACTGTAAGACTAGAGTATGTAGGGTTGATTGAGCTTTCTGGAACCATTGCATACTCTGAGTCTCCTCTAACTCTAATCTCAGGTAATGTTCTTACTCCGAGCGAAGTTGAACAGCTAGTTCGCCAGGTTAGTAGCGACTCAACTATAAAAACTGTTGTATTAGTGATAAATAGCCCCGGTGGGAGTGCTGCAGCTTCCGAGGAAATATACAATATGCTCAAGAAGTTAAGTGGAGAGAAAGTTGTAGTATCATATATTACTGAGTATGGAGCTTCAGGTGGATATTATATCGCTCTACCATCAAGAGAGATAATTGCTTCACCTCACGCTTTAACAGGGTCGGTTGGTGCTGTAAGCATAGTATTAAATTATAAAGAGCTTATGGACAAGATTGGAGTAAAAGCTGAAACATTCAAGAGTGGAAGGTTGAAAGATGTTGGGAGCGCTTGGAGAGAACTAACAGATGAGGAGAGGAGCTTGTTGATTTCTATGATAGATTCTATAGCTGATGTTTTTAAGGAGCGTGTCAGAGAACACAGAGGAACAAAAATAAAAGATTATGATGAGGTATTTACTGCTCGACCATATACTGGTGTTCAAGCTCTACAAGCAGGGGTCATCGATGGTGTTGGCTCAATAGATGATGCTGTAAAGAGAGCATGCCAGTTAGCTGGGATACCTGAAGATTCTCCTAGGAGATGGGTTAGACCTAGAGCTCCCAGCATACTTGAACTCCTTCTAGGTGGAGGAACTTCAGAGCAGGCAATGAAGCTTAACTATGAAGTTCTTCTAATGTGGCCACTACCATCTATCCTAGAGCCATACCAGCTTATACTACTCTCAAATGAGCGAAGTGTACCGTAGAATAGAACTTGGAGAAAACTTTTGCTAGACTATGTAGGATGCCATGATAATTAAATTTAGTTGGTTTGACCCCTTATGAAGGTTATATCTTTAAACTCCCCCTTAACCCTCCAGTAAACTGGTCTAAGCCTCCTCTTGATACGGTAAATAATCATTTTCAACCTGCAACCTTTATAACCCATACTCCCACTCATTGTAGATAGGAACCTGCTACATAGATAAACATTCTGGGCCAGCTAATCGTAGTGGGTTACTGTTTCTTCTAGGCTTGCTCCATAGACCTTCCACAATAAGAATGCATCCTCCTCATCCCTCTTCGATACCTTGTCAGTCTTAGCCTTCAGCTCTTCCCTGAATCTCTTCCTACGAAGTGTGAGCCGTATATCTTTATTTATGAGTGGCTAGGGCTACTAAACCAGCCCCTCCCTCAATTTTTCTTTTAAATTATCTAGAAGGCGAGGTAAGGCTGGAGGAAGAAGTAGCTGTGTTATTCTATAGGTCTTCAGCGAGTGTTACCTTTATTCTTCCAGCGGCTGATGGTAGAAGGCTTCAAATAATCGAAGCAGTTATATCAGTCTAGTTTCTCACTAAATCCTTCTGGGAAAGAATCTCACTTAATCTTCTCCTATTCTTCATTACAGGATTCTGCAGCTTTTTCGAGTATTGGTAGGTCATCTCGATGTATGTAGAATTTGCACTCTAAGTAGTCTTGAAGTTCTCTAATAGCTAATATGTGGTCAAAATGCCCATGGGTAACATATACTCTCTTTACTTTAACATTATTCTTCCCAATGATTTTGATTATCCTGTCCGGGTCATCTCCAGCATCTATCAATACTCCTTCTTTTGCAACGCTGTCAAATACGAGATATACATTACTCATTAAAGGACCGACTACGATTCTTTCAATTAATAACATAACCACCACTTCTAAAAATTAGACACCCTCACAGAATATATGTCCTACCTATTTACGGATCTACAACAACGCATCCTGAAACATTACCTTTAAATCTTATTTTCTAGTAATTGTCTATCGAAGGTTAAGGAATTGAGGGAGTCGGCGGCTGTTATCTTTGCTAATATGAAGGGGTTTAAGGGGTTTGAGCGCGGTCTTATACCTATTGCTGGTAAGCCTATGATAGAGTATGTTCTAGACGTTATTCCAGATGAGGTGTCAAACATATTTATTGCTGTTGATGATGAAAAGAAGGTTGAAGCATATAGAAGTCTAGCTGAAGAATACTGGGCTAAGATCATATTCTCGAATAATCTATCGGGATCGATTAGGAGCCAGATAGAATTCGCATTATCATCGATAGAGACTGAGAACGTACTCATCCTTCCATGTGATTCACCATTATTGACTCGGGATTTTACAACGTTTCTAGTTGAAGCTTCTCAAAAGTTTTCTGCAGTTCTACCTAGGAATCAAGCTAGAGAAACAATATATACTATGGCTTCTTACCAGAGAAAACCATTCCTTGAAGCATTCTCGAAAAATCGTGGAGAAGACATGGAATCAATAGTTAAGAAAGTTCAGAAGGTCTTGTATCTATCAAGCAATAGCTTAAGAATCTTCGACGAGAAACTCCTCATGTTCCTAAGAGTCTCCAATCCATCGGACATACATAGGGTTGAAAGCATACTCAAAAGAAGAAAGTAGGTTACAGAAATTAATATATTCGAGTCTATTAAGACTCCAAGCTTTTCATCCTAACCAGATAGAGATACCATCCTTGCATTCTATTCTCGACTGATACATACATATTATCGTAAGTTTCTGGAACAATCTAACAGGACACTACATTTCTTTTCAAGCCATGAAAATGCATGTTCATCACGTTAAAAAACAGTCTAAAAAATCTAACGTGGACAGATTCACTATCTTTTTTAATGAGGGGTCTTGAATTTTTCTTGAGGAGTAGTTTGAAGCTGAGGCTCGGTAAGGTTGATAAAGAAATCTTAGAAGAATTAGTCTTCAAGAAACTAGGAGCTAGGAGGAGGGATATAGTCCTCGGTCCATCCTTCGGGGAGGATGCAGGTGTTGTTAAAAGTGATAATAGGTTGATTGTTGTTTCCTGCGACCCGATTACTGGTGCTTCTGAGAGGATTGGATGGCTTTCTGTACATATTAATGCGAATGATGTAGCTGTTTGTGGAGGTAGACCAGCATGTTTCTCACCAATAATACTTCTAAGCAAGGATGCAGATAGGGTGGAGCTGGAGCGTATAGTAAATGATATACATAATGCTTGTGTAGAACTGGGGGTCGGAGTAGTGACAGGGCACACGGAGGTTGCTCCAAATATTTCACATAGCATAGTCTGCGGATTCATGATGGGGCCGCTTGTATCAAGTAAACCGATAAGGTCAGGTGGCGGCAGACCTGGAGACTTGATAGTTATGTCTAAGACAGCTGGGATAGAGGGGACAGCTATACTTGCAAGAGATTTTAGAGAAAGATTAAAAGATAAGATATCTGGAGAGGTGTTAGAGAAAGCTGAAAGATATTATGAGAAGATAAGCGTTGTTAATGAAGCTCTTAAACTAGCTAGAATGGGGGTTGTTACAGCAATGCATGACCCAACTGAAGGCGGTGTATTAGGAGGAGTTTACGAGCTCGCTGAAGCAAGCAATACATCGTTCATTATCTATGAAGATAGGATACCAGTCTCAGTGGAAACTAGACAGATATGCAATGCTCTAGGATGTGATCCATTAAAATTGATAAGCTCAGGTGTCCTGCTTGCATGCGTCTCAAAGAAGAATGTGAAGAGAATTGAAAAACTAGGATTCAATGTTATTGGAGAATTGAGAGAAAGAAAAATGCCTAGCATTCTTATGAGGTCCGACAAGACTGAGGAAAAGATTACGGGTCAAGTACTTGATGAGCTATGGAGAATTTATGAAGAATCCTAGCTACAGCATAATACTCATACTTTAAGAGTAAACACTCAATCATTATACATTTGCTTCGACTCGAGGTTTTATATTAAAACTACCACTGTATCGGAGTAATTAATTGCCAAGATACCATTTCTAACAAATTTTAACTTGTTCTACAGAGTAGCTGTACGATGGGATTTTATTAAAGTTTAAATATATTTAGGCGAGGGGGATGGATACTGCCTCTAGCATCTAAGATCTTTGATGTCAAGCCTGATGTCTCTCTGGAGGAGATAGCTGAGAAGCTAAAAGATTATAGAGTAGTTGAAGAAAGAGAAGAAGAAGGAGTGAAATTCGAGTTAATCACTGAAGTAAGAGATCTTGATCTCAAGAAGAATATTCTAGAAGGAGTCTACAGTAGAGATAAGGTTATACTTATACCTCAAAGAGGTAAGATCACCCCGGTTATCAAGACTACGGAGGCTAGAATTGTTTTCAGGAGAGAACGTGGAATGACGTTGCTGACAGTTGTCCAAGAGAAACATTTTGCTAATGCTGTTGCTTCCCTCCTCTCACATCAGTTATTCCTTAGTTATCGTGCAATAGTTGAAGCTAGGATATCTCCAGAGATTATGAAAGCTTTCCATGAAAGGAATCCTGAAAATACTAAAGTCATATATTTTGACGACCTAGATATTCCTGAAGTTAGTAAGCTTGCTCTATACGGTGATAGCGTTAAGAATTCAGCTCTCTACGAAGAATACCTTAGACATGGTAAGATCTGGTATATCGTCTACCAAGTCCCCAATACACCTTACATTATGGGGTTGACTAGAAACTGCGTTGTTACATCCTTTACTAGAATTAACGAGTTAGATTTTCTAGATTATATCTTTAGAGAGATCCACCCATTAATATACGAAAGTGCTGGAAAATAAGCATAGAAGAATTATTCCCCACGAGCATACAGTGTCCGAGCCTAGAACAATACACCTTATGTTATATATACATCTTTTGTCTATACAATTTATTTCTTATCATCGCTATGATTGATGTATAGTCTTTGTTATCAAATTAATGCTCTAACTATCTATGCTGTTATAGAATTTCTTAGACATGATTGTAATAGCCTCCTCAATTAATGGATAATTATTAAACCTGTATAGGCTAGATATCTTAACGAGGATATAGTCCAATACATGCGTAGGAAAACAGAATAGAGACAGACCATAGACATGAAAAGAAAAAGCAAGTAAAAGTTTACAGGATCGATGGAAACTCATCGGTTTCACGAGGTACTTACCGAGTTAAACGTTAACCTTCGCACTTTTACTTCACAGGTCGATAAAACTTTATCAGCCAATACCATCGCGGTTAAATTATGCCTTTACTGCCTTTCATTTAGGTCCCGACTTTGGGCTTGGTTTGCCGTTTAGAAAATATCTTTATGCTCCAACTTTTATTTTTGCAAACGTAATCATTGATGTGAGGCCTTTTTAGTTCTAGTTTTCGATTTAAATTATCCCTTACAGGATAACTGCATACTTTTTTGTTAGCCATACCAATGGGTTCAGCCTTCGGCTACGTTATGTATCTTCTTGAAAGGCTACTACGTCCACTTTTACAAAATATTGTTATTAGAAGCAAACAACTTGAATTTAAAGCCCTTCCTTGCCATGGATGCTCTAGGAACAGGGCTTCACTTTCTAATAGATGCTCCACTTTACGAAGACATAAAACCGCTCTATCCGATAATGACAAAAACCCTCTACAAACCATCGATCGCGCTCGATATCTATGTTATATGCGCCCCAAGGTGACCCAACCCTGAGGCACACCCGGGCTTATAATTTTTATTTATTAGTGTAAGAGTTCTTAATTGGTGGTTTCATGGAGTGAGTATGAAGAAAGCTGCTACTTCAGCTCCAGGTAAGGTAATCTTATTCGGTGAACACTTTGTAGTTTATGACAAACCCGCTATAGTTTCAGCGATACATCTTAGAGCACGGGTAGAAGCATGGATACATAATCATCCAGGCGTATGGGTTGGAAATAGGAGACTTTTAAATCATCCTGCATCAAGAGCTATGGAATACGTCTTCGAGAAGACTGGATATGCTTTAGGGGTTAGATTAAAGACCTCGTCTGATATTCCACCAAGTGTAGGTCTAGGTTCATCAGCCTCAATATCTGTTGCATCTGCTGGTACAGCATCTCTAATTGCTCTTGGAAGAATAGATAAAGAATTAGTAAGAATAGCTGCAGTTGAAGGTGAGAAGATCGTTCATTTTAATCCATCTGGGATAGATACCTCTATAGCTCTGTATGGTGGTGGAGGGTTATATACACGTTCAGGAGGGTTCACTCCTATAGAGATACCTCTAAAGAAAATACTGATAATTGATACTGGGAAAACACGTAGAACAGGTGAGATGGTTAAACGTGTCAGAGAATTTATGGAGAAAAATAAAGAAAGATTTAATGATATATTGACTAGGGAGGAGGAATTGATAGGAGAAGTTATAGATGCATTTAGAGGTTTAGATCTTGAGAGGCTTGGAAGACTTATGCTAGAGAATCAGAATCTACTTAGAGAAGTTGGTGTTTCATCATTAGAGATTGAGGAAGCAGTAAAACTTGCATTGAATGCAGGTGCTTATGGAGCTAAGCTTACTGGAGCTGGTGGAGGAGGATGTGTAATATGCCTTGCTGAAGAAGACAAGATGCAAGAAATCTCCAAGATTATTTCAAGAAGATTTAAAGTATACTTAGCAGGGCTTTCAGCTGAGGGTTTAAGGGAAGAAGAGATATGAGAGAACTAATAGTATTGAAGCTGGGAGGTTCCCTGATAACTAACAAAGATAAGCCTTTCACTCTGAGGAGGGATGTTCTAGAAGGTATAGGTAGAGAGCTGAGAGATGTCTGGCCTACTCCGTTAATTATTATTCATGGTGGAGGGTCTTACGCTCATCCAGTTGCTAAACGCTATAGAGTCTTTGAAGGATATAAGACTCCTGAGCATCTGAAAGGATTCATTGAGACAGCGAAGATTGTTAGGAGATTAAATAATGAAGTGGTTGAAGCTCTAACAGATTCAGGCTTCCCCTGTATAGGTATCCCTGCTTCGACATTTATCATTACAAAGAATGGGAGAATAGAGACATGTAATCTAGATTGTTTCTTCGCGTCTCTAGATATAGGTATAACACCTGTAACTTGTGGAGATGCAGTATTTGATAGGATACTTAAATTTACTATTCTATCAGGTGATACGATAGCATCTTACTTAGCGACTAGATTAAAAGCAAAGAAAGTGATCTTTGCATTAGATGTAGACGGAGTCTATGTAAAAGATAGAATCACAGGAGAAGTTAAGCTTGCTGAAAAGCTTACTCCAGGTATGCCTATAGAAGTCTTTAAGCTGGTAGAAGAAGATGTTACAGGCGGTATCGTGAGGAAGATTGAAGAAGGATTCGAGGCTGCAGAGAAGGGGGTCGAAGTACTCTTAATTAATGGTTTAGTTAGAGGTAGAATAAGATCGGCAATTATTGGAGAAGAGATAATTGGGACTAGGCTTGTCTATTAAGTTTCTGTAACTTGTTGTGCTATAAATTCTTCAGGTTTAATGTTATCAGCTAATTCTTCTGTCAGTACACCTTTTTCTATTAATACTCTTCTTGCAAGATACCAGAAAGCATATGGTAGAGCCAGCCTTCCACGATTATTCATCGGTATAACTAAGTCTATGTTGCTGATACTGTTATCAGTACTACACATTGCTATCACCGGGATTCTAGCTATCTTTGCTTCAAAGACTGCTTGATTATCATATCTCGGGTCTGAGACAACTACTAGCTCAGGCTCCATGTATGATGGGAGGACGGGGTTTGTGAAGGAGCCGGGTTCAAATCTCTCAGTTATCGGGATGCATCCCGTTAATTCACAAAACCTCTTTACAGGCTTTATACCATATATATGGGTTGAGATTACGACAACCTTCTCAGGTGGATAGAATGAGATGAATCTAGCAGCTATATTTAATCTCTCAATAGTCTTACTAATGTCTATGAGATATACCCCGTCAGGTCTAAGCTTAAAGATGAACTTCTCCATGTGTTTAACTTTAATCTGTGAACCAATATGTAAGCTACTTTTCACGAGGATTTCTTTTACCTCATCGGTTTTTATTGGTTTACTCTCTCCTAACGACATACTCTACAACCTCGCTAACTTTTTGCTTCCAATCTCTTCACTAACTCTTATCAATTCGTTAGCTTTAGCTATTCTTTCTCCACCCATTATACCCGATTTTAAGATTTTCCCTCCCCATGCAATAGCTAGTTGTGCTAGATATCCTTCTGGAGTCTCACCAGACCTATGAGAAACAACTGGGACAATCTTTTCTCTATGAGCTATTCTCACCGTCTCCATGGCAGTTGTTAAGAATCCAACTTGGTTAGGTTTAATGATTAATGCTGTTACTGCTTTCTTGTCTACTGCTTCTCTAAGTATCTCAGGATTTGTGACTATTAAGTCGTCACCGCATATTAAAGTCTTCCCATACAGTATCTCGTTCAATTCTGCGAACCCATCCATATCGTTCTCCTCAAGGGGGTCTTCAACATAAACAAGACTGAATCTTTCAACCCAATCTACAATTCTCTCTATCTGTTCTTTCTTGGAGAGCTTCTTACCCTCAGTTAGATAAACATATGACTTGCTCTTCGGATCCCATAAGCTTGAAGCTGCTACATCTACTCCTACACTTATCTTGAATCCAAGCTCGTCTGAGACATATCCTACTGCTTCTCTGAGAATCTCTAACGCTTTAAAAGTATCTATTGGTGGAGCATATGCACCCTCATCTCCCTTACCTAATGTGAATCCTCCAAGAGCTTTATCTAGCAATCTTCCTGCATATTCATGTATTACGATGTTTGCTTTTACTGCTGAGTGTATGTCAGGTGCCCCCATAGGTATTGCTAGGAGTTCTTGCCAGTCTGGTGCACCTTTTCCAGCATGTCTTCCACCCCCGATCACGTTCCCTAATGGTAGAGGTAGAAAGAAGTCATCAACTATCTTTAAGTATTTGTAGAGCGGGATCCCTATACTCTTTGAGGCAGCTATAGAAGTTGCTAGAGATATTGCATAAACAGTATTTCCACCAATCTTTCTCAGGTTCCTCGTATCATCATACTTCTTCAAAACTTCTTCTACATTATCTATGTTAGAGGCGTCTACTCCTCTAAGTCTATCTGCAATCTCATTATTAACAATCCTTACTGCTTCAACCACACCTCCACTAGGATAATACATTACTTCTTTCTCCCCCTTACTCTTACCTGCTGGAGCAGCAGCTCTTCCAAGACTCTTACCAACGACCACGTCAACCTCGATTGTTTCTTCACCTCTACTATTGTAAACAAGACGGGCCTTAACATCTTTAATAGTTGTCTCCGACATTCTGAGATTACTCTGTACCGTGAATTAAAATACTTAACTACTGATTTATCTCAGTCTAGATTTTTGTAGAGTATATGGGTAAGGATAATTTAGGATTTTATAACAGATTTATGGCGAATAAATGTCTACAAAAATCTTAATTCAAATTGGTCTTGATCTTTTGCCAACCTTTAGCTGGGTTAACCTATACAATTATTCTGTAGTTTCCTTGTATCCATATAGTGTGTGGAATTTTACTATTTCGTCGAATACTTCATAGTGGGTGAGGAACATCCTTCTACAGCAGTATCTTTTTACCCCTAGAGAGTCTAAGACTTTTCCTGGTTCTTCTCCATTCTCTACTCTTGACTGGTATTCTTCCCATTTATCAGCTATCAATGCACCGCATGTAAAACATCTAATAGGAAACATCAAGTATTCTCATAATCACTCCAATAGACACACTATATAAGTTTAACATTTAGTAGGTCCCAAAGAAGTTTTAGCTACTTGTCTCATACAATTTTTATTTGTTAATTAAATAAGGTTAATTAGTAAGCATTACGATGTTATAATGGGGATCCACATTTGTGTCATTATCTCTTAGGAGGAAAAAACCTCTCATTCCTTGGAGAATACACATAGTACCGATAGAGCTTCTTAAACCCCATGAGGAAGTATGTAGAGAATACCTCCTGAAGCTATATGATGAGATCGTTGAAGATAAAGTGTTAAAGAAGCCTCTCCTCGTTGAAGATAAATATTATATTGTGTTGGATGGTCACCATAGGTATGCTGTGTTAAAGATGTTAGGAGCAAAGGTTGCTCCGGTATTCCTAATAGACTATTCTTCTTCCCTGGTTGAAGTATATTCATGGCGTGAAGACTGGAATGTGACTAAAGAAGTGGTTATCAATGCAGGATTAACTGAAAATAAGCTTCCATATAAAACAAGTAGACACATCCTTAGAGAACTTGTAATCCCTGAAGTTAACATTCCTCTGGAAAAATTAATGGAGGCGCCATAAATGAAGCTTGTATCTATAGAAGATGTTAAGTCTCCTCCTAGACCACCTATAGAAGAACTACTAGATGAAGCCGCTAAACTACTTAGGTTGGGTAGAGTTACCGAAACGGTTCTAGTAGATGAAGAATACAACCTGTGTATGGAGGATTATAGAAGGTTTCATGCATTAAAGATTCTAGGGGTTAGATACATCCCTGTAAGCGTAGGTTCTAATGAGGATATAGATTTGACATTGGAAGAACTTGGATTTGATAAAGACTTAGAATATAATCCACTGAGGGTTTGTAGGAATCATAGTGAGTTAATCAAATCTTGCTGGCCTACCCCTGTAATCCGGCTTAACTCTCTTTCAAATAGTTTATGTGATGTCTGGGCTAAACTGGAGTACTTGAATCCTTTCAGTAATAGCATTAAAGATAGGATTGGATGGTACATGGTTACCGACGCATTCGAGAATAATCCAAAACTAGATACTAGGCTAATCTATGAAGCTTCCTCAACCAATACAGGTATAGCTTTAGCATGTATAGGTAAGAGTTTTAATCTAAAGATTAGGATCTATCTTCCACAAACTGTTCAAAGATGCAGCGATACCTACATAAGGCTTCTCGGCTCAGAGGTCGTTAGAGTTCCAGAACAGTTAACTATACAGGCTATAAACCGTGTGAGACAGGATTCTATAAGAGATAATGCATTACATATTAACCAGTTTGAGAATGATGCAAACTTTATCTCTCATTTAAGATTTACATCTAAAGAACTTGATTACCAGTTGAAGAGCATTAATCTAAGACCTAGAAGAATAATCTGTGCTCTTGGAACGTCTGGCCATGCAAGTGCTATCTCATTCTACTTTAAGAGTAGATATGAAGATAAAGTAGAGATTATTGGTGTTCAACCTGCTAAAGACGAAACAATACCAGGGATGAGGAGGGTCGAGACAGGGATGAAGTGGATACATTATGTGAAGATAGATGAAGTAATTGATGTTACTAGAAGAGAGGCTATTGAAGGGTTAGCAAAAGTAGCTAGCATGGAAGGGTTACCGATAGGTTTAAGCTCTGGAGCTGTAGTAGCAGGTCTCGAGAAACTCTCTAATATAGATGGTGTCTCAATATTAATATTTCCCGACCATTTCTATAAATATGTTGAAGTTCTAGCAAATTATTGAATCTATTAATTGTCCATCTCGTTATATGAAATCTTTTCTAAATATCATCTATATGATTTTTGCTTGAATCTTCTCGCTGAGTATCGATTCGGCTTCTTGGGTTCCGTCTGTCTAGGGTCTCCCGCTAATAGAACTCTATTATATTCTTTTATTCTCTGTGCTACTACTTCACTTCTTGAAGCTAATGCTTTCGCTAATGCGAAGGATACAGCGTCTGCTACCGCCATCACTCCTCCTCCCTCAACTTTTACGTAGAAGTCATGATTCTTCCAGAATTTTTCATCAAAGTATAATGGTGTTAGTATCTTGTTTCTAATGATTTCATTTCCAAAGTATGTTATCGGTTGATTATTAATGTATATATTTCCTTTTCCAGGTCTTATGAAGAGTCTTGCTATTGCTGTCTTCCTCCTACCTACAAATGGTCCCATAAGTTTAACCATATTATCTTCCTCCTTTAATTATCTTAGATATTTCTTCTATAGTCATATATCTTTGTACTCTCCCGGACTTGCTTATGCCATCGCCTAGACCTGCATCTTTGAAACTTACCTTCTCAATATTCTGGAACTGTTCAGGTATACCGACATACACTTTCAATCTCTTAACCGCATCTCTACCCCTAGGCTTCCTCCGGGGAAGCATCCTGACAATCGTATACCAGACTAGCCTATCTGGTTTCCTAGGATACCATACTTTAATGACTTTATGGGATGTAAGCTGTCTCCTCCTCATTAATCTTAGATACTTCTCTAGAATAGAATTCTTGCTACCCGTAACTACTGCTTTCTCAGCATTTACGACTACTACTTCAACTCCAGATAAAAGTAGCTTGGCAATTCTAGAAGCCATCCTACCTAGCTTCTGCTTATCCGCATCAACAACTATTCTTCCAGATGCTGCCTGCTCTAACATCTAATTATTCAACCTTCTATTATTGTTACCCGTATATAACCCTACCCAAGCTATCCTATAAGCTTAACATTGCTCCCATTTGGGTATTTTTGAGCAAACTCTCCGGTTGTAAGTATTGTTCCACCTGCTTTCTTTATCTTCATGTAGGCTGTCTTACTGAATGAGAATCCTGATATAGTTATTGGATGAGAGAGTTCTCCTACGCCTAATACCTTTCCAACCACGTAGACTACATCTCCCGTATTTGTTAATCGGTTTATCTTGTATAGATTAACTACCCTCTTCTTTCTTCTAGATTTCTCAGCTTCTTCAATTACTCTCTTCCAGAACCTCGTCTTCCTTAACTTAACGGGTATCTGGGAGAGTACCATGTTCCTGAAGCCAGGCTTAACATTTCTCCTCCTACTAACCATTTCTATGACGCCCCGATATCTCTCACTATCTTCTCATTTAATTCTTGAATCTTCTTCTTAAGAATGTTGACAGCCTCTTTAAGTATCCTTCTGGCAGGCAGGAATCCTATAGATTCAATAAATAGTATTCTTTTGTTTGGTTCACCGTCTTTCTCATATAGTGAAGATATAGCTGCTTGCCATTTCGCATTCTTCCTACCTTTCCCTACTCGGACGTACAGCTCTATCTCTATCCTCTGTTTTGGAGCTAGTTTAACTATCGGTATCTTTGGGCTTACAGGTTTAACTGTAGTTGTAGGGTCTTCTGGTATGATGTCTCCTGAATAAACTGTTATTGGTTCATCTAATGCTTCAGCTCTAACAACATATCTTACAACACATTTTTCACATCCCAGCTTGCTACCGCAATCACATTCTTCAGGGGCCACATACCTATCTATATCTGAGATGAATGGTATTAGAGAGATTCTATGAGCTAGAACTTCATTAGGCATCGCTGAAGTATTCTCTATTATTAAGACTTCTTCAATAGCCATTGTTGGAACCTCATTTATCGTAAATCTTCTTATAGCATTTGCAATAGATAATGGCAATCCTTCAAGCTGAACTTTTATTGATTTCTCATCTTCTTCAATAATCTTTACCTCAACCATTACTTTTCTTCACCACTTCCAGACTCTTCTCTACGCCTTGACTGTCTAGAAAATAGATATTGTGGAGATTCATATAGTTATCTAATATTGTTAATCACGGGATACAATATATTCTTCTATATGTGGGTAACTTCAGCTCTCTCTCCCTAGTTGTTTCTTTTTATAATATTTACAGAATCTATTTATCGGGCAAATAGTGCATCTTGGTTTTGGTTTTCTACAGATTTCCTTGCCTAAAGATACAAATATTATATTCAAGATTGAGCGTTTCTCTATCGGTGTTATTCCTTCAAGCTTCCTCTTAATCTCCTTATATCCATCTTCTTCGTCTGCGATTCCGAGCCTCTTTACTACTGTTTCTACATGAGTGTCTATAGCTATCTCCGGTAGATTATAGCCGAAGGATAAGACTATGTCTGCTGTCTTATCTCCTACTCCTGGAAGCTTTAATAATTCTTCTCTATTTTTTGGGGGGACGCCTGAATACCTTTCTAGTATTATTTTAGAGACTTGTTTTATTCTTCTAGCTTTGATTCTGTAGAATCCCACTGGTTTAATTAGTTTCTCAATCTCTCTAACTGATGCATTTGCTAAAGATTGTATTGATGGGTACCTTCTAAATAATGCTTCATAGGCTTTATCGGTTATTTCATCTTTAGTTCGCTGTGAAAGTATTGTTCCTATGAGTATCTTGAACGGGTCTTCTCTTACATGTTCAGGTAGCTGGATAATATATCTATCTTCAAGTATCTTGATTATCTCAAGAAATTCTTCAGCATTAACCATTTACAGCCACTATCTAATTCTTTACCCAAATTTATATTGAACACCAAATCCACCATGTGGGTAATTCCATTCAATAGCATTCTGTGGGCATACTATTCTACAGGTCCCACATTCAAGGCATCCTTCATATGTAAATGTGATTTCTCCAGATTCATCTAGCGTGAATAATCCAGCTGGGCATGAAGATATGCAAATCCTGGAGTTGCATACTTTACATTTCTTCTTCTGTAAGATTATGTGTGGCTCACTATATACTTCAAACTTTGTTAGTGCTAACCTCTCCTCAACACTCTTTTTCTTCATAGGTTCCTCACCATATTTAGTAATTGAAAGATCAATCTAATAATTGAGGTTTTTCCTCCTACAACTTTCTTTAGTGATTCATTGAGTGTTTCAGGAAACTCATCTACCGTATACATTTTCTCGAATATTTGGCAGATTATCTCTGGGTATTCTCTATAAATTCTCTGATTGGACAATATTGTTGAAACTTTTCTGAATTTCTTTAACGTGGTTGTTATCCCTTTTTCCTGTAGTAGCTTCATGTATAATGTTGGTTCTTCTCCTGGAGGTGTTTTCTCAATTGCTTCTGCAGCTAGTCTTCCAGATTCTATCGCTAGGTCTACTCCTCTTACTGTGAATCCTGTATTTAGTATTAGTCCTGCAGCATCTCCAACTACAATGTAGCTTCTACCGTACGGTTTATGCATTAGGTCTCTGTATCCTGCTTCTCTTATTATGTGGGCTGAGTATTCTATTGGTATGCCATCTCCTAGGAGTTTTGAGATGTGCGGATGTATTCTTAATTCTTCTATTACATCTCTTGCTTCAACTTGATTATTAAATAATGGTTTATAGATCACTCCCATGGAAACGTATTCCTTCATTGTGTATATGAATCCACCTCCGAACACTGGACTTATCAAGAATTGAGCTAAGCCTTCTTCATCTCTTAAGCTGAATCTTTCATTTATCTTTTCTCTACCAAGTCTTATAACTTCTTTTATTCCTACAGCTATATCTCTAGGTGATGTTTTTGCTCTTAATCCATGTTTTTCTAAGAGTAGAGTGTTTGCACCCTCAGCTATAACAATGTATTCTGCTTCGAGTTTATCTTCTCCAATTCTTACCCCGTAAGCTACACCATCTCTGAATAGGATTTCATCTACTCTTACATTCGTTGCAACAATTACGTTCTTTTCTTCTACTTTTAATGCCAGCCACTTCAAGAATCTACTTAAAAATGCTGTAAAACTATCGTATCCATCAAGTCTTCTATTTATCTCGTACCCAAGATTTACTATGCTATCTTTGCAGAGTATGGATAGAGCTTCCCTTCTAACCCATCTTTCTATAGGTGCATCTTTCCTCCACTCTGGAAAATACTTATCTAGTGGGTAACTGTATATTCTTCCACCGAATACATTCTTTGAACCTGGCTCTGAACCTCTCTCAAGAACGATTATATTGTATCCTTTATCAGCTAAGAAGTAGGCTGTTGAAAGACCTGCAGGGCCTCCACCTACTACTATTACGTCATGCTTTCTCTCCCTTTTCATTTTCTCAAACATTTAAAATCAAAGCTTAGAATAAAGACTTACTTTTAACATCTTAACTCAAGCTTAAATTTAAATTGTTCATAAAAATAGGAATAAGATCAAACATTATTTTATATTCTTTGAAACGTCTATTATAGTTTCTCCATCCATATTCTACTGTAGTAGTTCATATTCTCGGATTCATCGAATGTTATAAGTTGGTCTAGTAATGGTATTATGAAGTCTTCATGCTCTATCATGCGTACCCTACATCTTCCTTAATGTGAGCATATAGGTCGTCATAAGTCTTACCTATAGTTATAGTGTCAAGCCTTCTGTATTCTAGGTTATGTAGCATCCCTTTCAACAACATAGTAGAGAGACTGTAGGAGAAGTAGATCAGTATCTTAAAGGACCCTTTAATCTCTCCAACCATATCTGCCAAAATAGAAAGCGATCTACAAATTAGAGTTGCTGATGTTGAAGGCTTTAAGAAAAGTGTACCTTCTATCGACAAACAACCAAATACTTGATAATCCTACTGGTCGATGAGTGGTAAAAGCTGTTGGTCGGCGGGGGTAATAATAGTCACTATTACGTACTGGGGTCATACCTTTCACTCAATAGTATCTAAGACCTCTGTTAACCTGATAAGGATATCATTTGATTCTCTTGTCACTGTTTCTTTCTTAGTTTCTCTATCAATCTTGGGAGAATCTGGTATAAGTCTCCAATTATTCCATAGTCTACTTCATTGAAGATTGGTGCAGTTGGGTCTTTATTAATTGCTATTATTGTCTTCGAGTTTCTCACCGCGATCATGTGGAGGGGTTGACCAGAGAGTCCTATTGCTAGATAAATTCTAGAGTTTATCATGGCCCCTGAGATGCCTATCCAAGTATCAGTCCATCCATAGTCTGCTGCAAGAGGCCTCGTAACACTCCATGCGCCATTAAGTAAGCTTGAGAGTTCCCTAACCATTTCAAGGTCTTCTTTCTTCTTGAATCCTCTACCAGCAGCTACAACTATCTCTGCTCTCTCTAATGGTATTCCTACGTATTCTCTACTCTTAAATTCTGTCTGGATAAGCTGACTCTCTACTTCTTTAAGATACTCTACTTCTCCATTTACTTGTCTTTCTGATGGTTTAAATGCTCCCAATAATATACATAATGTTGAAGGTAGATTGGATTTCATTGTGGCAATGCAAGCTCCACCATATACAAGCCTCTTCACTTTAAGTTCTCTCCCATTACAATATCTTATATCAATTACATCTGTTATTACCGGCTCATTTCTATATCCAGCATATAATCCTGCAAGCGTCCTTCCTTTAATCGTTGAAGGGAATAACGTTAGGTCCGGTTTAACCTTCTCTGATACCTCTTGAATAATTTTATGGTAAGTGTTTGGTTCATATATTGTTCTATTGAAGATGTATGTTTTATCGAGGATTTTGGCTGCCTCACTACTTAGTTCTCTTGATGGAACTACACCGTATAGTTCGCCATTCAGTATTTCTGCTATCTGCCTAGCTTGCTTTAGCCATTCAATAGTTTCACCGTATAACAGTATCTTCATACGGTTATACCTCGCTCACCAACAATTTGAATAAGTTGTCGATAACTTTCTCTAGGTCTTCGCTTGCATCCCATATAATATTCTTTCTCTGGATAACGTATCTCTTAAGATCTGCTAAGTCAATCTTTTCCGGCTTTACATTGAGGCTTTCAATTTTTAATCTCTTTATCTCCATCTTCTTTGATTTTAATATTGTTTTTAAAGTTGGGATTCTAGGCTCATTCGCCTCAGTAGTTACAGTAACTATTAGAGGGGGTTTTGACCGATAGATATATGTCCCGTCTTCCATAATGCATCTTGCCTCGAAATATCCATCAATGTAGTTTAATGAGTCTACTCCAGCTATTACCGGTACACCGATTTTAGAAGCTATGATTGGTCCAAGTGTATAAGAGTGAGTATCTAGTGATCCAGCTCCTAGAATTATTAAGTCGTATGGACCAGTCATCTCAACTATAGATTTGATTATCTCCCCAATTGTGATCGCTTGTAGATTTTCGTATCCATCTACTTCTACCATGTATCCTTCATCTATCCCCATTGCATAAGCATCTCTAATTATTCTTTCATGATCTAGGGTGGAACCTATCGTTACTACTACCGTATGGGCATTGTATTTTTCTTTTAATCTAATAGCTTCTTCTACTGCACATTTATCTGAATCACCCATCTTCCTCGTTGCAATATCTATAAGCGGTTCTCCAGATGACTCATATTTTAGTTGACTAATATCTACTGTAAGTTTTACCAGTGTAAGTATTCTCACTAGCCCTCCTCCTATCCACTCAGCTATCATCCTTTAACGTATTCTCTACCTACAAGGTCTCTAGCAATTATTATCCGCATTATGTTCTGCGCACCTTCTGCACCTATAGTATACGAGAATGTCCCAAGCCACCCTCTGAATGCATTACAATCTTTTGTGTATGCGTATGCTCCATACCATTTCATAAGTTCTTCATATATCTTAGTTGTAGCTTCCGGTGCCTTCATCTTACATAATGCTACAGGTATGTTTAGGTCTTTCTCTTTCCACTTAGGATTCTTCTCGATATAGATTTTATCTGCAAGCCATGCTGCTCTATATGTTAGAAGTTTCGCTGCTTCTAATTCCCCATACAGCTCTGATAGTTTAAAACTTACACCTTGGAAGGAGGCTAAAGGTCTACCTTCAAATAGTCTCCTAGTTTTTACCCATTCTATTGCTTGGTCTAGAGCCCATCTCCCACTACCTATTGTTGCTGCTGCTACGAGTATTCTTGCCACATTAAACCCCTCCATAAGATAGTAGAATCCTTTATTTTCTTCGCCGATTCTATACTTGTCTTCAATCTCAAAGTTTTCAAGTATGAACCCTCCAGTGCTTATTCCTCTTCTACCTATTTCTTCGAATATCGTTGGTTTCCATCCATGTCTTATCTTCCCATTCCATTTAACGATTAAATTGAATGCTGTTATATTTCTATGTCCATATTCTGGTTTACCTGTTTTAGCTACTAGGAAGTATCCTCCACCTTCTGGTAATTCCTGTATCTCTCTTATCCCGCTTATGTATGTTTTCTCGCCATTCAGTATCCATGCTCCATTCTTCTTCACAGCTGTCGTTTTTATTCCAGCAACATCTGATCCTCCATGTGATTCCGTTGAAGCAATACCATAGAATGCTTCCCCAGCTGCTACTTTTGGTAGAATCTCTTTTTTAACATCTTCATTACTATATCTTTCTACTAGTAGTGGCCACCCATTATTCAATAGGGTATAGACTGCCGTCGCTACTGATGGGTCATGGTATGCTATTTCTTCAGCAGCTATCGCTGTCATAGTAATTGTTCCACCCATCCCACCATATTCTTCTGAGATAGGTATGGTGAATAATCCTTGCTCACCCATCTTCTTTATCAAGTCGACTGGGATCCTACCTTTTTCATCTATCTCAACCCATCTAGGCTCAATGTATCTTTTACAGAATTCTCGAACACTCTCTCTAAATCTTACTTCATCTTCTGAAAACTCAAAATCCATACAAAAGATATGTGAATTCTAATTTTTAAAGAATACGGGGTTAGTGCAGCATTAAGTTAGGTATCATGCTGAAGGAGTCGCATAATTTGTTTAAGTAAGGTCTATATATGCGGTTTACTTGATACGGTTGATCAAGGTGAAGAAGTTTTCATATCTTACTCCTGTATTTACAGGGATACTCTGGGGTTCAACAGCTCCAGTGAGTAAGCTCATTCTATATGACGTTAGTCCTTGGGACCTAGTTGTTTACAGAGTTTTAATAGGTTCATTTACATTAATGCTATTAGTTAAGATTGTGAAGGCTTCCAAGTCTCCAAAGGTTAGTCTTAGAGACCTGCTCATACTTTCATTTAGTGGCATAGCGGTTCCATGGTTAACATATAATCTTGGCTTACTGTATGTTAATGCAAATCATGCAGGGCTTATGCTTGGAAGCTATCCACTAATGACTTTCCTAATTGCATATTTTCTAGTAGGAGAGAAATTGGTGAAACTACAGTATGCTGGGATTTCAATAGGCTTCATAGGATTGATTGTATTCTTTCTAGATAAAATCAGGTTGGAGTATAGCTTCCAGTGGCTTATTGGAGCTTTACTAATCATGTTCTCTATCTTCTGTTGGTCTGTTTATGCAGCATACTTAAAGAAGATTGAGTTAACTGGTGGAAGCTTAACATTAACGTTAAAGACATTCATAGCATCTATCCCAATCCTCTTTGTACCCGTGTTACTTATCCAGCAAAGTATTAATCTTCCTAGAGAGCCATCATCGATAATAGGCGTTATATGGCTTGGAGTTTTTCCATCTGCAGTATCTTATTATTTATTTAATATTGGTTCAGAAGACGTTAGCGCAACAATCATGGCTACTTCAGGTCTCCTGATACCTATAGTTTCATCGATTCTTGCTTACTTCATGTTGTTTGAGTCATTTAAATTAATCGAAGTCGTCGGTGCGGTTCTCGTTATCGTTGGATTATTGATAACATATATCAAAGGTTAGATTAAGTTTTTTATTCTAGGTAGTCTCCTCAATACATGGTATGTTGAAGGTTGGAGAGACAGTAGTTGAACTCGTTAAAGGAGATATTACCGAGCTAGAGGTGGATGTTATCGTTAATGCTGCTAATTCAAGTTTGAAGATGGGTGGGGGTGTAGCTGGTGCTATTCTTAGAAAAGGCGGTAGAGTAATCCAAGAAGAATGCGATAAGATAGGCTACTGCCCAGTTGGAGGAGCTGTGATAACTAGTGCAGGCAGGCTTAAGGCTAAATATGTTATTCATGCTGTTGGCCCAAGGATGGGCGAAGGAGATGAAGATAATAAGCTTAGGAATGCAACATTAAACTCTCTTAAGCTTGCAGATAAATATAATGTAGGATCTATTGCTTTCCCAGCTATCTCTACAGGCATATTCGGTTATCCTAAAGATAGATGCGCAGACATAATGTTATCAACCATTGTGGATTACCTATCCAAGGAGAAGACCAGTCTTAGGAAAGTTATCCTGTGTCTCTATGATGATGAGGCTTACAGAATCTTCGAAGAGAAGCTTAATGAAATATCTAGGAAGCTGCAGGAGTGAGACGTAGAGTTTATTAAAACTTTGTTATTAAACTTTTTCTTAGCATCCGGACAAGCATTTCATTCACTTCTTCTCATCTTTAAGACTTTATAGTATAGTGTGAATAGTGTTAGGGATAGATTTAGGTTCTCTAGGGGTCTTTACCAACCACAACTATAGGCTTGTTTATACATAGCTTGAGAGTCTTCTAAAGAAGATTAGAGTATTTAAATGACTCCTTCCATATGAGACTTCCAAAGCTATTAGTTCACCTGAATCTACGTCTACCGCAGACCACACATATACCCAAGCCTTCTTAATATGTAGCTTAGCCTCATCTACAGCTATACACCTTCCTATACCCTGGCTTCAAAGTTAAAATCTAAGAAGCAATTTAAAAGATCTAGAATATATGATGACCTCGAGGTACGCTGAGGAGTGATGAGGGCTGCAGAAGCTGATAAAGTTATTTCTCTTTATTTTTCCAGAATGACCATACACTCGGTATATCAGAATAGTGCTGGAGAATGAGGGATTAGGCTATAGATAGTTTTTAGTTTCTTGATTTAGCTAGTACTAGAGTCTTCTTTTCCTAGTTCTCTAGCATAAACTGTACTCCAATATTCTTCTACTTCACGCTGTATCTTAGCGATAACATCATCCCTCCTTACGGGATAGAATAGGTGGCTAAATCTCCCCTGAATCTTTAAGTATTCTTCTACAGGTTTTAATCTTCTGGGAATAAATGTATGACGTACTTCACCGTATACTGCTTCTTTTAGAGGCCATATCCCTGTCTCAACAGCTAGCTTAGCTACCTTAATTGTATCCATCGTATGAGTTGACCAACCTGGTTGGCATGGTGAGAGAGATATGAAGAGTTTAGGTCCCCTATATTTTTCAGCTTTCTCAATCTTTCTAACCATATCCATTGGATGAGATGGTGATATCGTGGCTATATAGGGTGGCTTATGTGCTCTCCATATCTCGAAAAGGTCCTTCTTCCTTCCTCTATACCCCTCGGGTATGAGCGGTGTAGGTGGAGAAGTTGTTGTTCTAGAGCCATAAGGTGTCGCAGCAGAGTATTGGAAGCCCGTGTTCCCGAATGCTTCATTATCATAGCAGAGATAGTAGAAGTCTAGACCTCGATGTATTGCTCCAGACGTACTTTGGAGCCCTATATCATTTGCTGCTCCATCACCTGTTACAACCACTACTTTTAAGTCTTCTTCAATAGGGATCCTTCCCTTCTCTATCAGTATATCTAATGCATCTCGTATCCCTTGAGCACCCGCTGGAGCACAAGCCATCGCTGTATACATCCATGAAGACTTTAATGGTGCGTAAGGATATACCATCAAAAGAGTTATGCATCCTGCCGCGTTCACCCAGACCACTCTACCTCCTAGAGCTTTATGGAAAATTCTAAGAATTATTAAGGCACCGCACCCAGCACATAAAGGTGTTCCAGGAGCTACGTAGTCTTCACCTAGTAAATCTTTGAGAGTTGAAAAACTTGTCTTAGACATTATCCCCCACCCCTATCTTCAATAATGATTCTACTTCCCTAAGCTCATCTTCTCTAAATAGCAGTATCGGCTCAGGCTCGCCTACCTCTTGATACTTCTGCATTAATTCCACTACGTATCTAAATTCATCCAATGACAATGTTTTTCCTCCAACCCCTCCAATTACTGGGAGGATGACTTTAGGCTTCTTCTCTACATTATAGAGTGCAGAAGATACTTCTGCATATAGTGTTCCACCAAAGCCTGGAGAGATATTCTGATCGATTACTGCAACAGCTTTCTTCCCTTCAAGCGCTCTCCTTATATCTTGAGCAGGGAACGGTCTAACCATTCTAAGCTTTAATAAGCCTATGCTTAATCCTTCTTCCCTCATAATCTTTACGGCTTTCTTCCCTATTGAGGTGAAAGACCCCATCATAACGATAGCATACTCCGCATCATCCACCATGTACTTCTCAACAACATCGTATCTTCTCGCAAAATGTGCTTCAAATTCTTCGCATGCTTCCTTGAATACTTTTATCGCATTGAGAGATGAGAGATGCATCTGGTATTTGTAGAAGCTGTATAATGGTGGTCTTAAGACTGCTACACCTTTAGCTGAGGGTTTACTTGCTCTGAAGGGGTATGGAGGATTGTATCTTGGGAGGAAGCTTCTTACTTCTTCTACTTCAGGAAGCTTTACAGGTTCACGGGTAAAAGATAGATGGAATCCATCAAGATTTACTATCGATGGTAGCAAGACTCTATGGTCTTCTGAAACTCTATATGCTAAGAGTATAAGGTCTAGAATTTCTTGACATGTTTCAGTTTGTAGAAGTATGAACCCTGTATCTCTAGTAGACAAGAAATCGTTATGGTCTGGTTCTAAGGTTATCGGAGCCGCTACAGCTCTACTCACATTGACTAATACTATTGGAGCTCTCCATCCAGCGATATTGTACAGCATCTCAAATCCATATAGGAGCCCCTGGCTAGATGTCGCGGTAAATACTCTTGCACCTGTTAGAGAACCTGTTCCAGCAGCTGTAAGCATTGAATGCTCAGAGTCTAGAAATGTTAATTTCGCATTCATCTCCCCTAAAGCAATCCATCGTGAGAGAGTCTCTACAATCTCCGTCTGGGGTGTAATCGGGTAAGCAGGGATATAGTCTACTTCAGCTAATCTTGCAGCCCACGCTGCTGCAACATTCCCAGTCATCATCCTAGCTCCAGCAGTAGATGGAGTAATCTCTCTTCTAAGTTTAAGTTCTGAGATAAGTTTAGTTCTCATCATACTGCTTCAACCTCCCTAATGTAATTAAATGCTTTTACAGGGCATTCATTGAAACATATCAAGCATCCTTTACAATTATCATAGTCTATCTCTGGTCCATCGCCAGTCATCCTTATAACTCCTTCTGGACAATAAATAATGCATATCCCACATCGAGTACACTTCTCAAGGTTTAGTATTGGTTTAAAGATCCTCCAGTTACCTGTCTTCCTCACTCTCGTATTTCCTACATTTCTTATCTCAGGAATCGTCAAGTTTGTAGGCATCCAGTTAATCTTCACGATTTTCCTCGGTTCAGCTGGTTTTGGTATAGGTAGAGGTGTTGGGTAAACTCTTTCAAAGCATGCTTTAGCTAAGAGAATGTTCTTTTCAAGCATCTCCCCTCCTATACCGATCTCGAGAAGCTCTTCTTTGAGTCCTTCTTCTAGCGAGACCCATCTAATGATGCCTGTTAGTTTAGCTGCTACGGCTCCTAGGCTAGTACTAAGAATAGGCTTCCCCACATATTTTAAAGATAAATCGATTAAATCTTCTACAACGATTCTTACATCATCTCTATTGATAAAGACCTTGTCTACTGGTTTACTAGTATTTATGAAGAGTGTTCCACTGTTTTGTAACCCTGAGAGGGGGTTAACTATCGGATCATCTAGTAGAGATTCATCTGCTAGTATGATTAAGTTTGGATTGAAGATATATCCTCTCTCAGGTATTGGTATAGGTTCATCAGAGATCCTTGTAAACGCTACGACTGGTGCGCCTCTTCTTTCAGCTCCATATATTGGGAAATCTTGTGTATAGTATCCTTCAAAATGTGCTGCGTTTCCAAGGATTCTACTTGCAGTCTTTACTCCCTGCCCACCCCTACCATGAAACCTAGCATATATGAGCAAAAATTTCCCTACACATAATATGTAAACCTCGTTAAAAAATCTACTTATGATAATATGTATTGAGTAGATTTTTATCGGTCAAGTTTCTTAATTATTACTGTTTCTCCCATTATCTTGATGTAGTCTCCCGTTTCTATCAAGTTTATATCAACTTTGTCTATTGTAGGTATGTTGGAGATTATTGCTCCTACCGCAACTATCGGCTCACAGTATTGATTGATTATCCCAATTGGAGCTTTATTGTTTTTCTTAAGTCTATATAGTATGTATGATCCTACTGTTGAACCTTTACCATGCGGGAAGACAAGTATCTTTCCAGATATTGTTTCACCTTCTATTTCATGACCCTTCTCTATTACTATGCCAGTTTCAGGATCTACTCCTCCAAAGAAGCTTATAGGCTCGCTCGTCTTTAATGCTTCGCCTTCTACATATCCACTCTTAATTACTCTACCCTTGATTTCTAGATACATTATTGGACTGCCTCTAATAATGTCTGAAAACATCACCTTTAAAGCTTCTATTATAGTTTCTCCATCTATATTCTACATGTAATAGTTCATCTTCTCAGAAACATCCATATTTGAGAGTCTACCAGAGACATACGCATCTAGACCCTTAATTTCTAGACCATAGATTGAAGATTTAGGTGATATTATGAGCCTCCTTTAATATTCTTAATACTTCTTCCTCCATAGTATCAGTTACTATCTTTGAGTAGTTTAGGCATTTACAGTATTCTTCTATGTAACTATCAGACCATCCATAAGAGCATTCCCCCTCACCATACTCATCTATATAGAGCCTTCATAGAAGCATTTAACAAACTCCTTAATGTAAGCTGGATACCTATTCCTCCTCCATATATTGGGCATCTCACTATAAACATCACCTAGAATAAGTCTAAACGCTAGGATCTACTATAATGTAGGTAACACCATCTATAATCTCCTCCTTAACAACTCTCTCGGGGATAATGATATATCTTCAAGGTTAATTTTTTATAAAACAAGAAGTGTCAACATGAAGCTATAGAGTCCATGTATCCTTTTCTAAAACCATTCTAACCCCTCAGCTTTCTCCTCAGCTTTGTAAGCCTCGCTCTAGCTACCGCTTAATCCAGTTCAGTAAAGTATGTTACTTCACTGCATCTTCAATCAGATCAGTTAGTCTAGCAATCTTAGCTTTTACCTTAGTGATATTTCTAGAGTACCATACGCCTTTCGCAGAATTAGTAGCGATAGATTTCACTCCTAACCTGGTTATAGGTGCTACTATCGGGCATGTATCACTAACTATCTTCACTCCAAGCTCTTCAAGCTTCTGATATACTCCTAGCTGTTTAGCTAATTCTTTCATAGACCTTGAAACGCATACCCACATCTCCTTCTTAACGATCCTACCTTGAAGTCTCTGCATAATCACTATTAATTCTTCAAGTGAGGCGTGTGGGCATCCAATAAATATCAAATCAGGTTCAGCATCATCATTTAATTCTTCTGCAGCATTTCTAAGGTCTCTTTCTTCTACATCTATTTCTTCAACTCTATCTAGTGGAGGCAGCATATATTCTGGTGTTAATCCTTCAATATGGAACATTGCTATCCCTCCTGTGCTTGCGATAGCTGCTCCGAGAGCTTTAAGCTCAACCTGGTCAGCAGATTCTACTCCAGAAAATAGCGGTATCTTTTCCTTAGAGAGTTTTCCAGAAACATATCCAAGTAGTGCGAAATCATATTCATCTCTAAGATTTGGAACATTTATCTTAACAGAGTAAGCTCTATTCTCAGTAATATGTAAACCATAGTATGGTGTTCTACCAGTTAATGCTGAAGCTAACGCGCTCGGTCCACCTTCTCTATTCGTTCTAGCTCCTATTACAGAGTTTGCGTAAACTACCGCTGAGCTTTCAGCCCATGCTATGTGGTCCCCCAAGCTTGGCTTATTCCCTGCAAGATAGGGCGTACATGTTAAAGTTGGATGAATACCCATCCTAGTGTAAGCTTCGATTATCCTAATCTGCTGTTCAGCGAATTCTCTACTTACACCCATCTCTCTCCATCTCTCAATATCCATCCCAGCCGGGTTCAATGTTGTATAGACTTCTACTCTACCATCCCTAGATAATTCTTCAAGCCACTCTACACCAGCTTCTCCTAGATTCTTATATGATACACCTGATACTTGAGCACTACTTATCTTTACCATCTTTTCCGCTCCATATATCTCTCCCAAGGCTACAAGAATCTCCATTGCTACCTGTTTCGCATACCCCATCTCTCCTTTCAGCATCTTCTCTTCTTCTCTAGTTAGATACATTATCCACCACGCATATTGTTTAATAGTCCCCTCACGATTTAGGATGTGATTGAATTATATTAAGCTTGAGCCAGGACACGTTAATATTGTAGTTGGGTAATCAGGTTACATTCTTCTTATTCGTCTTTAAGAAATCTCTCTACATCTACTTTTGGCATCATGGCTTTTTGGAATTTCTCTTTCTCTATTATCGTTGGGATCGTTGCGTCAATCCCCGCTTTACATGTTAATCTTGTAATCTGGTCTGCTGAGGGGTCTAGCGATGATCCTTTCTCACCCGGTTTTATTACCAAGTCTCTATCTAGCTGGGTTCTTGTAGATATGGCCCATTCAACCTCCTCAGGATTATCAATATCTATATCCTCATCTACCACTACTACATACTTTAGACTTTCATGTCCTTTGAATGCTGCTTCTATAGCTTTTCTACCATCCTCTTCATTCTTCTTTCTGATCTTAACTATTGCGTTAAGCCATCCACCGCTTCCAGGTGTTAGTCTTACATCTAAGCACTCGCATACCCTGCTTACTTCATAGAATATTGTTGCTTCCCTAGGTATACCCATTAGATTCTTATGCTCATAGCCTGCTGGTAGTATATATTGGAATATCGGGTTTTTCCTCATAGTTATGCATCTTATCTCTATTATTCTTTCTTTTCTAACTATATCGTATGTTCCTAGAATGTCTAGGAATGGTCCTTCATCTACATATTCATCTGTAACGTATCCTTCTAAGACTACTTCACATTCAGCTGGAACTAGAAGATTGTTCGTTAATGTTCTCGCATATCTTACGTCAGATAATGATGAAGCTACTGAGAGTTCATCTACTTCTATGCTTGAAGTTATGGAGGCTGCAAGCATGAATGCTGGATGATTCCCTATAGTTATGGCTACTTCTCTACATCCTCTCTCGATATATTTGTAGAGATGTCTTGGAACGATTCTAGGTACTATTCTTTCCTTATCTACAAGCATGAGTCTATGGTAGCTTGCATTATATCCGTACTCCCTATCATAAGCGATTATTATACTTGCAGTAGTGTATGGTGCACGGTCTCTCAACCCAGTCCAGATGAATGGGAGCCGTGTTAAGTCTGGATCATCAATAACTACTTCCTGGCATGGAGGATCCTCAACTACCTTCTTCTCCCCGGGATTTTCTAATGCTTGAATTATCTTAGTCTTGAGATCTTGTGGAGATGCATTAATAGATTCTGCTAGGATTCTTCTATCTGCACATAGGTTTCCTACAAGCTTAAAGTCTGGATGTTCAGCTATCTTTTCAAATAATACAGGTTTAGGGTCGAGTTTCTTCAATATAGATGGTATCTCAAATTTAACAGATGCAGGTTTTTTTATAATTACAATCTTACCTTCATCTTCTAGTTTATTTAATAAAGCTCTTAAAGAAGCCTCCAACCTTATCCTCCAGAATCTCCGATTCCTCCTTGTTTTTATCTTTAATCTTCTCTATCTTGCAGCTGTTTAGAAGTAATTGTTATTAACTTTGATTATCCGTTTAAGGATGACCTAGATGTGCCCTGTTAGAGGGTTGAAGAAGATAGTGGAGGATGTTTACTATATTCCTGGGAGGACTAATGTTGGTGTTATTGTTAGAGATGACTGGTGCATACTGGTTGATACTGGGTTAGATGAAGATCAAGGTAGGAGGATAGTAAACATAGTTAGAGATGCTGGATTGAAGATTAAGTATATTTTTAATACCCATTCCCATGCAGACCATATAGGCGGGAATAGCATAATATTGGATAGAAGTGAAGCAATTGTAATTGCTCCAAGTATTGAGTCTTATTTTATTGAGAATCCAGTTCTTGAACCAATCTTCCTCTATGGCTCTTATCCTCCTGAAAGTTTAAGAGAGAAATTCTTCATGGCTAAGCCTTCGAAGGTTGATAAAGTGGTAAGTGAAGGTGTGGATGGAGAGCTGGATTTAAGTTACGTTGCCTTGCTTGGTCACTCATTTAACATGTATGGCTTAGTTGCTAATGATGTATTCTTTATTGGAGATGCTTTATTCCCTGAGAATCTTGTAGAGAAGTTTGGTGTATTATATCATTTTAATGTTAGGGAAGCCGTGAAAACGCTGTATAAGCTTAAGGAGGCAAGCCATAAATACTATGTACCCTGCCATTTCGAGCCTGCTTCAGATATAGGGAAAGTTATCGAGGTTAATCTAGAATCTATAAAGAAGGTTAGGAAGCTTATAGAAGAGCATACTGTAAGCAAGATACCCATGGAAGAACTTTTCTCAATTATTCTATCAGAGTTTAAACTTGAATTATCTCCTCAAATGTATTTCTTGTATAGTTCAGCTTTAAAATCTTATATTTCTTGGCTCGTAGATGAAAGAATTATAGATGGCAGGTTTGAGGATGGAAGACTGTATCTATTTAGAGTGGAGTGAGCATTTATGCCTATATATGTTGTTCATCAACATTTTGCAAAGAAGGCTGGTCTCCACTACGATCTAAGGATTGAGATGGAGGGGGTGTTGAAGTCTTGGGCGATGAGGAAAGAGCCTCCAGCTGTTAAGGGTGTGAAGAGGCTTTGTATACCTCAAGCTGACCATGAATTATCTTATGCAGGT
>Ga0209393_1000162_pt1 | contig 33872 bp, 38 predicted proteins | sample SSWtaG_2_FD_184117 | JGI IMG/M metagenome (GOLD analysis project Ga0209393, IMG submission 184117) | Hot spring microbial communities from Sandy's Spring West, USA to study Microbial Dark Matter (Phase II) - SSWsed_130316 (SPAdes)... | ecosystem: Environmental > Aquatic > Thermal springs > Hot...
CGGGGCTTAGTTTGAGCTTCAACATCAGCAATCAAACGATTAGCCTTTCTTCCCCTGAGCTTTTTCTTTCCTTTAAAAACGGGCTCCTTTATTTAGATGAAAGCTCGGTTAAGGTTGACGATAGCGAGTTTAATCTTTCTGGCTCTTATGCTTTGGAAAAACCTTTATTAGTTCTTCGTGGGACTGGGGAGATAAAGCCAAGTCTTTATGATAAGATATTAAGCCTTGCAAGTCTGCCTCAGAGGGTAAAGCTTAAGCTACCCGGTAAGGTGGAATTGGAAGAAGTCAAGCTCGATAAAGACAGAATAGCTTCAGACCTATCCATCCTTGGAGAAGGGGCAAAGCTTTCTCTTAAAGCTCAATATAGTTTAGCATCAAAGGGGCTTGGTCTATCCTTGAGGTTTGAAGGAAGTAGCTCCGACTTAAGCCTTAGCCTGTCTTATGATCAGAGCTTAAAAGTAAGCCTTAAAGGGGAGCTTTCAGCCCTTGATACCTTAGTTCTTTTTGAGGGCGTGCCTTTGAGCTATGGAAAATTTTCTTCAGATTTAAGCTTAACCCTTGAGGAAAAGGACCTAAAATCTTGGGAAGGGCTTAAAAGGGACCCCCTTCAAGCCCTACATAGGCTTTTAAGCTCCGCAACCATCTTTCCTCATCCTTCATTCTTTGCTATTAAAGACCTAACCCTTAAAGAACCTTTACCCCTTAGCACAACCCTTACTGCAAAGCTTGAAAATTCAACTATATCTATTTCTTCTTTTAGGATAAAAGGTGAGGGTTTAGACTTTAACGGAAGTTTAACGGTTATGGCAAAAGAAGATGCCCTATGGGTAGATGGTAACGTCTTTAGTGAGACTTTAGACCTGGCAACGTCTTATCTAAAGGAGGCTTTAAACGCTACTAAGGATGGTCAAAAAACAAGTAAAATGACAAGTAAAATGGAGCTTACTACTCCTATCAATGCAAACATAGCCTTTAGTCTTAACAAGGTTATCCTTCCAACTAACCATACTATTGAGCATCTAAACGGGAACCTGAGCATAGTAAACGGCACAACCTATGCTATTAAGCTTCCGGAGGTTAACTTCTGTGGACTTTCCTTCACGGCTGAGGCTGAAAAGACAACCGCCTTCCATTATGGATATGTGGAGCTAAACCCCTCGCAGGGAGACCTTTTGGACCTCTTTTCTTGTCTATATCCGAACGAGATGCCTAAGATTATCTTCGAAGGACCCTTTAAGGCTCATGGCTTTTTTTATTTTGATGGGGAAAAATCACTTATTGAGAATAGCTACGGGGAGCTTTACGCAACATCTTCTAAAGGCTACATGTACCGTGCTCCGCTTCTTATGAGAGTCCTTGGTTTCTTAAGCCCCATAGACCTATTTAGGGGTAAGATCCCAAACCTTGAGAGAAATCTTTTACCCCTTGATGAGCTTACCTTAGCTCTTAAGGCTTCAAATTCCTATCTTTTGGTTGATGAATTTTTTATGTCCGCTCAAGGCTTCAGGATGTTTAGCTCAGGTTATGTCAATCTTAAGGACAAAGGCTTATCTTTAACCTTCCTTGTTTCACCCTTCAAGACGGTTGATGTTATCATAGAGCATATTCCTTATTTAAGTAGACTGCTTCTTGGAAAGGAAAGGATGCTTGTCTATCTTCCTCTTGAGGTAGTCGGCACCTATGACAATCCGGTTATCGTTCCTCTTCATCCTGCAAGCATGGGTAAGGGGATTTTCCGTTTTGTTTTTAAATTCTTTGGAATTAGCGAAGATTTCTTTCAAAAGAAGCCTCAGTTAGAGGGTATTAAAAGAAGGGATGTCCTTGAAAGACAGCTGGAAAATCCTCAAGGAAGATAAGTACATCTTAGCGGTATATAAACCACCATCCCTTGTCGTTCAGGGTGCAAAGAGGGTTCACGAATCTTTATTCCTTCAGCTTAAGGAGCATATTAAGATACGGGATAAAAAGCCTGCTAATGTGTTTCTTGCCGTTGTCCATAGGCTTGACAAACCCGTCTCCGGAGTAGTCCTTTTTGCAAAAAGAAGCAAATCGGCAAGCAAACTCTTTCAGGCTATGCAAAAGGGAGATTTCGCTAAAGTTTATCTTGCTATGGTAGAGGGGAAATTTAAAGGAGGGGGTTTTCTCATAGATTATCTAAAGCATGAGGAAAGATTGCAAAAGGTTATAGCCTTTGATAAAGAAACCCCATCTACAAAGAGGGCTTTGACCTACTTTGAGAGCCTTTATTCAACAGAAAAATACAGCTTGCTTTTACTCTTTCCCATCACAGGAAGAAAACATCAGTTAAGGGTAGCAACCAGTCGGAGAGGGGCACCTATCATAGGGGATAAGCTTTATGGATCAAAGGTCAACCTTGGGGGGCGAATCCTTCTTCACTCTTTGTTTTTAAGCTTTCCCCATCCAGCAACGGGAGAAAGCGAGGATATATTCTGTCCTGTGCCTCAATCCTTTTTGAAAGATGTCCTTTCTTTAACAAAGGACCAAAGAATAGAAACCCTTTTTAACCGACTTGACAAATCTTTTATCTTAGAGTTTGTTAAAAGGGTAAACTCAGCAAAGGATAAGGAGTTGGTTTATGTGTCAAGCAAAGATTTGGCTAAGATGCAAGGGTGAGGAAAAGGAATGGATAAAGGATATTACGCAGCTTGAAGTTCAGGGAGAGGAAATCGTGTTTAAAACCTTTTTTGAGCCACCACGGCGGATTAAAGGAAGGATCGTCTCTATAGATTTTCTTAAAGCTAAGGTTATAATTGAGTGTGATGCCTTCCCAGAGTGAGCCTTCAAAGGCATCTCAGGAGATTGTTCTTTGTGCAAGGTGCGCTTGGCGGGAGTTTTGCTTAAAAAAGTTTCAGTTTGACAACACCAAACCCATAAAGTGTCCAGATTTTTCACCAGACTTAACTCTTTTGAAAGAGGCAGAAGATGATAAAAAGGGTCATAAGGAGCAAGGTTAAAGAGGTCTTAGAGAGCCTTTATCCAGAGCACAAAGATACTCCCTTTGAGGTAGAAGTTCCGAAAAATGAAGCCTTTGGTGATTATTCTACTAATGTAGCCCTGGTTCTAAAAGGGAAAGTTGGCAAGAACCCAAGGGAAATAGCTCAAAACTTTGTGAATAGGCTTAGTAAAGAGTATTATTTTAACAAGCTTGAGATAGCAGGACCGGGCTTTATCAATTTTTGGATCGCCGAAGATTTTTATCGGAAAAATCTAAGAAACCTATTAAAGAAGGGGGATGAATTTTTTAAGCTTGATTTAGGAAAGGGGCAGAGGGTTTTAGTGGAGTTTGTTTCGGCAAATCCAACCGGTCCTCTTCACATTGGTCACGGAAGAGGGGCAGCTTTTGGAGACTCCATAGCTCGCATCTTGGCTCAAGGAGGCTTCTCCGTTGTCAAGGAATACTACATAAACGACCAGGGTACGCAGATGAACACCCTGGGTAAGTCCGTTTACCTTCGAGCAAAGGAGTTAACAGGTGAAAAAATCGAATTCCCTGAAGATGGCTATCAGGGAGCCTACATCTATGACATTGCTAAGCTTGCTTTAGAGAAGTATCCGAATCTTCTTAGTTTGTCTGAGGATGAGGCTATAGCTTTATGTCGGGACCTTGCAATAGAGGTCATTCTTGAGGATATTAGAAGGGATTTAGAGACCTTTGGGGTCTCATTCGATAGCTGGTATTCTGAGCGCACCCTTTTTGAAAGAGGGGTAGTGGCGAGGGTTTTTAAGCTTCTCGAAGAGAGGGGTTTAACTTATGAGAAGGATTCTGCCCTCTGGTTTAGGGCAAAGGATTTTGGGGATGAGAAGGATAGGGTGTTGAGGAAAAGCACCGGTGACTATACCTATTTTGCAAGCGACATAGCCTATCACTATGAGAAGTTTTTTGAGAGGGGCTTTGACCTTTGCATCAATCTCTGGGGGGCAGACCATCATGGTTATGTGCCAAGGCTAAAGGCTGCGATGAAAGCCCTGGGGGTCCCGGAGGAAAAGCTAAGGATCATCCTCATTCAAATGGTAAACCTGCTTGAAGGGAAGGAGCTTAAAAGCATGTCCACAAGGCGGGGTGAGTTTGTAGAGCTAAAGGAGCTTATCTCTGAGGTGGGCACCGATGCGGTAAGGTTCATATTCCTTTCCCGATCAAGCGATTCTCCCCTCGATTTTGACGTTGAGCTAACAAAAAAACAATCTCAAGAGAACCCAGTATACTATGTTCAGTATGCCCATGCGAGAATATGTAGCGTCTTTGCAAAGGCTGAGGAGAAGGGTATAAAGCCAAACATTCTTGAGGCTAATTTAGCCCTCTTACAAGAAAAAGAAGAATTGAAGCTTTTAAAGCTAATAGATCACTTTGACGATGTCTTAGAGAGCTCTATTCTTCAACTTGCACCTTATAAAATTACTTATTATCTTATGGATTTGGCCTCTGCTTTTCATGATTATTACACAAAGTATAGGATTATTCAGGATGATGAAGACCTAACGCAGGCAAGATTAGCCCTCTGTGAAGGGCTAAGGAGGGTGTTGAAACAGGGATTAGACCTTCTTGGGGTTTCAGCCCCAGAGAAAATGTAAAAAAGGGGGGAGGATCATGGATGGTGAAAAAAAATTTAAGTTTGAAGTAAGCAAGCTTGGCTTGGTTTTTGTTGTCCTTTTTGCCCTTTGTCTATTGATTTGGACCTTTATCCTTGGAGTTTGGATTGGGACAAAGATCGGAGAGAAGCCCTCTGTTGAGACTGTAAAGCTTGACACCCAACAATCTCAAGCACCAGAGAACCTTGAGGTAAAGAAGGTTTCTTATTCTGGAAATGAAACCCCTCAAACTAATCAGACTAAACCAACCAAGCAAACATACGAGGCAAATCAAACAACGCCGAAGCAGGTAGCTTCACAGATCAAGGCTGAAGCAAAGCCCAAGCCAAAACCTGAGCCAAAGACCGAAAGAGCAAAGACTGAACCAGTAAAAACTGCTAAGGTCCATCCCCAGGAGAAGGTAAAGCCTCAGCCTCACCAAGAGGGTATGCCATTCTATGCCTTGCAGGTTGGTGCCTACTCTAAGAAAGAGTCAGCTGAAAAGGTAAAGGCAGAGGTTGAAAAGATGGGGTTTAAGGCCCTTATCAAAGAAAGCACCCAGGATGGGAAAACTATATACAAGGTTTTAGTGGGAAGGTTTGACACTCGTGAAAAGGCCGAGCAGTACCTTACTAAGATTGAATCGACCCTTGGCGTTAAGCCCTTTGTGGTTGAGGTAAAGTAAGGTTGGGGAAGGTTCGCAAGGCTAAACTCTCTGATGTAAAGTATATTTACAAGCTTATTCTTTACTTTGCTAAAAGAGGGGACCTTGTCCCAAGACCTCTTTCTGAGCTTTATGAAAAGGTGCGCGAATTTTTTGTGTACGAGGAAAAGGATTTAATCGTTGGGGTTTGTGCTTTGCATATTCTTTGGGAGGATTTGGCAGAGATTAGGTCATTGGCTGTGGCCGAAGAATACCAAAAGCAGGGGATCGGGAAAGAATTGGTCCTTGCCTGTCTAAAGGAGGCTGAAGACCTTGGGATAGACCGGGTGTTCGCTCTAACCAACACACCTGAGTTTTTTAAAAAGTTAGAGTTTAGGGAGATTCCTAAAAATGAGCTCCCTCAAAAGGTTTGGGCTGATTGTATCAGGTGTAGCAAGTTTCCTGATTGCGATGAAGTTGCCGTTCTCAAGGACTTGACAAAAAAATAAACTTGAATACTATTTAAACCTTGAAAGAAAAATTAAACCAATAAAATAAGGAGGTGGGCTTATGCCAACAGTTGAGTACAAAGGGAAGGTCTTTGAAGTTGATGAGGACGGATTTCTCCAGGGAGGTTTGGATGCTTGGTGCAAAGAATGGGTAGAATACGTTAAGGAACTGGAAGGAATTCAGGAGCTTACCGAGGAGCACTGGAAGGTAATCAACGTCCTTCAGGATTACTACAGGAAAAACGGTGTGGCTCCTATGGTAAGGATTCTTTCCAAGGTTACCGGCTATCCTCTCAAAAAGATTTACGAGCTTTTCCCCTCTGGTCCTGGTAAGGGTGCCTGTAAGATGGCAGGTCTTCCCAAACCAACAGGTTGTGTGTAAAAAGCTAATTTGGGGGCTCTGCCCCCTTTCGTTTATTTTATGTTTGGGATTTCTAATCTAATCAAAATTCTATTTGTATATCTTTGCTTTAGCTTAATAGCTAATTCAACTTTTTCTCAAAATCTTATAGACCTTAACAGAGCTTCAAAAGAGGAGCTTGAAAAGCTTCCAGGTATAGGACCAGCAACTGCTCAGAAAATAATCGAGCTACGGGAGAAAAAGGGAGGTTTTAAAAGGGTAGAAGAGCTTCTTGAGGTACCTGGTATAGGGCAAAAGAAGCTTGAGGCTATAAAACCTTATGTGAAGAGTGAAGGGATGACTACTCACTCTGGAGCCAGCAATTCTTCGCTCCAATCCCAATCAACGCCTAATTTTTCAACTAAACCTATTTACAAATACGTCGACGAAAACGGAGTTGTTCATTTCACTCAATTTATAGAAACTGTTCCCCCAAAGTATAGAAAGACGCTCAAACAGGTAAACTAAATTTGATATAAAACTTCAAAGTTTATTTTTTGACCCAAATCAAGGAAATATTTTATCCCATCACCTATTTTAATGCTAAAAAAACTTAAGGAGGTGGGTGTATGTTTTGTAATCAGTGCGAACAAACAGCAAAGGGATTTGCTTGCACCGTTCGCGGAGTTTGTGGTAAAAGCCACGAGACAGATGTTTTACAGGACCTTTTAATCTATGCCTGCGCTGGTTTGGCTGAGGTTGTCCTTTTAGCCGAGGAAAGGGGGGTAAAAAAACCTGAGGTTGATTTCTTCTTGATGGAGGCGGTTTTTTCAACTTTGACGAACGTTAATTTTGACCCTGAGAGGATTAGAGATTACATTGAAAGGGCCGTAGAGCTTAGGGAATCTTTAAAAAAGGAAGCAAACATCCAAACTGATTCTCCGATTAGCAACTTTAAGCCAGCAAAATCAATGGAAGAGCTTATTAAGCAAGGAGAAGAAAGAGAGATTGAACCATCAATATTTAGTGAAGAAGGAGAGGATGTAGGAAGCCTTAAGCTCACCATACTTTATGGTTTAAAGGGTATTTCTGCCTATGCCTACCATGCTGAAAAGCTTGGAGTAAGGAATGAAGAGGTATACAAAGGCTTTAAAGAGCTTTTAGTAAACATCTTCAAGGATAAGACTTCAGACCTTAAGACCTGGGTTGACCGGGCTTTGGAGGTTGGAAGGTTAAATCTTCTTACCATGGAGGCTTTGGATAGGGCAAATACTTCAGCCTTTGGTCATCCACAACCAACAAAGGTATCCCTTGGTGCCAAAAAAGGAAAAGCCATCCTAGTCTCCGGTCACGACCTCAAAGACCTTTATGAGCTTCTAAAACAGACAGAGGGTAAAGGTATATATGTGTACACTCATGGCGAGATGCTTCCTGCCCATGGTTATCCTGAGCTAAAGAAGTTCCCTCACCTTGCCGGTCATTACGGAACAGCTTGGCAAAACCAGCAGAAGGAATTTGATGCCTTCCCTGGACCTATTGTTATGACTACAAACTGCCTTATGCCTCCTAAGGATTCTTACAAGGAGAGGGTGTTTACCCTTGGACCAGTAGGTTATCCTGGGGTAAAGCATTTGCCAGACGAAGATTTTACCCCGGTTATTGAAATGGCTTTAGCCATGGAAGGTTTCAAGGAAGATATTCCTGGCAAAGAGATCATGACCGGCTTTGCCCGGAATGCAGTTTTATCCGTTGCCGACAAGATTATAGATTTGGTTAAGGCTGGCAAGATTAGGCACTTTTTCCTCGTCGGCGGGTGCGACGGTGCAAAGCCAGTAAGAAACTACTACACCGAGTTCGTGGAAAAGGTTCCAGAGGATTGCCTTGTTTTAACCCTTGCCTGCGGGAAATTTAGGTTCTTTGATAAAGACCTTGGAGCTATAGAGGGAATCCCAAGGCTTGTAGATATCGGTCAGTGTAACGATGCCTACTCTGCCATCCAGATCGCCTTAGCCCTTTCTCAAGCCTTCGGAGTTGGCGTAAACGAACTACCCCTTTCTCTCATCCTTTCGTGGTATGAGCAGAAGGCAGTAGCCATTTTTCTTACCCTCCTTTATCTCGGTATAAAGAACATGAGGCTTGGTCCAAGCATGCCAGCCTTTTTGAGCAAAAATGTGAGTAACTTCATCATCCAGAATTACAACTTAAAACCCATCACAACGCCTGATGAAGACCTAAGAAGCATCTTAGGTTAAAATTCAATTCTGAGGGGGCTCTCCCCCTCTTTTTATTATTTCAGAAGAAAACTTCAAGGTTTATGCTAACATATAGGCATGCACCGTTATGCAGGAATTACCTTTTACCGTACTGAAGTTTCCCCTGGGCTTACCACCTTCCGTGTAGTTGTAAAACAGACGGACCTTTTTATCCTTGCCGAAAGAGAGTTTACTCAAGAGGCTGTTAAAATCGTCCGAGAGGTTCGCGCTCCTCTCGAAGAATACATCTTTAAAAATCCGCCTTTTTTAAAGAGTTTAGTCCCTTTACCCTTTGACCCTTTAGCGCCAGAGATTGTGAAAAGAATGCTTAGGGCAGCTGAGAGGGCTGGGGTTGGTCCTATGGCGAGCGTTGCTGGTGCCATTGCTGAAGCTGTAGGAATGGAGATGTTGCGAAGGGGATTGACAAGGGTTATCGCCGTTGAAAATGGAGGGGACATCTTTCTTTCTCTTCAGCGTGATGCCAGAGTAAAGGTCTTTTCTGGAGATACCGTCTTTTCTAATCTAACCATCCTTGTCCCAAAAGAACTTCAGCCCTGTGGAGTTTGTACATCATCAGGGAAAATAGGTCATAGTTTAAGCTTAGGGAAAGCTGAAGCCGTTACTGTCCTTGCTAAGGATACCGCCTATGCCGATGCCTTAGCCACCGCCTTGGGGAACATCCTACGAGATAAGAGGGACTTTAAGCTTCTTGAAAGGGAGATAAAAAAGAGGCAAGACATCCTTGGCGTTATTGCTATCTTGAGAGACAGTGCCTTTCTGTGGGGGAAGATAAAGATAGTGTGATGCTTCTTGACTATGCAAAAATTAATCTTAAAATAGACGTTAGCTTAAAAAGGGGGGTCAAGATGAGCTGTATTTTTTGTCAGATCGTAAACAAGGAAATTTCAGCCAAGGTTGTTTATGAAGATGATAAGGTGCTTGCCTTTCATGATATCAACCCTCAGGCTCCTTATCATATCCTTGTCATTCCAAAGAAGCATATCTCAACCCTTCTTGAGCTCACAGAGGAGGATAAAGACCTTATCGGTCATATCTTCCTTGTGATGAAAAAGCTTGCTCATGAGCTTGGCGTTGCTGAAAGGGGCTATCGGGTTGTGGTAAACTGCAACGAAGAGGCAGGGCAAACGGTTTTTCATGTGCATTTCCACTTCTTAGCGGGAAGGGGAATGCACTGGCCTCCTGGATAAAGCATTAAAGTAAGAAAGCCCTGCACATACCTTACAAAGGGTTCGCCCTTCCTTTACAACTTCCTTTCCATCTCTTACGGTTTCTCCGCATTTTTCGCAAACAACCTTCCTTCGAGGTTTCCCTGGAAGGTCGTATTCTGAGAAAAGCACCTCTACTTCTTCAATCCTAAAAAGGTCTTCGTCAGGCATTATTTTGTAAGCTAAGAGCTCTCTTTGAGCGGGGCTTGCAATTTCTGGGAAGTATTTTTTTGCCTCCTCTTTGGCTGATTCCTTAGCAACAATCCTAAAGGCTTTACCTGTCTCCAGGTTGAAGAAAGTTGCTGCCATGATTCCATAATCAACGAACTTCATCGTCCTTTTGCCAAGGCTAACTCCGGCAACCGTTTGGATGGCATCAGTAGCGCACCGGTCAATCTCAACCCAGACTAAAAACTTTTTTCTGTCTTCACCGTAGGGGTCCTTAATTCCGATAAGCCTAAGACCGAGAAGGGCTAAACGAGCCCCAAGCACCTGCCCTGCGCAAAGATGTCCATGTCTTTCTCGGCAGATTTCTAAAAGCTCTTCAAAGGGGATTTCAAGGGGGTTGAATTTAACCAACCTTAGCTCCAGGTTCTCTTTCCTTTTCGGGAATGATTATGGATAAGCCGTTGGCATCCTTTGCGGCAAGGAGCATACCCTCAGACACTATGCCTTTGATCTTTGCAGGTTTAAGATTGGCAACGATGACGATTTCCTTCCCGATGAGATCTTGAGGCTCGTAGAATTCAGCGATTCCTGCAACGATCTGCCTTTTTTCAGGACAGCTAACTTCAAGCCTAAGGAGCCTGTCTGCACCTTGAACCTTTTCCGCAGAAATCACCTTAGCAACCCTAAGGTCAATCCTCCGAAACTCGTCAATAGTGATGTATTGAGGCTCATCTTTTACTTCAAGCTCCTTCTTTGTTTCCACCTTAGGTTCCTCCTTTGGAATTTGCTTCTCATCTACCCTTGGGAAAAGGGGACCGCATTTGTTAATCTTTGTGCCAGAAGCTGGGAGGTCCCAGTTGAGGAGGTCTTGAAAGGAGAGGTTTCCTGCTTCGCAAGGAATGATAGATGAAATGCTCGGGATGACAGAGAGGGCTGAAATAAGGGTTTGAGAAGAGTTGGGAAGCACAGGATATAAGGCAAGGGCAAAGCTCTTTATGGCTGAAATAACATTTCTTAGTATAGTTCCTGCTCTTTTGTAGTTTCCTTCCTTGACCCTTGTCCAAGGGGCTTCCCTATCGATGTAGACATTGGCAAAGCGGATGGCTTGCCAAAGTTCCTCCAAGGCAATATGAAAGTTTAGCCTCGGAAACTCTTCAAGGTATCTTTTAATCCCCCTTTCTACCTTTTCGCGGAATTCCCTATCTTCAGGGGTTAGCTCACCCCATTCAGGAATGGTCCCGTCAAAGTTTTTCTCAAGGAAGCTTAGGGCTCTGTTTACAAGGTTTCCGTAGTCGTTTGCTAAGTCAGCATTAATTCGGTTTATGAGATTAGCAAGGCTAAACTCCGCATCGTAACCAAAAGCCATGTCTCGAAGCAGATAATACCTTATTTGGTCAATGCCAAAGGTTTGGGCAAGCTCAAGAGGAGAAACGATGTTACCAAGGCTCTTTGACATTTTTAGGCTACCCATAAGCCAATAGCCATGCACAAATAGCTTCTTATACATGGGTATCCCAAGGGCTTTAAGCATGATTGGGAAGTAAACAGCATGAGGCCGAAGGATATCCTTTGCGATGAGATGATGAGAGTTTGCCCAGTAAGTTTGCCAAGAAGGTTCGTCAGGGTAGCCTATCCCTGTTAGATAGTTTAACAATGCATCAAACCATACATAGGTAACATAATCTTTATCAAAAGGTAGCTCAATACCCCAGGAAAGCCTGCTCTTTGGTCGGGATATGCAAAGTGGAGGTAAAGGCTCGTCAAGGAGGTTTAGCACCTCTTCTCGGTAAAAGCTCGGATAGATGACCTCATTCTTTACCAGATAATTCTTTAGCCAGTCTCGGTATTTTTCAAGGTTAAAGAAGTAGTTTTTTTCCTTTAAGTAAACAAGGGGAGCCTTGTGGTCCTTACAGAGCCCTTTTTCGTCAAGCTCCTTCGGCGTAAGAAACCTTTCACAACCAAAGCAGTAGTTCCCCTCGTATTCATCAAGGTAGAACTCTCCCTTATCAAACAGGGTTTGAAGCACATGCTGCACAACCCGCTTGTGCTTCTCCGAGGTGGTCCTGATAAAGAAGCTACAGGTTATCCCAAGCTTATCCCAAGTTTCTTTAAAGATGTTTGCTACTTCATCCACAAACTTTTGAGGGGTTTTGCCTTGAGCTTCCGCTGCCTTTGCAATCTTGTCCCCATGCTCATCAGTACCCGTCAAGAAAAAGACGTCATACCCTTGAAGACGGTAGAACCTTGCTAAGGCGTCGGCAACGATCGTAGTATAGGCATGCCCAAGATGGGGAAGACTGTTTACATAATAGATTGGGGTAGTGATGTAGAACCTTTTAGCCATTCCTTAACCCTTTCTCCGGCTCTTCAGGCATCTTTTCCTTTAGCACAAAGTTTTTTAACTCCTCTAAGGAGACAGAGTGGATGGTTCCATCTTCTTTCTCAAGGGTTGCGACTCGTTGGAAAAAGTTGTATTTTAGGATACGAAAGTTTTCGTTTCCCAAAGAAATTTTACTTCCAAGACGAGGAAGGTCTGCTAAGCACTCCTTATACCAGTTTTCTTCGTAGGTTAAGCAGCAGAGAAGCCTTCCGCAAGGTCCGGAGATTTTATTTGGGTCAAGGATTAAGCCCTGCTCCTTAGCCATCCTAATAGTCAGGGGCTGAAAATTTTTAAGGTATTGAGCACAGCAGAATTCTTTTCCGCAGTAGCCTATCCCACCAAGAAGCCCTGTTTCGTTCCTAACGCCAATCTGCCGCATCTCAATGCGCATCCTAAGAGCTTTGGCAAGCTGTTTAACAAGCTCCCGAAAGTCGATCCTTCCTTCGGCGGTATAGTAGAAGATTATCTTCGTGCGGTCAAAGTAACACTCTACATCAACAAGCTTCATCTCTAAGCCCAATTCCTTAGCAAACTGCTTACAAAATTCCTTCCCTTTGTCCTCAAGCTCAAGCCTCTTTTTATGATTGGCAACCTCCTTAGGGTTTGCTCTGCGAAGGATGGTTGGTAACCCCTCTATGTCCATGGGAATAGCGTAAGAAAAATCATCAAGATAAAAAACTTCCTTCCGGCTATCTGGCATCTCAACCAGAGCATAGGTACCGCAAGGGATCGGCTCATACCCTTTTAAAACCCTTTCCGGTCTCCCAGGTCTTGTAGTTCCATGCACAAGATAAATACTCTTTTTCTTTTCGGGCTTCCTTTCCCTTTTCATTTAACCACCTATAGACCTCATCGGTCTTTGAGTTGATGCTTTAACGCCTATTTCAGGCTTTATTCGTAGAGCTTCTCTAAAGGCTTCTTCAAGGGAGCCTTTTTTTCCTCTTAAGTAGTCTTTTAAGTTTATCTCTTCATCTGAGAAAAGACAAGGTCTAAGCCTTCCGTCAGCTGTGATCCTTAAGCGATTGCAAGCCCCGCAAAAGTGGCTTGAGAGAGGGGAGATAAAACCAACCCTCCCTTTAGCCTTTTCAAATCGGTACACAGCTGCCGGACCCTTCCCCACTTTTTCAGCAGGAAAAAGCTTCCCCAACCTTTCAACCCTTTCTTTGATTTCAGAGATGGGTACAACTCGGCTTTCATCCCATAATGGGTTCCCACCAAGGGGCATAAACTCTATAAACCTAACCTCAACTGGTAGCTCTATGCTGAGCTTTGCAAGCTCCTCGCATTCATCATCGTTAAAGTCTCGGATGATTACCGAGTTTATCTTTACTGCAGTAAAGCCAGCAGAAAGGGAAAGAAAGAGCCCTTCCATTACCTTTTTTAATGAGAAGCCTCCCGTAAGCTCAGAAAACTTTTTTTCAGAAAGGGTATCAAGGCTGATGTTTATTCTTTTTAGTCCCGCATCCTTTAGGGGTTTTACTAACTTGGAAAGGAAGTAGCCGTTTGTGGTTAAGCTTAGGTCTTCTAAACCAGGGATTTTTGCAAGCCTTTCTACTAATTCAACAACCCCTTTCCTTAGCAGAGGCTCACCACCCGTTAGCCTTACTACCTTTACCCCGAGCTCAACACCTACCCGGACAATCCTTTCAATCTCCTCAAAAGTCAAGATTTCCTCATGGGGCAAAAACTTAAACGGTCCCTTAGATTGGCAGTAGATGCAGCGAAAGTTACAACGGTCAGTTACCGAGATCCGAAGGTATTCTATCCTTCTCCCCCTTTGGTCTACAAGCACCTTAGCTTCCTTTTGTATATTTCCCGAGCTTGGTTGAAGGTAGAGATTATTAGGGGGTCTTGATAATCAGGGTAGGTCCAAGGCATAGGCCTAAATGAGCCCTCTTTGAAGATGTATTCTACTTCAGCAAAAACAGACCTACCAAGGTATACCCGATGAGCATAGTCTTTAAAGGTTGAAAGGATAACCTTAGAGAGGGTCAAATAACCTGGGTCAAGGTTTACAAGCCTTTTCCCATCCTGAGAATGCTCTTTTTCCATCTCATAGCAAAGATGCTTAAGCTCAACAAGCTCCTCAGGGTCCTTTAAAATTTCAAAAAAAAGTAGGGTTTTAAAAAGGGGTGTGCCCATCTCTTCTTCGTAGTAGGAAGTGAACTTGCTAAATTCATAAACAGGTCCTTCAAGGACAACTATACCGAGGGTGTTTTCAAGACCTTTTAAGAGTGCTTTTTTAAGGCTTAGGTCCCTTGAGGTCAAGGCAATAAAAAAGAGGACGGGTTTAACCTTTTGAGGATGGCTCATTTTTTAGGGGTATTGCAGCTTCGATCAGCATCTCAGGAATGTCCTCTACTATAGGATAGAGAAGCAAACATTTTGGACAGAGAAAACCTTCCATCTTTTCAGCTTTATGATAGACAAGGTCTCCTTTACATTTTGGGCAGGCAAGGAACTCAAGGTAAATTTTTATCCTTTCTTCGTCCATGTTTTAAAAATAGCACTAAAAAAGGATTACGCAATTTTTTCCTTGAGCCTTGGCTTGATAGAGGGCAAGGTCAGCCTTTCTTATAAGGTCATAGACATCCCCTTCCCCGCTATAGCAGGAGACCCCTATGCTCGCTGTTATGCTCTCAACAGGTGGGATGCTTAATTGACAGATTGCGTTCCTAACCTTTTCGGCAACTTTAATTGCATCTTCAAGCTCAATCCTTCGAAGGATAATGAGAAATTCTTCTCCTCCCCATCTTGCAACGACATCTGATTCCCTAACGCTTCTTTTTAAGAGATTAGCTACAGCAACCAACACCTTATCTCCAACATCGTGACCATAAACGTCGTTTATTACCTTAAAGTTATCAAGGTCGATAAGAAGTATGCAAAAGGGAGTTTTATAACGTTTGTAGGAGAGCTTTTCTTGCTTAAGAATTTCATCGGCAAACCTGCGGTTGTAAAGCTTGGTTAAAGGGTCAGTTATTGCCGCCTGATAGAGCTTCTTTTCAAGCTCCTTTTGAGGTGTGATATCATAGAAGTTAACAAGCACATAAGGTCTGCCTTCAAGTCTTATCATGGTTGCAAAGAGGTGAGCAAAGAAGGTTTCTCCATCTCCTCTGTTTAAAAGGGCATCAAACTCGTAAACACTACCTTCTTGAAGTAGAGTTTCATAAGAGCAAGTACTACCATCAGAAAAAAGGGCAAAAAGGGTTCTTCTTGCGTCCCTTCCGATGAGGTCCTCTTTATTTTGCCTTAGGAGCTCACAAGCCCTTTTGTTTGCGTAAACGATGGTTCGGTCTTCAGAGATTATGATTACACCACTTCCCAGGTTTTCAAGGATTAAAGGGCTAAGCTTGCACCAATCTATCATCAAGGAGACCAGTCCTTCATTTTGATTTTGTGCCTAAAGAATGGGTTTTAGTTCTTCCTTAACAAGGATAAGATATTCCGAAAGCTTTTCAAGGATGGTTGGCCCTTTCGGATCTACATCCTCGGAGGATAATCCTTTAAGCTCTTCTTTCAGTTCAAAGATCAGTTTCTTCAAACCGGGTGAGATAGAAGCAGAGACCCTTTGAACAAGTTCATCTAAGCTTGGTTTTTGATCCTCTGGCTTTGCTACTTCAAGGGCATAGAGGGCTTTTAAACCGAGGGAGAAAATATCTAAGGCTAAGGTTGGGGTAAGAACTCTTCTGCCTGACTGAATTTCCTTTAAAAGCGATTCGGCATAACTGAAGTAGTACCTTGCCCTAACAAAAAAGACCATGTTAATTTAAGTCTTTGCCGCCTTCGCCGATGGGCACGCCCTGAAGCCTTCGGTAAAAATGCTGGCTTATAACCTCGTTTGCCTTCTCGCAGATTTCAAAAAGAAGGTCGATCATGTCAAGCATTTCAGCTTGACCATCAGGCGTTCTCATCTCAAAATCTTCAATAAAGGCACCGCTCTCTAAGTATTCCTTAAATTCTTGAAGTTTTTTTTAGGGTTAGCATCTTTAGCCTGCCCTCTCTACGTATTCTCCTGTTCTTGTATCAACCCGCACGATGTCCCCTTCGTTAACAAAAAGGGGAACTTGAATAACAATCCCAGTCTCTAAGGTTGCTGATTTAGTTGCCGAGCCAACGGTATCCCCCTTAACCCCTGGTTCAGCAGAAACAACCCTTAGCTCAACCACCTTGGGTAGCTCAATGCCGATTATTTTGCCCTTATAAAAAAGTAGAGAGACTTCAAGGTTTTCCGTAAGATACTTTTCTGCCTCGCCCACTTCCTTTTTATCTACATAAATTTGGTCATACTCCTCAAGGTCCATAAACACAAAGCGATCTCCTTCCTTATAAAGGAATTGAGCCTTCTTTTCTTCAAGGTCTGGCTTTTCAAACCTCTCTCCAGATCGAAAGTTTACCTCAAGAACCCTTCCTGTGATTAAATCCTTTAGCTTTGTTCTGACTGTAGCCTGACCTTGAGCTACTTTGGTATGCTGAAAATCGATGACCTCGTAGGGTTTTCCTTCCCACTCAATCTTTAACCCTCTTCTGAAATCAGAGGTGGTGTAAGCCATTATCGTCCCTCCTTCTTTTCAAGATAGGATGGAAGGGGCGTTGCCCAGGCTTCCTCGTCAAAATAAAGCTCTTCAAGGTCTTTTGGCTTGTCGATGGGTAAAAGGTAGGGACCCTCAACCACTTCAAACCTTAGAAGACAGCTTTTATACCAGTCAACATCAGGAAGGTCAAGGTCAAACTCCCGCATGATACGGTAGGTTCGGTAAAAATCTTCCCATTGATTTTCTGCTTCAGGATAGGTTGTAAAATCACGAAGAATATCGGTTATCACAAAGCCAGAATCGATGAGAAATTTCTCAAAGTCCCGCCATTTTCTGAGGGAGGCTTCCCTATGGGTAAACCCCATATAACCTACTGATCCCTCCCCTTTAAGGGAGCTTATGCACCTACTGACAAAGAGCTTTAATCCCTTTTCAGTCTCAACCGGGTCGGTAAAGAAGACATCAAAGCTCCTTTCTAAATGGGAGGGCAAGCTATCTATTACATTGTAGTTGTAAACCTCAAGGGCATCATAACCGATTTCTTTTGCCTTTCTTCTTATGAAATCGTTTATCCTTTCATCTATTTCTACGACAACGACCCTTTTGGGAAGCTTAGTAAGAGCCATGGCAAGGGAAAGAAGGTCATCGTCACCAAGGATAAAAACTTCTGTACCTTCAAGGTCACCCCGCTCGTAGATGAAAGCAAGCCTTCTTACCGTGTCGATGGGGCGGATAAAACCTTGGTCGTAATCGCTCGTCGGCAGGGGGCGGTCCTTTGTTAACTCTTTAAACCTCTCTAAAAGCTCTTGCCAAAACTTACTCTTAGAAAAGGAGCTACAGAAAAGACAACCTGGGTCTTCATAGGGTAGTCCCTCGTAGGCTGAGGAAAGATAAAAAAAGGGTTTTTCATATTTGACAATGCCTTCCTTTAGAAGCTCCTTTATAGCCTCAAGGAAATCAACAAGATGACTATCCTGATAGTTTACTAACTGCCAAAAGGTAGCTTTGCCCTGAGTAAGCCTGCGGAGGATTTGATTTTTTATTCTTTGGTATGGGGTCACTCAAGCCCTCCCGTTTGAATTTAATGCAGAGACCTTTTTGAATAAAGACAAAGCTTCCCTCTTCCACCCCGAGGGTCTATGAGGTTATTAAAAGAGATAAAATGGTTGCGGGGGTGGGATTTGAACCCACGACCTCCGGGTTATGAGCCCGACGAGCTACCAGGCTGCTCTACCCCGCGTCCTTTAAAGAGCTGTTATAAATATAGTTTCTTTATGCCAAATGTCAAGAGGGATGAAGGACTGTTCAAAAAATCCTTGCCCCTCTTCAGTCACCCTTAGCCAAAGCCCTGAGGGCGATAGCCCAAAGGGGCAGCGAAGGGCCCTTTTTTTGTCACCCTGAGGCCGCAAGACCGAAGGGCTTTTTTTTAGGGCTTGACAAAAATGCTTAGCGCTGTTATTTTTACTTCTATGGAAGCTCAAGCCTCTCAACAGGAACTAAAAGAGCTCATATATTCCCTTTTACCTGAAATCATAGAGAAGTATTTTCGGGAGAGGGAGAAGGAGCTTTACAGCATATCTCTTATTGAGAGGCTCATCAGAGTGGAAGAGGAGCTTAAGGCATTAAGGAGCGAGACTAACGCTCGATTTGAGGCGTTGATGAGAGAGATGGGTGCTCGATTTGAAGCATTTATGAGGGAGATGGAAGCTCGATTTGCAGCTCAGAAGGAGGATAGCGACGCTAAGTTTGAGGCAATCAATGCTCGGTTTGAAGCATTTATGAGGGAGATGGAAGCTCGATTTGCAGCTCAGAAGGAGGATAGCGATGCTAAGTTTGAGGCAATCAATGCTCGGTTTGAAGCATTTATGAGGGAGATGGATGCTCGATTTGCAGCCCAGAAGAAGGATAGTGATGCTAAGTTTGAGGCAATCAATGCTCGGTTTGAGGCACAGATGAAGGAGATGAGGGCGGGGTTTGAGACTCAGATAAAGGAGATGAATGCTCGGTTTGAAGCTCAGATGAGGGAGATGAATTCTAAATTTGAAGCTCTAAAGAAGGATAGTGATGCTAAGTTTGAGGCAATCAATGCTCGGTTTGAGGCGTTGATGAGGGAGATGACCGCTCGGTTTGAATCCTTAGAAAAGAGGTTGAATTTTATGCAATGGTTTATTGGAATTTGCTTTACCATCATCATGTTAGCTTTAACCATCTTTAACTTTTTGAAATTTTAAACACCGATTAATTTCTTTCATTTCACAGTGTTATATCCTGAGCCCCACTTTTGTCATGGCTTATAAGGCGCAAAGGTACATCCCCCTCGTAAGAGATAAAAAACCTTTGATAGGGATCCTTGTAGTAAGGAGGGATAGCAAGATTAAAGAGGTAAGGGATTTAGACGGCAAGGTCATAGCCTTTCCTGCTCCTAATGCTTTTGCAGCGTCCCTCTACATGAGGGCGATCTTAACGGAGAAGTTCAGGATAAATTTTACTCCAGAATACGTGAAGACTCATGACAATGTCTATCGGCAGGTGATTTTGGGCAAGGCTCAAGCTGGTGGAGGGGTAAACAACACCCTCCTTCGACAACCTGAGGAAGTAAGAAGAGAGCTCAGGGTCCTTTACGAGACCCCTCCTGCTGCTCCCCATCCTCTTTCAGCTCATCCAAGGGTACCAAAGGAGGTAAGGGATAAGGTAAAAGAGGCTATTTTAAGTTTAGCTAACGACCAGAATATGAAAGGTCTTCTTGATAAAGTGCAGATGCCAAATCCCGTCCCCGCAGATTATGCCCGAGACTATAACCCCCTTGAAAAGCTTCGTCTTGAAAAGTATTTGGTGCTTGAGTAGCGATGGAGCTTCTTTTTCTTGGCGGTATCACTGCAGGCTTTCCCTCCCAGGTTGAGGATACGCTCTTTGAAAGCATAAGCATGGAGGAATGGCTTATCCGAAACCCTGCCTCAACCTACCTTGTCAAGGTTTACGGAGAGTCTATGATAGAAGCTGGGATTCTACCAGGCGACTATGTCCTCGTTGACCGATCACTTTCCCCAAGAAACGGAGACATAGTGGTGGTTAGGGTGGAAGATGAGTGGACGATGAAGTATTTTTACAAGGATAAAAAGGGAATAAGGCTTAAGCCAGCAAACAAGAATTATCCAGAACTTATACTTAGCCCGGAGAAGGAAGTTGAAATCTTCGGGGTTATCGTTGCTGTAATCAGAAAGTATAGATAAAATTAAACATTGATGGTTCTAAACATCCATAGCCTGCCGAGGGCTATCCTTCATGTTGACGCAGACGCCTTCTTTGCAAGCGTAGAACAAGCCACAAACCCAGAGCTAAGAGGGAAGCCTGTTGTCGTAGGAAAGGAAAGGGGGATCGTCACAGCTGTCTCCTACGAAGGAAAAGCCTTAGGGATAAAGAGGGGGATGACGATTGCCGAAGTAAAAAGACGCTTTCCCCAAGCGGTAATCCTTGATTCTGATTATGAGAAGTATTCCCTATTTTCTGTCCGAATGTTTAACATTCTACGGGAGTTTACTCCTGATGTTGAGGAGTATTCTATTGATGAAGCCTTTGTGGATTTAACTGGGCTTAGGAGGCTTTATCGTTGCGGTTATGAGGGGATAGCCTTATCCATAAAAGAAAGGATTAAGAAAGAGCTTGGCATAACCGTCTCTCTTGGGCTAAGCTTAACTAAGGTCCTTGCAAAGATTGCCTCGTCCTGGCAAAAGCCAGACGGTCTAACCATCATACCAGGAAGAGAAATACACCACTACCTTTCTAAGCTTCCGGTTTCTGAGGTTTGGGGGGTTGGTCCTAAGACCTCAGCCCTTTGCGAAAAGCTTAACCTTAAGACCGCCCTTGATCTTGCTATGTGCTCAGAAGATTTTATAAAAAAGTATTTCGATAAGAGGATACATGAGATTTGGCTTGAGTTGAGAGGTATCCCTGTTTATCCCGTAGACCCAACGCCAAAGTCTTCTTACAAAAGCATAAGCAAAGCCCTAAGCTTTGCTCCAACCTCAAACAGGGATTTTTTACTTTCTCAGATAGCCTTTAACCTTGAGCTTGCCTGCTTTAAGGCTCGGGCTTACGGGCTTCAAGCTAAAAGGGTTATACTTGGTATGAAGGATGAAGATTTTAACTTTTTCTCCGAGGAAGTAGAGCTCCCTCAGGAGAGCGCCTATCCCTTAGAGATACTTCCCCATCTAAGAGAAGCCTTCTTTAAGATTTACAGGGAGGATAAGGCTTACAGGCAGGTGGTGGTAGTGCTGTGTGGGCTTACTTTAAACCGAGTTAAGCAGAGGAGCCTTTTTGAAGATCCAATCAAAAGAGAGAAAATGGAGAGGCTTTATCAAGGCATAGACTACCTGAGCGGAAGGTATGGTAGGACCGTTCTCTCCACTGCAACCTCCCTTTTTGTGGTGAAGGAGAAGCCCCTTAAACGAAAAGACAGGCTAAGGATACCCCTTTTACCCCTTCGGCTCCTTTAGCATTTAAGGATAGCATTTAAGGAAAATTTTAACAAACACTCTTGACGGATTAAAAATTTGTGTTCAATAAGAACGAAATCCTTTAAAAAGGAGTGGACCATGCTGGTAGAGATAAGGATCCACGGAAGGGGTGGACAGGGAGGTGTTACCTCTGCAGAGTTGATAGCAGTATCAGCCATTCATCAAGGAAAGTATGCTCAAGCCTTCCCAAGCTTTGGACCGGAGAGGAGGGGGGCTCCGGTGCAAGCCTTCGCAAGGATTAGCGATTCTCGCATTAGGACAAGGGAGAAGATCTACAATCCTGATGTTATCTTAGTGCTTGATGCCTCTCTTCCGAAGATCGTCAAGGTTACCCAGGGGTTAAAGGAGGATGGTATAGCCATCCTTAACAGTTCTCATTCAGAAGAGGAAGTAAGGGAGATGCTTGGGGGCTACAAGGGAAGGCTTGCCCTTCTTGATGCCACAAAGATTGCCCTTGAGGTGCTTGGTCTTCCCATAACGAACACCACGATGCTTGGTGCTTTTATTAAGGCTACCGGGCTTGTTGACCCCGAGGCTATGAAGGATGCTTTGAGGGAGAGGTTTGGACGATTGGCTGACAAAAACATAGCTGCCCTTGAGAGGGCTATAGCAGAAACCAAAATCTACTAAAGGGGTGAAGAAATGCCGAAAGACCAGGGCTTAATGAGTTGGAAGGAGCTTGCTCCGGGTATGTACATACTTGAACCTGGCAATTCAGCAAAGTTTAAGACTGGAGACTGGAGGTCCCATCGCCCCGTCCTTGACAAGGAAAAGTGTATAAAATGCGGGCAGTGCTATTTGCTCTGTCCTGAGCCAGCTTACGAGCCAAACGAAGAAGGTTATTTTATTTGCAACCTTTACTACTGTAAGGGCTGTGGGATTTGTGCAGCCATCTGCCCGAAAGGGGCTATAACCATGGTTTTAGAGGAGGCTTAAGATGGGGAAAAGGGTTGCTAAAGAGGTTTCCATAGCGGTAGCTGATGCCGTTGCCCAGTGTAGGGTAGATGTGATATCTGCCTATCCTATTACTCCGCAAACCCACATAGTTGAGCATTTGGCTGAACTTGTGAATAACGGTGAGCTTGATGCGGAATACATTCCTGTTGAGTCCGAGCATGCGGCAATGAGCGCCTGCATTGGTGCTGCAGCAGCTGGTGCAAGAACTTTTACTTCAACCTCAGCTCAAGGTCTTCTTTTTATGTATGAGAACCTTCCGATTGCTTCTGCCTTTCGACTCCCTATAGTTATGGTAATTGCCAACAGGTCAATCTCTGCTCCCATAAGCATCTGGAATGACCATAGCGATGTTATGACCACAAGAGACCTTGGCTGGATCCAGACCTTTGCTGAAAACGGTCAGGAAGCCGTGGACCTTATTTATCATGCCTACCGTGTGGCAGAAAAGTGCCTTCTTCCTGTAGCGGTAAACCTTGATGGTTTCATCGTAACCCATGTGGTTGAGCCAATTGAGATGTTAGACCAAGAGCTTGTTGATAAATATCTCCCTCCCCTTAAGATGAAGTATAAGCTTCACCCTAAGAAACCTATCACTATGGGAGCAATTGGCGTTCCCGAGATCTACACAGAAGCCAAGAAGGCATTAGACGAAGCCTTTAAGGCAAGCTACAGGGTGGTAGTTCAAGCATGGAAGGAGTTTGAAAAGCTTACTGGCAGAAGATACCAGCCTGTAGAGACATACCGCATGGATGATGCTGAGGTCGCTATGGTTATCATGGGGAGCCTTGCTGAGACAGCAAGCAACGCCGTTGACGAACTTCGCAAAAAAGGAAAGAAGGTAGGTCTTGTTAGGTTTAGGCTTTGGAGACCCTTCCCCATGCAGGATTTTATCAAAGCTATAGGAAAAGTTAAAGCCCTTTGCGTTGTTGATAGAGCAGTAAGCCATGCCTCAACCGGTGGTCCTGTGGGCATAGAGGTAAGGTCTGCCCTCTATCAATCCAACAAGAGACCACGGGTGGTAAACTTTATCGCTGGGCTTTCGGGTAGGGATGTCACAAAGGATGACTTCATAGAGCTTTTTGAAAGAACCTTTGAAGCCATAAGCAAGAAACCAAAGTTTAGCTACGAAATTTATGGAGTGAAGGAGTAGAGCCATGAGACCAGAGTTAGCCGAATTCAAACCCTTGAGCATTAAAGACCTACCTAAGGAGGATTGGTTTGCCCCAGGTCACAGGGCTTGCCAGGGCTGTGGGACGGTTCTACCTTTAAAGCTTGCTCTAAAGGCCCTTGGACCAAACACTATCGCTGTTTCTTCCACCGGTTGTATGGAGATCATCTCAAGCCCCTTTCCTTACAGTTCCTGGAAGGTGCCTTGGATACATGTAGCCTTTGAAAATGCAGCCTCAGTTGCTTCAGGCATCGATGCGGCTATCAAGGCTTTAAAGAGAAAGGGTAAACTTCCCAAAAAGGAAAAGATAAACATCGTTGTCTTTGCTGGAGACGGGGCAACCTTTGACATTGGGCTTCAGTTCGTATCTGGTGCCCTTGAGCGTGGTCATAATTTTATCTACATTTGCCTTGATAACGAAGCCTACATGAACACTGGAGTGCAAAGGTCTGGCGGCACTCCAAAGTTTGCCCACACCACCACGAGCCCAGCAGGAAAGGTCATTCACGGAAACGTCACTTGGAAGAAGAACCTTCCTGGTATAATCGTTGCCCACAACATCCCTTACTTTGCCACAGCTTCCCCAGCCTTCTACATGGACTACATAAACAAAGTAAAGAAGGCTTCTCTCGTTGAAGGACCAGCTTTCATCCATGTTTATTCTCCCTGTCCGACGGGTTGGGGTTCAAAATCCGAGGATACAATTCTTCTTTCAAGGCTCGTTGTAGAAACAAGGCTTTTCCCCCTCTTTGAAGTAATCGACGGAAAATACTACATCCTAAACAGAAAGGTTGATAAGCCAAAACCAGTGGAAGAGTATCTGAAGCTTCAGAGAAGATATAGGCACTTGACTCAGGAAGAGATTGAGCTTATTCAACAGAAGGCAAACGAAGAATACGAAAGGTTAGTCAAGCTCTGCGAGGTCTTTGCTCCACCTAAGGAAGAAACAAAGGAAAAAGCAAAAGAAGGCTAATTAACCATCTTTAAGCCCCTTGGTTTTAATCCAAGGGGCAGTTTCCTTTTCTACTCCGTTGGCGGAAGTCGTCTCTTTGAAGTGGGATACTGAAGGATTTCCATCACAGCCTTAATAGTCTCTTCTGAAACGGTTACCTGTTTAAAGACGCGAAGACCCGCCTCTTCAATGGCTTGTCTCCAGAAAGCATCTCGCTCAAAGTCTCTACTTTCGTAGTCGTATTCATAGTAGACTTCCTTTATCCCGGCGCTTGCGATAAGTTTGAGGCACACATAGCAAGGGGCCAAGGTGCAGTAGAGGCTTGCCCCCTCCACAGAAATGCCAAACCTTGCCGCTTGAGCTATGGCGTTTGCTTCGGCATGGCTTGCTCGGCAGTAGTTGTATTTGTCAATGTCCGGTATCCCTTTTTCTCGACGAAAGCAATAGGTTGGACCTTTGTCTGTGCAGTGCCAAGCTCCGGGCATCGGTCCGTTATAGCCTGTAGCAAGGATCCTTTTGTCCTTAACGATAACTGCTCCGGTTGGTCTTGAATTACATCCTGAACGAACGGCAACAAGCTTTGCAATCACCATGAAATACTCATCCCAAGAAGGTCTAACTGGCACCTTTACCTCCGATAGAAGGGGAATTTCTTACAAATGTCTATTACCTTTTCCCGGATGGAGGCGTGAAGTCTTTCGTTTTCTGGATGTTTTAAGGCTTCGCACATGTAGCGGGCAACTTCTTCCACATCCTTTTCCTTTAATCCGCGGGTAGTGATGGCTGGCGTGCCAACCCTTATGCCGCTTGTTATTTTAGGGGGAAGGGGGTCAAAGGGTATGGCATTTTTGTTTACAGTTATGCCTGCTGATTCAAGAATTTTTTCAGCTTGAGCTCCAGTTAGCCCTTTAACAGACACATCGACCAAAACCAGATGATTGTCCGTGCCCCCTGAAACTACCCTAAAGCCCTCTTCAGCAAAGACCTTGGCAATGACCTTGGCGTTTGCTACCACCTGCTGTTGATAGGTCTTAAATTCAGGTTCAAGGGCCTCTTTAAAACAGACTGCCTTTGCAGCAATGATGTTCATGTGAGGTCCCCCTTGAATACCTGGGAAGACGGTTTTATCGATGATTGGTCCATACTTTTCTTTGCAGAGGATAAATCCTCCCCGCGGTCCCCTCAAGGTTTTGTGGGTGGTTGATGTTACAAAGTCGGCGTATGGAAGAGGTGAGGGATGTATGCCTGCCGCAACCAAACCTGCAATATGCGCCATGTCTACCATCAGAAAAGCTTTCACTGCTTTAGCTATCTCGTAAAAGGCATAAAAGTCTATTGTTCTTGGATAAGCGCTTGCTCCGGCGACGATTAGCTTAGGTCTCTCAGTTTCAGCTATCCTAAGTATTTCTTCGTAGTCTAACATCTCCGTCTCTCGGTTTACCCCGTAGTGGACGACCTTGTAGAGCTTTCCTGAGAAGTTTACCGGTGCCCCATGGGAAAGATGCCCTCCATGGGCGAGGTTCATAGAGAGAATAGTGTCTCCAGGGTTTAGGATGGCAAAGTAAACAGCCATGTTGGCTTGAGTGCCCGAATGGGGTTGGACGTTTGCATACTCTGCCCCAAAAAGAAGTTTTAATCTTTCAATGGCTAAGCGCTCAACTTCATCAACGAAGGCGCAACCTCCGTAATACCTTGCCTTTGGATATCCTTCAGCGTATTTATTCATAAGGGGTGAACCTTCAGCAAGCATAACTGCCGTGGAGGCAAGGTTTTCCGAGGCGATCATCTCAAGCTGATACTCCTGTCGGTCAATCTCTTTCTGGATCAATTTCCAGATTTCTGGGTCAACAGATTTTAAAGGGTCGTACATTGTTCTAACCTCCGATGCCATACTTTTCCATCTTGTAGCGGAGCATCCTTTCAGTAATTCCTAAGATTTCTGCAGCCCTTACCTTTACCCCCTTTGCTTCCTTTAAAGCCATCTCTATGCGAACCCTTTCTAAGTGTTCTACCGCCTCTTCTAATGGCAGCTTTAAAAGCCTATCTAACAAATCTTCCTCTTTTTGCCCTTCAGGGGCTAAGCCTAAGTCCTCCCTTGTTAAGTATTCGTCTTCAGCAAGGATTATACCCCGCTCTATGCGATTTTCCAATTCTCGAACATTACCAGGAAAATCATGCCTAAGAAGGGCTGACACAGCCTCCTGGGTAAGCCCTTGCACTTCCTTTCGGTATTTTTGGTTGAATCTTTTTATGAAGAGTTGAGCTAAGGGTATTATATCCTCCTTTCTTTCCCGAAGAGGCGGGATGTTTATACGGATAACGTTCAACCTCCAGAAAAGGTCTTCCCTAAACCTTCCCTCTTCTACCATCCTTTCAAGGTCTTGGTTTGTTGCGGAGACAAAACGAAAATTGACCTTTATTTCCTTTAACCCTCCAAGCCTACGAATGGTCTTATCTTGAAGGACGTTTAAAAGTTTTGCCTGAAGGCTAAGGGGCATGTCTCCTATTTCGTCAAGAAAGAGTGTTCCCCCCTCTGCTAACTCAAAAAGCCCTGCCTTGGAATGGGTGGCTCCAGTAAAAGCCCCCCTTTCATAGCCAAAAAGCTCAGCCTCAAGAAGTGTTTCGGGTATAGCCGCGCAGTTTATCTGAAGGAAGGGACCTTCCTTTATGGGGCTAAGCTGATGGATTAGCCTTGCGATCACACCCTTCCCTGTCCCTGACTCTCCAGTGATAAGGACCGGGGCATCCGTTTCTGCAACCTTGGAAACCAAGCTTAAAACCTTTTTCATTGCCGAACTTTCTGCTACGATGTTTTCAGTTAGGGTTAGTTCTCTGTCAGAAAGGAATTTAAACCTCTCCCTAAGAAGAGTTATTTCCCGAATGAGCTTGTTTTCTTCTAAGGCTTTGTCTACGATAAGGTTTAATTCTTCAAGGTTTATTGGCTTAGCAAGATAATGAAAGGCACCAGCCTTCATGGCAGAGACGGCATTCTCTACTGAGGCATAGGCTGTTAACATGATGGCGGGAATGTTAGGATAGTTCTTTTTAAGGTAGACTAAAAATTCTACCCCGTCTCCGTCGGGTAACTTATAGTCAAGAAGAAGCACATTGAAGTCCCTCTTCTCAAGAAGCTCTTTAGCTTCTGTAAGATTTTCTGCTCCCTCAACATAAAAGCCATGTTTTCGTAAGGCTTCAGCTAAAAGTTCCCTCTGCGCCTTATCATCCTCAACGATAAGAATGTTCCCCCTTTTCATTCCCACTGATAGAACCTCCTTTAGCCTTAAACCTTAGGCTGACAACTCCAGCTCAACTGAAAGGTTTTTCCCCCATCATGCGGTATAATCTTGACTATGCCTTCATGAGCCTCTGCTACTTTTTTTACTAAGTATAGGCCTAACCCAAAACCTTCTCTTTTAGTCGTGAAAAAGGGCTCAAAAAGCTTATCCGTAGAGGAAGGCAAGGGTTCTCCGTCATCAAAAACTTCAAGCATGAACTTTCTTCCCTCCTTATGCAATGAAACCCTTATTGTTCCCCCATCTTTAGCGGCCTCATAGGCATTCTTTAGCAGGTTTTCTAAAGCCTTTTTTAACCAAAACCTATCTCCGCAGACCTCCTCAACTTTGCTATCTACATAAAGGTTTACTCCCTTTTTGTTTAAGCCAGCAAAGAAAAGTTTAGCTTCTAAGAGAAAATCCTCTGCCTTGAAGAAGGTAGCCTTAATCTTTATTTCCTTTTGAAAAAGGAGGATGTCCTCAAGCCATTGAAGCATTTTTCTTATTTCTTCAAAAAGATAGGTATTAGTGGTTGGCACTCCCAAACTTTGAAGCTCAAGAAAGACTCGATTAAGGCTGTTTCTTAACTCATGAGCAAAGGAGCTTGCCATTTTCCCAAGAAGGGCAAGGTCTCTCTCGGCTTGAAGTTTTTTCTGAGCATTGATCCTTGAAACTTCAGATTTTAGAGTCCTCAAGGTTAGATAAACAACAACAAAAAGGTTTAAAAGACTTATAACTCCGGCAAAAAGGGCATGGGTTAGGATAACTTCACGATGATAGGATATGTCAAAGCTTAAAACACCGCAGAGGTTATACTTATCAGTTTTGATCGGTCTCATAAGGGTCAAAAGGGTCCCTTTATTAATCTTTGTATTTTGGCAGGTTTCAACATCAATATTTGTCTGCCTATAATGCCAAGTTAAAAAAGGCTTACCTTGGTAGAAGACCCCAAGCTCCGTAACTTTTACCCTTTTTGACGGTTCATTAAGGAGGTCGACAAGCTCGGCAAGAAGCCCTTTACTTTCAGCCAATTCCCCAAACTCAGGAATAAACTCAATTTGGTAGATGGTTTCTAAGAGGTCGATGTAGTCAGAGACCTTCCCTTGAAAGAATTTAAAGGTGCTTTCAACCGATTCTTCTAATCTTTGATGGATAAAATGGTTAAAGTAGGCAGCCTGTAAGAAAAAGGAAACAAAAATTATTATGGTGAAAAGGGCTGCTATAAAGCTTAGGTTTGGGTTTGCTTGGAACAGTTCCTTTATCCTTTCTTTTCCCCCCAAAGCCTCTTTAACCTCTCTTTAAACTCAGCCTCTTTTCCTTTGTCCTTAGGATGATAAAAGGTCTTCTCTTTGACTTCGTCCGGTAGATAGTCTTGAAGGATAAACCCTTCTTCAAAGTCATGAGGATAGAGATAGTCTCTACCGTATCCAAGGTTTTCCATGAGCCTTGTTACGGGGTTTCTTAAGTGAAGGGGAACCGCAAGGGCACCTTTTTCTTCAACCATCGCTTCAGCAGATTTTAGGGCAAGGTAGGCAGAATTGCTCTTTTCTGAAAGGGCATTGTAGAGGGTTGCCAAAGCTAAGGCTAAATCTCCTTCAGGTGATCCGAGAGCTTGATAAGCTAAAAGAGCTGAAACGGCAACGACAAGAGCCATCGGGTCTGCCAAACCTACATCCTCCGCTGCACAGGCGATTATCCTTCTTGCCACAACCTCTGGGTCCTCTCCTGCTTTAAGCAGCCTTGCAAGCCAATAGATGCTGGCATCTGGGTCGCTACCCCGCATGCTTTTGTGAAAGGCAGAAAGCAAATTGTAATGGGCTTCCCCTTCCTTATCATGAAGTAAGGGCTTCTTTATAACCTCTGGCGTAATATCCTCGCCTTCCAGGGTATCTTTACCTAAGGCTTTTACCTTTTCTACCAATATTTCTAAGGTGTTTAAGGCAAACCGAGCATCTCCCTGAGCTGCATTTGCTAAAACCCAAAGAACTTCCTCCTCAACCTTAACGTTATATTCTTTAAGACCTAAGGGATGGTCCAAAGCTCGCTCTAAAATTCTTTTTATTTCTTCAGGTTTTAAAGGCTCTAAGAGTAGAATTTTCGTCCTTGAAAGCAAGGGCGGGATGACCTCGAAGGACGGGTTTTCAGTAGTTGCCCCTATGAGATGGATGTCGCCTTTCTCAACATAGGGTAGAAGAAAGGCTTGTTGAGACTTGTTAAAACGATGTATTTCATCTATAAAAACTATCGTTTCCTGTTTTAGTCCTTTTAGACGTTTGGCTTGAGAAATGATGTCCTTTAGGTCCTTCAAGCTCGTGTCTACAGCGCTTACCGATACAAAGTTTGCTTGCAGCTCCTTTCCTAAAAGATAAGCAAGAGTAGTTTTACCAGAGCCCGGTGGTCCCCAAAGAATGAGAGAAAAAGGTTTTTTCCTCTTCCTTAAGACCCAAAGGATCCTCCCCTCAGCGAGAAGATGTTCTTGACCAACAAACTCAGAAAAACTTTGCGGTCTCAACCTTTCTGCTAAGCTTCCCATCTCTATAAAATATAAACCCTTTATTTTTATTAAAAAGGTTTAAAATTTAAAGCAAAAAAAGGGGAAGAATATGGGCATTGATGAAAAGACCGTCGCCGAAGTAATGAGTAGAACCCTGTATACTATACCGATTGATGCAACATTTTCTCAAATACTTGATACCTTTTTTGGAGGCAAAGGTTTCAGCCCTAATTGTGACCGCTCCTAACGGGGAATTTATGGGCATTGTAAGTAAGACTGATGTCATATCAGCCTTGAAGAAGTTTGGAAGCGAGGTTTGGGAAAAGACTGCTGAGGACATTCTTTGCCCCAAACCTTATACTATAGAAGGGGAAGCGACCTTAAAAGAAGCGGAAAGTGAGATGTTAAACCATCGAGTTCATCGTTTGATCGTAGTAGCGCCGTCTTCAGTAGGTAAGTATGTGCCCGTAGGCGTGCTTTCCGCAACGGACATATTAAGGGAGCTTGCCCTTTCGCATCCCTCTTGACAAGCTTCAAAAAAGTTGTATATAAAGGGCTTGTCAATTTTTAGGGAGGAGTGAAAAGGCTATGCCAACCATTAACCAGCTTGTTAGGTATGGTAGAGAGAAAAAGGAGAAACGTTCTAAGGCACCTGCTCTTCAGGGTTGCCCGCAGAAGCGAGGTGTTTGCGTAAGGGTTTATACTGTTACACCCAAAAAACCCAACTCTGCTCTCCGTAAGGTGGCAAGGGTTAGGCTTACTAATGGTATTGAGATTACGGCATACATTCCGGGAATAGGGCACAATCTTCAGGAGCACTCGGTGGTATTAGTTAGAGGAGGGCGTGTGCGCGACCTACCTGGTGTGAGATATAAGATTATTCGTGGAGCCTTAGATGCTGCCGGTGTGCAGAACCGTAGAAAGTCCCGTTCAAAGTATGGAACGCCAAAACCAAAATCATAGAAGGGAGAGGTAAAAGCACATGCCGCGAAAGGGACCGGTACCAAAAAGAGAGATTCCGCCAGACCCTAAGTATGGGAGTGTACTCGTTGCTAAGTTTATAAACAATCTAATGAGGGATGGAAAAAAGAGCGTTGCTCGCAGAATATTTTATGAAGCTTTGGAAAGGTTGAGGGAAAAGTCTGGGGGAGAGGACCCTCTTAAGATCTTTGAGGCAGCGGTAGAGAAGGTAAAGCCAGTCCTTGAAACAAGGTCAAGGCGGATCGGTGGGGCTAACTATCAGGTTCCCGTTGAGGTAAGACCCGAGAGACAGATATCCTTAGCTATTAAATGGATAATTCGTGCAGCGAGGGAACGTTCTGAGCGGACGATGGTGGAAAGATTGGCTGGAGAGCTTTGGGATGCATACAATGAAAAGGGAGGCGCGATAAAGAAGAGAGACGATACCCATAGAATGGCTGAATCTAACCGAGTGTTTGCCCACTTCCGTTGGTAGTATAAATAGTCTAAACTCTTTGCGCAAAGATAAAGAAGTAACTAAAAAAGGGTTATTATTTGCTTTAAAAAACAAAATTAGGAGTAGGTGAGAGGATGAAGCCAGAAGAACTAAAAATTCTTCAGACGACAAGAAACATAGGGATCGTTGCTCATATTGATGCTGGTAAAACTACGACCACAGAACGTATCCTCTACTATACAGGTAAGACTTATAAGATCGGTGAGGTCCATGAAGGAACAGCGGTAATGGACTTCATGCCCCAAGAGCAGGAAAGGGGGATAACCATCACTTCAGCCTGTACCACCACCTTTTGGCGTAATCATCGTATAAACATCATCGATACACCTGGGCATGTTGACTTTACCATTGAGGTAGAAAGAAGCTTAAGGGTACTCGACGGGGCAGTGGTGATTTTCTGCGCTGTAGGTGGGGTTGAGCCCCAGTCAGAAACGGTGTGGAGACAGGCGGATAAATACAAGGTCCCAAGGATTACCTTCATCAATAAGATGGATAGAATTGGGGCTGATTTTGAGGGTGTTATTGAGCAGATGAAGTCGAGGCTTGGAGCTAATCCTTTGCCCATTCAGATACCTTACGGGGCTGAGGATTCTTTCGTTGGAGTTATCGACCTTATTGATATGAAGGCCATCGTTTGGGAGGAAGAAACCTTAGGAGCAAAGTACCATTTTGAAGAGATACCAGCCCATCTTAAAGACAAGGCTGAAGAATTTAGGATCATGATGCTTGAGAAGCTTGCAGACGTTAACGATGCGATCATGGAAAAATATCTTGAGGGAGAGGAAATCACTCCAGAGGAAATCCGTAAAGCTATCAGGGAGGCGACCTGTTCCTTTAAGCTTGTTCCAGTTCTTTGTGGGGCAGCTTTTAAGAACAAGGGGATTCAGCCTCTTCTTGATGCCATCATAGATTTTCTCCCTTCACCCCTTGATATCCCAGCGGTTAAGGGTGTGCATCCAGATACAGGAGAGGTTATAGAGAGACCGACAGACCCTGATGCGCCCTTTGCTGCTCTTGCTTTTAAGATAATGACAGACCCTTATGTAGGAACTCTTACTTTCTTGAGGATCTATTCCGGAAGGATTGAAAGCGGGATGAGTGTTTATAATTCAACCAAAAGAAAGAAGGAAAGGATAGGAAGGCTTGTTCGGATGCATGCAAACCAAAGGGAGGAGATCGCTGGGGCTATCTGCGGAGATATCGTTGCTGCACTTGGGCTTAGGAACACAACTACGGGTGATACCCTTTGCGATGAGAACCATCCCATTGAGCTTGAAAAGCTTGAGATACCCGAGCCTGTAATCTCAGTTGCCGTTGAACCTAAGACCAAGGCTGACCAAGAGAAGCTCTCTCTTGCCTTGCAGAAGCTTGCCTTAGAAGACCCATCTTTTAGGGTCACCGTTAACCATGAAACCGGTCAAACCCTTATATGGGGTATGGGAGAGCTACACTTAGAGATCATCGTTGATAGGCTTGTTAGGGAGTTTAAGGTTGGGGTAAATGTGGGAAGACCTGAGGTGGCTTACAAAGAGACGATTATAACTAAGGCAGAGGCTGAAGGAAAGTACATTAGGCAAACGGGTGGTAGAGGTCAGTATGGACATGTTAAGCTAATCGTTGAACCAAATCCTGGCAAAGGTATTGAGTTTGTTTCGGAGATCGTTGGTGGAGTTATACCTAAGGAATTTATTCCCGCTGTTGAGAAGGGGGTAAGAGAGGCAGCTCAAGAGGGAGTTTTAGCAGGATACCCGGTGATAGATGTGAAAGTAAGGCTTGTTGACGGTTCCTATCACGAGGTTGACTCTTCAGACCTTGCCTTTGCCATAGCTGGTTCTCTTGGCTTTAAGGAGGCTTGTAAAAGGGCAAATCCTGTACTTCTTGAGCCTATCATGAAGGTGGAAGTAGTTGTTCCTGAAGAATATTTAGGCGATGTCCTTGGTGATATTTCTTCAAGACGTGGTAGAGTAGAAGGTATGGATATGAGGGGGAATGTAAGGGTTATTAGGGCTTTTGTACCCCTTGGAGAAATGTTTGGCTACGCAACTACATTGCGTTCCCTTACCCAAGGAAGAGGAAACTTTACAATGCAATTTTCTCATTATGATAAAGTGCCAGCTCACTTGGCTGAGGAAATAATTAAGAAAGCAAAGGCATAAAACTTTTTAGAGCGGAGGGATAGAGATGGCGAAGCAGAAGTTTGAGAGGAAGAAGCCGCATGTGAACGTGGGGACGATTGGGCATATTGACCATGGGAAGACGACATTGACCTCGGCGATAACGAGGGTATTGTCAACAAAGGGGTTGGCTACCTGGGTTCCATTTGACCAGATAGACAAGGCACCTGAGGAGAAGGCGAGGGGGATAACGATTCAGCTTGCGCATGTTGAGTATGAGAGTG